>Ga0164308_10001849_pt1 | contig 11290 bp, 9 predicted proteins | sample Whisoiple_246_MG_FD_109983 | JGI IMG/M metagenome (GOLD analysis project Ga0164308, IMG submission 109983) | Soil microbial communities amended with fresh organic matter from upstate New York, USA - Whitman soil sample_246_MG | ecosystem: Environmental > Terrestrial > Soil > Unclassified >... | reverse complement strand
ATTCCAACGTTTTGGAATTTTCTTGCTGCACATTTCATAGGGTTGATATAGTATATTGATCCGAGCCCAAAAGTAGAATCAGTATATCTCTTTTATGTAATGCCAATGTTAAGAAAACATATTGTGAATGTGCAGAGGATAATTTAAGTATATCAACATGAAACCATACCACAAAAAGAGTGGCTTATCTCGTGGATTCTTTATTCGGTGTTACTTCCTTTTCCTTCTTATTCTATGTTTGAATTTGAATAGTAAAGCTCCACCTACAACAAAGGTTATAATTCCTCCTACCCACAATACTGGTTCAATAAAAGTTCTTGCTACTGTCTGAACTACCCGACTCTTTTTAAATACTGGTACAATATATTCCCTGTTTATAAACTTTTTTAACTTCTGTGTTCTTGCAGTAATGACCTGACGAAGTGGTTCTTCCTGCTCTATGTAGTGGTGGGCAGGGTTTTCAGGACTAACATAAATAGTAAAAATCCTGTTATCCGCTTCTATATAATATGTTCCTTTACTTAAGTCTGCAACAGGGACTTTATCACTATAGCCTTTATGTATCAAATCTCCGTCATGATTAATTAACCTGTATTCTGTAATGGAGGAAAGAACAATAACATCACTCGCTTCACGCTCCAGTATATCGAGTTTAGGTTTTTTACTTACGTATTTAATTATTGGTGAGTATACGCAATCATCTGTTATCGTTCCATATGCTTTCAATCTAAGCACATTGGTATCGGATACAGCGATATAGGAATGCGCACTGCCTTCTCCCATATCATTGGTGATTATACTATCGCGAAGAATTCTCCATCCATTCTGTTCATACCGTTGCAATTGATAATAAGTACGCCACCCCAGGCTCCATCGGGTTACGAATGTTATATAATCTTCATCTGCAGTGAAACTAGTAAATCTGAATAATGCTTTAGGAACAATAACCTGTGGATTAAACACTACAAATTTGTCAATGTCCCCAATGAGGACAATATCAACCGACTCATTCACCCGAAAGTGGTCCAGTTTTATTTCAAAAAATGCTTTATTAGTTACGGTATCCTGAAGACGATCCTTATTCAACCAAACCTGCTTTACAGGATATGTTCCGGTAAGTGTATCTAATGGATTTTGTATACAGAGATTTTTACCTTGGTATACCGCTTTAAAGAAAAGTGTATCTGTTCCTTTTCTACTTTCTCTTATGAATTCATTAACCTTATAGGATTGCGCAGAAGCTTCAAAAATGCATAACAGCAAAAAAAGTATTTTTCCATATGATAGCATATTTTTCATAGTACTAAAGGATAAGTGCTGCTTACGTATAATATACAATTAAAACCTGAAAAGTGGCTATACTTTAATACCAGTATTCTTAATAAGTAAACCGCATAAATCATATCCAGTTGAAAATAAAAGAAGGGGAAACAATGTTTCCCCTTCTTTCCTAAAATGGAATGTCAATTAGTAACATTTACATTTTCTGAATACGTGTAGTATAAACTCCTTTGTCAGAACGAATACTGATGATATACAAACCCTGATTCAACTGGGTCATGTCAATGATACCGGAAGAAGACCAAAGTTGAGTGGAAACTATTCTTCCACTCAGATCAGTAAGCGTAATGAGAGCACCTTCTGAAAGATCAATCCCTTCAATGGTTACAGCTTCCTGTGCAGGATTTGGGAATACACTAATGCCGTTGATGCCCACCGGTGTAGCTACCGGCGTTGTAGTAGTGGTTTGGCTAATGGCCAGCAATAAGGAACGTGAGTCAGAGGTAGCACAATCTTCTGTGATCTGCCAGATCATAATACCTGAAGCATTCGCCAGCGCATAAGCGGCTTTGCTTTTAATAGTAGTTACGCCATTATAACGTATAGAATTAGCACCGCTTCCTACCATATCATCCGCATCAGTAACGGTATAAGTATTTACGATATCACAATACGAAATTTCATCCGGCATGGCATAAGTACCAAAGCCATAACCATAAAATGGAACACCGATTACAAGATTTGCAGCCGGCACACCTTTCGTATTATGCCAATAGTTGTAATCAGTCGTCATCTGTGAGTAAGGCGCAATAGGACCAGCTGATTGTCCTGGCAAAGTATAGTCGTACGACATCACACCAATAAAATCAAACTGAGCAGCAGCGGTATTGGTTACATAACTTCCAAACCAAGTAGCTAATGCAGCAGTCATAATCTTATTATTGTTATGCAATGCTGTCTTCAAAGCCGTTACAAAATACTGATACCTTGCTGCCGTAACATAGTTACCATCCAATACATCTCCTTCAATATCTACATCAATACCATCAAGGTTATTAGTATTAACAAAGGCAACAAGCTTTGCGATAAAAGCATCAGCACTTGCATCCGATGCCAATAAGGTTTGGTAGCGGGTTCCATTAGCACCTGCACCACCTATTGAAATAAGTACCTTTACATTCGCAGCATGTGCAGCAGTAACCACAGTAGCTACTTTGGTAGTGTTAATGGTTAAATCACCTGCTGTGTTAGGATTCCCAAAAGCAATATTAATATGTGTCACCTTAGTCAGGTCTACACTAGTTATATTACCAGGATATCCGGTACTCCAGGTAGCCAGGTAGCCAACTACTCTGAACTGAGCCTGAACACTCAGCATGGCAATGCATAAGCAACAAAAGGTTAGTAAGGTTTTTTTCATAATCTGGGCATATTTATACGTTGCAAAGATAACGTACTACCAGGCTAATTGTAATCTTATTAATAAAAAATATACCTATTCAGTGAAAATGGTAGTATTTAAGGGAAGTCATAGGCTTAACCCTTAAGAATGAAGCACAAGGCAATTCCTTGATTTTCGTCAAGTATAAGTATTTCAATTTCCTTTAATTTCATGCCCATCTCACTTTTCATTATGATCCATTTTTTTCGCTTACGCTACAGAGCCCTGCTCTATCATCTCCGGATGCAACAAGGTTTTACCAATGCACAAATCAGAGGCACCCTGGTTTTACTAATTCTAATCGCTGCCTTATTTTTCTTCTCCTTTCTGATGCGAAGGGTCCACGAAAAGCAAGAAGTATTAACTAAAGAAGAGGAGCGGTTGATGGATAGTCTGCTCTGTATTGTTCCTCCCGTTAAACCTCAGAAGCAGAAATACACCAGCTACCCATCTTCAAAGAAATATTATCCAACGCATAAACCGACAAGCACCAAACCGAAAACTATTAATCTAAGCTTTGACCTGAATCAGGTCGATAGCCTGCAACTGTTAAGTCTCCCAGGCATTGGACCAGTGCTGTCCGGTAGAATATTAAAATTCAGAAAAGCCTTAGGAGGATTTTACCACAAAGAACAATTGTATGAACTATGGGGAATAGATTCTACCGCTACCAAAAAACTCCTTCCTTACTTCTACATAAAAGAAGATGACAAGCCTTTATGCATTAATGTGAATACCGCAGACTACTACACGCTAAAAGATCATCCCTATATCAGTCCGACCGAGGCTTCGGCGATCATGAAGCAGAAAAAAAAGAGAGGGAAATTTCTTTCCCTCTCTGAGCTTGAACCTATGCTGGTTCAGTTTAATAAACTGAAATATTATTTATGTCTTGAATAGGTTACTGCAAGCCTTGTTCTCCTGCATTTTCATACAACTTCGCATAAGTGCCTCTGAGCTTAATCAACTCCTGGTGGGTGCCTCTTTCAACAATTTCGCCTTTGCCTAATACAATAATCTCATCGGCGTGTTGTACGGTGGTAAGTCTGTGTGCAATAACAATAGACGTACGATCTTTCATCAACTTGTTTAGCGCATCCTGTACCAGTCTTTCTGATTCATTATCCAATGCCGAAGTAGCTTCATCGAGTATAAGTACCGGAGGGTTCTTTAATACAGCACGGGCAATGCTAAGGCGCTGACGTTGTCCACCCGACAGTTTCATACCTCTGTCGCCGATAGAAGTATCATAGCCATGTTCCGTCTGCATAATGAAATCATGCGCATTAGCGATCTTCGCAGCACGTATCACATCATCCAGTTTCACATGCTCCATTCCGAAAGCAATGTTGTTATATATAGAATCATTGAACAGTATACTCTCCTGGGTAACTATACCCATATGACTTCTGAGTGAATCAAGGGAATACTCTTTAATATCGACCCCGTCTATCATTACCCTGCCTTCCGCCGGATCGTAGAAGCGAGGGATAAGATCTGCAAGTGTTGATTTACCTCCACCGGAAGGACCAACTAGCGCTATGGTTTTCCCTTTCGTAAGATCAAGTTTAATATTTAAGAGCACAGGCTCTCTATCATAAGCGAATGTTACGTTATCAAAAGTGATAGAATGCTCAAATGATTTCAATTCTTTAGCACCGGCTTTTTCCTTAATTGGATTTTCAGTATCGATGATGGCAAAGATTCTTTCTCCGCAAACGATAGCGCGTTGAATCTGACTGATAGAACCAGTAATGGATTTAATAGGAACAGATAAATTCCAGAAAGCTACAATGAAGAACAAGAACAACTTTGGATCAAGTTCTTTTGACAAAACCATGCTTCCTCCAACCAATACGATCACACAAACAATAATAACACCAAGAAACTCCGCCAGTGGAGAAGCCAGCTCCCTCCGATGGGAACTCACTTTTAAGATCTTACCGTATTCGTCATTTTCTTTTCTGAATTTCTCGTAAATAAAATCTTTTGCATTAAAGGCTTTAATAACCCTTAGTCCGCCGATACTTTCATCAATGATGCTAAGAATACTTCCCAACGTTTCCTGACTCTGTTGCGATTGCTTCTTTAATTTTTTACTGATAAAGGCAATAACCCCACCCATGGTAGGAAGTATAATCAATGAAACTAAAGTGAGTTTCCAAGAAATCAACAGCAGCATGGCAAACCAGATGATGACCTGAAACGGATCACGAAAAAATATTACCGCTGTACTTAAAACCGAATATTCAATTTCCTGCACATCATTCGTCAGTCGGGACATTAAATCCCCTTTTCTTTCATTCGTAAAGAACCCGATGTGTAAGGATAAAATCTTTTCATAGATCGCTTTGCGAATGTTACGAACTACATCTGTACGCATGCGGTTCACCAATCTGGTGCCTGCGTATTTGAAAGCATTCGTAAGCAAACTACTCACGATGATCAGCAGACACACTCCCACCAACGCTCCAAATATTCCATGTTCAACTCTGGCATGCCCAACATAATAATCGAACACATCTTTCAGATAGTTCATACTATAACTGAACTCCGGAAGTTTTGCGGGAACTACTGCATTATTTGCTCCTTCACCGAAGAATAAATTCAGTACAGGAATAAGCGTGGAATAATTAAGTACGCTGAAAATAATAGACAAGATCGACAGGATCATGTATGGAATCATGTACCTGCCGATCGGCTTAGCAAAGCCAAGAATACGTATAAATGTCTTCATGAATTAATACATCAAAACTCCTGCAGTCGCTGACCAATGTTCCAGCGCAGAGCTATGGATGTAAAGTTAGTATTTAAATCGCGGCTATCGATGGCGCTGTCAGATTTACGTAGAATTTGTGTGAAATCTACAAACAGGTTGTGCTTAACCATATAGCTCGCCGTAAAAGAAATATACAAGACGTTCGTCTTCACGCCCTGTCCAATGAATTGGTTAAAAGGGTTCGCTTGAGCTACTGGCATATAACTTTTCAAGGGATTTCCGCCATTATTCTGCCCTACCCCATTTTGAGTCAAAACAGAAGAACTGTCTGCGCCATACTGGTAAGCGATCGTTTTCAATGTAAGATGGAGCCTGGCAATTGGCTGATACCGGACTATGGCAATAAATTCTTTAAAGTTAGCTCCAAGTGGATGCGCTACAGCCTGGTTGTAATGGGTAAAGCTGGTATATAGATTTTTGTGCTGGTACATAAAGGGTCTGGCCCAGTTTGTTTCCAGTTGCAGATCGAGGTTTTTAATTCCGGCTACGTTAATGTATTTCATTCCCAATTGCAGGCCTTGCTTATTTCCCCACCACCCGTCGCCCGATTTCACCTGGTCAATGATAAGCTCATCAATAACAAATTGCCCGTATAGTGAAAAGTGTTTAAGTAAAAGCCACTTGAAATCCATACCCAGCATGGCGTTATCATAACTTCCATTTTGCTGCTCCATGTAGCGGTAGAAGATTACCGGATTCAAATATCCAATATCAAAGGTTCCCTGTTGCATAGAGTCACCTCTTCCAAACATGATAGATTCAAATATTCCAAGATTAAACTTCTTACCAATGTTTATACTCAGATGGTGTATGGCGTTATATTTTTTAGGATAAAGTGTATCTCCAGGAAAGCTTACCTGTGCATTCATCACGTTGAACAAGGCCATATAGTTGAGCTTCCAGATGCGCAGGTTGGTTTTAAGGAAAGTATTATTGGCCGAGAAATCAGATTGTACTAAAGAGCGATACCCATGTCCGATAAAGTTCTTATCGTGACCAAATTGAAAATTAATATATGGCGTTACTTGAAAAGTAATGTAACCTCTCGCCGTCAGAAAGTCGGACACATAAGCCCCATTGGTTTTATAATATCCTTCATTCGGAACAGCATCAGCAGCGGCAATAAAATTTCTGGTGTATTGCGGAAAGATCGCCTGGTTATCGGCCATGAACGTATAGAAGCCAATCTTTTTGGCAATCATGCCTCGTACTTCAATACCCCGTGTGTTGATGTAATTATAATTGGTTGAGCCACTCCACTCTTTACCTCCTGAAAAGTAAATAACCGGATTAACATGCAACACAAAGTCCTTTACGTTTACACTATAGAAGTCAGATTTTTTCTGATAAAATGCTTTCAAAAAAGGCTTACGTGAACGCCCTGTAGCTGAATCACCATACTCCCAGTTGTCGTCGCGCAGATATGAGAAGTTGAATTTGTCGCTGGAGGACCATTGTGCAGAATCCGCTTTTAGACTATCAGCAAAGGCCATAACCGCCGAACGTTCGTATGCTTTTATTGAGGTATAAATCTGTGTAGAGTTTTTGCCATCCAGAATCTCATACCGGTCTACTAGCTGATAAAACTCCGGATTAATTGGATAGTAAACCGTTTGAGCTTTCAGCACAGAAAATACTGATATCAACAGGAGGGTTAGGGCTAAACTATAGGTTCTCATTCGTCGAAATAAGGATAATATATGTTTGTAAAATACACTATTCTTGTTACTTTTCAATTAGTTTAATTATGCATTCTGTCCTAACACACACTTTTAATGGTATTAATCCTTGTTCCTGAGCGATCAGAGAGATTAGAATATATCTTCGATTTTATATTCAAACAAATACTCAAAATTGAGTTCGCTTTAACTGTTTCCTATGAAGATTGGAATGCTCATAAAGGGTCGAAATTCAGTTATGGCCCTCAAGCCATAGAAGGATTACATTTCACATCTTCCGATCTCCTGTTTGAACAAGGAGTTCATTTTCAGAAAATACAGTTTACCCCTCACAAAAACCACAAAGTATTCTTCCAGGTGAAAAATGGTGCTTTGCCATTTGACCCTTTCGCAGCAGCTTTTTTTCTGGTGAGCCGATACGAAGAATATCTTCCTCATATCAAAGACCGCCACAACCGTTACAAAGCAGAAGTAAGCACAGCCTACAAAGGAGAATTTTTGGAGAAACCGGTAGTAAACTTATGGGCCATTGAAATTAAAGAAGTGTTGATTGCTCATTTCCCTGAAATGAATTTCCCTAAAGCATCTTTTGATATTATACCCAGCATAGATATTGATCATGCTTATGCCTACAAAAATATTGGAGCCTGGAAAACCACCTCTGAAATTCTGGGCAAAATGCTTACGCTTGATTTTGGAAGACTTAAAAAACGATTGAAGGTTATTACCGGACTTGAGCAAGACCCCTATGACACCTATGGTAAGCTAAAGCTCATTAACAATAATTATAACCTTACCCCTTGCTATTACATTGTTGTCAGCAATAAGAGTCGCTTCGATCAAACGATTCCGACCGACAGTAAATGTTTTCAGGATCTGATAAAAGATATTGCTACTGACTTTGAGATAGGTCTTCAAGCTTCATATCATTCCTCTCAGCGCGATGGAGAAGTTAAAGCAGAAAAAATACAACTGGAAAACCTATACGGAACGATCATAACTAAAAATCGTTTTCATTATCTGAAGTATAGTTTACCGCATAGCTACCGAGAGCTGATACATGCCGGAATAAAAGAAGATCACTCCATGGGATATGCTACTCAAATAGGCTTCAGAGCCAGCACTTGCACTCCCTTCTTTTTTTATGATCTGGAACAAGAGTCTACTACCAAACTTATGGTGTACCCAATCACCATGACCGATAATACTTTCCGAAAATACATGCACGCGCGCCCAAGTGAAGTCATCACCTTTATGAGACCTATACTCAAAGATGTACGCGATCTGGGTGGACACTTTGAATTCGTATTTCATAACGCATCCCTCGGCAATCAAAGAGAATGGAAAAACTGGGGAGATACCTATGAGAATATGGTAAGGTTGAGTGTGAGCAAATGAGTAGTAAGTTTTAAGTAATAAGTAAAATGAAATATATCTTTTACCTCAGTCTGTTTTTATGTCTGACCTCTTGTAAAGAAGGGTCTCGCGAGGCTGAAGGGAAGATTGATTCTCTAAATACTAATCCGGACACCATCAGCTCACAGGCCACCAAAGGTTCGATTGATGATAAACCTGTTCCGGGTAAATACCACACGAATTTAGACTCTGTAATGATCACAACAGAGAATTCCGACACTTTAATATATAGTAATGCGGAGTTTAATGAGATTGTAGATTATTTCCCTTCATTCTACAATGAATATTGGGCAGACCCTGATCTTAAATACTATAGCGATCGTAACAATAAACGATTCATGCTATTCAATAGTGAGGCTGGCCAGGACAATTACTATATCCTTTATGCATACTTCCTTAAAAAGAAAACTGGCGGAAAAAAGTTTGCAGACCGCAGAAAAAACCTCATCACTATCTTTCAGGACATTAATTCAATCTATGGAATGCTGAATTACGGCGGCACCTACTTCGGACATCAACATACAAGAATACTCGGCTACGCAGAATATTCAATATATAGATTCATTAAAAGAGATTCAGCCGAAAACGCTTTTGATTTAAAAAAACAAAAAGAACTCTACATTGAGTCATTGAGACAAATCATTCGAGACAAAGAATCGATTAATCAAGAGGCTAATGATAAAGAGAAATCAGAACGCATTAAAAATCTAAACAAAATAGTAGACGAGATTAGCAATCGTATTACTGACTACTTTTATTTAGAAGAAGCCAGAAGTTTTCAGTTCGGGCACTACAAATAACCATCAATTTCAACTTCACGGTATCTTCTAGGCTTAACTTTATCGCCGTGGCCGTGCGTCTCGCCGGCCACATTGGTACAGATATGACTCCTATTCAAGTCTTTTATATCACTCGATTCTGTTAACATCTGATATTAATGCATACGACGTGAGTAATGTGGCCGGCGAGGACGCGCGGCCACGGCGTAAATGATAGTTAACAGGAATAAAAAATGGCCCTCATCCAATTAATCCATATAAAATCCTTTTTATCCCAATCCCTTTCTTATAACTTAAAACTTACAACCTATAACTTCTATGCGGGATCTCTCCACAGAAAACTCCATTGCAAATGTCTTCTTGGCTGAACTTCGTTCTGTTGAAATTCAGAAAGACAGCATGCGCTTCCGCCGCAACCTTGAAAGGCTGGGAGAAATTATGGCCTATGAGATTTCCCGTGAACTGACCTACGTTAATAAAAATATACAAACACCACTTGGAGCTAAACTTGTTTCAGTACCGGTAGAACAACCTGTATTGGCTGCAGTGCTTCGTGCAGGCCTTCCTTTTCACCAGGGATTTCTGAATTATTTCGACCAGGCAACCTGTGCATTTATTGGAGCCCAACGAAGTGCCTATACTTCCGAAGGACATTTTGAAATTGTAAGTAACTATGTCACCACACCGGATCTTCGCGATAAAATACTAATCCTTGCCGATCCCATGCTGGCCACAGGAAAGTCTATGGAGAAATGTATGGAACTGCTAAAGCACTATGGACCAGCGAGGGAGATTCACATTGCCAGTGTTATTGCTAGCCGACAAGGCATTGAATATGTAAAGAAAATCCTTCCGGAAGCTAAACTTTGGGTGGTAGGCATAGACGAAGAACTTTCCCCTCATTCGTATATCATACCAGGACTTGGAGACGCCGGTGACTTATCTTTTGGAGAGAAAGTCTAATCCTGATGAATTAAAATTTTTCTTTTTCGTTATTAATAGAAATAAGCTCCACTCTACTTAAATTTACCTGTCATGTGGATCAAATTCGTTTCCTACCTCAGTGTTTTAGGTTTAAGTATGTTTAAAAGCATTCTGGGTCCGCCTATGGCCCTTATATGCGGACTAAGTTTTATTGAATCCGTTCTGTTAAGCACGGGGGGGCTGATGCTAACCATTTTTCTTTTCACTTCCTTCCTTGGCAAGAGAGTACGAAAATGGTTTATCGATACCTTTTTCAAAAACAAAAAAGTCTTTACTTCCAAAACCCGTAAAATGGTTAGTATATGGCAGAAGTATGGCCTCATAGGTGTAGCCTTTCTCACTCCAGTACTCCTTTCCCCTATTGGCGGTGGTCTGGTCATAAATACCTTCGGAGGTAAAAAAGCTAAAATCTACCTGTTCATGTTATTGAGTGGTCTATTCTGGTCGAGCATTTACTCTTACCTGGTTTATATTTTAAAAATGGACCTTATCCATTGATTTACTGTACGTTCTGATTTATTCTTCATTATTTCTGGATAAATCTCCTATATGTTACCTTTGTCCTGACTTTAAATGGTCTTATCCTTAAAATTAACGTGGAACATCACCCTATTTCAGACTTTGGCAGTATCCTGCTCTTTTTGCTTGGCGGTGCCTTGTTTGTAGTGGTGGCCATGACAGCAGCCCGAATGCTGAGACCCAGCAGACCAAATCCTGAAAAACTTAGTACTTATGAATGCGGTGAAGATGCTGTGGGCACACCCTGGGCAAACTTCAACGCAAGGTTTTATATCATTGCCCTCATCTTTATGCTATTCGAGGTAGAGATTATCTTTCTCTTCCCCTGGGCTACCGTTTCAGGAGATGCAAAGATGATTAAAGAAAGCAATGGACTCTGGGGTTGGTTTGCCGTGATAGAAGTATTTCTATT
>Ga0164308_10001848_pt1 | contig 11290 bp, 6 predicted proteins | sample Whisoiple_246_MG_FD_109983 | JGI IMG/M metagenome (GOLD analysis project Ga0164308, IMG submission 109983) | Soil microbial communities amended with fresh organic matter from upstate New York, USA - Whitman soil sample_246_MG | ecosystem: Environmental > Terrestrial > Soil > Unclassified >... | reverse complement strand
TGTGCGCGCCGCTGGTCGCGGCGCTGGTCGGCGCGGGTGCGGAGCGGCTCGCCTCTCGCTGGCGCGAGCGCGGGCCCCGTGCCCTGGTCGCGGCCGGCGTGGCCTTCCTGCCGTTGGCGCTGATGCCCGACGTCGCGTGGGGCCTGGACCACCACCTGGTCCCGGTGACCTACCCGGCCGACTACGCAGCAGCCCGCGGGGACGTCGAGGCCGCGGACGTCCCGGGGGACCTGCTGGTGCTGCCGTTCACCAGCTACCGCGCCCCGGAGTGGAACGGCTTCCGCAAGGTCCTCGACCCCGTCGGCCGCTACCTGACCCCGAACTACCTCTCCAGCGACCAGCTCAGCGTCTCCGGCCGGGTGCTGAACGGTGAGGACCCACGGGTGCCCGCCGCGCTCGAGGCGCTGCGCCTGCCCGACCCGGCGGCGCGGGCTCGCCGCCTCGGTCAGCTCGGCATCGGCCTGGTGGTCCGCGAGCACGGCGTGGCGACCACCCCGGAGTACGACGCCCCCGTGGCCGGCACCACCATCCACGCGGGCCCCGAGCTGGACGTCGTCCGGATCGACGCACCGGTCCGACTGCGCGAGGTCCCGGCATCGTGGAAGGCGGCCGTGGGGTTGGCCTGGACTGCGTTCGCGCTGCTTCCGGTCGCCGGCCTGTCTACCGCGGGTTGGCGAAGGTGGCGCCGAAAAGCCGGTTCCCGCCCGCCGGGATGATAATTTTCGTGGTGGAGAGGGAAGGAATCCATAGTGCAGCCATTTCTGTTGTCCGTCGTCGGTGTTCTCGTCGGCGGCACCTTGGCAGGCGTCACCCTGATCGGAGTCATCCAGTCGCAGACTGATGGTCCCGCCCAGTCGCCGGCCAACGTCAGCAATCCCGTCATCGACTACGGCACCGGTCAGTAGGCGCCGACCCCTACCTCACTCCTCGACGGCGTCCTGGCTGTCGACCTTCTCACCCCGCATCGCCGACGCCACCACGTGAGCGAAGGCGCCCTGCGCATGTCCCCAGGTGAAGCGGTCGCTGTGCCGGCGCGCGCCCGCGGCGAGCTCGCGCCGACGGTCGGCGTCGCGCAGCAGGTCGCCGATCGCGGCGGTGAACTGCGCGGGGTCCTCCACGAGGACGCCCGAGACGCCGTGGGCGATCGACTCCCGGGTGCCGCCGGCGGCGGAGTACGCGACGGTGGGCGTGCCGTGGGCTGCTGCCTCGCCCACGACGAGGCCCCAGCCCTCCTTGACCGACGGCAGGGCCATCAGCCACGACTCCTCGTAGATCTCCTGCTTGCGGACCTCCGACACGTGACCCTCGAAGACCACCACGTCGCCCGCGTCCCGCTCGTCGACGTAGCGGCGCAGCTCGGCGTCCCACCAGCCGCTGCCGACGACGCGCAGCCGCAGGTCGGGGAACTCGGCCCGCAGCTCGAGCACCGCGTCCACGGCGTGCTCGACCTGCTTGTGCGGCACCAGCCGGCCCACGACGCACACGGACGGGTGCGCGGTCTTCCTCGCGTCGACCGACACGACCGGGTCGGTCCCGTTGTGCACGACGGCGACCCGGGGTCCCCGCACCCCGAGGCCCCGCAGCTCGTCGCGGGTCGCGCGCGAGACCACGACGTACTGCTTGCGGCGGTAGAGGTACGGCGCGAACCGGCTCTCGATCCACCAGCCCACGCGCCCGGTGAGCCCCGGGTAGACGACCGGCCACTGCTCGCGGTGGACGTGGTGGACCAGCACGATCACCGGACGACGCGTGACGGTGGCGGAGAAGAACGGCAGCCCGTTCTGCACGTCGACCACGGCGTCGACCCGGCCGAGACGGCGGGTGGCCAGGAGCCACATGCCCTGGAGGTAGACCGACAGCTTCGACCCCCGGCGGACGAAGCGCACGCCGTCGACGACCTCGACCGGCGCCCCACCGGCGTAGGCCGCGCTGAACACGGTGACGCGGCAGCCGCGCGCGGCCAGGCCGGCCGCCATCTTCTCCAGGTAGCGCTCGGCTCCGCCGCCCTCGGGGTTGCCGGTGTCGCGCCAGCTGAGGAAGACCACGTGGCGGCCGGAGAGCTCGCGGGCATCGGTCGTCGGCACGCGGCGAGGCTATCGCGGGCCCGGGATAGGGTCTGCGCCATGCGGAACAGGTCCACGTTGCCGGGGCGGCCCTGGTCGCCGGACCTGCGGCGCTCGGTGCGGCTCCTCGGCGAGTTCCGGCACGAGCAGACCGACCCGGACCGCTTCTACTCCGCGATTGCGGACGACTCCGTCGGCCAGCTCTCGACCTACCTCGACCTGGCCGGCAAGACGGTCCTCGACGTCGGCGGCGGGCCGGGCTACTTCCGTTCGGCGTTCCGCGCGGCCGGAGCCGACTACTGGGCGCTGGACGCCGACGTCGGCGAGCTGGCCGGGACCGGCCGGATCGCCTCGGGCACGGTCGTGGGTGACGGCATGAACCTGCCGTTCCGCGACGACAGCGTCGACCTCTGCTACTCCTCCAACGTGCTCGAGCACGTCTCCAGCCCGTGGACGATGGCCGACGAGATGCTCCGGGTCACGCGGCCCGGCGGCATCGCCTTCATCTCCTACACCGTCTGGTACGGCCCGTGGGGCGGCCACGAGACCGCGCCGTGGCACTTCCTCGGCGGGATGCGGGCCCGGCGGCGCTACCTGGCCAGGCACGGCCACGAGCCGAAGAACAAGTACGGCGAGTCGCTGTTCCCGGTCACCGTCCGGGCGGGACTGGCATGGGCGCGGCGCCAGCACGTGGGCGAGGTGCTCGACGTGCTGCCGCGCTACAACCCGCGCTGGAGCCAGTGGCTGGTCCGGGTCCCGGTGCTGCGCGAGCTGATCACCTGGAACCTCGTCATCGTGGTGCGGAAGGCGTGAACCCTGAGCAACGGCCGGTGCGGGGGCTGGCCACGTCGCGCCTGCGCATGTGGGGCTACGCCGCCGTCATCACCGCGCTGGCCTTCGCCCAGTCGGCGGGCCGGATGGTGGCCGACACCAAGTTCGACCTCGTCACCGCTCCGGGCAAGTTCCTCTCCGGTGGGTTGCACCTGTGGGACCCCCAGGCGGCGTTCGGCCAGCTGCAGAACCAGGCCTACGGCTACGCGTGGCCGATGGGCCCGTTCTTCTGGCTCGGCCATCTGGTGCACCTGCCGCCGTGGGTCATCCAGCGGTCGTGGTGGAGCCTGCTGCTCTGCCTGGCGTTCTTCGGCATCGTCCGCCTCGCCCAACGCCTGGACCTCGGCTCCCCGGCCACCCAGGTGCTGGCCGGCTTCGCCTTCCTGCTCACCCCCCGCATCACCACGCTGCTCGGCGGGGTGTCGGTCGAGGTGTGGCCGATGGCCGTCGCGCCCTGGGTGCTGCTGCCCCTGGTCACCGGAAGCGAACGCGGCTCGGTCCGCCGGGCCGCGGCGCTCAGCGCCCTCGCGGTGGCCACCTGCGGGGGAGTGAACGCGGTCGCGGTCGCGGCCGTGCTCCCGCTGGGGGTGGTCTGGCTGCTCACCCGGGCCCCCGGGCCCCGGAAGTGGCCGCTGCTCGGCTGGTGGGTGCTGTTCACCGGGCTGGCGACCGCCTGGTGGTCGGGCCCGCTGCTGCTGCTCGGCCGCTACAGCCCGCCGTTCCTCGACTACATCGAGAACGCCACCATCACCACCGTGCCGACCGGGCTGGCCCGGACCCTGCTCGGCACCTCGGACTGGGTCGCCTACTTCGCCGGCATCGACTACCCGGCCGGCCAGCACCTGGTGACCACGCCGTTCCTCATGGTCGACGCGGCCGCGGTCGTGGCCCTGGGGCTGGTCGGCGTCGCGCTGCGCGGCAACCCGCACCAGCGCTTCCTGACCATCGGGCTGCTGGTCGGCGTGACCCTGGTCGGGTTCGGCTACTCCGGCGACCTGGCCGGGTGGTGGGCGGCCGACCGGACCGGCGCCCTCGACGGCGCGCTGGCCCCGTTCCGCAACCTGCACAAGTTCGACGTCGTGCTCCGGATCCCGCTGGTGCTGGGGATGGCCTACGCCCTGCAGCTCATCCCGGCGCTCTTCCGCGGCGTGGGTGCCCGCGCGGCCCTGCGCGCCGTCCAGGTCGCGACCGTGCTGGCCCTGGTGGCGCTGGCGCTGCCCTGGGCGCAGGACGAGATCGCGCCGCGCGCGGGCGTCACCGCGGTGCCGCGCTACTGGACCGCCGCGTCGGACTACCTCGCCCAGCAGGGTGACGGCTCGACCTCCCTGGAGCTGCCGGCGTCCGCCTTCGGCGTCTACGACTGGGGCAACGTCCACGACGACGTGATGCAGGGGCTCGCCGACAGCCCGTGGGCCGTGCGCAACGTGATCCCGCTGGCCCCTCCCGGGAACGTGGTGTTCCTCGACGCGGTGACCCGGGTGGTGGAGTCCGGGCACCCCAGCGACACGCTCGCGTCGTACCTCGCGGCCAACGGGGTCAGCCGGATCGTCGTCCGCAACGACCTCGACCGCTTCCAGACCGGGACCCCCGACCCCGCCTACGTGCAGAGCGTGCTGGCCGCCTCGCCCGGGATCACGCTGGCGCACTCGTTCGGGCCCAGGGTGGGGTCGCGGTCCTACACCTACACCGACGGCGGCACCCGGCTCGTCTCCGGGACCGGCCTCGCGGTCCGCACCGGCTCGATCGACGTCTACGACGTGGCACCCAGCTCGTCGGCCCGGCTCACCAGCAGCCCCGAGGTGCTGGTCGGCGACCCGGCGAGCGGCCTGCGACCCGGGCTCGACGGCTCCGCGCCGCGGGTCCTCGCCGAGGACTCCCGTGGCGACGAGTCGGGTCAGGTCCTCACTGACGGCTCCCGGCGCCGCGAGATGAACTTCGCGGCCGTCCGCTGGAACGAGTCGGCCACCCTGGGCGCGACCGACCCGTGGCGGCTCCACGGGCCGGAGCACGACCACCGCTTCCTCGCCGACCCCGACCGCTGGCAGACGACAGCCGCGTGGAGCGGCGACGTCAGCGGCGTCGCGGCCAGCAGCTCCGAGGCGTACGCCGACGCACTCCCGCCGCTCCAGATCGGTTCCCACCCGGGCGCGGCCCTCGACGGCGACCCCGCGACCGCCTGGCGGTCGGCGCGACAGGTCGACCCGACGGGCCAGTGGTGGCAGGCGACCTTCTCCCGGCCGCAGGACCTCGCCCGGGTCACGGTCACGCTCGCGCCGGACTCGGCCGCCGTGCCTCGCCTCCAGCTGACGGCCGGTCGCTCGTCGCGGCAGGTGGACGCCCCGAAGCCCGGCGAGTCGCGGACCTACGAGCTCGACTTCAAGGACGCCGACCTCCTGCGCATCACCGCAGCCGGCCGCAACCTGAGGCTGCCCGGATCCGTGGCCATCGCGGAGGTGCACGTCCCCGGCGTGCAGGCCCAGCGCTACCTCGAGCTGCCCGCGCCCGACAAGCGCTACCCCCTCGACGCGGTGTCCCTGGCCCGGGACACCGACCGCGCCGCCTGCGTGATGGTCGGGCACGCGCTGCCGTGCGACGACGCGCTGGTGGCACCGGGCGAGGACGGCGACACCCTGGCCCGCCGCTTCACCCCGGCGTACGCCGCGGGCTACGACCTCAGCGGCACCGTGTCGCTGCGGCGCAGCACCACCGTGCCGCAGCTGCTCCTCCGCTCGGGGGTGAGCGCGACGGCTCCCGGTCGGGTCGGCGACGTGGCGGAGGGCCCGCTGGCCATCGTCGACGGCGACCGGGCCACGACCTGGCTGGCCCGGGGCTCCCATCCGCAGTTCCGGGTGCGGCTGCGGCACGTGACGCCGCTGAACGCGCTGACGGTGCGGCTCAACCCGCGGGCGGCCGCGTCGAAGCCGTCCCGGCTGGAGGTGTCCAGCGGCGGGCGCAAGCGGGTCGTGCAGCTCGACGAGGACGGCCGCGCCCGGCTGCCCGGCTGGCGCACCGATGCCTTCCGGGTGCGGGTGCTGGCCAGCGACACGGCCTTCTCGGTGGTCGGGCGGCAGTTCGTCGAGGCGCCCGCCGGCATCAGCGCGCTCCGTCTCAACGGCCACCCGCTCAACCCGGGGGCCGCGGAGCCGCGCACCTTCGGATGCGGCACCGGCCCAGTGGTCCGGATCGGCGGTCAGGTCCGACGGACACGGCTCCGGGTGGACACCAAGACGCTCGTCCGGGGACAGAGCGTGCCGTTCGAGGTCTGCGGCCGAGCCGAGGTCCCCCTGGTGGCCGGGCCGACCGACGTGGTCGCCCGCCCGTCCCGCCTGTTCCGCGTCGACACGCTGCTCCTGCGTCGGGCCGGCGCGGCGGGGGCCGGCCCCGCCCAGCCGGTGTCGGTGGAGCGCGACGCGCGGGGCACGCCGGTGTCGGTCACGGTGCCGGAGCGGCCGGACGCGTCCCTGGTGACGCTCGAGCAGAACTTCAACGAGGGCTGGACCGCGACCTGGCACGGCAAGCAGCTCACGGCCCAGCGGGTCGACGGCTGGAAGCAGGGCTGGCGGCTCCCCGCCGGTGCCTCCGGGACAGTCGCCCTGAGCTTCGCCCCGGCCAGGACGTTCTCGGGCCTCCTCGTCGTCGGCGCGGTGCTGATGGGCCTGTGCGTGCTGGCGCTGGCGTGGTCCTGGCGGCGCGAGCGACAGGGTCGCCAGGGGGTGCAGCGCCCGGCGCTGCGGACCGGGCGGCCGGGCCTGCTCGACGTCGCCGTCGCCCTGGCCGCAGGCGGGCTGCTGTGCGGCTGGTGGGGTCTGGGCGGCATGCTCGCCGCCATCGGGCTGGGCCTCGGTTTCCGCCGCTTCCAGGGGTGGCCGCTGCTCGCCGCGGTGTCGCTGCTGGTGGGGAGCCTCGCGCTGGTGTGGAACCCCATCACCGACCGGACCTGGGCGGTGACCTGGAGCCAGGGCTGGAGCCTGGGCGCGGTCTGCTGCCTCGTCGCTGCCCTGGCGTCCCTGCGGCGCGCGGACGGGCCGAGGACGCCGGCCACGCCGCCCGGCGCTCAGGAGGTGGGCGAGACCGTGCCGACCGACATCGCCCGCAGGCAGACCGGTGCGGCGCCGGCCGGGGTGTCCAGGACCACCGAGTCGTAGCTCCCGATCGCCGGCATCAGCAGCACGTGGTGCCCCCGGAGCAGACGGGTGCGCGAGCGCTCGCCCGAGATCGTGATCTCGACGTCGGTGGTGGCGGGCGCGACGTACTCCAGGCGCAGGAACCACCCGATCCCGATCACCGGCCCGTCGAGCCGCCACCGGCTGGTGCCCGGCCACGTGTGCCCGAAGCAGGAGCGCGGGAGGCGCGAGACCTGGTGCCGGACCGGGTGGAAGCGGATCGGGCGGAACACGCCACGGTCGTCGACGACCGAGGCTTCGTCGGTGGTGATGGTGCGCGCGGTCAGGCCGTGCCCGATCGGCCGGAACATGTGGCTGTAGGTGTTGGTGGGATAGGCGAGCGGGGCCCAGAGCCATCGCGGGGTGGGTTGGTCGAGCAGCTGCGTGCCCGGGTGCTCCCGGGCCGACCGCTCCACGTGGGCGTAGTAGGACCGGGGGCTCGTCGCGGTCAGGTTGCGCAGCGGGAAGCGGTCGGTGCTGACGGTGGCGAGGACGACGAACACCACGCAGGAGCCGACCGCCACCGACCTGGTGTCCACGGCCCAGGTCGCGGGCACCGGCTCGGCGCACTCCCTGGCTCCGACCACCGGCAGGAACGCCAGCCCGACCGCCAGCGCCAGGGCCAGCGCCGCCTCGGTCTGGAAGCGGTAGTCCAGGGCGATCTGGGGTCCGAAGTAGATGGCGCGGCTGGTCGCGATCAGACCGGCGTTGGCCGCGAGCAGCGACCCCGGGAGCAGCCAGGCCCGGAGCCCGCGGCGCCGGGTGACCGCCGACGCGAGGAGGAGCACCGCCAGGACGCCCCAGCCGAGCAGCAGCACCAGCTGGGAGGGCCGGGCCTCGTTCTGGGTCACGTCCGAGACGCCCCAGTGCAGCGGCCCGCCGACGGCGGCGGAGCCGAACGCCGTGCCGACCATGTCGCGCACCACCGCGAACAGCGGACGGTGGGTGACCGTCCGGGCGTCGAAGTTGAGCGCCCACGGGATGTAGACCGCGAGGTAGGCCACCAGGAACGCCCCGTGCGCCACGACCGCCGAGCGGTAGCGGCGCCACAGCTCCGCACACCGCTCCGGGAAGGTGCCCGAGCAGAAGTAGAGGAGAGCCACCAGCCACAGCAGCAGGAAGGCGAGCACGCTGCGCTCGACGAAGGCGAGGCCGAGCGCGATCCAGGCGAGGCTGCGCACCAGGCTCCCGGTGCGCGGCTCGCGGAGGTGGTCGACGAAGGCGTCCAGGGCCAGCACGGTGGCCAGCAGCATCGGCAGCTGGTTGACCCCGGCGGCCCACCAGATCGTCGCCGGCAGGAGCACCGGCGAGAAGAGGAAGGCCACCAGTGGGACCAGGACGGCCGGACGCCGGCCGAACAGCCGGAGCAGGAGGCGCAGGAAGGCCAGGCCGAGGCCGGCGAAGAGCACCACCATCTCGGTGGCGGGGATCGTGAAGTCCAGCGGGTCGATCCGCGCGTTGATCCAGCACAGGAGGGTGCTGGCCGGCATCAGGTGGCCGTTGTACGGCGTGACGAGGTACGCCGGGGTCAGGTCGTGGTCGAGCGCGAGCTGCATGAAGTAGAAGTCGTCGAAGAAGAACCACGCCCCCTGCAGGGCCCAGATCCGGAAGGCGGTCGCTGCGACGACGACGAGCACCCCGCAGACGACGACCGCGGAGCCGGGTCGGCGGGACGCGGCGGCGTGCCGTGTCGGCCCGCCGGTCCGCCCCACCGCGAGGGTCACTGCACCGTGGCCCGTTCCGGTCGGGCGCTGGCATCCATGCGGGAGAAGAACCGGATGTTCTTGGCGCGCATGATCGGCCGCTCGAACCAGTAGAACGACAGCGTCGCCAGCGGGATCGTGAGCAGGAGCGTCCCGAGCACGACGGTGATGAAGTGGCCGGTGAAGATCGTGATGTCGAGCGCCCGGAAGACCAGGTTCAGGAAGAACATGTGCAGGGCGAAGATGCCGTAGGAGATGTCGCCGAGCCAGACCGGGATCGGGCCGCTCAGCTGGTGGCGGGCCCGGCCCTCGAGCTCGGGTCCGAAGACCAGCGGCAGCACGTAGAACGCACCCGCCACCGTGTAGAGCACCACCTTCGCGCCCGCCTCCCAGCCGCCGGGCGTCAGCAGGAGCCGCGGTCCGGCGACCGGTGAGCAGGCGATGGCGAAGACCGCCGTGGCCAGGATCCAGCAGCCGGGGAGGTCGTGGGCGAGCCGCTCGACCGGGTGCTCCCTGGGGCGCACCGCAAGGCTCGCCGAGAGGGCGGCGAAGCAGACCCCGACCAGGAACCACGGCAGGTAGCCGGGCAGCCACTGGGCGTAGTGCCCCTCGTGGCCGGGGACCTGGGCCACCACTGCCTGCCAGGCCACGCCGAAGGCGCCCAGCACCGCCGCGCGCCGGAAGACGGTCGGCAGGTGCACGTGCCCGTCCCGCACCGCCCCGCGGACCAGCACGTGGCAGATCAGGGGGAGCGCGAGGTAGAAGGCCACCTCGGTGCACAGGCTCCACATCTGCGTCAGCGAGCTCGCCAGCAGGTCGTGGCGGTAGATCTGGGTGAGGGTCAGGTGGCTGAGCCAGTCCTGCCAGGTGGCGTCGTCGTTGGCGGGGTCCAGGGTCAGCGCCACGACCACGATCACCCAGTAGATCGGCAGGATCCGCAGGGCCCGCTTCCAGTAGAAGTGCCGGGTCGAGGGCCAGTCACGGCCGAGCTCGCGGGTGAGGAAGTAGGGCCGGCACAGCAGGAAGCCGGAGAGGATGAAGAAGAGCGTCACCCCGAAGTCGAACCTCGCCAGCGCCGCACCCGTCCAGCCGCGATTGATCTGCCCGGTATTGAAGGCCGCGTGGGTGAGCACGACCATGATCGCGCCCGCGGCGCGCACCGCGTTGAGGGTCGGGAAGGACCGGTCCTGGAAGCTCACGGCGTGACCTCCGTCCGGGGGACGGGGCGGCCGACCGCGATGTCGTCGGTGCACACGGTGACATCCTCCACCAGACCCGAGATCCGCACCTTGTCGAAGGTGTAGCCCCCGCGCAGGTAGAGGGCGTGGACCCCGGGCTGCAGCGTCGTCCGGTACGTCGCGTTGCCGGCGGTCACCCGCACCGGGCTGGCGGCGCTGGCGAGGTAACCGATCCGGACCCACCACCCGCCGTAGGCGAGGGGGCCGCTGAGCGGGACGGTCACCGGCTTCGAGCGGATCCGGTAGCCGCAGCCGTGGCGGGGGCCGGGGACGTTGCTGCGGACGGGGTCGACCACGGCCGGCGCGATGTCCCCGTTGCGGTCGATCATGGAGATGTGGTCGGTCGCGACGTCCACGAAGTGCGTGTGGTCGGAGTACTGCCGCAGGAGCTTGCTCTGCATGTTGAGCGGGTAGCCGATCGGCCACATGATGACGTCCGGGACCGGCGCGTCGACCAGGGTGACCGGGGTCGTGCGGCTCTGCAGCGCGGGCAGCAGGCGGTCGAAGTAGGCCTTGCCCGGCGGGTTGTCGTTCCAGTGCTCGATGAACTGCACGGACGAGACGGTCGCCAGCACGCAGATGGCGGTCACCAGTGTCGCCACGCGCCGCGGGTGGTCCAGCAGCTCGCTCGGACCGCGCGTCGAGGCACTCTCCGCGGCGCCCCGGATCGGCAGGACGGCGCAGCCCAGGGCGATCGCGGTCACTGCCGCCAGCTCGCCCTGGTAGCGGAAGTCGAGGCTGATCTGGGCGCCCACGAAGGACGCACGCCCCGCCGCCACGAGCACGATGTTGCACAGGAGGAAGAAGCCCGGGAGCAGCCAGGCACGAAGGCTGTGCAGGCGGCTGCGGTGGATCTCGCGGGCGACCAGGGCGACCACGACCAGGCTGCCCAGGATCACCGGCGCTCCGGGGGCCGGCAGCGCGAACTGGTCGATCTCCTGCCACTGCAGGGGGCCGCCGACGATCGCGGGGACCCAGGCGTGGACGACCATGTTGGTGGCCACCTGGGCCAGGGCGTCGTTGTTGGCCCGGGACGGACTGAAGTTGAGGCCGACCACGACGTACACGACGAGGTAGACCAGCCCCAGCGCGACGTACATGACGATGCCGGTCCGGAAGCGGGCCCACAGCGAGCGGAGCCGCTCGACGACCGAGCCGGTGGCGAAGTAGCACAGCGAGACCAGCCCCACGGCACCGAGCACCAGCAGGACCTTCTCGTAGAAGGCCAGGCCGGCCAGCAGCCAGGCGCAGGCGGCCACCGCGTGGCGGACCCGGCCGTCCTGCAGGTAGGC
>Ga0164308_10001847_pt1 | contig 11292 bp, 10 predicted proteins | sample Whisoiple_246_MG_FD_109983 | JGI IMG/M metagenome (GOLD analysis project Ga0164308, IMG submission 109983) | Soil microbial communities amended with fresh organic matter from upstate New York, USA - Whitman soil sample_246_MG | ecosystem: Environmental > Terrestrial > Soil > Unclassified >... | reverse complement strand
CGTCGAGGCCATCGCGCCGACCAGGAGCACGCCCTCGAGGCGCAGGAAGAAGCGGGCCAGCCGGCCCTCGCCGAGCGCCTGGGACTGCCACAGCACGGTGAGCAGGCCCATCACGCCGAGCTGGAAGAGGCCTGAGGCGAGCGAGTAGATCGCCTCCTCGGTGGAGCCGTGCGGGTCAGAGCCCATCACGACCATGGCGAGCGCCCACGACAGTGCGCCGGCCGTCAGCAGCATGCCGCGCTTGTGGAAAGGGCGCGTCGGGCGGGTGGTGCCGGAAGCCGCCGCGGGGCGACGGACGTCGGTGCGGGCAGTCGCGGGGGTCTGCTCGATGGTCATCGTTTCTCCTGGAGCTGGGGGACGGCACCGTTGCCGTCCGATGACCGGAACACTCCCGGGGCCGGCGCCCCGGGCGGCAGGGAGCGCCGTCCCGCGTCGGGTCCCTCGCGGGTGTCCCGTGGGCGCGGGACACCGATCCCGGGACGGCGGGACGGCGCCGGCTCGATACTTCTCGGGTGACCCCCGCCCCCGCACCCGGCCGCGTGCCCGCGACCATCGTCTCGGTGCTCGCGCTGGGAGCGCTGCTGTTCTGCCTCTGCCTCGACCTCGTGAACGATCCGGCCGACCGGGCCCGCTCGACGATGGGCTGGGGCACGTTCTCCGCCATCGCCGGCATCATCGCCGTCGGTACGGCGGCGCCCGTGCTGTGGCGCTACCCGCGACACCCGGTGGGCTGGGTGCTGGCCGGCACCGGCCTGCTCTGGTCGCTCGACGGCGTGTGCGAGTCGTGGACGTCGTACGCGATGGCGCACTCGCCCGTGCTCCCGCTAGCCGGCTTCGCGGTGTGGGTGGTCGCCCAGCTCGGCGCGTTCCTGCTGGTCGGCCTGCCGACGGTGCTGGTGCTCTACCCGTCCGGCCGCCTGATGAGCGGGTGGTGGGGCCGGGTCAGCGTGCTCGTGCTCGTCATGGCCCTGGCGCTGCCGAGCCTGCTGCTCTTCGCGCCGATGTCGATCGTCGGCGACGAGGAGCCGCTGCCGATGGACACCGGCATGCCGGAGCTCCCGCTGCCCGAGGGCGCCTTCTTCGCCCTGCTCGGCGCCGCCCGCCTGATCACGCTGCTGGCGATGCCGCTGGCCGTCGCCGTGCTCTTCGCCCGCCACCGCCGGGCGTCGGACCGGGAGCGCAAGCAGATCCGGTGGCTCGTCTGGGCGGCCGTCGTCTGCCTGGTGATGGCGGGCCTCGGGGTCGTGCTCCAGAACGGTTGGGTCGTCTCGGTCGCCCTCGTCGTCGCGCTCGGCGTCACCGGCGTCTCGATCGCGATCGGCATCCTCGAGCCCGACCTCGGCGACGTCGACGCGCTCATGGGCGGCACGATCGTGTGGGCGACGGTGGCGGGTCTGGTGATCACGCTCGACCTGGTGCTCGTGGCCGCGCTCGACGCGCTGCTCGGCGACCAGCTCGACCAACGCGACACCACGCTGATCCTGCTGCTGGTCGCGGTGACGATCTACGCGCCGGTCCGGGGCTGGATCTCGGGAGTCGTGCACCGCTCGCTCGTCGGGCGGCGCGGCGACCGCTACGAGGTGGTCGCCGCCCTGGCCGCTCGCCTGGAGGAGGCGGGCGACGTCCGCGACCAGCTCCCGACGCTGGCGACCGAGGTCGCCGCGGCGTTCAAGCTGGACTTCGTCCAGGTCGAGGTCTTCGGCCACGGCGGCGGCACGATCACCGCCACCTACGGCACCCGGCCGCGCGACACCCGCGAGGTGCCGATCCGGTACGGCGAGGACGAGGTCGGCCGCCTCGAGCTGCCCGCCCGGGGCGTCCGGTCGATGCTCTCCAAGCGCGACCAGGCGCTGCTCTTCGACATCGTGCGGCAGGCGGCGATGGCGGTGCGGAGCGCCCGGCTGGCCGCCGACCTGCAGCTCTCCCGGGAGCAGCTCGTGCTGGCCCGCGAGGAGGACCGCCGGCGGATCCGCCGCGACCTGCACGACGGCCTGGGCCCGGTGCTCGGCGGCGTGGCGATGCGCCTGGACGCCGCGGGCAACGCCCTCGACCGGGACCCGGAGACGACCCGACGACTGGTCGCCCAGTCCCGCCAGGACGTGACCGACGCCCTGGCCGACGTACGCCGCCTCGTGCAGGGGCTGCGGCCGCCGGCGCTGGACGACCTCGGCCTGCTCGCCGCGCTCGACCAGCAGGCCGAGCGGCTGAGCTCCGCCGACCTCGCGGTGGACGTGGCGGCCGAGGACCTCGGCCCGCTGTCGGCGGCGGTCGAGGTCGCGGCCTACCGGATCGCCTCGGAGGCGCTGACCAACGCCGCCCGGCACGCCGGCGCGCAGCACGCCAGCGTCCGACTGGTCGGCAACGGGCACGCGCTCCTGGTCGAGGTCGCCGACGACGGGGCCGGCATCGGTCCCGACGTGGTGGCCGGGGTCGGGCTACGGTCGATCCGCGAGCGCGCCGCCGAGCTCGGCGGCCGCACCGAGATCACCTGCCCCGACGGCGGCGGCACCCGCGTGCGGGCCTGGCTGCCGACCACCCCGACCCTGGACAACGACCTGGAGGAGACCCCGTGACCGAGCCCGTGCGGGTGCTGATCGCCGACGACCACCCGGTGTTCCGCGACGGCCTGGCCTCGCTGCTCGGCACCCAGCCCGACGTCACCGTCGTCGCCACGGCCGCCGACGGCGCGGAGGCGGTCGCGCTCGCCACCGAGCTGGTGCCCGACGTCGTCGTGATGGACCTCCAGATGCCCGAGCTCAACGGCATCGACGCCACCCGCCGGCTCGCCGAGACCCGCCCCGACATCCGGGTGCTGGTCTTCACGATGGGGGAGGAGGACGGCACCGTGCTGGCGGCGATGCGCGCCGGTGCCCGCGGCTACCTGGTCAAGGGCGCCAGTCAGGAGGAGGTGGCCCGCGCGATCTCGACCGTGCACGCCGGCGGCCTCGTCTTCGGCGCCTCGCTCGCGATGCGGATCGCCGACCTGCTCTCGGGCTCGACGACACCGGACCGGTCGGCGTTCCCGCAGCTCACGGAGCGGGAGGTGGAGATCCTCGACCTGATCGCCGCCGGCAAGAACAACGCCCAGATCGCGTCCACGCTCTACCTGGCCCCCAAGACCGTGCGCAACAACGTCTCCAACATCCTGGCAAAGCTCCAGGCCACCGACCGCGCCGAGGCGATCATCCGCGCCCGCGACGCGGGGCTCGGTGGCAGCTAGCTGAAGCGCTCCTGCACCTCGGCGTAGGACAGCACGTCGTCGAGGAAGCCGAGGGTGCCGGTCTCGCGCAGCTCACGGCCCGCCCGCTCGACCAGGCTGAGGGCCGCCCGCGCCACGCTGCCGCCCAGGCTCACCCGCCGGACGCCGAGCGAGAAGAGCGTGGGGGCGTCGATGGTGTTCGCCAGGCCGGCCACCACGTTGAGCGGAGCGGGTACGGCGGCGGCCAGCTGCCGGATCGACTCCGCGTCGACCACGCCGGGCACGAAGACGCAGTCGGCGCCGGCCTCGACGTAGCGGCCGGCCCGGGCGACCGCCTCGTCGAACGGCGACCGGACTCCGCCGGCGAGGTAGGCGTCGGTGCGGGCGTTGAGCACGAAGGACCCGCGCGGCGCGGCGGCCCGGGCGGCCGCGATCCGGTCGACGGCCTCGGTGACGTCGAAGAGCCCGCCGTGAGCGGCGTCCTCGATGTTGGCGCCGACCGCCCCGACCTCGACGGCGCGGGCGACGGTCTGCGCGACGCCGGTGGCGGTGTCGGCGTACCCGGCCTCGAGGTCGGCCGTCACCGGCACGCCCACCGCGGTGGCGACGCGACCGACGTGCTCGAGCATGGTGTCGCGGTCGACCGCACCGCCGTCGGGGAGCCCGCACGCCCAGGCGATGCCGGCGCTGGTGGTCGCGATCGCGGGGAAGCCGACCTGCTCGAGGATCCGGGCGGAGCCCGCGTCCCAGGCGTTCGGCAGCACGAAGCCCGGCCCGTCGTGCAGGGCCAGGAGGGCGCCAGCGCGGTCAGCCACGGTAGGTCCGGCAGGGCTGGCTGCGCAGCGACGCGCACGCCGGCGCGCGGCGCGGCGCGTGGACGCCCGCGACGACCGGCAGCACCAGCCGCGACGGGTGCTGCGCGTCGGCGGCGACGAGCACCCGCTCGCCGTGGGCGATTGTGTCGAAGTCCCACAGGGGACGGGAGTTGCCCGGGGCGTCGACGGTGATCCGGATCCGCGAGCCCGGCCTGAAGACGTGGGCGAACGGGAACAGCTCGACCCGCACCTGCGCGAACCCGCGCTTCGGCAGCGGCCGTGCGTCGGCCCGCAGGTGGGAGTGGGCCGGGGAGATCGCGGTCGAGCCGCGGGCCAGCCTGCGGTGGCTGGCGCGCAGCCAGCCGGACTGCACGTAGACCTCGGTGCCGTCCGGGCGCACCTCGGTGAGGGTGACCTCGAGGTCGGTGTCGCGTGCGGGTGTGCGCACCCACAGGTCGACGGACCCGGTGCCGATCGGCACCACCTGCCGGGTGAGCGGCGGCGTGATCCAGCCGAGGCCGGTGCCCTTCGGGATCTGCTTCCAGTGGTAGCTCGGGTGCGCGACCCAGATGGACGTCGAGTCGTCGAACGTCGTGCGCGGCAGCGCGTCGGGGTCGGCGCGGTAGCTGCGCGGCTCGGCGTCGCGCTGCGAGAGCGTCGAGCGGCGATCGGCGAGTCGCCCGTGCGCGGTGAGGTACCAGGAGGTCGCCTTCGCCTCGGCGACCGGCCAGGAGTCGAAGGTGCGCTCGAAGCGCGGCAGCGGCGACCCGGACGGCTGGCCCTGTGCGGCGCCCTCCTCGAAGAGGATGTGGATCGGCTTGCCGGACTCGTAGGAGCGCTTGGCCTGCCGGTAGGTCATGCCGCTGTAGTCGGGCTGCTCGGGCAGCTTCAGGCCCTGGAGCCCGGTGAGGGTGCCGGCGAGCACGGGGGCCACGAGGTGCTTGGCGAGGCCGGGCACCCGGCGGCCGACGTAGAGGTCGAGGAAGTCGGCGTAGCGCCCGAACACCCCGAGGCTCAGTGACTCGATGTGGGAGCCGTTGGTCATCGTCGCGTAGACGTGCGGGGAGGAGGTGAAGTCGTCGATGAAGCCGGGGAAGTGGCCGCCGGTCTGCTCGTCCTGCCAGGCGCCGGCCAGGAACACCGGCACCTCGATCTTGTGGGCGAAGAGGCTCGGGTTCATCGGGTCGCCGATGCGCTTGGTGTAGAAGCGGTTGGCCTTGATCATCGACAGGACGTCGGGGTTCTGCAGGCGCAGCGACTGGTTGGCCTGGCACGTGGTGTCGCCGCCGTCGACGCGGCCACGCTCCCAGCCCTGGCCGTACGCCGCCGCCTGCTCCTCGCGCTCGGTGGCCCACGGCACGGCGAACCCGGTGTTGAGGATGCCGCCGGGGTAGAGCGTGCTGCGGTAGGTGTCGTCGATGACCGACAGCGGCGTGATCGCCGACAGGCTCGGCGGCTGGGTCTGCGCGACGTAGAGCTGTTCGATGCCGGGGTAGGAGATGCCCACCATGCCGACCTTGTGGAACTTCGCCCACGACTGCGCGGCGACGGTCTCGATCACGTCGTAGCCGTCGACGCCCTGCACGGGCTCGAACGGCCGGAAGGAGCCACCGGAGCAGCCGGTGCCGCGGATGTTCACGCCGACGTAGGCGTAGCCGAGGGTGGTGAAGAGCTGCGCCATCGTCGTGTTCTTGGGGTTGCTCGGGTCGTAGCCGGAGTACTCGACGACCGTCGGGAACGGCCCGGTGCCGGACGGGAGGCTGACGTTGGCCGACAGCGTCGTCCCGTCGCGCGTGGTGATGTAGCCGAAGCCCGCCCCGAGCGTCTGGCCGGTGTAGAGCGAGCGGGCCGGCGGCGGGCCGTCGACGTCGCTGACCTGCACCGCGGTCCCGACCGGTCCGCCGCCCTGGACGCGCACGGTGTAGCGGCCCGGCGCGAGCTCGCGCCAGGCGAGGCTGCCGGCCGCGTCGACGCTGCTCGTGCCGACCACGGCCCCGCCGGGGTCGAGCAGCTCGAGCGCCTGCCCCGGCGTCGCGCCGGTGACGTAGAGCTGGTTGACGCTGCCGCGCACCAGCGGGGCCGCGGCGACGGCCGTGGTGGTGCCGGTGGCCGCGAGCATCCCGGCGGCGACCGCCAGCACGACGAGGGCCGCGGACGTCCTGCTGGCAAGGCGCATGCCGGCGATCGTGCCACGCTCACCGCGCATTGTGGAGGCGCTCCACCGCGCGTCGTACGGCGACGACGCGGCGCTCGGCGCTGGCCGCCCTGAGCACCGGCAGCATCACGTCGTAGCGGTCGGTGCGGCTGAGCCCCTCGAAGGCCGCCTGCGCGACGGGGTCGGCCCCGATCGCGGCGGCCAGGTCGTCGGGCACCGCCGCGGTCGCCTGACGCTCGTAGGCCGCTGCCCACCGGCCGTCGGCCCGCGCAGCCTCGACCTGGGCCCGGCCCGCCGGCCGCATCCGGTCGGCGGCGTCGAGCAGCGCCACCTTGTCGACGTTGACCTGCGACCAGGTGCTCCGTGCCCGGCGCGGGCAGTAGCGCTGGAGGTAGGAGACGTCGTCGAGCCCGCGCCGCTGCCCGTCGATCCAGCCGAAGCACAGGGCGCCGTCGAGGGCCTCGCCGATCGTCAGGAGGGTCAGCCCGGACCCCTTCTTGGCGATGCGCAGCCAGGCCTCGGGCGCGGTGGCGTGGTGCTCCTCGAGCCACGCCTCCCAGGCCTCGCCGTCCACGAGCTCGAGCACGTCCATGCCGCCATCGTGGCGGAGGCCACCGACAACCTGTTACAAACGTCCATGGGCATCGAGCAGGTGCTGCCCGCGTCGGGCTACGTCAGCGACGGCGGGCTGGAGACGGACCTGATCTTCCACCGCGGCGTCGACCTGCCGGAGTTCGCGTCGTTCCCCTTGGTCGAGGACGACGCGGGCCGGTCACTCCTGCGCGACTACTACGACGGCTACGCCGCGGTGGCGCGGCGAGCCGGGGCCGGGCTGACGCTCGAGTCGCCGACCTGGCGCGCCAACCCGGACTGGGGCGCACGCGTCGGGTACGACGGCTTCGGGCTCGACCGGGTCAACGCGGCGGCGATCGGCTTCCTGCAGGAGCTGCGGGAGGGGTACGCCGACCTCGCCGACGTGCGGATCATCGGTGCGGTCGGCCCCCGCGGCGACGGGTACGCCGCCGGTGAGCGCGTCGATGCCGACGAGGCGGCCGGCTACCACCTCGGTCAGGTGGAGGCGTTCGCCCGGGCGGGAGCCGACCTCGTGGCGGCGTACACGCTGACCGGTCCGGAGGAGGGCATCGGGATCGTGCGTGCCGCACGGTCGGCGGGCCTGCCGGTGCTGGTCGGGTTCACGGTCGAGACCGACGGTCGGCTCCCCGACGGCACGACCCTCCACGACGCCGTCGCCAGGGTCGACGAGACCGACGCACCGGACGGCTACGTGGTCAACTGCGCGCACCCGACCCACGTGGCGCCCGGCCTCGAGCCCGGCGACTGGCTCGGCCGCATCGTGCAGCTCAACCCGAACGCGTCGACACAGACCCACGAGGAGCTCGACGCCGCCGAGGAGCTCGACGAGGGCGACCTCGACCTGCTGCGCACGTCGTACGACGCCCTGCGGCCGTCCTCGCCCGGCCTGCGGGTCGTCGGGGGCTGCTGCGGCACCGACGCCCGGCACGTCGCCGCGCTGTGGGGTCAGTCGGGGTCGTAGCAGGCCAGCATCAGCGCGAGGTCGTCCTCGAGGCGGTGACCGGCCGCGCGTCGCATGGCGTCGAGCAGGTCGTCGAGGGCGGACTCCATCGGCGCGTCCTCGAGTGCGGCCAGGAAGGCGGTCGGGTCGACGAACGAGCCGTCGGGGGAGCGTGCCTCGATGAGACCGTCGGTGAAGAGGAGGAGCCGGTCCCCGGGCCGCAGCACCCCCTCGGTCGGCCGCGGGTCCGCGCCGAGGCCCAGCGGGACGGCGTGGTCGAGATCGACCGCCCGCGGCTCGCCCCGCGCGGGGAGCAGCAGCGGTGCCGGGTGGCCGCACGAGACGATCGTGAAGCGGCCGTCGTGGTGGATGTCGACGAGCACGGCGGTCACGAAGTCCTCCGCGCCTGGCAGGTAGGGCAGGAGGTGGCGGTCGATCTCGCGCGCGACGTCAGCGACGGCGCCGGCATCGGCGGCCGCGGCCCGGAACGCACCGAGCACGACGGTGGCGGTGCGCACGGCGGCGAGTCCCTTGCCGCGGACGTCGCCCACCAGGAGCCGGACGGCGGACGGGCCGTCGACGACCTCGTAGAGGTCGCCGCCGATCTTCGCCTCGACCGCGGCGGAGAGGTAGCGGGCGGTCAGGGCGACCGGCCCGACGCGGGGCGGTGGCGGGGCGAGGATCGCCCGCTGCGCGGCCTCGGCGACCGCCGTCACTCCGGCCAGCCGCTCGGACTGCTGCTCGAAGGTCGCGGCGGTGTCGAGCGCGATCGCCGCGCGGTCCGCGATCTCCTCGAGGAAGGCCAGGTCGGCCTCGGAGTAGCGGCGCCCCGACTCGGCGTGGATGAGCGTCACGACACCGAGCACGCCGTGCCGGCCGGTCAACGGTGCCACGATGGCGCTCGTGAAGCCGAGCCGCCGCAGGATCGCGCGGTGCTCCTCGTTGACGGCGCTGGCGTCGACCAGCTCGTTCGGGATGTAGGGGAAGAGCTCGCTCCTGCCGGTGCGGACGACGTGGGGACCACCGGTCGGCCCATCCATCCGGGTCGGGAACGCATCCACCATGCCCCACGCCCACTCCGTGGTCTCCGGGTCGCGGTGCTGGATCGCGACGGTCCGCAGCTCGTCGCCCTCGACGAGCTGGACCGAGCACCAGTCCGCGAACCGGGGAACCAGCAGGCGCACCACCTCGGCGAGGGTGCTGTCCAGGTCGAGGCTGCGGGAGAGCGTCATCGACGCCTCCGCCAGCAGCGCCGTGCGCTGGGTGGCCGCGTCGACAGCCTGCAGCTCCTCGGCCCGCAGCAGCGCGCTGGCGAGGGCACCGGCCAGCGAGTGGAGGAAGCCGTCCTCGGCCGGCGTGAACGAGCCGGTCGGGAAGGTGAGCGCGAGCAGGCCCATCGTGCGCCCGTCGCGCCGCAGCGGCAGCAGGTGCAGGCTCAGGTCGGTGGGGTAGTAGCCGGCCAGGGCGGGGAACGCCGCCTCGATCTCCCGCACGGAGCGGTAGTGGAGGTCGGTGCCCTCGCGGGCCGCGACGGCGCCCGGGACGTCGCTGGCCAGCGGCAGCTCCTGGAACTGGTCGGCCGCCGAGCCGCCGCGCCCGGCCCAGGTCACGGAGCGCAGCACGTCGTCCGGGTCGAGCGAGAGCACCATCGCGGAGCGGGCGCCCAGGGTGTCGCGGGCGTGGCCGATGAACCCGTCGGCGACGTCGCTGACGGTGCGGGCACCGGTCAGCTCGACGGCGAGGGCGTCGAGGACGCGCTGGGCCAGGGTCGTCGTGCGCTGCAGCTCGCGCCGGCGACGCCGGCTGACGACGGCCGTGAGGACCGCCACCGCGCAGAGCACGGCACAGGCCACGAAGCGGACCGTCCAGGCGCGGTCGCCCAGGTTGTCGTTCCAGACGCCCGACGCGACCGACGCGAGCAGGGCGGTGGCGGCCACGACGCTGGTGCGTCCCGGGCCGCAGAAGACGGCCGTGAGGACTGCGCCCGCGGCGTACACGCCGTTGATCTGGTGGCCGGACACGATGTCGGTCACGACGAGCACGGCCACCAGGGCCACGCCCAGCAGCCACCAGTAGCGCTCGACGGCGTACTCGTCGAGCCGCATCAGACCACCCGCACCGGCGTCCGGTGGGTGGTGAACTCCCAGACCTTCTGCGCGAGCTCGCGGCTCAGCCGGATGCAGCCGTGGGAGGTGTCGAGGTCGGTGCCCAGGAACCAGTCCGGGTGCATCTGCCGGTCGTTCGACTTCCACCGCGGGATGCGGTGGAACCCGATGCCGCACGGCGCGAAGCGCACGAAGTCGTCGAGCCACAGCGTGCCGCTGACGGCCTGGTTGAGCCTGATCCGGGCGCCGCGTCCGCAGTAGGAACCGGTCGCGTGCGACCCGCGGTGCAGCACCCGCGGGTTGTCGACCATCCCGCCCTCGGCGACCACGCGGCCGCCGGCGCCGACCAGCCACACCCAGTTCTGCTGCTGGGAGACCACGATCCGCCGGCCCTGGCCCGAGTGACGGGGGACCGGCCGCTGGTCGCAGCGCGGCGCGTCCTCGGCGTACAGGTGCCGGCGGGTGCGGTCGGAGAGGCGCCCGGTCTGGCGCAGACCCGTGCGTGACTGGAAGCGGACGACCGCCGACCGGGTGTGCGGGTCGAGCCGTCCGTCCGCCCTGCCGGCATCGCAGTGCAGTGCGTTGAGCCGCTTCTCCGCCTTGACCGCCCACGGGCCCGGTGCCGCCCCGGCCGGCCCCGGCGCCAGCACGAGTGCCGTGGCGAGGGCTGCGACGGCGGCGACCAGGCGACTCATCGGGCCATCTTCACAGGTGCGGCCAGGGGGTGGCGACCTTCTCCGATGAGGAGTAGCAAGGAGGCAGCGGGCGCCCCGCCCGCGGGACGGAGGACCGTGATGGCGACCCACATGCCCGAGCACCGCTGGGAGACCGTGCCGGACTACGACGACCGGAGGGCGACGATCACCGCGCTGCTGTGCGTGGTCCTGATCGACGCCGGGATCATCGGGCTGTTCATGTTCATCACCTGGGCCGTGTACGCCGCGGGCTGACCTCCTGGCGCGCGGCCGGGCCGCTTGGCTAGGAGCCCAGGCTCACGAGGTAGCCGAGGGTCCACACGAGGTCCAGCAGGCCGACCAGCAGCGCGCCCGAGACCAGCCCGACGCCGAACCAGCGCCATCCCCGGACGAGCGATGCCACCACGCCCGCGACGAGGGTGATCACGAGGAAGAGGCAGACGGGCAGCAGCCACTTGTCGTAGTGGTAGGCGAGTCCACCCAGGCCTCGTAGTCCGTGCTGGTGAGCCAGCGCGACGTCGAAGGCCACGGCGACGCCGGCGTTGACCACCACGGCCGCGACGAGGCCGTGGACGCCGCGTGGCGTCGTGCGGAGGGCCTCCTCGGTGCGGTCCACGGGTGTCGTCGTCCGGGCGGGAGCGGTCAGGCCTCGGGCGCGGTGGCGCGCGCGTAGGCCTCCCACGACGACAGGATCGGGCCGGACACGTCCCAGTCCGCCGGCGCCTCGAAGTAGTCCGTCTCGCCGCGCAGCGTAGCGCTGAAGTTGCGATGGGCGGCAAGGTCGGCCCG
>Ga0164308_10001845_pt1 | contig 11294 bp, 11 predicted proteins | sample Whisoiple_246_MG_FD_109983 | JGI IMG/M metagenome (GOLD analysis project Ga0164308, IMG submission 109983) | Soil microbial communities amended with fresh organic matter from upstate New York, USA - Whitman soil sample_246_MG | ecosystem: Environmental > Terrestrial > Soil > Unclassified >... | reverse complement strand
GCCATCCCGAGGACCGAGCTGCTCGATCGGCTCGGCACGCATTTGACCCGGCACACCGGGCCGGGGGTCGAATACGCCGACATCCGGCCGTACGTTCCCGGCGATCAGCTGCGGACCGTCAACTGGCCGGTGAGTGCCCGCCGCGGCAGCCTGCACGTCACCCAGCGGTTGACCGACCGGGCCGCCGATGTGGTCGTGCTGATCGACATGTACGCGCAGCCGCCGGGCCCGGCGACCGAGGCGACCGAGCGCGCGCTGCGCGGGGCCGTCCAGGTGGTGCAGAGCGCGCTGCGCAGCGGTGACCGTGCCGGGATCGTCACGCTCGGCGGAGGTCGGCCGCGTTGGCTGGGTGCCGAAATCGGGCGCAGGCAGTTCTACCGGGTGCTCGACACGTTGCTCGGAGCCGGCGACGAATTCGACACCACCACCGGCACTTTGGCGCCCCGCGCCGCGCTGCCGCCGGGTGCGATCGTCGTCGGCTTCTCCACGATGCTCGACACCGAGTTCGCGCTGTCATTGATCGACCTGCGCAAGCGTGGACACACCGTCGTCGCCGTCGACGTTCTCGAAGGCGCACCGTTCGGAGAGGGTAAAGATCCGTTGTTCACCCGGATGTGGGCGATGCAGAGGTCGTTCATGTACCGCGATATGGGGACCGTCGGGGTGGACGTCGTGTCGTGGCCGTCGGAGCACACGCTCGACCAGTCGATGCGGCTGGTGCCCGAGCGCCGACGGCCGGTGCGGGGGCGGCGATGATGAGTATCGTCCGCAGGGCACACCTGCTTTCGGCGGCATTCGGTCTGATGATGGTGGCGGCGGCGGGTTTTCAAACCGCCGGGCCCACGCTTGTTCTCGCGATGTTCGGGGCGGCCATGGTGCTGGTCGGCATCCCGTTCCGGAGTGCGGCGACGGTGGCCGTCCTGTCCGCGGCCACGGCGATCGTCGTCTCCGATGCGCCGCCGATGCTGACCGCGCTGGCCGGCCTGTCCGCGGCGTGCTACCTGGTGCTGCGATACACCGAGGGCGGCTCCACGCGCGTGCTCGGCGCGTCCGCACCGGCAATGCTTGCCGCCCTTGGCTTTACCTTCGTCGGTGTGCTGGCGGCGTCATTCCCGTTCGAGCTGCCGTGGTTGCCGCTGCTCGCTCCGGCTGCGGTGTTCGCGATCTACGTGCTCGCCACCCGCCCGTTCTACCAGGCGGCCGAGGGCAAACTCGACATCAGTTCCAGATCCTGACGCGCCGCTGCGGTTCAAGGAAAAGGGCGTCGTCCCGGTCGACGTCGAACGCCTCGTAGAACGCGTCCATGTTCCTGACCACGCCGTTGCAGCGGAACTCCGGCGGTGAGTGTGGGTCGACGGCGAGCCGCCGGATCGCTTCCGCGTCACGTGATTTCGTGCGCCACACCTGCGCCCAGCCGAAAAACACCCGCTGCACGCCGGTCAGGCCGTCGATCACGGGCGCCGTCTCGCCGTCGCGCGAGAGCTGGTAGGCCAGCAGCGCGATCGACAGGCCGCCGAGGTCGCCGATGTTCTCGCCGACCGTGAACGCACCATTGACATGGTGGCCGTCGGCCAGCCCGCGGGGCACGAGCTCGTCGTACTGCTCGATCAGCGCCTTGGTGCGCGCACCGAACTCGGTGCGGTCGTCGTCGGTCCACCAGTCCACCAGGTTGCCGTCACCGTCGTACTTCGCGCCCTGATCGTCGAACCCGTGACCGATCTCGTGTCCGATCACCGCACCGATGCCGCCGTAGTTGGCGGCGTCGTCGGCATCGGCGTCGAAGAACGGCGGCTGCAGAATCGCTGCGGGGAAGACGATTTCGTTCATCCCGGGGTTGTAGTAGGCGTTCACCGTCTGCGGCGTCATGAACCATTCGTCGCGGTCAACTGGGCCGCCGAGCTTGGCCAGCTCACGCTCGGAGCTCACCGCATAGCCGCGACGGTAGTTGCCGTACAGATCGTCGCGCTCGATGACCAGGGCCGAGTAGTCGCGCCACTTCGCCGGATAGCCGATCTTCGGCGTGAACTTGTCCAGCTTGGCCAGCGCTCGCAGGCGGGTGTCGGGCGTCATCCAGTCCAGCTGGTTGATGCTGACCCGGTAGGCCTGCCGAAGATTCGCGACGAGCTCGTCCATCCTGGCCTTGGCGTCAGGCGGGAAATGCCGCTCGACGTAGAGCTTTCCGAGGGCGTCGCCCATCAGGCTCTCCACCACCGATACGGCGCGCTTCCACCGTTCCCGGATCGACTCGGTGCCGCTCAGGGTGCGGCCGTAGAAGTCGAAGTCCTCGGCGATCAGGTCGTCGGTGAGCAGGAAAGCCCGCGCATGGATCAACCGCCAACGGGCCCAACGCTTCCAGTCCTCGAGGTCGGCACTGGCCCACAGCGCTGCGAATGCCGTCAGGTAGTCGGGTTGGCGCACGACGAGTTCGGCGACGGTCTCGGGGCTCGCGCCCATCGCGCCCATCCAGCCTGCCCAGTCGAAGCCGGGAGCCTCGGAGACCAGGTCGGTGAATGTGCGCAGGTTGTAGGTGAGGTCGGCGTCGCGCCGCTTGACGACGTCCCAGTGCGCGGCGGCCAGCTTGGACTCCAGCGCAACGATGCGCTCGGCGGTGGCCTCCCACTCGCCGGGTTGGGTTTCCTCGCCGAAGACGAGTGCGAACATCGCGGCGATGTGGCGTGGATAGGCGGCCAGTATTTCGGCGTGCTGCTCGTCGCGGTAATAGGACTCGTCGGGCAGCCCCAGACCGGACTGGCTCAGGTGCAGCAGGTAGCGGGTGGAGTCCTTGGAGTCCGTGTCGATGTAAGCGCCGGTGCCGCCGCCGACACCGGTGTGTTGCAGCGCGCCGATCACCGAAGCCAGCGCGTCGGCGTCGGAAGCGGCGTCGATCGCCGCCAGCTCGTCGAGCAGAGGTGCAACTCCGATCCGCTCGACGGTGGCCTCGTCCATGAAGCTCGCGTACAGATCCCCGACGCGCTGCTGGTCGGTGCCCGCAGCGGACTCGGACGAGGCGGCTTCGTCGATGAGCTCGCGAATCTGCTCCTCCGCGCGGTCGTAGAGCGACCGGAAGGCGCCGTCGGTGGCCCGGTCGGCCGGGATGTCGTATTCGGCCAGCCAACGGCCGTTCACGTGGCCGAACAGGTCATCTTGCGGGCGGGCCTGCGGGTCGACGTGGCTCAGGTCGATACCCGATTTGATTGTCGCTCCCGCTCCGCCGCGGGTTGCTTCTACCGTCACCCCACCAGGTTGCCAGAAGTGCGTGAGTGCGCCACGACACACTCAATCCGTCTCCGCGTCGTCGGTGCCGGCCAGCTCGACGCCGAGCATCGCGGCCAGACAGCCCTGATCCGAGCAGTCGTGTTGCGTGGTGTTGGTGGCCATCTGAATTCTCCTGTATGCGTTGTAATTTCGCGGTTCACGGGTGTGTTCCGGCAAATCACAAGCTATGTGTCCGCGGTCCATATGGCTCGATTGTGCGCACTAACCGCACAACCCGCGATCTTCGGCTTTTGCGCATTGTGCTCAAGGGGTCGACGCCGGCGATACCAGGGCGTGCCGAGCGCTTAGGTACCCTCACGCCCATGCCCGACGACGAGCGCACCGACGACGAGCGCACGGACGATGATCTCGCCGAGGACGACGGCTCCGTCTTCACCGGGTACGGCATCGCATCCGCAGCGCTCGGCCTGCTCTCGGTGGCAGCGATCGTGCTCGCGCTGATCATCTGGTCCGGTCACACGTCAGACGCCGACGAGCGCCGGCACCAGAGCGAGGTGCTCCTGGCCGCGGCCGACTGGACGACCGTGTTGATCAACATGAACTCAGGCGACATCGACTCCAGCCTGCAGAAGCTGCACGACGGCACGGTCGGCGAGCTGAGCAATGAGTTCGAGTCTGTGGTCGAGCCCTATAAGAAGGTGGTCCAGACGCTGCAGTCGCGGACGAAGGGCCAGATCGACTCGGTGGCGATCGAGTCGATCTATCATCGCCCGCAGACGCTGCCCGACGGCAAACCTGCGCCCGCGCCGACCCCGCAACCTGCGCTCGCCGAAATGGTCGAGCGCACCGACACGGTGTTCGTGGTGGCGACGTCGATCAGCGACAACATCGGCGGCAAGCCGCAGACACTGCGCTGGAACCTTCGGCTCGACGTCTCCGATGTCGACGGCAAGCTGCTGATTTCCCGCCTGGAGCAGATCCAGTGAGAAACCGGCTCCGGGTGCTGGCCTTCGACGTCGCCGCACCGCTCGCGGCGATCGCCGCCCTGATCTACATCGGCGTCGCACTGGCATGGCCGCTGTGGTGGGTGTCGCTGGCGTCGGTGCTGTGCCTGCTGGTCGTCGAGGGCGTCATCGTCAACGCCGTGCTGGCGCGGCGCGACGGGGTCACGGTCGGCACCGACGACGACAGGCCGGGACTGCGGCTGGCTCTCGTCGCCGTGGCGACGGTCGCGTTGGTCGCCTCGGTGGTCGTCGGCTACACGAAGTGGACGCTGCCCGACCGCGCCCTGCACAAGGACAGTGCGGAAGTGGTCGGCATCGCCAGCAGTGTCGCCGAAGCCAGCGCGACGTTCACGCCGTCGAGCCCGACGGCGGCCATCGATCGCGCAACGGAGTTGATGTCACCGGACCGGGCGGACAAGTACAAGACCGAATTCGCAGCTGTGGCAGAGCAATTGACGAAGAAGAATGTCTCGGCATCGGCCGCCACGATCTCAGCGGGGGTCGAGGCCATCGGTCCGCAGAACGCGAGCGTCGCCGTGGTCATGCGTGGCACGCAGAACGTGCCGGGTCAACCGCCCGATACCGCGGTGCTTGCGCTGCGCATCACGCTGTCGAAGGACACCGGCCGCTGGCTCGTTGACGACGTGACACCGATCAACTCGCGTTGAGCAGGCGCGCGTGCTCGACCTTCAGGCACCGGTCCATCACGACCTGCAACCCTGCGGCTTCGCCGTCGCGCGCCACCTGCTCATCGGTCAGGCCCGACTGCAGCCACAGAGTCTTCGCACCGACCGCGATCGCGTCGTCGAGGACCGCGGGCAGATGCTCGTGGCGGCGGAAGACGTCGACGAGGTCGGGCACCACCGGTAGCGCCGCCAGGTCCGGATAGGTCGGCGTACCGTCGATGTCGCCGACGGTGGGATTGACGAGGTAGCACTGGTAGTCGCTGGCCGACTCCAGGTAGCGCCAGACGGAGTAGACGGCGCGGGCCCGATTGGCGGATGCGCCGACGATCGCGACAGTGCGCGTTTCGCGCAGGATGCGATCGATGTCGGTGCTCAGCGAGGGCCGCCCGTGCGCGGGGCCTTCATCTTCGCGAAGCGATCGGAAAGCCGGCTCATCCGGACCATCAGCGAGGCGGGCGGGCTGGTCTTGCCCTCGATGTAGCCTGCGAGTTCCTCACCGGGCACCCCGATCCGTGACGCGAACTCCTGCGGTTTGAGCCCGGATCTGCTGAGCAGCAGCCGAATCTGGCGGGCGACCTCAGCGCGTTCGTTGGCTTCCAAGTTATCCCTGGTCCGGGTCAACACTTCTGACAGTGCCTTTGAAACCCCGTATGGCCGTGTCGATTCCAACACCTCCTCGACTTGGCGCGCCGTCCTGCCGTACGGATCGCGCTTGATGGCGACGACGATGCGCTGCCATACCGTCAGGTCGTCGGTTTCCAGTGCCTCGCGGATCGCGGCCGTCGGCCAGAACTCCACGGGCCCCTCGTCGTTGGCCGGGCGGCGCGCCCGCTTCGGAGCGCCGGTCGGTATGCGTGCGGTGGCAGCATCGCGGCCAACGTCCACAGTCACCGTCACCTCGCCTCCTCCAGCATCGCGACCGCCACCGAAAGGCACCGCTCCCTGACCTTGGCCCAGTCCGCTTCCGCCTCGGGGCCCGACATCGGGATGTCGAACTCATCCGACGGATGCGGATCGGCCAATCGGCGCACCAGCTGCGTGGCCACCCATTGTTTTCTGGATGGCTCACCACAGTAGTACCGATCCATTCCGGCCAGCACCACAGCAGCGGTTTGAGTCTCCATCGAGTCGACCAAATCGGCAAACTCAGCGAAGTCCTTGGTGCTGTTCCTGCACATGATCAGGTAGCTCTTCAGCCGTAGCGTCTCAGCCCCCGTCGGTATCGACAGCCGGTCGCCGGTCGGCAGCTGAACGTTCGTGGTCTCCATCGGGCTGTTGCGTTCCACGGGCGGGCGGTCGGACTCCGCCTCGGTCTCCAGCGCGTCCAGCGCCACCGACAGCCGACCGCGCCACATCGTGACGGGGTGCATGGGCCGCGGACCACGCTTCAGCTTGACCGTCTTGCCGTTGCCCGCGCCGTTGGTGTGCGTGTGGCCGTTGGTGTGGCCGGTGAGCGCGTTGACGCACGCCGAACCGTTGGACGGCAGGCAGCCGCTGAAGGCCAGCGGATCGGCGACGGAGATCGTGTGCGGAGCCATGTTCTTGAGCTTGGCCGCCGACTTGACCACCGTGCGGATGTCGATGCCCGACGCCGCCAGCGTCGAGATGTCGTCCGGGATGATGACCAGATCGCCGATGTCGGCCTTGGGCAACGGCTTCTCGAAGTCGACCGACGGCAGGATGCGGGCCAGCCACCCCGGCAGCCACCAGTTCCACTGGTCGAACATGGCCATCAGCGCGGGCACGAGGATCAGCCGGACCACGGTGGCGTCGACGGCGATGGCCACGGCGCATGCGACGCCGAGCTGGGCGACCAGCGGCATGCCCGCGAACGCGAAGCCGATGAACACCGCGATCATGATCAGCGCGGCGCTGGTGATGGTGCGCGCGCTGGTGCTCGCGCCGTAGGCGACGGCGTCACGGGTGTTGCCGGTCTGCAGGAACCGCTCGCGGATACGGGTCAGAAGGAAGATCTCGTAGTCCATCGACAACCCGAACGTCATCGCCAGCACCAGCGGCGGGATCGTGCTGTCGAGCGACGAGATCGGCCGGAAGCCCAATTCCTCGAGCCAGCCCCATTGGAAGACGACCACGAGGCTGCCGTAGGCGGCCGCTACCGACAGCACGGTCATCAGCACGCCCTTGAACGCCAGGAACACCGACCGGATGGAGACCAGCAGCATCACGAACGCGATGAGGGCGACGAACCCGAACACTGCGGGCTGCGTTTTGCTCACCCGGTCGTCGAAGTCCTTGATCAGCGCGGTGGGGCCACCGACGTCGATCGTCGCCTTGTCGCCGACGACAGGCGGCAGCTCGGCCCGCATCCAGTCCACCGACTGTCGGGAGGCCAGGTCCTCGGGGTCCACGGACAGCACGGCCGAGACGAGCGCGCTGCGATAGTCGTTGCCGAACACCGCGGGCTGCACGGTGACGACATTGGGCGCCTGCGACATTCGCTGTTGCACCTCTTGCAGCAGCGGTTCCTTCGCAGGCGCAGACGCGGAGTTGCCGTCGGGGAACGTCACAAGAACGCGGACCGGGCCGAGCGCGCCGGGCCCGAGTGCATCGGCCGCAGCGTTCACTCCGCCGCGGATCTCGTGCGTCGGTTCGAACTGCCGCTGCATGCTGTTGCCGAGCACCATCGAGAACGCCGGTGCGGCCAGCGCAAGCAGGAGCACCGTCGCGCCAAGCGCCGACAGCCAGGGCCGGCGCATCACCCAGCCGGTCCATCTGGTCCAGAACCGCGACTGGGTGGTCTCGGGCCGTCGCGACCAGTGCAGCAGCCACGACCGTTTGGCGGCCGCCCGCCCGAACGTGGCCAGCACCGCGGGTGTCAAAGTCGTGGAGGTCAGCACCGCGACGGCCACCGCGAGGATTGCGCCCGTCGCCATCGACTGCAGCACCGGCGTGTTGATCAGGTAGATGCCCGTCACCGATGCGATGACGGTCAGACCGGACAACACGACGGCAAGGCCCGAGGTGGCCATCGCGGCGTCGGCGGCCTGCTCCGGCTCGCGGCCTGCCCGCAGCTCCTCGCGGAACCGCATGAGAATGAACAGTGAATAGTCGATCGCCAGCGCGATGCCGAACATGGACACCGTCGACGTCACGAACACCGACATCGTGGTGTACATCGACAGCAGATAGACCAAACCCATCGTGACCGCGACCGTGCAGATGCCCAGAACCAGCGGCATGGCGGCAGCGGCCAGCGAACCGAACACCGCGAGCAGGACGATCAGGACGATCGGAAGGTTCCACTGCTCGGCTTGGGCGATGTCGTGTTTGGTGGCCGCTGTCGCGGCGGCGCCGAGCGCGCCCTGGCCGATGACGTAGAGCTTGACCTTGCCGTCCTGCACCTCGCCCGGCTGGTCGCCGTTGATCCCGACCTTCTGGCGCAGCTGCTTGGCGACGTCCACCGCGCCGGTGTTGTTGAAGTCCAGCTGCAACGTCACGACGTAGGGCCGGTCGGGCTGGGGTGGCGGCTGCTGGGGGTTGGGCACCACTTTGACACTGGGCACCTCGCCTGCGAGCCGCTCCAAATGCGCCACGGCGGCGTCCATGTCCGCGAAAGACGCATCGGCACGAGGCGCTGCGACAAGGGCCAGCGGCGACGCCCCCTGATCGGGGAACTGCTGCTCGAGCTCCTGTTGCACGTAGAGCGACTGCGAGCCGGCGACCTCGAAACCGCCGCCGGTGAGGTGGCCGGACTGGCTCATCCCCAGATATACCGCCGGCGCGAGGAGAAGGAGCCACACCACGAATACCGCCCAGCGGAATCTGCGCAGGCCACTGCTCAAGCGCATCATGAACTGCTGGATGGTTTTCCCGCTTTCTCCCCGGCCCGGGTCACTTAGCGCGAGGATATCGCAGCCTGCGCTGGCCCGACGCGGCCTAATTAACGCCTTAAGCTGCTCTCACCGACCTCTGTGAATAGCCGGGCTTGCTGTCGGCCCTCTATTGGCTGGCGTTTACCTGCAGATTCGGTTGCTGGATTGGCTCCGGCGGTGGCCGCAATGGCATTATGTCACCTTGCCGTCGCAAGGAGTTTATCGATGACCCCGCTGCCGGAGTCTGCCCGTCGTCGTCTGTTCGCCGTGTTCGCGGCCTGTGCCGCGGGCGGGACCGCCGCCCTCACCGTTCCGGCCGGGTCGACCGCAGCGCCGGATCCGTGTGCGGCCAGTTCCGTGGCGAAGACCGTCGGCTCGGTGGCCAACTCGACGGCTACCTATCTGGATGCGCATCCCCAGACGAACCAGGCCCTCACGACGATCTCGCAACAGCAGGGCGGACCGCAGTCACTGGCCGCGCTCAAGACGTACTTCGACGCCAACCCCCAGGTGGCCAAGGACATGCAGACACTCCAGCAGCCGCTGACGGATCTTTCGGGTGCATGCAGGCTGCCGGTCACCGTGCCGCAGATCCTGGGTCTGCTGCAGGGCGCGCAGCAGGGCGGCGGACTGCCCGCAGGTTTGCCGGGATCGCTGCCCGGCGCACAGTCCGTCGGTTTGCCGGGCGGCTATTCGCCTGCGCAGTCCTCCCCAGCCTCGGCCGTGGTCGGCGGCACCGGCCCGCTGCCGGGTCCGGCGACTGTCGGCACGCGGTAGCTGGCGGCGTTACCGCGTTCCCGCGGCCGCCATCGTGAGCTGGGGGTTTTCAACTTTTGAGTACTGGTTTCGCCGCAAGGCAGGAAAGTCGGCAGCGATTCTGATTAGCTTTCGGTGTGTGTAACCGCGATGGTTACTGCCACAACTCATTCGATGAAGGAGCCTCTAGATGTTGCTCTCTGCCCGTACTGCGCGGCGTGCGGTAGCTGGCGCGGTCGGAACCGGCGCGCTCGCCGGCGCGATGCTGTTCGGCGCTCTTCCGTCGGCGATGGCCGTGGAGCCGCCCAACTGCACCGCGGCCGACCTGGCGTTCACGGCCGCAGGCGTCTCCCAGGCGACGTCCGACTATCTGTTCAGCCATCAGGACGTCAACTACTTCTTCACCAGCCTCGAGGGCAAGACCCGCGACGAAGTGCGCACCGAGGTGGACAAGTACATGAATGCGAACCCGATCATCAAGGGCGAGCTGACCGGCATCCGTCAACCGTTGGTGGATATCAAGAATCGCTGCGGCGACAGCAACGGCGACGGCATCGCTGACACCCCATAACCCGGGTGCGGGTCGGGGAGAGCCGCCCGCGCAGGAGAGCACCGGTCGAATGGTGCTCATGGTCGACGACGATCCGGACGTCAGGACATCCGTGGCCCGCGGGCTGCGGCTTTCAGGATTTGACGTTCGGGTTGCGGCGACCGGGAAAGAAGCCCTGCGGCTCCTGTCCAACGAGAAGCACGACGCCCTGGTCCTGGACGTCCAGATGCCCGAACTCGACGGCGTCGCGGTGGTGACCGCGCTGCGCGCGCTCGGGAACGACATCCCCATCTGCGTGTTGTCCGCGCGCGACACCGTCAACGACCGGATCGCCGGTCTTGAGGCCGGCGCCGACGACTATCTGACCAAACCCTTCGATCTGGGTGAGCTGGTGGCGCGGCTGCATGCCCTGCTGCGCCGGACGAGCCTGTCCGATCAGTCATCGGACACCATGACGGTCGGACCGCTGACCATCGACACCGCGCGCAGGCTGGTGTTCGTCGACGGCGAGCGGGTCGATCTGACCAAGCGGGAATTCGACCTGCTGGCGGTGCTGGCCGAGAACGCCGGTGTGGTGCTCAGCCGCCAGCGGCTGCTGGAGTTGGTGTGGGGATACGACTTCGACGTCGACACCAATGTGGCCGACGTCTTCATCAGCTACCTGCGGCGCAAGCTCGAACGCGATGGGCTGCCCAGGGTGATTCACACGGTGCGCGGGATCGGCTACGTGCTCCGAGACGAGCAGTGAGTGCGCCGCCTCCCGTCGGTTCGTTCCCCGTCACTGCGCACCAGGGTCGCCCTGGCCGCAGCGGCGGCGGCCGCGGCCGTCGTGGCGGTGTTCACCATCCTGACGTCGGTGGTTCTCGCCAATAACGATGCCGCACAACTGGATCGGCGGCTGGACTCCATCGTCGAGGCCAGCATGTATCCCGACCAGTTGTCCGACCCGCGCCAGGGCGTACTGACGACCGGCCGGATGGAATCGACCGGCCAGGTGGTGTTCCAGCGCGGCCTGCAGCTGCCGCAGCTGCAGCCGGGCAAGTCAGACGTCGTGGTGAACGGCGTGGACTACCGGGTCCGCACCATTCCGGTGGAGCAGCAGGGCGGTGTGCTGATATCGATCGGTATTCGCGCCGACAGCATCCTGTTGAGCAGGGCGCGGATCCCGTTCTACGTTGCGGTCGGTCTGGTGACGGTGTTGATCGCCGCGGGCGCGGGGTGGCTGTTGTCCGGGCCCGCGATCCGGCCG
>Ga0164308_10001844_pt1 | contig 11306 bp, 8 predicted proteins | sample Whisoiple_246_MG_FD_109983 | JGI IMG/M metagenome (GOLD analysis project Ga0164308, IMG submission 109983) | Soil microbial communities amended with fresh organic matter from upstate New York, USA - Whitman soil sample_246_MG | ecosystem: Environmental > Terrestrial > Soil > Unclassified >... | reverse complement strand
TTCGGAACTGTGGGCGGCGCTCAGGTCGGCAAGGGTTTCGGCGTCCATCAGCGGAACGTCGCCAGACGTCACCACCACGGTGCCGGTGAAGTCGGCGGGCAGGGCGGTCAACCCACAGGCGACGGCGTGCCCGGTGCCGCGTTGCTGCTCCTGGACGGCGATGTCAATCGTGCGGCCAAGCGCCTCGGCCAACTCGGTCACGGCAGGAGTGATGCGCTCGCGTTCATGACCAAGCACCACCACCAGGTGCTGCGGGGCGACCTTGGTGACCGAGTGCAGGACGTGCGACAGCATGCTGCGGCCCCCCAGGGTGTGCAGCACCTTCGGGGTGTCCGACCGCATCCGGGTGCCTGCGCCTGCGGCCATCACCAGGACCGCGGATTGGCCGTGCTCAGTCATGTGTCACCGCCTCGGCTCGCCTCGCTCCGTCGCCAGGACTCGAACCTGAACTATCTGAACCAAAATCAGAGGTGCTGCCGATTACACCACGACGGACTGATCAACTCGTGATGCTAGTCGAAGCAACTAGGCTGACAGGTGTGGCTGCACCGGACAAGGAACTGCGCGTACCCCGCGCCCGAATGACCGGTGCGGAGCGGCGTCACCAGCTCATCGACATCGCACGATCCTTGTTCGCTGAGCGCGGTTACGAGGGCACCTCGGTCGAGGAGATCGCGCAGCGCGCCAACGTCTCCAAACCCGTCGTCTATGAGCATTTCGGCGGCAAGGAGGGCCTCTATGCGGTGGTGGTGGACCGGGAGATGTCGGCTCTGCTCGACGGCATCACGTCGTCGTTGACGAGGACGACCAACAACCGGTCGCGGCTACGCATCGAGCGCGTCACGCTGGCCCTGCTGACCTACGTCGACGAACGCACCGACGGGTTCCGCATTCTCATCCGGGACTCCCCGGCCGCCATCACCTCGGGCACGTACTCCACGTTGCTGAATGACGCCGTCAACCAGGTGTCGTCGATCCTGGCCGGCGACTTCTCCCGCCGCGGCCTCGATCCCGACATGGCGCCGCTGTATGCCCAGGCGCTTGTCGGGTCGGTGTCTATGACGGCGCAGTGGTGGCTCGACGTGCGCGAGCCGAAGAAGGAAGTCGTCGCCGCGCATCTGGTCAACCTGTGCTGGAACGGGCTGATGCACCTCGAGGACGACCCACCGCTGCTCGACGAGTAGCGATTTCGGCGTGAAAACCTGCGCCCAGCGCTGGAAATCACGCCGAAATCACCAGTGCCTAGGATGGAATCATCATGACCGCATCGGGGACCATTAGTGTCCAAACCCCGATCGCTGGGCTGGTTGAGCTGGCACTGCGCGATCCTTGTCTGCAAGACGTCATCAGCCGTGCTGCCGACAGACCCGCTGAACTCACGCTGATCGGCCCGGCGAGCGCCCGGCTGTTCGCCGCCAGCGCGCTGGCCCAGGCGACACCGCTTCTTGTCGTCACCGCGACCGGCCGCGAGGCCGACGATCTGACGGCCGAGTTGCGCGGCGTGTTCGGCGACTCCGCAGCGTTGTTCCCGTCGTGGGAGACGTTGCCGCACGAACGGCTCTCGCCGGGCGTGGACACCGTCGGCGCGCGGCTGATGGTGCTGCGCCGGTTGGCGCACCCCGATGACGAGCGGCTCGGGCCGCCGCTGCGGGTCGTGGTCACCACGGTGCGCTCGCTGGTGCAACCGATGGCGCCCGATGTGGGCGACATCGAACCCGTCACCCTCACACTCGGCGACGAGGCCGACTTCGACGCCGTCATCCACCGGCTGGTGGAGCTGGCCTACACCCGCGTCGACATGGTCGGAAAGCGGGGCGAGTTCGCGGTGCGCGGCGGGATCCTCGACGTGTTTCCGCCGACCGCCGAACACCCCGTCCGTATCGAGTTCTGGGGCGACGAGATCTCCGAGATGCGGATGTTTGCGGTCGCCGACCAGCGCTCGATCCCCGACATCGACGTCGAAACCGTCATCGCGGTGCCGTGCCGCGAGCTGCTGTTGACCGACGACGTCCGGCTGCGCGCTTTCGAGCTCGCGGCCGATCACCCGCGAACCGCTAATGATGTGCCCGGCAGCGTGCCCGACATGCTGGCCAAACTCGGCGAGGGCATCCCCGTCGACGGCATGGAGGCACTGCTTCCTCTGCTACGGCCCGCCGAACTGTCGCAGCTCAGTGACCACCTGCCCGCGCACACGCCGCTGCTCATCTGCGACCCCGAGAAGATCCGCACCAGGGCCGCCGACCTCATCAAGACGGGCCGCGAGTTCCTCGAAGCGTCGTGGTCCACGGCAGCGGTGGGCGGAGACGCGCCCATCGACCTCGAGGAACTGGGCGCATCGGGGTACCTGGGCCTCGACGACGTCGCCGCGGCGGCCCGGTCGGCCGGGCACCCGTGGTGGACGCTCAGCCAGCTGAGTGATGAAGCGGCGATCGAGCTGGATATCCGCCCGTCCCCCTCGGCCCGCGGACAGCAGTCCAGTGTCGACGAGATTTTCGCGATGCTGCGCGCGCACGTCGCCACCGGCGGATCGGCGGCCGTCGTGACGCCGGGAACCGGCACCGCGCACCGCGTCTGCGAACAGCTGGCCGACGCCGACACGCCCGCCGCGATGCTGGAGCCGGGTGAAGTGCCCAAGCCGGGTGTCGTCGGCGTGCTCAAGGGGCCGCTGCACGACGGCGTGGTGCTGGCCGGGGCCAACCTCGTCGTGATCACCGAAACCGACCTCACCGGCAACCGGGTCACCGCGCCGGAAGGCAAGCGGCTGGCCGCAAAACGCCGCAACGTCGTCGACCCGCTCGCGCTCACCGCGGGTGATCTGGTGGTGCACGATCAGCACGGCATCGGCCGGTTCGTCGAGATGGTGGAACGCACGGTCGGCGGTGCACGGCGCGAGTATCTGGTGCTGGAGTACGCGTCGAGCAAGCGCGGCGGCGGGTCGGACAAGCTGTTCGTGCCGATGGACTCGCTCGACCAGCTTTCGCGGTACGTCGGCGGCGAAGCCCCGACGCTGAGCCGACTGGGCGGCAGCGACTGGGCCAACACCAAAACCAAGGCACGGCGGGCGGTCCGCGCGATCGCCAGCGAACTGGTGTCGCTGTACGCCAAACGGCAGGCGTCGCCGGGGCACGCGTTCGGCCCGGACACCCCGTGGCAGGCCGAGATGGAGGACGCCTTCGGCTTCACCGAGACGGTCGATCAGCTCACCGCCATCACCGAGGTCAAGGGCGACATGGAGAAGGCCATCCCGATGGACCGGGTGATCTGCGGCGATGTCGGCTACGGCAAGACCGAGATCGCGGTGCGTGCGGCGTTCAAGGCGGTGCAGGACGGCAAGCAGGTGGCGGTGCTGGTGCCGACGACGCTGCTGGCCGACCAGCACCTGCAGACGTTCAGCGAACGGATGGCCGGGTTCCCGGTCACCGTGAAGGGGCTGTCGCGGTTCACCAGTCCCACCGAGTCGCGGGCGGTCCTCGAGGGCATGAAGAACGGGTCGGTCGACATCGTGATCGGCACCCACCGGCTGATCCAGACCGGGGTGACCTGGAAGGACCTCGGCCTGGTCATCGTGGACGAGGAGCAGCGGTTCGGCGTCGAGCACAAGGAGCACATCAAGTCGATGCGCACCCACGTCGACGTGCTGACGATGAGCGCAACGCCGATTCCCCGCACCCTGGAGATGAGCCTTGCCGGGATCAGGGAGATGTCGACGATCCTCACCCCGCCCGAGGAGCGCTACCCCGTGCTGACCTACGTCGGTCAGCACGACGACAAGCAGATCGCCGCGGCGCTGCGCCGCGAACTGCTGCGCGACGGACAGGCGTTCTACATCCACAACCGAGTGCGGTCGATCGACCAGACGGCCGCGCGGTTGCAGGCGCTGGTGCCCGAGGCACGCGTCGTCGTCGCGCACGGACAGATGCCCGAGGAGCAGCTGGAACGCACGGTCGAGGGGTTCTGGAACCGCGAATACGACATCCTGGTCTGCACGACCATCGTCGAGACGGGCCTCGACATCTCCAACGCCAACACGTTGATCGTCGAACGGGCCGACACGTTCGGTCTGTCGCAGCTGCACCAGTTGCGCGGAAGGGTGGGTCGCAGCCGTGAACGCGGATACGCGTACTTCATGTATCCGCCCGAGGTTCCGCTGACCGAAACGGCGTATGACCGGCTGGCCACCATCGCGCAGAACAACGAACTCGGCGCGGGCATGGCCGTCGCGATGAAGGACTTGGAGATTCGCGGCGCGGGCAACGTGCTCGGTGTAGAGCAGTCCGGGCACGTCGCCGGCGTCGGATTCGACCTGTACGTGCGGCTGGTCGGCGAGGCCGTCGAGGCCTACCGCGCCGCCGCGGACGGCAAAACCGTTGCCGCCGTTGAGGAACCGAAGGACGTCCGCATCGATCTGCCTGTCGACGCGAACCTCCCGCCGGACTACATCGCCAGCGACCGGCTGCGGCTGGAGGGCTATCGCAGGCTGGCATCGGCCGCGGACCAGGACGCCGTCGGTGCGGTGGTGGACGAGCTCGTCGACCGGTACGGCCCACTACCCGAGCCGGCGCAACTGCTGGTGTCGGTGGCGCGGTTGCGGTTGTTGGCCCGCGAGTACGGCGTCACCGAGATCAGCGCACCGTCGGAGGCGACGCTGCGGGTGTCGCCACTGACGTTGTTGGACTCCGCGCAAATGCGGCTGAAGCGGATGTATCCGAGCGCGAACTACCGTGCCACGACGTCGACGGTGCAAGTGCCGATTCCGCGGTCGGGCAGCGGGGTCGGCGCACCCCGGATACGCGACCTCGAGCTGATCCGGATGGTGGCCGGTTTGGTATTGGCCCTGAATGGAAAACCGCAGGACGAGGTTGATATAACCGACGTCGGAGGTACAGCGGTGACGGACGACAAGCGACAAGCGAGATGACTGTCGTTCTGGTCGATCCGCGCCGCCCCTCTTTGATTCCGGTCGAGGCTGTCGAACTGCTTGCAGGCGACGTCCAGTACACCGAGGAGATGCCGGTCAAGGTGCCGTGGTCGCTGCCGTCGGCGCGCCCGGCATACGAGGGTGACGACGCACCGGTGTTGCTGTCCTCGGATCCCGACCATCCCGCGGTGCAGAGTCGACTTGCCGCAGGCGACAAGCTGATCGCCGCTCCCGACCCGCAGGGTGGTGAGCGGCTGATCGACGCCGTCGCGATGATGGACAAACTCCGCACGGCGGGTCCGTGGGAGAGCGAGCAGACGCACGACTCGCTGCGCCGTTTCCTGCTGGAGGAGACCTACGAGCTGTTCGATGCGGTGCGCAGCGGCAACGCCGACGAACTTCGCGAGGAGCTTGGCGACGTTCTGCTGCAGGTGTTGTTTCAGGCCCGCATCGCCGAGGACGCTCCGCAGCACCCGTTCTCCATCGACGACGTCGCCGACTCGCTGCTTCGCAAGCTGGCCAACCGCGTCCCCGCGGTGCTCGCGGGCGAGCCGATATCGCTGGCCGACCAACTCGCGCAGTGGGAAGAGCGCAAGGCGATGGAGAAGCGGGCGAAGTCGCTCGATTCGGCCTTGGACGGTGTGCCGACAGGTCAGCCCGCATTGGCGTTGGCGCAGAAGGTGATTGACCGGGTGACGCAGTCCGGTCTGCCCGCCGAACTGATCCCGTCGGCGATGATGAGCGTCTCGGTGGCTCCCTCCGGTGATGCCGAGAACGATTTGCGGACAGTCGTTCTGGAGTTCATGGACACCGTGCGCACGGTGGAGCGGGCGATCGCCGCCGCCCGTCGCGGCGAGGACGTTCCCGAAGAGCTCGACATCGCCTCGCTCGAGGTCATCTCAGAGGATGAGTGGCGGGCGTTCTGGCCGTCAGCGCACCCTGTCGCCGACACCGAGCCCGCGCCGGACCGCGTTCCGGAGCCGTCGCCCGTCGAGGTGCCGGAACCGGGGCCGGTCGACGTGCCCGAACCCGGACCTGTCGAGGTCCCCGAGCCGACGCCTGAAGACATCGGCACCAACGGCGTCGAACCCGTCGAACCCGCAGACGAGGTCGGGGTCGTCGAGCCCAAATAGCGCGCACCGCAGGGTCAGTCGACGAGCTGATCGCCCAGGAACCGGTCTGACCCGGCAATCCCCGGCAGCACGAAGAAGAAGCCGCCACCCACCGGCATGGTGTACTCCTCGAGCGGCTCGCCCTTCAACCGGTTCTGCACGGCGAGGAACCCCTTCTTCAGGCTTCGCTGGTAGGCGATGAACGCCAGCCCCTGGTCCAGCCGGCCCGCGCCGTCGAAACCACGCGAATAGTTGAAACCCCTTCGCAGGATTCGGTTTTTCTCGGTCTGCGTGGTGCGGGGGTTGGCGAGCCTGATGTGGGCATCCAACGGGATTCGCTTTCCGTCGGGGTCTTCGGCGTAGTCCGGGTCGGCGAATTCGTCGGTCATGCCCAGCGGTGCGCCGCTGACCTTCTTACGCCCGATGAGCTTCTCCTGCTCCGCGAGTCGGGTGCGATCCCAGAACTCGACGAACATCCGGATGATGCGGACGGCCTGATACGAGCCACCGACCGCCCACTCCGGCTCGCCGTCATCGGGTTGCACCCAGACATGCTGGTCCATCAAGGCATCGTCGTCGACGTCCAGGTTGGCTGTTCCGTCCTTGAAGCCCAACAGGTTCCGCGGAGTTGCGGCCTCCGACGTCTGACCCGCACCGATGCCTCGGGCATACCCGTCGATCATCCACCGCAGGGTCAGTTCTCTTCGGGTGCGGCGCATCAACTGTCGGAGCGCAAACTGCACGGTGTCGGTGTGCCCAGCCTCGAGGATGATCGAAATGTCACCGTGAGACAGCTTCGGGTCCAGCCTGTCGTTGGCCAGGAACGGCATGGTGTCCAGTTCCTTGGGCTTGCGATCGGCCAGACCGAACCGGTCGTCGAAGAGCGACGCCCCGACGCCTACGAGCACGGACAGGTTGTCGGCGGGCGGCTTCTCGCCGAGGATTCCCGAGTCGACGGGCGGATAGGCCGGATCGCGGGTTTCCGGGGGCTTGCCCGCCATCAGCCCGCGGATCTCGTCGGTGAGGTCCTGCAGCGTCGTCTTCAGTCCTGCGCGGTCCCGCACGTGCAGGTTGAACGACGCGACCAAACCCTGTTCGGGGATCGGCAGCGTAGTGATGCCGGCCTGGTGCGCACCCTCGAATGGGATGAATGCGGCTTGCGGGACCGACGGCGTGGCCGGCTCGGGCGACGAACAGCCGGCCAGCGCCGCGCCCGCGCCTACCGCGACACCGGTACCCAGCGCCCCGGTGACGAAGCCGCGGCGCGAGATCCCTCGTCGTTGCGTCGGGTCGGTCAACTGAGCTTCAGTGCCCCCGCGATTTGCGACAGATTCTCCGAAAGCCCGGCCAGCTGGGCCTTCAGTGCGTCGGCGACTTGTGGCGTCACGGTGACCGCCGGGCAGCGCGACGACGGGAACTCGCTGTTCTCCGGGCAGAAGTTGACCCAGCCATCGCCCTGACGCAGCGGCCGCATGGTGTCGAACAACTGAGAGAAGCCTGCGGAGATCTTGCCGAGCAGCTCAGCGTCGGCGTCCTTCAGCGGTCCGCTCAGCTTGTCGACGGCGACCTGCGAACCCTGCAGATTGGCGTCGAAATCCCACAGGTCGGTCTTGGAGTAGCGATCCTCCTCGCCGGTCAGCTTGCCTTGGGACACCTCTTCGATGAGCTCGGCCGCGCCATTGGCCACGTTGATCGGCTTGACCTCGACGCTCGGCAGCTGCTTGTGCAGGTTGGCGATATCGGCGTCGAGCTGATCGGCGAACGGCGCGCCGCCCTCGGTGGTGTTTTTCTCGAACAGGAGGTACTCAAGCCGATGCCAGCCGGTGAAGGCCGGGTCGTCGACATTGGCGAAGTCGTCGACGCGAGAGTCGGTCTTGGCGTCGGTGTCTTCGACGAGTTCGGCGATGGGCTCGATGCGCTCCCACGGCTGACGCGAAGGCGCGAAGGCATCCTGGGCGGCCTTGAGATTTCCCGCGCGCACTGCGTCGGTGAACACCTTGACGACCTTGACCAACTCGGCCGCCTGGGCCACGGCGTAGCCCTTGTAGTCGTCGGCCGCCTTCTGAAGCTCGGGGCCGGGCGCGGCGGCCGCCGACGTCGATGTCTCGCCGGCCGAACTCGAGGCACTGCTCTCGTCGGTGCTGCCCGAATCGCTGCTGGAGCATCCGGCAAGGACCAAGGCCGCGGTCGTCACCGACACGGGCCAGGCGAGATGCAGTTTCATTGAGCCTCCTCGTAGTTGACGCGGGGAACATTACAAGGTTTTGCCCTGCCGAGGGTAGGCACACCTAAATATCGTTTGCCTGTCCTAAGAAAAGGCGGAACGCCGGGCGGTTTCCACGGGCACTCCGCGGGCCGTGGGACGATGAAGTGTAAGAAATAAGGGGTTTGAGGGAGTCCGGTGTTGCCAGTGCTTTGGCTGCGGGCTGTCGCGGTGATCGGCGCGACAGTGCTGCTGATGGCTTCCAGCTGCTCATGGCAGCTCGGCACCCCGATTCCCGAGGGCGTGCCGCCGCCGACGGGCGATCCGGTGCCGCAGGTCGACACCCATATCAAGGGCAGGCCCGCAGACCAGCTGCATGACTGGGCGGCGGAACGCGCGCCGAGGCTCGGCATCCCGAAAACGGCGCTCGAGGCCTACGCGTACGCGGCCAGGGTCGCCGAGGTGGAGAACCCCGACTGCCACATCAGCTGGCCGACACTGGCCGGGATCGGGATGGTGGAGAGCCATCACGGCACCTACCGCGGCGCGAACATCGCGCCCAACGGCGATGTCACGCCGCCCATCAGGGGTGTGCGCCTGGACGGCACGATGGGCAACCTCGAGATCATCGACAGCGACGGAGGCAAGCTCGACGGCGACGGAGGTCTCGACCGCGCGATGGGGCCGATGCAGTTCATCCCGGAGACATGGCGGCTCTACGGGGTCGATGCCAACAACGACGGCAAGGTCAGCCCCGACAACTTCGACGACGCCGCGCTGTCGGCCGCCGGTTATCTGTGCTGGCGGGGCAAGGATCTCTCGACGCCGCGGGGCTGGATGAATGCGCTGCGCGCCTACAACCTTTCCGAGCAGTACGCCCGCACCGTGCGGGATTGGGCGACCGCATACGCCGACGGCCACCCACTTTAAGTCGCACCGTCCCGGCGGGCACGTTCTAGGCTTAGGCCCGCAGCCCAACCCGACCGATCAAGGAGAACGCCAGTGCCCATCATCGAGCAGGTCGGAGCTCGCGAAATCCTCGACTCCCGCGGCAACCCGACGGTCGAGGTCGAGCTGGCCCTGACCGACGGCACATTCGCCAGGGCGGCGGTGCCGTCCGGCGCTTCCACCGGCGAGCACGAGGCGGTCGAACTTCGCGACGGCGGCTCACGCTACGGCGGCAAGGGTGTGCACAAGGCGGTCGAGGCGGTGCTGGACGAGATCGCACCCGCGGTCATCGGCTTGAGCGCCGACGATCAGCGGCTGATCGACCAGGCCCTGCTCGACCTCGACGGCACACCGGACAAGTCGCGGCTCGGCGCCAACGCGATCCTCGGCGTATCGCTCGCGGTGGCCAAGGCCGCCGCCGAGTCGGCCGGGCTGCCGCTGTTCCGCTATGTCGGCGGCCCCAACGCCCACATCCTGCCGGTGCCGATGATGAACATCCTCAACGGCGGCGCGCACGCCGACACCGGCGTCGACGTCCAGGAGTTCATGGTCGCCCCGATCGGTGCGCCGAACTTCAAAGAGTCGCTGCGGTGGGGCGCCGAGGTGTACCACTCGCTGAAGGCGGTGCTGAAGAAGCAGGGGCTGGCAACCGGGCTCGGCGACGAAGGCGGGTTCGCACCAGACGTTGCAGGGACCAAGGCCGCGCTCGATCTGATCCTGTCGGCGATCGACGCGACGGGCTTCAAGGCAGGCACCGACGTGGCGCTGGCACTGGATGTCGCAGCCACCGAATTCTTCACCGACGGAACGGGTTACAGCTTCGAGAAGGAGACCCGCAGCGCCGATCAGATGACGGAGTTCTATGCCGGGCTGATCGACGCCTATCCACTGGTCTCGATCGAGGACCCGCTTTCCGAGGACGACTGGGACGGCTGGGTCAACCTGACGAATGCGATCGGCGATCGCGTCCAGATCGTCGGCGACGACCTCTTCGTCACCAACCCCGAGCGGCTCGAGGAGGGTATCGAGCGCGGTGCGGCGAACGCACTGCTGGTGAAGGTGAACCAGATCGGCACTCTGACAGAGACTCTCGATGCGGTGTCGCTGGCGCACAACAGCGGATATCGCACGATGATGAGCCACCGCAGCGGCGAGACCGAGGACACCACGATCGCCGACCTGGCGGTCGCGGTCGGCAGCGGTCAGATCAAGACCGGCGCGCCCGCCCGCAGCGAGCGCGTCGCGAAATACAATCAGCTACTGCGTATCGAGGAGACGCTGGGGGATGCCGCGCGCTACGCCGGTGACCTCGCGTTCCCCAGGTTTGCCCCGGAGGCCAAATAGCCCGTGCCCGAAGCGAAGCGGCCCGACCCGAAGCGGCGGTCCCCGGCATCCCGACCGGCCAAGTCAGCCAAGTCGGGCAAGCCGGGCGACGCCGGCAAGGGCCGACCGCGAACGGGCTCGCCGGTGCGGCGCGAGCCGCGCAAGACCGAAACACGGGCCAAGCCGCAGCCCGAAGGCGAATCGAGCGCGGACTCGATTCGCCAGTCGATCGCCGAGACGGCCGAACAGCAGTCCGAGCAGCGGCTGGGTTCCGCCGCGCGGCGGGCGGCCATTCTCGCCGCCGTGGTCTGCGTGCTCACGTTGACGATCGCGGGCCCGGTGCGGACGTATTTCGGCCAGCGCACCGAGATGAAGCAGCTGGCCGCGAGTGAGGAACGGCTGCGCACCGAGATCGCCCAGCTCGAGGAGCAGAAGGCGAAACTCGCTGACCCCGTTTACATTGCGGCGCAGGCCCGCGAGCGACTCGGCTTCGTCAAGCCGGGCGATATCCCGTTCCAGGTGCAATTGCCTCCCGGCGCCGTGCTGCCCGGTGAGCCGGCTCAGGAAGTCGCGGCCGCGCGGGCAGGCCAGCCGTGGTACACCTCGCTGTGGCACACCATCGCCGACGACCCGCACAATGTCCCGACCACGGTGCCGTCCGTTCCGCCCGCACCGCCGCCACCGCCTCCCGGTGGTTGACCGGTCGGATCTCGACGCCGTCGCGCGGCAGTTGGGGCGCGAGCCCCGCGGCGTCCTCGAGATCGCCTATCGATGCCCGAACGGAGAACCCGGGGTCGTCAAG
>Ga0164308_10001840_pt1 | contig 11324 bp, 12 predicted proteins | sample Whisoiple_246_MG_FD_109983 | JGI IMG/M metagenome (GOLD analysis project Ga0164308, IMG submission 109983) | Soil microbial communities amended with fresh organic matter from upstate New York, USA - Whitman soil sample_246_MG | ecosystem: Environmental > Terrestrial > Soil > Unclassified >... | reverse complement strand
TTTTTGAATTCCGCTTTGGGTCATAAGCAGACATTTGCAGTGCAGAAGCGCATGTCCGCTCTCCTCCCGAAAGCGGACATGTGCGGCGCAACTTGGTATGTCCGCTAAGTGCCAATAGCGGACTGGCGGACGCACAACGCATTCGGTCCGGTCTAGCGAAATTGGACGGTTACTGTTTCCGCGCCAAAAACACCGTCTCCAGTTCAGCGCATGATCACGAAATAAAACCCTCGGAATGTCCGCCTGTGGACCTAATTCAATGGAATAAGCAACAAAAAATTGGCGCCAATGGCGGAAACGGGCTGCGTTAGCTCGGCGCCCAACTGCTTCGCCAGCGCATTGATTAAGCGCGAGCCGAGCCGCTTGCTCGTCAACGGATCAAAGCCGGCAGGCAAGCCGACACCTTCGTCACGGACCGATATTTGAACGCGATCGCCGTCCTTTTGGACAACTCGCACCCAGATCGATCCGCCGGCGGAATTTGGATAAGCGTGTTTGCCCGCATTCAAAACTAATTCATTGATGATAAGAGCGACGAGTATGGCACGATCCGCCGCGAACTGTATTTCCTCGGGCGCCTCTAATTGTACTTTACAGGGAGCAACTGCGGTCTCCAGGTCTCCAATGACTTCCCGTAAGTAGGAGGCAAGACCGATACTCTCATAGTCAGCATTGTAGGCGAGGCGCTCATAGGCTCGGCCGACCGTCGAAATACGGGTCGATGCCTCGTTTAGCCGGTCACTCAACACCGGGTCACCAGCATCGCTCGCTTGCAGGTAAAGCATGCTGGAGACTACCTGCAGACTATTCTTGACCCGGTGGTTCACTTCCTTAAGCAAAATCTGATGACGCTCAAGAGCGACTTGTAGCTTGCGTTGGTATTGCTGTTGCTCGATGGCCATGCCGAGGATGTTCGCTGCACCCTGCAGAAATGCGATATCATGCTCGCTGAACTCGCCTTCGGATTGGCTGTCAACTTCGAGCACGCCGAATGGCGAGCCATCGCCTTGCAAAATGACATTCATCGCACGACGAATGCCATGCTCTACGAGCAACTCGGGTGTACGAAATCGTTGCTCGTTCTCAAGATGGTTGGAAATTACGGGCTTGCCCGTGCGCAAGGCATAACCGGCCGGCGAGGCCAAGTCGGCCCCGACGGTGGCATTCCCGACCACGCCCTCCCCCCAGCCGACACCCGCGCGAACCAGAAGCCTGTTCTCGGCCGGAATGTATTGCATCACTTTGCAGTACTCCGCCCCGAGCCCTTCCGCAGTCACTCTGGCGGTGTGATTGAGCATTTCAATGAAGCTCGTGCCCTGCAGGGCAAGGACACCGAGTTCGGCAAGCAACTCCTGCTGGCGAATGCGCAGACGGAGTGCGCGACCGGTCAAGTCGTCTGACTGACCGTCACTGGATTGGCGTTCAACAACCGGCTCTTTAGACACAGGGCGGACTCATAGCCGATTGCATTAACATATCCCTCGGGTACGGGAACTATCAAAGGCTCCTTGCAACTTTCAGCCCTCGCGGGTAGCGACGCGAAATGTCCGCTTTGGGTCATTAGCGGACATCTCACGCCCGCCCTGGCATCGTTTTGGGGAGCAGGCTAGCGGCGTTACCCGAATAGCCCCATAGTGCGCGGATAGGCAAAACTCCACGAGTCATATTTCATCCCAAGCGTATCGCTGAAGGCGATTGGAGGCTCACTTTCCCGGAGCCGAGGTTCGTTACATCACAGGATTAACGGACAAAGCCGATATTGATGATTGGTTGGGCGGCACCCGCAAAATAGCTTGGCTCCGCTCTCAAGGTTACGCGAAATGACGAACGGTGACGTCGGCGCGGTCCGCATCCTACGCGCCATCCTCGGCGCCGTTAGCTCGCTGAGACGACGTCTTCGTATTCGATGAGCACAGTACACTGTTGCGCGCACTCGGAACAACTGAATGTGAGCTGTTCGCGACCCGACATGCCAGTTCGCGCAACATCGTACAGCCACATTGCTCGGCCGCAGTTGGGACACGCCGGCGTTTTACCAACCGGCTGTTGGGATGACTTGAATAAACTGGATAGGGGCATCGCATCACTCCTCGTACTTCCTACAAATCCGCGGCAACGGAACTTGTTCCGTGCATCGGTTTGCCACTGATTGCCGGTGAGAGCTCGGGTAAAGTCATGTTTGCTTTGCCCCAAAAAAACGGACATTCGCTCGGCGATACTTTTAATGAAATAACTTTCGTTTCATTGCCGCCAACTCTTCCCATCGGGTCGGATTCACCTAAGCAGATCGGCGCACAACTGAACGAACGTGACCGCAGTCCTGGCACCGAAAAAAATCTACCAGTGATCCAGTTGTGGGACTTTCAGTCGTGTTCCTAAACGCCAGTTTGCCGCCACAACGCGGACAAGGATCCTCGTGGCTGATTTTGGCAGTGTCCAAGGCGTCCTTTGTGCCCACTGGCAGAGGTACCGGAGACATCGAGTATGCTGCACAAGACTTTTGCGTGAAATTGGCCCTTAGGGACACCACCCTGTAAAGCGCATATCGGTCCGCTAAGGGTTGCCAAAAAAGTGATGCAGCGGTGTCGTAGTAAACCGATAGCATGGCCACTCCCCCAACAGCTGGGCTGCCGATGACAATACGAGAACAATCTAACTTTGAAGTTCGCCAGCTAGTGCTGTTCGGCGCGGCGGCAATCGTGCTTTTGGTCTTCGCGCGGACCTTCGTCCTCTAACGTTTTTTCAGTTCTTTGCGCACTTCTAGTGCTTCCCGCGCGGCAGATCGGCTCGCGAGATGTTCGCTTTCCTCCAAAAGGGTAGATCATGCATGCCGGGCGCCGCCGTCCGCTTTGGGTCAGAAGCGGACTCATGCAGTGCAGCAACGCGTGTCCGCTAGGGGCCAAAAGCGGATATCGTCACTCGATCACCTCAGCAGCGTGCGCGAGCATCGACGTCGGCACGGCAAGGCCAAGTGCTTTGGCAGTCTTGAGATTGATAACCAGCTCAAACTTGGTCGGAGCTTGTACCGGTAGGTCTGCTGGCTTCTCACCCTTCAAAATGCGATCGACGTAACCGGCTGCGCGGCGATACTGGTCGACGATATCAGTCCCGTAGGAGATTAACCCGCCGGCGTTAGCGAAGAAGCGATCGTAATAGATTGCCGGCAGTTTGTGCCGAGCCGCAAGTGCGATGATCAGATCGCGGTGAGTTGTAATCAATGGGCTCGCGGTTACGATCAGGCCACCATTCGCCGAGCCTGCAAACGCGGAAACACCGCGCTCGATCTCAGTGGGTTCGCGCACGTTGACAGGTCTCAATTCCACCCCGAATGACGACGAGACGGACTGAATCGCGCCGAACTGGCCCGTCCCGGCAGCGGCGGCCGCGTCTCGAAGGACTGCCACTCGCGTCACGCTAGGCGCGACCTCTTTGAGGAGCTCAAGCCATTTCGCACTTATGCTGTATTCGAATAAGACGAAACCCGTGGCATTGCCGCCCGGCCGCGACAAACTATCGACAAAGCCTGCGCCGACCGGATCGACAGCGTGCGCGAACACGATTGGCACGCTGCGACTGGCACCTTGCAAGGCGGCCACCGTAGGGCTCGCCGTGGCCAAAATAACATCCGGCGTAAGCGCGACCAATTCCGCCGCGAATTTGCGATCGAGGTCTGCATTGCCTCCAGCCCAGCGGACATCGATCCGCACATTTTGGCCTTCGGTCCAACCCAATTTTTTTAGGCCTTGCCGGAACGCCGCAATGCGAGCCTGGCCTACTGGATCATCCGCTGCGGTGCTCATAAGCACACCGAACCGACGCACGCGTTCGGTTTGCGCACGAGCAGCGAGCGGAATCGTAGCGACGCCACCAATAAGCGTGATGAACTCGCGCCGCCTCATTGTCGCCCCCGAGGCTCAGACACGTAACGGTAGCAATCTGCACCGCCACTCGAAAAGGGGCAATGTCTGCTTTGGGTCATAAGCGGACGTTCGCACCGCAAAAAGTCATATCCGCTTTGCCCCTGATTGCGACGGTAAAAGCCGACATCGCCTTACAGGACGCATGCTCCTCTCGTCAGCAACAGAGGAGTACGGACCATGCAAGACGATGCACACCTTGTTACGCCCCCAGCTAAACGAGCCCCTTGGAACAAGGGCAGATTAATCGGAGCCAAGCCGCCGCTCCGGCAGAAACACGTCTGGGCAATCCGCACCATGCTCCAAGTTGAGCGGAGTAAACGTGACCTGGCGATGTTCAATCTTGCCATCGACAGTAAACTGAGGGGCTGCGACGTAGTCGCAGTTACGGTCGATGATATCGCTCCCAATGGTTATGCAATTGATCGAGCGACAGTGCGTCAGAGAAAGACCGGGCGACCAGTTCGGTTTGAGCTGACTGAGCAGACACGTCAGGCCGTCGACGACTACCTCAAGGCCTCGCATAAAAAACCCGGCGAGTTCCTTTTTACGAGTGCAAAGTCGGAGCGAAGCATGACACCGCGCCAGTATGGACGGCTTGTGTCCGATTGGCTCATCGGCATAGGGCTAGACCCTCATTTATACGGCACACACTCACTACGGCGAACGAAGGCGACGCTGATCTACCGCCGCACTGGGAATCTGCGCGCCGTCCAGCTTTTGCTTGGTCATACCAAGATAGAGAGCACTGTGCGGTATCTCGGAATTGATGTGGACGATGCTCTCGCCATCGCGGAGCAGGTCGACGTTTGAAGTACACGGGGCAGAGCAGAAATGCTCTGCCCTCAATCGCTACCCGTGATGTCCGCTATTTCGACGGCTTTTGGGGTAAAGCGGACATGGCATTTTGCAGCGCAAATGTCTGCTTTTGACCCAAAGCGGACGGCGACGCCCGATTTTATTGCGCGTTCACCCAGTTATCTGATCCCGTCAACTTGACGGACACATCTGAAAAGAAGAGCCGCAGCGGGTTGCCGTCCGCCGTACCTCGGTGATCGGTTGAGATAAGGAGTGGCCCGGCCTTCTTGTAGTCGGTCCATGTTGCCATCAACAGCTTCGGCCTTTTTTGGGTTCCCGGACCGCCCCCGTGATACACAAATTCCTCAATTCGGTTGTCGGCGCCGACATAGAGCTCCCAGGTGTCGCCGGGCGCGTAACCAACTTCCGATGGATATTTCACTACGACCCGCTTCGCCGAACCGTTGCCTAGCGGCAGTTTTTGCGTGCCTTCATCAGTGACCGTGGCGCTACCGTCCCAAGAAAAATGCAGCACGAGGAGTAGCCAGTAATTGTCGTTACTAAAAGCCGGATCGATTTCGTTCTTCACGACGCCAGATTGGCTGCCGAGCTGCGAACGCGAATACGTCACCTTCACCAGCTTGCCGTCGTTGCTTTTGCCTTCGTAGGAAATCAGGTCCGTCTTGGGCTCCCACTCCCAGCTGCGAGAAAGATTTAGTCCGGGCGCCTCGAGGTTAAAGGTGTAGCGGATTTTCTCGACTTGACCGAAGGACTCAAATCCATAGGCCTTGAACATTTGTTGGAAAGCCGGCGGGCGGTCCTGCGCCTGTGCAGAGGTTGCAAGCGCAAGGACCGATATCGCCATAGCTAGAAGACGAATCATACTGTCACGAGCGGCTTCGAGGAAACGAGGGTTGATCTCTTCGAATGTTTTTTTCGGGCTCATGGTTTGATCTCCGAAGTTCACTTGGCGATGCAGAACTGACATTTCGTCCTAGCCAGTCTGTGCCACCAGGCGTGTGAGAACGTTGTCGGGCGCGCGACGGTGGATCAGCGCGTCGATGCCAAGGCTGCGCCCGGCGGCATAGACCGCGAACTGAACGTGCACGATCGCAAGAAACATGTAATTCCACGGCCATTCACCGGGATGGCGGTAGAGGCCGAGCCAGAGGTGCAGCGAGTAGACTGCGGCAACTATCGCGACAAGTCTTACGCCGACGCCAAGCATCAGCGACACCGCGAACACAAGCTCGGTCAGAAACACGAGCGGGTCGATGATGGTGATCAATGGCAGGTATACGCTCTTGACGAGTTCGCGGTGAAACGCGAACGCCGCATGCTCGCCCATTTGTCCCGTCCAATACTTGAAGCCGTCGGAGACCGGTAAAGGCAGCTTCCAGAGGCAGCCCTGAAACCACTGCGCACCGATCAGCAGGCGGCAAATCCAAATGATCGCGTTGCTGGCACGCCGCTGTTCCGAATCTTCAGACCAATTCTTAAAGGCGATCCACACACTCGCGAAGAGCAATGCCCAAAACAACGCAACCATGACGTATTGAAAGATGCCCAGCGCCCGATGATCGTCAGTCGCTCCGATCAGAAATAGCCAACTATCGGAGAAAGGGTTTGTGCGCATCGTTGTCTCCCCGCTGACAGTGAATTACTTCAGCCCTGTGGCGCGCCATCCAGCTTATTTGCTCCCGCCATGTCGGCCAAGCGTCCACAGCGAATTGGCCATCAAGCGCACACGATCGTGAAGAGCATTAGGCGGTGCAGTCGCTGAGATTTTTGATCTAACGGCAGATATGGGCTTGTCGGGCATCAATGAGAACCGCTACCAATATTCGGCAAATTTGGGGGCCAAACAGGTCGGGCGCCAATGTCGGTTAGTCATGATGGAATCCCGCCGATCCTCGCGCAAAAACACTACAAGACACCTTCGGCATTCACGCCGGAAAATCTACTGCGCGAGGCGCGCCGGCAGAAGCAAATTGGCGGCGCCAGCATTCCCCCTGTCTGCATTCTCGACCCCGACGGCGACATGGTGCGCCGCCTGCTTGCCGGCGGTGAGGCCCGGCTTGAGCCGACATGGGCGTGCTATCACACGCAGCTGTTTTCTTTCAGCCGCGGCGGGATCGAGTTCGGAATTGTCGGGTGCGCCGTCGGCGCCTCGTTTGCCGTGCTGATCGCCGAGGAAATGTTCGCGTCCGGCTGCAAATTGCTGATCAGCGTGACCTCGTCGGGACAAATCGTGCCGGTACGCCCCCCGCCTTATTTCATCGTCATCGACCGCGCACTGCGTGACGAAGGCACCAGCTACCACTACATGCCAGCTTCCGACTATTCTTATGCCGCCCCTGCATTGATCGCGGCGCTCGATGGCGCATTCAACGCGTTGCCAATACCGGTCCTTACCGGCGCGACCTGGACAACCGATGCGCCGTTCCGCGAGACCCAACCGGCGATCGAGGCCATGCGCGAAAGAAATCTGATGGCGGTCGAGATGGAAGCGGCGGCGCTTTACGCCTTTGCGCAGGTGCGGCAAAAGCCAGTCCTGTGTTTTGCCCACGTCACAAATCAAATGGGCCGAATCGACGGCGATTTCGAAAAAGGTGAGGCGGACGGCACCAAAGACGCGCTGGATCTGGTGGCGATTGCGGCAGACCGCCTGCGGTCGCGGCTCGCACCATGACCGTTGCGGCGATCGGAATCATGTGTAAGGCGCCCCGACCGGGTGCTGCCAAGACTCGACTTGCAAAAGTGATCGGCGCGGTTGCCGCCTCCGAGCTATCGGCCTGCTTCTTGCGCGATGTCGCCGCGGCGATCGAGGCGATCCCGGAAACAGTGGGCAGGAAGGGCTACGCTGTCTATGCCCCGGCGGGGACCGAACAGATGCTGCGCGGGCTGTTTCCGGAAAAGTTTGGGCTGTTGCTTAAAGCGGGCGAAGATCTTGGCGACGCGCTGTTTGGCGCCACGCGCGATCTGTTACTTGCTGGACACGACTGTGTGCTGCTGGTCAACGGCGATAGCCCAACGCTTCCTTCGCGTTTTCTGGTTCAGGCAATTGAAGCACTGCGCGGCGAGGGCGACCGGCTTGTGCTTGGTCCGGCAAGCGATGGCGGCTACTACCTCATCGGTTTAAAGAGTCCGCACCGGCAACTGTTCACGCAAATTGAATGGGGAACCGACACCGTGTTCAGCCGCACATGCGAGCGCGCCGCGGAAATCTGTCTTGCGACCACTCTGCTTCCGGAATGGTACGACATCGACGATGTTGAAACGCTGCATTGGCTGCGGGACGAACTAGCCGGTCATTCGACGCGATTTCGGGGCGGCAGCCCTGCTTCGGCGACGCGAACGCTTCTTGCATCCGCGCTGCCGGCGAGCTCGTGACCTTATGTCGGGATTGGCCCAACCGGCGCCCTTCACCGAAAATCAACGGCCGCTTTATCCTTTGGCCGGCATCGGTGCGGCCATTGTAGGTTTGACACTGGCCGCACCTTTTGCCTTTCAGGCCAGTGGCGACTATGCGTTTATCGCCCTTGCCGTTCCCGCGGGCCTGTTGACCCTTGCAGCAACGCATGTGGCGGAGCGCACGCCGGAAAGCCGCGCGCTCTGGTTGATTTTCGGCATCGGAGTTGCGCTTCGGGTTTACGTGCTGCTGTTTGACCCGCTCCTGTCCACCGACATCTACCGCTACATCTGGGATGGCAAAGTTCAGGCGGCCGGCATCAGCCCATATCGCTATTTTCCTGCCCACGACGCGCTTGCGTATCTGCGCGACGCGATGATCTTTCCCAGGATCAATCGGGCCGATTATGCCGTCACGATTTATCCGCCGGTCGCCGAATTTTTCTTTTTGCTCGTCACCCGCATCGGCGAAAGCGTCACCGTCATGCGTCTCGCCTTGCTTGGTTGCGAGGCGGCGAGCGTATCTTTAATCGTCCTGTTTTTACGCCGCATGCAAAGACCGGTCACACGTGTGGTCGCATATTTCTGGCATCCGCTTCCACTCTGGGAGATCGCCAATAACGGCCACGTCGATGCATTGGCGGTCGCGCTGATGCTGCTCGGACTGTGGCTCGCGCTGACCGGTCATGCCATGCGCGGAGCCGTCTCGATCGCGCTCGCGGGGCTGGTGAAGCCATACGTGGCGCCGGCATTGGCGTCGATCTGGCGTCCATGGGACTGGAAGATGCCAGCCATCGTGACCGTCGTAATCGCGCTCTGTTATCTTCCGTATCTTTCTGTGGGCTGGGAAGTCTTTGGTTTCCTGACCAAAGGATATCTGACTGAAGAGGGCATTTTTTCCGGCAACGACCTCTGGCTACTGTCTGTCTGGCGTCTCGTTTTCGGCACACAACGTGGCGACGTTGCCACCTACGCCGTCGTGGCGGCGTCGATTGTGCTCTTTATGATGCTCTCGACCGCGCGCCGCTCCGATAGGACAATGGCATCCAGCCTGGCCGATACGAATATGCTGCTACTCGTGGTCTTGCTCCTGCTGTCGCCGAACCGTCCCTGGTACTTTCTGCCAATCGTGCCATTCGTTGCGCTCTGCGGTAACGCACCTACCTGGGCCGTTTCAATTGGAGCGCTGCTGCTGACCAACGAAGTGTACTGGGAAGTCCACCTTCCAAAGCCGGTCACCAAGTCTATTTTATTTGGGAGTCTTCTCGTGACGTGGATTTGGTCAGCCCGGGTGGCGTATTTGAAAAAGGCTGCGGGCACAGAGCGATCGCAATGAGCGGTTCCAACGGTAATACGCTTGCTGACGTGCGCGTTGATCCACGACGCTACCATGAATCAGTCAAAGGCGAGCGAACCGAAGTCGCCGTACACCCACCGGTCTGCGTCTATCTGGAAGTCACCAATCGCTGCAATTTACTGTGCACCACCTGCCCGCGCACTTACGAGGAGCTCGAGCCGCCGGCGGACATGAGCTGGGACTTATTCAGGTCGATTGTCGACCAACTGCCCGATCTTGCGAGGGCTGTGTTGCATGGTGTCGGCGAGCCGATGCTAGTCGCAGACCTGCCGCGCATGGTCAGATATTTGAAGGATCGTGGCGTCTTCGTTTTGTTCAACACCAACGGTACTGTCCTCAGCGAACGCAACGGGCGCGCGCTGATCGCCGCCGGGCTCGACGAACTGCGGGTATCGCTCGATGCGTCAAACCGCGAGAGTTTTAAAGCCGTCCGCGGCAGAGATTATTTTAACCGCATCGTGCGCAACGTGCGCGCGTTTTGCGAGCTGCAGAAGCGCGAGGGACACACCAAGCCGCAAGTGTCTGCTTGGTTGACCGGCTTGCGGGAGACCGTGAAGGATTTGCCGGCCTTTGTGAAGCTAGCGGCAGATATCGGCGTCCGGGAAGTCTATTTGCAGAGACTCGTGTTTTTCGACAAATCAACGATCGGCAAGGCACAACCGGATCAGGCGCTTTTCGAGCAGTTGACACGCGAAGAAGCGGGCTATCTTGAACAAGCCGAGGATCTTGCGCGCGCGCTTGGTATCACCTTCAGCGCGTCGGGCGCGGCGTCCGAGCCTGGTTTGAGCTTGAAAAGAATCGACAATGGCTCGCCCTGGTCGCCCTGCCGGCGTCCGTGGTCGCTGATGTATTTCACGGCCAATGGTCGGGCGCTGCCGTGTTGCATTGCGCCGTTTTCGCAGCACGGTTACGGAAACTACACGTTGGGAGACGCGACCCAGCAAACTTTGCGGGACATCTGGAATGCATCAGCCTATCGGGAATTCCGCAACGCCTTACTGTCCGACAAACCGTCCGCCGCCTGCGCCAATTGCGGCCTGCGCTGGAGCCTGTGAGCACCGTCACGCACGAGAGCAACGCAGTACGGGCCACCGGGCAGCGACCGGTGGTAATCTCGGCCGTCATTCCCTGCCTCGACGAGGAAGCAGCCATCGCACGTGTCGTCACCTCTGTGCTTGCGCAGGATGTGCGCGAAGTTGTCGTCGTGGATGGCGGCTCGCGGGACAGAACCGTCTCTGAAGCAACCGGCGCCGGCGCCCGCGTCATTGTGGAACCTCAGCACGGCTACGGACGCGCGATTCAGGCCGGCATCGCAGCGGTGCGCAAGGATGCGGAAATCCTGGTGTTTCTCGATGGTGATGGCAGCGACTCAGCAGAATTCATTCCCGATCTGGTGTTGCCGATTATAGAGGAACGGGTCGTCTTCGTTCTCGGCTCGCGCGTTCGTGGGTTGCGTGAGACCGGTAGCCTGTCGCTACAGCAGATCATGGCTGCTCATCTTGGGCGCCTGCTCTTGCGCCTTGCTTACGGCGCACATTTCACCGACCTTTCGCCATTTCGTGCGATCCGGCGCGACGTGTTGGACGGCCTCGGCATGAGCGACATGACGTACGGCTGGAACCTGGAAATGTTGATGCGGATTGCGGCTGCCGGTCTCCCGGCACGCGAGATCGCTGTCGGCCAGCGTCGTCGCCTTGGCGGCGCTTCGAAGGTGTCAGGCAACTTCACCGCCGGCTTAAAGGCCGCCCAATCCATGATGGCGACTTTCATCAGGCTTGCGCTTCGGCTGCGGCGCGCGAGAGACAGTTCTGAAAAATAAAGAGACAGTTCTGAAAAATAAC
>Ga0164308_10001838_pt1 | contig 11331 bp, 9 predicted proteins | sample Whisoiple_246_MG_FD_109983 | JGI IMG/M metagenome (GOLD analysis project Ga0164308, IMG submission 109983) | Soil microbial communities amended with fresh organic matter from upstate New York, USA - Whitman soil sample_246_MG | ecosystem: Environmental > Terrestrial > Soil > Unclassified >... | reverse complement strand
TGCTGACGCTGGTTGTAGGCGCCGTTGCCGATCCGCACCGGACGAGCGTTGTCGTAGCCGGAAAGATGGTGCAGCTCCTCCTCGACCAGCGTGCGTTCCCCACCAACGCCATACATCACCTGAAGTTCATGGCGCTCTTCGACATTCGCGCCGGAAACATCGGTGATGAAGGAGAAGAAATCGTCGGCCTCGCGATCCAGGCCCAGTGTGTACAGGCCCCATAGCGCGAATGTCGAATCCCGGATCCAGGAGTAGCGGTAGTCCCAGTTCCGTTCACCCTGAGGAGTTTCCGGCAGCGAGGTGGTGCTCGCCGCCAGTAGCGCCCCGGTCGGTGAGTACGTCAGCCCTTTCAGGGTCAACGCGCTGCGTTGCAAGTACGACCGCCATGGGTGGTCAGGAAAGTTACCGATGTTGATCCATTGCCGCCAGCATTCGCTGGTCGTCCACATCTTGTCGACGGCCTCGTCATAGGTCTGGGGCGAGGGATGCTTCGAAAAACTCAGCGCGACAAAGACGTTGTCGCCCTCCTTCAGCCTCGTGCGTGCCCGCGCCTGGCGACCCTCCAGCCCGATGCGCAGGTTGGAGGTCAGCCGCAGCGTCGGGTGCGCGTCCGTGTGCTGGGTGGCCCGCGCGACCGCTTCTCCATAACCACTGGCCGAGTACTCCCAACTCGCACTGGCCCGGTGGTAATCGAACGAGGGCTCGCAGTCCATCACCAGCTCGACGGTGCCGCTCACGCAGCGCACGGTGCGCAGCAGCGTGTGTTCGGCGTCCCAATCCATCGGCACACGGCGATGCGTGCCCGACCGCGTCTCAATGTCACGCCACGGGCCCATCACCATCGTGTCGCGGACGATCATCCAGCCGGTGTGGGTCTGCCAGGTGGTCTCCAGAATCAGGCTGCCCGGCAGGTAGCGCCTGCCGGAAGGGACAGAGGCGCCGTAGGGGCTCACCCGGAAGTGACCTGCGCCGCGATCCAGGATGGCCCCGAACACACTGGGGGAATCGGGCCTCGGCACGCACAGCCATTCCACCGAGCCACTCGAGGAGATGAGACAGCTGTTCTCGCAGTCGGAGAGGAAGGCATAGTCGGCGATGGGCGGAAAGGGGTTCCGCAGACTATTCGACGCGTAGGGAATCGTGGCGGTCGTGTTGAGCTGGACAGCGGAGCCGTTCTCGTCGGCGGGCGTCGCATGCTGCAGGACCATGTGGCCATCATTGACCGCCGACCCCGCCGACGTACGTGTTTACCGGCTACCCGGCCCACATGCGGGTGACCAGGTTAGGCCGTGACCTCGTTGAGCCTGCCGGTGGCGACGTCGAAGACGAACCCGCGCAGCGACTCGTGCTTGGTGACGAACGGGCTCGCCTCGATGCGGCGGATCGACTGCCGAACGTCCTCATCGGGATCCTGAAAGGCCTCGGCGGCCCACTCCGGCTTCAGGCCTGTCTCATCCTGGATCTGCTGCTTGAAGCCGTCGTCAGTGAAGGTCAGCATGCCGCAGTCGGTGTGGTGAATCAGAATGATCTCTTTCGTGCCGAGCAGCCGCTGGCTGATCGCCAGCGAGCGGATCTCGTCGTCGGTGACCACCCCGCCCGCGTTGCGGATGACGTGTGCCTCGCCGTCGTTCAGGCCGAGGATCCGGTACACGTCGAGCCGCGCATCCATGCACGCCACCACGGCGACATGCTTGCTCGGCGGCAGCGGCAGCGGGCCGGAGAAGCTCTTCGCGTACTCCTCGTTGTTCTTCAGGTAGTCGTCGGTCACCGACATTGCGACCTCCTTGCTCGATGGCAAACCACACGACGATAACAACACGGCCGCGGAGCGCCACGAGTCAGAATCAGCGCGATTACTTGGGCGCGGTCAGGTCGTAGACGGTGCTGCCGCCGACGTCTCCTGCCGTGAAGTTCTGCTTCACCCAGTCGGTGATCTCGCTCGCGGCGCCCGACTCTCGATGGCCGGGTGGGCCGAAGTGTTCGCCCTCGATGAAGTACCTGATCTCGTGGTTCGCCACGTAGTGCTGGAACTGTGTCAACGTGGGCGAGTTGTCGCCTCCGGTGAAGCCACCGATCGCCATGATCGACGCGCCGCTCTTCAGCTCCAGGCTGCTCGCCCCCATGGAACCGATAGTCGCTGCGGCCCAACGGTTGTCGAGTCCTCCCACCAACTCGGCCAGTGCGGCGTTGTCGGCCATCCGACCGCCCGGTCCTCCCGGTCGGCCGGGTCCGCCCGGTCCGCCACCTCCTGGAAGACCAAACGCGTCCCCCTTGCTCGGACCGGAAGTCGAGATCGGTCCGTTGTGCGCGGTCGCAACGGTCTGGACGGCGTAGGCCGCGGGAGCCGCCACGGCGAAGAGAATCGCCCCTGCAGCCAACACCGCGATCTGGGTTCCCTTCCGCTGGGCGCCCGCGGCAACCATCACCGCCACGACCACCGATCCGACGAGCACGACCCATCGCAGCGCGGGCATCCAGTCCGGCGTGCGGTCAAGCAGGACGAACGCCCACACCCCGGTGACCGCCGACATGGCCGCCATCACGAGACGCGACCACAGCCGGTCCCTGATCTGCCACAGCTCACGCACCGAGATTCCGACCAGCGCCGCGACCGCCGGGGCAAGAGCCACGGTGTAGTACGGATGGATGGTGCCGTCCATGAAGCTGAACACTGCGGCGGTGACGAGCAGCCAACCGCCCCACAACAGCAGGCTGGCGCGGACTCGATCCGTCCGGCCGGCCTTGCGGGTCAACCACAACGCGGCAATCAACCCGATCAGTGCAGCAGGCAGCAGCCAGGACACCTCGGTCCCCATCGATTGGCCGAACATCCTGCCGATGCCCGGTGCGCCGCCGAAGAAGATGTTGCCCGCCCCGCCGAAGCCACCGTGTTCGCCAGCACCGCCACCCGGTTGGCCGCCGCCGGCGATGCGGTCAATCCCGTTGTAGCCCAGCGCCAGTTGAAGCAGGCTGTTCGAACTGGAGCCGCCGATGTAGGGCCGCGAGCCTGCCGGCCACAGTTCCACGAGAGCGATGTACCAACCCGCCGACACGATCATCGCGGCGGCGCCGACCATCAGCTTCCAGACTCGCTGCCACATTCCGATGGGAGCGGCGACCAGAAACGCCAGCGCCAGGCCCGGAACCACCAGGAAGGCCTGCAACATCTTCGCCAGGAAGGCGAAGCCGAGCGCAGAACCGGCCAGCGCCATCCACCTGGTGCTGCCGTTCTCGGTCGCTCGCACCACGAAGTACGCGGCGGCAACCATCAACAGAACCAGCAGCGCGTCGGGGTTGTTGAACCGGAACATCAGCGCCGCGACCGGCGTCAGCGCCAGAGCGGCACCGGCGATCAGGCCGACGCCCGGTCCGCCGACCCGCCGCACCGCGGCAAAGAGGAAGCCGACCGCGCCGACGCCCATCAGCGCCTGCGGCAACAGCATCGTGAACGCGCTGAAGCCGAAAAGCCTGCCCGACAACGCCATTACCCACAACGCCGCCGGCGGCTTGTCGACGGTGATGGCATTGCCTGCGTCGTGCGACCCGAACAGCCACGCAGTGAGGTCCTGGGTGCCCGCCTGCGCCGCGGCCGCGTAGTAGTCGTTGCCCCAGCCTGACGAGCCGAGTCCCCAGAGATACAGCACGGCCGTACCGGCCAGCAGAGCCAGCAGCGCGGGTCTTTCCCAGCGCGGCCTGCCAGGCGGCAGGTCACCGGCCGTCAGGGCTGCCTGCGTCTCAACATCGGCAGTGATTGTCATTGATCGGATTCCTTTGTGTACGTGTCAGCGGTTTCGGCGCGGGTGGAACACCCAGCCGCGCAGCAAGACGAAGCGGACGGCGGTGGCCAACAGGTTGGCGCCCACCAAGACGGTGGCCTCGACCCATCGACCGGGCTCGGGCACGACGGTGTGCAGCGTGGCCAGCGCACCGCTGGTGATGCCGAGCGCGATACCGAAGACGATGAGTCCTTCGACGTGATTGCGCGCGACGTTGCCGCGGTGCGCGATTCCGAATGTGTAGCGGCGGTTGGCCGCGGTGTTGCCGATCGCGGTGACCAGAAGGGCAATCAGGTTCGCGGTCTGGGCGCCGAGCCAACCATGCAGCATCATGAACAGAAGCAGGTAGGCGGCCGTGGAGGCGATCCCGATGCTCGCGAACCGCACCGTCTGGCGCAGCAGCGATCCCGGCGGCGCCGCCCGGCGTGACGAACTCAGCTGTGCCGCAACAGCTTGTACGGGTATCGAGCCCGACGCGAAGCCGCGCAGCAGTCGCGCGATGCCTTTGAGGTCGGCGGCCGCGGTCGCCACAATGTCCACCCGGCTGTCCGCGTCGTCCACCCAGTCGACCGGCACTTCGTGAATGCGTAGCCCTGCCCGTTCGGCGAGCACCAGCAGTTCGGTGTCGAAGAACCAGCCGGTGTCGGTGACATGCGGAAGCAGGCGCTGGGCAACGTCGGCGCGGATGGCCTTGAACCCGCACTGGGCGTCGGAGAAGCGCGCCGCCAGCGTCGACTTGAGAATGAAGTTGTAGCAGCGCGAGATGATCTCGCGCTTGGGTCCGCGCACCACTCGCGCTCCCCGGCCCAGCCGGGTCCCGATCGCCAGGTCGGAGTGGCCCGAGATCAGCGGAGCGACAAGAGGAGCGAGTGCGGCCAGATCGGTCGACAGGTCGACGTCCATGTACGCAAGCACCGGGGCGTCCGAGGTCGACCACACCGCGTGCAGCGCACGCCCACGCCCCTTCTGCTCCAGCCGCACGACCCGGACGTCGTCGAGCTCGGCGGCGAGTTCCTCTGCGATGCGGCAAGTGCCGTCGACGCTGGCGTTGTCCGCGATCGTGATGCGCGCCGGAAACGGGAACTGGTCGCGCAGATGGCGGTGCAGGCGGTACACGGAGTCGGCGAGCATCGCTTCCTCGTTGTATACCGGAACCACCACATCGAGCACGGGAACCCCCTTCTGACGGGCCGTCAGCGCCGCGTTCGGTCGCGCTTGGAAGCGGATGTTCGGCGAGCCCGCGTCACGGTCGAGAACGATGTCTGTCATGAGTCCCATGGTCGAGTAGCAGCGTGTGTCGGTCGTTGGGTGAAGCTATGCGCAAGCTATGTCTTCGTCATCGGCTGAGTCAGGTCGTAGATGACGACCTTGTCGACCGTGGTCGGCGTGAATCGCGTCTCGACCCAATCGGCGATGCCCGCGGCTTCTCGGCTGCCCGATGTCCCGCGGCCGCCCCATTGACCGATCATCATCTGGCCACGGATGAAGTAGTGGATCTTCTTGTCGGCGACGTACCGCTTGAATTCGTCAAGTGTCGGAGCGGGATCCGTGCCGTTGAATCCGCCGATCGCCATCACCGGCGCACCGCTGCCCAACTGGTAACCCGCGGCGTTGTTCGATCCCATCGCCGCCGCCGCCCACGTGTAGTCGTCGGCGCCTGAGGCCAGCATCGCCGACAGTGCGGGGCTGGGAGTCGGCGCGGTGAGCAGCCCGCCCGCACCCAACGGCATCGCACCAGCGCGTGACGGGCCCGCCGATGGGATGGCCCCGCGGTGCGGTGTCGCCGCCGTCGCGACGGCATACGCCGTCGGGCCCGCAAGAGCCACCGCGATCGCCATACCCGCGGCAGTGCGAGCCACGGTCGTGCTCAGCCGACCCGACACCAACAGCAGCACCGCTGCGCCCAATCCGCCGACGGCGACGGCGGCCGACAGCCACGGCAGCCAGCCCTGCGCCCTTGCCAACAGCACGCACGCCAATATCGAGGTGACGACGACGGCTCCCGCCAGCGCGGTCGCACACGGCAGCGAAGATCTGTTCTGCCACAACAGTGTTGCGCCCACACCGATGCACGCCCCGATTGCCGGCGCCAGCGCCACGGTATAGTACGGGTGCACGATGCCGTTCATGAAGCTGAACACCGCCGCGGTCACCACCAGCCAGCCGCCCCAGATCACTGCCGCGGCGCGGGTGAGATCCGTTCTGGGCGCCCGCCGGGTGAGAAGCGTAATCGCGCCGAGACAGATGACGGCCGCAGGCAACAGCCAGGCGATCTCGGTGCCCATGTTGTGCCCGAAGAGCCTGCCCCAACCGACGTCGAAGTTCATGTTGCCGAGGCCGCCGGTCTCGTTGCCGGTCAGCCGGCCTAATCCGTTGTAGCCCAACGCCAGTTCGACCATGCTGTCGTGCTGGGATCCGCCGATGTACGGCCTGGCGCCGGACGGCCACACCTCGACGAGCAGAAGGAACCAGCCTGCGGCTACCACCATCGATGCGACCAGGCCGACGGCATCGATCATCCGTCGACCCAGTGGACGGTTCCCCGCAAACAGGTAGGCCGCGATGAATCCCGGCAGCACCAGCAACGCCTGCAGCATCTTGGCCAGGAAGCCGAAGCCGACGGCGGCGCCTGCCGCGACCAACCACCAACGGCTGCTGTCTTTTTCGCAGGCCCGCTGCATGCAATAGCCTCCCGCGACAAGCATGAGGACCAGGAGCGCGTCGGGATTGTTGAACCGGAACATCAACGCGGCGACCGGCGTCAGCGCCATGATCGAACCGGCCAGAAGCGCCGCGCCAGGGCCGCTGACCCGCCGCACGGCGGCATAGAGGATGGCGACCGCGGTCACGCCTTCGAGCGCTTGGGGTACAAGCACGCTCCACGGGTTCAGCCCGAACACGCGCACCGAAATGTCCATGATCCACAGTGCCGCGGGCGTCTTGTCGACGGTGATGGCGTTGGCGGCATCGCTGGATCCGAACAGCATCGCCGTCCAGTTGTTCGCGCCTGCCTGCGCGGCCGCCGAATAAAAGCTGTTCGCCCAGCCGCTCGCCGACAGGTTCCACAGGTAGAGCGCCGCCGTGCCTGCGAGCAGGACCGCCAGTGCTATCCGGTCGGCGACCACGCGCGAGAAGTCGCGAAAGTACCCCGCCTCACGGGGTGTCGGGGACTTTTGCGTCTTCTCGGCAGGAGGGAGAACGAGGGTCACTGACGCCATCTTCGAGCATCGGCCTAGGTGTCGGTTTTGGCAGCGCTGTGGCTTGGCTGTGAGTTGACCGGAAGCTTCACAGTGAATTCCGTTCTACCCGGGACGCTGTGCACCTCGATGGTGCCGTGGTGTGCCCGGACCACGGCCGAGACTATGGCCAGGCCAAGGCCGGTGCTTCCCCCGCGCCTGGAGCGCGACGAGTCGCCGCGCGCGAACCGCTGGAAGACTTCAGGCTGCAGCCAAACCGGGATCCCCGGTCCGTCGTCGGTGACGGTCAGGACGGCGTGGTCTCCGTCGACGCTCAGCGCGGTCGTCACCGACGTGCCCGCCGGGGTGTGGGTGCGTGCGTTGGCGAGCAGGTTGGCAAGCACCTGATGCAGGCGCGCCTCGTCACCCCTGACCACGATCGGCTCTTCCGGCAGGTCCAGCGACCATCGGTGCTCCGGACCCGCGACATGGGCATCGCTGGCGGCATCGACGACAAGCCGGGTCAGGTCCACCTGTTCGCGCTCCAGCGGCCGCCCGGTGTCCAGCCGCGCGAGCAACAACATGTCCTCGACGAGGCGGGTCATGCGCTCGGTCTCGGATTCCACCCGGCTCATCGCGTGTGCGACATCGTCGGGCAGCGCGTCTTGTTTGCGTTGCGCCAGTTCGGTGTAGCCACGAATCGCCGCCAGCGGGGTGCGTAGTTCGTGGCTGGCGTCGGCGACGAACTGGCGGACCCGCATCTCGCTTGCGTGTCGCGCCGACAGCGCGCCCGCGATGCGGTCGACCATGCGGTTCAGCGCCGAGCCGAGCTGACCGATCTCGGTATGGGCACCTGCCGGGTCGACCTTGACGATCGGACTGGGAAGACGAACCTCACCGCGGTCGAGCTCCAGATCCGCCACCTGTCGCGCGGCGGCGGAAACCGTTGCCAGCGGACCGAATTGGCGCCGGATCACCAGCATTCCAGCCGCGGCGGCGGCGACCAGTGCGATGACGCCGACGATGCAGAACATCACCAACACCCACAGCAACGTGTCGTCGACGTCGGAGGTCGGCAGACCGACCACGATCGTCTCCTCCGGGCCGCGGGAATGGTTGCCCACTACCCGGTAGCTGCCGAGGCCGTCGAGGTCGATCGTCGTCGGATATCGGTTGGGGGCGATCTGCGCCAGCTGTGTGGTTGCGGCGGCACTGAGACCGGCTCGCGCGCCGTCCGCGGTGATGACGCCCGCATCGACGGGAACACCCTGTGCGATGACTGCACCGACCGTCCGGGCGGCCTGGCCGGGCGCGTTGAGGAACTCGGGGCCGGGGCCGTCGTCCTCGCGGATGATGATCCGCCGAGGACGGTCAGGCCGCGGCGGCCCGAACGGCGGCGGCCCTGGCATCCCTCTCGGCGGCCCGAAACCGGGCGGCGGGGGCGGGCCGAGCTGAAAGATCATCGCCGAGCGGCGACCGGCCTCGATCACCTGCTGATCGAGTTGATGCATGAGGAAGCGTTGCAGCGCGAACGCGGTGGCGACGCCGATGAGTGCACACACGACGGCGAGCAGCGCCACCTGGGTGACCAGAAGCCGGGCGCGCAGCGACCACGACCGGGGTGAACGGATACGCCTGCGCAGACCCGGACGATCAGCCTGCGGGCTTGAGGACATACCCCGCCCCACGCAGCGTGTGAATCATCGGTTCCCGGCCGCTGTCGATCTTCTTGCGGAGGTAGGAGACGTACAGCTCGACGATGTTGGATCGCCCGCCGAAGTCATAACTCCACACCCGGTCCAGGATCTGCGCCTTCGACAGCACTCGCTTCGAGTTGCGCATCATGAAGCGCAGCAGCTCGAATTCCGTCGCCGTCAAGAGGATCGGCTCACCGCCGCGCGTGACTTCATGGCTGTCCTCATCGAGGGCCAGGTCGCCGACGACGATCGTGGCGCCACCCGTCTCGCTGGTGACACCGGTACGTCGCAGCAGAGCCCGCAGCCGAAGGACGACCTCTTCGAGGCTGAACGGCTTGGTGACATAGTCGTCGCCGCCCGCGGTCAGTCCCGCGATCCTGTCCTCGACCGAATCCTTCGCCGTCAGCAGCAGCAGCGGCAGATGTGGTGTCCGCTCACGCAGCTTGCGCAACACGTCCAGACCGCTCATATCCGGCAACATCACGTCGAGCACAACGACGTCGGGCGGACTGTCCTTGGCCAGAGCGATCGCGGTCTCACCGTCGCCCGCGGTCTGGATCTCCCAGCCCTCATAGCGCAGCGCCATCGAGACCAACTCGGCGAGCACGGGCTCGTCGTCGACGACCAGCACGTTGATCGGCTTGCCGTCGGCGCGGCGCATCACGACGCGCTCGGGGTCATTGGCGTTCGCGTTCACAGAGATCCGCTCGATTCACCCACGCCGGCCATTATTCGCCGACGCCGTGAGCGCACGCTGTGCCGTTTCTGTGCGCGCACTGTGAAACCAACCTACCCATGGGATACCGGCACTGCTCACAGCCAGCACACAAGTGGCGGCTGCACAGTGGTCAGGTGACATCTCAGACTGAAAAAGAGCAGGGGGTGCGGCGCTGGGGCAAGCGTCAGACCTTGGGTGCCGTGGCCGTGGCGGTAGTGATCGGCGGTGTCGGCGGCGCCGCCGTGTACGCAGCGACAGCCGGCGCATCGCACACCGTGGCGGGCGTAACGCACGGACCGATGCACAGCCCGCCGCCGGGAGGCCTTGCGGCGCCCGCGCCGGCCGATCCGGCGGGCGTGCTGCACAGCGAGTACGTGGTGTCGGACGGGCAGGGCGGATTCAGCACCAAGTTGACGCAGACCGGCACCGTCGATGAGATAACGCTGTCGACGCTCGTGGTGCGCAGCGACGACGGGTACACGCAAATCTATGCGTTCCCGTCATCGGCAATCGTGCCCAAACCGTCGCTGGCGGCCAACGACACGGTGACGGTGCAGGCCACCAGGACGGGTCCGACGGTGACCCTCAACAGCATCGGTGAGGGTTCACCGCACGGGAGTTGACCGGCGCCCGTTGGGTTTACGGCCCGAAGCCGTCCGGCACCTCGGCGGTCACCTCGGGAACCGCCACCGAGGTCGGGATTTCGGTGGCCGCCTTCTCGAGCGTGCTCGTCTCACCCAGCGTCATCTCGGTCCCCGGGTCGGAGACGTAGGTCGCCGAACTGCTGTCGTCGCTCAGCACCGCTGTCAACGTTCCCATCGCGACGACCGCGCTCGCACCGATGGTTGCCGACGCCAGTTTCATCTTCCTGGAAATCATCTCTGACCACTCCATTTCGGTCTGGTCAGCCGTCCCTTCCAGCCGGGACGGCCGTGTCGAACAGTGCCGGAGGGGCAGCTTCGATCCCTCCTGCGTACTGCATAACCGGAAGGGTCAAAGGTGAAACCTGGGTCGGTTGGTCATTCCGGGGCTACTCGGCGGCCTTCTCCTCGGCGGGCAGCGGCGCGGGGCCCTTGATGACGGGGACCGCCATGGATGTCGCCTCGACAGTGTCGTCCTTGCCGGCTGCCGTCGTCGTCGCAGCCATGGTCATCCTGCCCGCTGCGACGCTTTGGGCATCAGACGGTTGCTGATGGATGCTCACCGCGAGCGCTCCCATCGTCACCATCGCGCTAGCGCCGACGATTGCGGCCAGCAGTTTCGCCGTGTTCCGGTTGTTTGAATCCATTGTCACACTCCATTTCATGGCCGTTGCCCGTTTCGCCCCTGCAGTGCGGCGAACCGTGAAAGTGCAGGTAGAACCCAGTGAACTCGCGGTTTCTGTAGCTAGGCTTGAGACCGGGTAGGAATTGGCTAGCCACGTGACCCGTCGCGTTCGCCGCTTCACAGGGCGGCATCTCATACCCTGTGCGCATGACAGCCGGGGAACCTCGCCGATGACGCGGTTCCTGGCGCGACGCCTGCTCAACTACGTGCTGCTGCTGATCTTGGCGTCGTTTTTGACGTTTGCTCTCACATCGTTTTCGTTCAAGCCGCTCGACAGCCTCGAATCGCGCAACCCACGCCCGCCCCAGGAGGTGATCGAGGCGAAGAAGGCCGAATTGAACCTGGACAAGCCGATTCCGATGCGTTACGCGCAGTGGGCATCCGGCGCAGTGCGCGGTGACTTCGGCACGACCATCACGGGCCAACCCATCTCGGCGGAGCTCGGCCGCCGAGTCGGGGTCAGCCTGAGGCTTCTCGTCGTCGGTGCGGTGCTCGGGACGGTGATCGGCGTTGGGGTCGGCGCTTGGGGAGCGGGTCGGCAGTCTCACCTCAGCGGGCGGGTCATCCCGCGCGCGTCGCGGTTGGTGTTGAGCAGACCAGTTTGCGTGATTGCGCGCTTGTTGGCCCTCGGTGCGAAC
>Ga0164308_10001837_pt1 | contig 11334 bp, 8 predicted proteins | sample Whisoiple_246_MG_FD_109983 | JGI IMG/M metagenome (GOLD analysis project Ga0164308, IMG submission 109983) | Soil microbial communities amended with fresh organic matter from upstate New York, USA - Whitman soil sample_246_MG | ecosystem: Environmental > Terrestrial > Soil > Unclassified >... | reverse complement strand
GTCGGCGTACGCCTCCGCGACGGCCGACGCGTCAGCCAGGGCCAGGCGGACGCCGTCGACGTCGACCTTGTGCGTGACCGACGGATCGGCGGTCTTCAGCACCCCCGGGTGGCCCAGCCCGGCAGCCGCCCGCCCCGCCTCGCCCGCGCCTCGGACGGTCACGAACGGCGCCACCGGGATCCCGTAGTCGGCGACGAGGGCCAACGGGTCCGCATCACCGGCCCGCAACCGCGCGCGCCAGCGGTCCCGGCGATCGTGCTGGACCGGTGGGGCCACCGGTCGTCGTGCCGGCCCGGCACCGGCCAGCAGGTGGCCCAGTGCGCGCAGCCCCGACCGGGTGCCCTCGAGGACGGGGATGCCCTGCTGGCGCAGGTCGGCGGCGACCGGCCGGTCGATCGCGGAGGACAGGTTCGACAGCACCACCACGGGCTTGTCGGTGTGGGCCGAGAGTCGCGCCAGCGCTCGGGGGAACGCGAAGTCACCGTCGTACTCGGGCACCAGGTCGACGGCCAGGGCGACCACGTCGACGGCGTCGTCGTCGGCGAGCGCGGTCAGGCAGTCGGTGAACAGGTCCTCCGTGCGGGACCCACCACCCCAGACGTCGAGTGGGTTGTCCGCTTCGAGCCCGGGGTCGAGCAGCGCCGCGAGCCTCGCGGTCGTGGCCCCCGACAGGTCCGCGAACGGGACACCGAGCCGCTCGGCCACGTCGGCCACCAGCACCCGCTCGGCGCCGGAGTCGTGCACCGTGGCGATCCCGTGCGGGCGGGCGCGGGGCCGCACCCGTCGTCCGATCGCGAAGGTCTCGAGGCTGTCCGCGAGCTCCCCGAGGTCATCACAGCGGTGGACGCCGTACGCCGCGGCCAGCGCCTCCCACGCGGCATCCGACCCGGCGAGCGCGCCGGAGTGGGCGCCGACCAGCACCTGCCCACGACGCGAGCTGCCGACCGTGAGCGCCACGACGGGGATGTCGCGGTCGGCTGCCTCGGCGAGCGCAGCACGCAGGCGCGGCACATCCCGCAGGGTCTCCTGCACCAGCCCGACGACGCGGGTCTCCTCCTGCTGCAGCGCGTGGGCGAGGTAGTCCGCGGTGGTGGTGACGAGCTCCTGTCCCGACGACACGACGAGGGAGTACTCCAGCCGGCGGTGGCTGCGCAGCAGGGCGGAGAAGACCGACCCCGAGTGCGTGACCAGGGCGATCGGCCCCGGCGGCAGGTGCTCGGGCTCGAGATAGCCGAGCGCGCGCACCCCGCGCGTGACATTGACGAACCCCATGCAGCTGGGGCCGCACAGCTCCAGCCCGTCCGCCGCGGCGACCAGCTCGTCGCGGAGCCCGTGCGCGCTGCCGAACACCACTGCGCCCGCGTCGCCGCGGACCGACGCCAGCCGCACCTGCTCGACCAGGTCCCGGTCGGAGACACCGAGCAGCACCAGGTCGACCGGGTCCGGCACGTCCGCGAGGGAGGGCAGGCACGGGCGGCCCAGGACCGACCGGTGTCGCGGGTTGACGAACCAGGAGCGGGAGATGCCGGGGCTGCGCAGCACCTCGGTGGCCATCCGCCAGCCCAGCGAGTCCGGGCGGTCGCTGGCACCGACGGCCGCCACCGTGCGGCCCTCGAGCATCCGGGCCAGTCGTGGGCGGACCGGCGGCAGCACCATCGGGCCTCCCCGCTCATCGCCTGTCGTGGCGTTGGCTCACGGACGTTGACTGACTGTTCAGTCTATGAGGTGGTACGGTGCCGCGGCAAGCAGTCGGTTGACCTCCAGGAGCTCCGTGGCAGACAAGCAGCCCGCCAGGACCCAGGCCGCCAGGAGGCAGGCCGGGGACCGGGACGAGGCGCAAGGCGCCGGCGTGGCGGACGCCCGCCGTGACCAGATGCTCGCCGCCGCGGCGCGGCTGATCGCGGAGCGAGGGTTCTCCGACACCCGGATCGCCGACGTCGCCGAGCGCATCGGCTCCAGTCCGGCACTGGTCATCTACTACTTCGGCACCAAGGACAGCCTCCTCACCGAGGCGCTGCGCTGGTCGGAGCGGTCCTTCTACGCGGCGGTCGAGGAGATGCTCGGGCAGACCGCGGCCCTGGAGGAGCGCCTCGACACGCTGGTGGCGTGGTGCCTGCCCGACAGTGACGAGCTGCCCGCGGACTGGGGCCTGTGGTTCGACCTGTGGGTGCAGGCGTTCCGGCACCCCGAGGTGAAGAAGGACCGGGCCGCGCTGGACCAGCAGTGGCGCGACCTCATCGGCAGGGTCGTGCGGGAGGGCATCGAGGCGGGCGAGATCGAGGCCGTGGACGTCGACCTCTTCACGATCACGTGGGCCGCGCTGCTCGACGGGCTGGTCGTCCAGATCGCGCTGGAGGACCCGCGGGTCGACCGGGCCCTGGCCCGTCGCGTGGCGCACGAGGTGGCGCACCGGGAGCTGGGTCTGGGCTGAGGTGGGCCGACGTCACCCGGGGAGCAGTCGCAACGCCGACGGTGCCAGGGTCGCGACCAGCTCCGACCCGGTGGTCAACCAGAGCGGCGGCTCGCCGAGGACGTTCGGCACGTCGGCCTGGAGGGACAGCCCGGCACAGTCGAGAGTCACCGTCGTGTGCGCGCCCCGGAACGTCACGGCCCTCACCCGCGCCCGCAGCCGGTTGGACCGGTCCGGGGTGGTCGGCCCGACATCCTCCCCCGCAGCCAGCGGGCTCACCTCGACCCGTTCGGGTCGGGCCATCACCTGCACGACCTCGCCGACGGCCGGGTCCCACTCGGTCTTGGCGACGGTGAGCCGGTGCTCGCCGATCGTGCAGGTCAGGCCCTCCGGCCCGATCGCCCGCACCGTGGCCTCCCAGAGGTTCGCGGTGCCCAGGAACGTCGCCACGTGCACGCCGGACGGCTGGGAGTAGACCTCGCCGGGGGTGCCCACCTGGAGGACCTTGCCGTCGCGGAGCACCGCGACCCGGTCCGACATGGTCAGGGCCTCCTCCTGGTCGTGCGTGACGTAGACGAACGTGGTGCCGACCACGCGCTGCAGGGACCTCAGCTCCACCTGCAGCTGCTTGCGGAGCTTGGCGTCGAGGGCGCCCATCGGCTCGTCGAGGAGCAGCACGGTCGGCTCGAGGACGAGGGCCCGGGCGAGCGCCACCCGCTGCTGCTGTCCGCCCGACAGCTGGTGCGGCTTGCGCTTGGTCATCGACCCCAGCTGCACGAGCTCGAGCGCCTGCCCGACGCGACGGCGTACCTCGTCACGGCCGGCCTTCTGGTAGCGCAGCCCGAAGGCGACGTTCTCGAAGACGTCGAGGAAGGGGAAGAGCGCGTAGGACTGGAAGACCGTGTTGACGGGCCGCCGGTGGGGCGGCACCTCCACCAGCGAGCGACCGTCGAGGTGAATGGTCCCCGCATCGGGACGCTCGAAGCCGGCGATCATCCGCAGGGTCGTGGTCTTTCCGCAGCCCGAGGCGCCGAGCAGGGAGAAGAACTCGCCCTCCCGCACGTCGAGGTCGATCCCGTCGACGGCGACCTCGTCGCCGAAGTGCTTGACCAGACCCGAGAGGGAGAGGGCACCTGCCATTCACGCCTCCCCGGCGGTGAGCTGCGAGGCAAGGTGCTCGCAGTTGGCGACGAACCGGTCGATGTCCTCGTCGGTGTGCTGCACCGACAGCAGCCACTGCTCCACCTTGCCCCACGGGGGCAGGAAGGCGCCCCGGTTGTGCTGGACCAGCCAGTGGGCGTGCCCGTAGCGGCCGTCGAGCCGCAGGAAGTCGCGGAAGTCGTGGATCGGCTGCGGCAGGAACGACACGCAGCCCTTGGCGCCGGCGGTGACCACCCGCCACTCCACGGCGTACCGGTCGAAGACGTCCTGCAGGCCGTCGCTCATGCGAGCCGTCAACCGGTCCAGCCGCTGGTACGCCTCGGGGGTGAGGACCTCGGTCAGCATCGCCCGTGCCGCGGCCATCGCGAGCGGGTTGCCGTTGAAGGTGCCGACCTGCTCGTAGCGGCCGTCGGCGATGAGCGACATGACCGCCTCGCTGCCCCCGACGGCTGCGGTGGAGATGCCGCCGCCCATGGCCTTGGCCAGGCAGATGACGTCCGGGGTGACGCCGAGCAGCCTGCTCACGCCGCCGGGCCCGACGGTCAGCCCGGTCTTCACCTCGTCGAAGACCAGGAGGGCGCCGTGACGGTGCAGCAGGTCGCGCAGGCCCGCGAGGTAGCCGTCCACGGGATGGATGATCCCGGCGTTCATCATGATCGGCTCGAGGATCATCCCGGCGACCTGGTCCCGGTGTCGCAGCAGCGCCCGCTCGACCGCCTCGAGGTCGTTGAACGGCACCACGGTCACCAGGTCCATGATCGCGGCCGGGATCCCGGTGTTGTCCGGCACTCCCCGGGGTCGGTCGGGCGGGCCGATGGGGTCGTCGGCCTCGGGCAGGACCGAGACCTCCACCGAGTCGTGGTGGCCGTGGTAGCAGCCCTCGACCTTGAGGATCCGGTCGCGCCCGGTCGCCGCGCGGATGAGGTGGACCGCGTCCATGGTGGCCTCGGTCCCCGAGTTCGCGAACCGCCACAGCGGCTGGTCGAAGCGGTCGGCGAGGTCGTCGGCGACCACGATGGCGTCCTCGGTCGGCTGGGCGAAGTGGGTGCCGCGCCCGACCCGGTCCCGCACCGCGGCGACGACCGCCGGGTGCGCGTGCCCGGCCAGCGCCACGCCGTAGCCGCCGTGGAAGTCGGAGTACTCGAAGCCGTCGACGTCGTAGATCTTCGAACCGGCACCGTGGTCGATCCAGACCGCCTGCGGCTCGGTGATCTGCCAGCTGGAGGTGACGCCGCCCGCCAGGTGCTGGGCCCGGGAGGCGTGCGCCCGGCTCTGCGGCTGGCGGGCCACGAAGGCCTCGGTCTCCTGCTCGATGACGCTGTCGAGCCGGTCCGGCAGCACGCTCGTCGCGGTCATGGGAGCTCCTCGCGCGGCGTCCACCGCGGCTTCGGGCGTCATTGACTGACGGTTCAGTCTATGCGACGGTGGCGGCCAGGAACAACGATCGGCTCCGACGGGAGGCGATGGATGTCAGGAGAGCCGGCGCGTCGTGCGCCGTTCACCGGCCGCAGCGCGGTCGCCCGCCGGTCGCTCTTGCGCGCGGCCGTGGCCGGGCTCGCGGCGCCCGGACTCGCCACGCTGCTCGAGTCGTGCGGAGGCGGCAGCACGGGCAGCCCGAGCGCCCGCGAGACGATCCCGGCCCCCGACAACCCCGTGCGCTGGCCGACCAGCCAGGCCAACCCGATGATCAAGTCCGGGCTCACCCCCGAGCGGGGCAGCACGCTGCGGGTCTACAACTACGCCGACTACCTCTCGCCGCGCTTCCTGAGGGACTTCGAGGACAAGTACGGCCTCGACGTCCGGCTCTCCACGTTCAACGACGCGGACGAGGCACTGACCAAGATCGCCTCGAAGGACCTGGCCTTCGACGTCTACTTCCCGAGCTACGACTCCCTGGGGCGGCTGGTCGCGGCCGACCTGCTCCGGCCGCTCAACCACGACTACCTCACCAACGCCGGCAACCTGTGGCCCCGGTTGCGCGACCCGTGGTACGACCGCGGCGCGCGCTACACCATCCCGTACACGATCTACAGCACCGGCATCGGCTGGCGCACGGACATGGTGCCGACCGACGTGGCTGCCATGTCCAACCCGTACGACGTGCTGTGGGACACCCACTACGCCGGCAACATGGCGATCCTCGACGACTGGCACACCGCGATGGCGATGGTCCTGCTGCGCAACGGCATCTTCGACATCAACACCACGGACCCGAAGGACATCGCCCTGGTCCGCGACCAGCTGCTCCAGATGCGGCGCACCATGAAGCCGCGGGTCACGATCTCGATGTACACCGAGATGCCTGCCGGTCAGTACGGCCTGTGCCAGATGTGGTCGGGCGACGCGATCAACCTGCCCTACTACCTGCCGAACAAGGTCTCCACCGACGTGCTCCGCTTCTGGTTCCCCGAGGACGGCAGGGGCGAGGTCGACAACGACCTGGCCGTGGTCCTCGCCCAGGGGAAGAACCCCGTGGCCGCGCACGTGTTCCTCAACGAGCTGCTCGACGACAAGGTGGCCGGGACCAACTTCGCCTTCACCGGCTACCAGCCGCCCCTGCTCAAGTTCACGCCGGACTCGCTGGTGGCCGACGGGCTGGTGCCGCAGAACCTCGCCACCGCGGTGGTGCGGGAGAAGGACTTCGACACCGGGATCCCCCTGCTGCAGCTGCCCGCGGCGGCCGACGCGGCGTACCACCAGGTCTGGCAGGAGTTCAAGGCCGGTGGCTGAGGCGGCCGGTCCCCGAGGCGCCCGGTGGCTCTGGCCGCTGCTGGCGGTCCCGGGGATCGTCTGGCTCGGGCTGCTCTTCATCGCGCCGATGTACGTCGTGCTCGCGATCCTGTTCGGCGGGGTCGACCCGATCCTGCGCCAGCCGGTGCCGGTCTGGAACCCGGTGGACTGGGACGTCGCCCAGTTCCGCTACGTGTGGGACCACGTCGTCGGGGCGCAGCCGTTCTTCCGGCCGGCGCTGGTGCGCACGGTCGTGTACGTCGGCCTGGCGAGCGCGACGTGCCTGCTGATCGCCTACCCGGTGGCCTACTTCACCGCCCGGTTCGCCGGTCGGTGGAAGGGGCCGTTGCTGTTCGCACTGATCGCGCCGTTCTGGATCAGCTACATGATGCGGATGCTGGCCTGGGTCAACCTGCTGCAGACCGACGGACTGGTGAACCGGACGCTGAGCGCCGGCGGGGTGTTCGACGTCCACGAGAACTGGCTGGGTGGTCGCCCGTCCACCGTGGTGCTCGGCCTGGTCTACGGCTACGTGCCCTACATGATCCTGCCGCTGTTCGCGGGCCTGGACCGGATCCCCGTGGCCACGCTCGAGGCCGCGCGCGACCTCGGTGCCAGCCGGTGGGAGACCTTCCGCCGCATCACCTGGCGGCTCAGTCGGCCGGCCGTCGTGGTCAGCCTGCTGGTGACGTCGCTGCCGATGCTGGGCGACTACTTCACCAACGACCTGCTGTCCGGGTCCCCGGACACCTCGATGATCGGGAACCTGATCAACAACTCGGTCCTCACCCCGGGCCAGACCGGTCAGGCCGGGGCCTTCGTGCTGCTGATCCTGCTGGTGTCGATCGTGCCGATGCTGCTCTACGTCAGGTCGACCCGGGCCGGGACGGACGTGCAGTCGTGAGGGGCGTGGCCGGGTGGTGGCGCGACCCGTGGCGCCGACCGTGGGGCCTGCTCGTCGTGACCGTGCTCTACCTGGTGTGGTCGCTGCTGCCCGTGCTCGTGGCGGCGCTGTTCTCCTTCAACGCGGGTCGCTCGCGCACCACCTGGCAGGGCTTCTCGATGCGCTGGTACTACGGGGACCCGCTGCGCTCGGTCTGGCACGACGCGAGCCTCCACACCGCCCTGACGCACACGCTGTGGCTCGGCGTCCTGGTGACGGCCTTGACGATCCCGCTCGGCGTGGCGATGGCGCTCGGCCTGGACCGGTGGCGCGGACCGCTGCCCGCGGGGGCCAACCTGGCGGTGCTGGTGTCCTTCGTGCTGCCCGAGATCCTGATCGCGGTGTCGCTGCTGTTCGTGGCGACGGTGCTGACCACCCCGCTGCGGCTGGGGACCAGCGGCCAGGTGATCGGGCTGGTGACCTACCAGCTGTCCTATCCCGTGGTCATCGTCCGGGCCCGGCTGCTGACCATCGGACGCGACTACGAGGAGGCCGCAGTCGACCTGGGTGCCTCGCCGTCGAGGGCCGTGGGGCGGGTGCTCCTGCGGATGCTGGTCCCGGCGATCTTCGCGAGCGCGGTCCTGGTGTTCGCCGACGTCATCGACGACTTCGTGATCGTGCGCTACCTCTCCGGCGACTCCTCGACCGAGCCGGTGTCGGTGAAGGTCTACAACACGGCCCGGGCCGCGCCGACCCCGGCGCTCAACGCGCTGACCACGCTGCTCCTGGTCACGTCCCTGCTCGTGGTCGTCCTCGGCTACCTCGCGCACCGGCGGTTCACGCGGGGGGAGAAGGCCGGCGGTGGCCTCGACGTGTTCACGGGTGAGGCCTAGCATTGAACGGTCGTTCAAGGAAGGGGTGGTCGCCGTGACGGTCACCGCTGCGAAGGTCCCGCCCGCGCCGCTCGACCCGACCGAGGTCGCGCTGGCACTGCGGCCGTTCGGGGAGGCGCGGATGCTGCCCCGGGCGGCCTACCTGGAGGACGTGGTGCTCGCCTGGGAGCGGGACCACCTCTTCGACGGCTGGGTGTGCGTCGGGCGCGCCGAGGACGTCCCGCTCGGCGGGTTGGCGGCGGAGTCGCTGGGTGGCTACGGCGTCCTGCTCACCCGGGACCGTGACGGCGAGCTGCGCGCCTTCGAGAACGCGTGCCGGCACCGCGGCCACGAGCTGCTGCCGTGCGGCGGCTCGGCGACGGCGAAGGCGATCGTCTGCCCCTACCACGCCTGGAGCTACCGGTTCGACGGGACGCTGCGCGGCGCCCCCGGCTTCAAGAGGGTTCCCGGCTTCGACCCGGCCGACTTCAGCCTGCGGTCGCTGGACGTGCGCGAGTGGCACGGCTGGGTCTTCGTCGACCGCGCCGGCGGCGGCGGGTCGTTCGAGGAGCACATCGGGGCGCTCGAGTCGATCGTGGCGCCGTACGACGGCGAGGCGCTGGTGACGCCGGCCGTGCACGAGTACGACGTCGCGGCCAACTGGAAGGTGCTGATCGAGAACTTCCAGGAGTGCTACCACTGCCCGATGATCCACCCTGAGCTGTGTCGGGTGAGCCCGCCGGAGAGCGGCGACAACATCGAGCAGGACGGCGACTGGGTCGGCGGCTGGATGGACCTGCGGACGGGCGCGGAGACGATGTCGCTGGACGGGCGCAGCGGCGGCACGGCGATCGCGCGCCTGGACGATCACGAGCGGCGGACGGTCATGTACGTCGCGGTGCTGCCCAACCTGCTGCTCAGCCTGCACCCCGACTACGTGATGACCCACGTCCTGACCCCGCTGGCCCCGGACCGGACCCGGGTGCGCTGCTCCTGGGCCTTCCCGCGGGAGGTCGCGGAGGGGGCCGGCTTCGACCCGGCGTACGCCGTCGACTTCTGGGACCTCACCAACCGCCAGGACTGGGCGGCCTGCGAGTCGGTGCAGCGCGGCATGCGCGCCCCCGGCTACGAGCCCGGGCCGATGGCGCCGAACGAGGACGGCGTGCACCACTTCGTCCGGTTCGTCGCCGAGGCCTACCTGGGGCGGGAGGGGGAGCGGGCCGTCTGAGAACCACCATCGCGGGGACTATCCGGCCGCTGGCGTCGACGCGTAGGCTGTGCGCGAATATCGGAGATTGGTGTCCGATAAACGGAGTCAGTGGAGGTTCACCCATGGCGCACTACCGGCAGGTCGGCGAGGTCCCCCCGAAGCGGCACACCCAGTTCCGCAACGCCGAGGGGCAGCTCTACTACGAGGAGCTGATGGGCGAGGAGGGGTTCTCCTCCGACTCCTCGCTGCTCTACCACCGGGGCGTGCCGTCGGCGATCGTCGGCTCCGAGGTGTGGGACCTGCCCGACCAGACGCGCACCCCCAACCACCCGCTCAAGCCACGGCACCTCAAGCTGCACACGCTCTTCCCGCACGCGGGCGCCGACGCGGTCACCGAGCGCCGCCTCGTGCTCGGCAACAACGACGTCCGGATCGGCTACGTCGTCACCGGCACCGAGCCCTCGCCGTACTACCGCAACGCCATCGGCGACGAGTGCGTGTACGTCGAGGCCGGCAGCGGCCGCGTCGAGACGGTCTTCGGGGTGCTGTCCTACCGGCAGGGCGACTACGTGCTGATCCCGCGCTCGACGACGCACCGGTGGGTCCCCGGGGAGCCGTCGCGGCTCTACCCGATCGAGGCCAACAGCCACATCGCCCCGCCGAAGCGCTACCTCTCGCGCTACGGGCAGCTGCTCGAGCACGCGCCGTACTGCGAGCGCGACCTGCATGGCCCGACCGGCCCGCTCCTGGTCGAGGGCGAGGACGTCGAGGTGCTGGTCAAGCACCGCACCAGCGCCGGCATCGTCGGCACCCGGATGACGTACGCCACGCACCCCTTCGACGTGGTCGGCTGGGACGGCTGCCTCTACCCGTACACGTTCAACATCGACGACTACATGCCGATCACCGGCAAGATCCACCAGCCGCCGCCGGTGCACCAGGTCTTCGAGGGCTGGAACTTCGTGATCTGCAACTTCCTGCCGCGCAAGGTGGACTACCACCCGCTGGCCGTGCCGGTGCCCTACTACCACTCCAACGTCGACAGCGACGAGGTCATGTTCTACGTCGGCGGCGACTACGAGGCGCGCAAGGGCTCGGGCATCAACATCGGCTCGATCTCGCTGCACCCGGGCGGCCACGCGCACGGGCCGCAACCCGCCGCGATCGAGGCGTCGCTGGGTGCGGAGTACTTCGACGAGTCCGCGGTCATGGTCGACACCTTCGCGCCCCTCGACCTCGGCGAGGCCGGGCTGGCGGCCGAGGACCCGGCGTACGCCTGGACGTGGGCGGGCCGCGGGCCCCAGGGACCGGCAGGGGGCGGCGACAACCCGGCGGTGTTCTCCAACTCCTGAGGCGACGGCCGTCGGTCGTCCGGGGCAGGATCGGCGCATGGAGCGGCACACCTTCACCGCCGAGATCTGGGCGTCCGAGTCGGTCGGCTCGTGGGCGTTCGTGACGCTGTCGTCCGAGGCCGACGAGGAGGTTCGCCTCGCGGCCGGTCCGCCCACGGCGTTCGGGTCGGTGCGGGTCGAGGCGACCGTTGGGGGCACGACCTGGCGGACGTCGGTCTTCCCCGACAAGGCGCGCGGCTACGTGCTGCCCGTGAAGACCGCCGTACGCCGGGCCGAGGGGCTCGACGTCGGCGACGACGTGGAGGTGTCCCTGCGCGTCGTCGAGGGATGAGCCGCAGCCGTCGGTGACGGCCTCGGCGGGATCGCGCACGGGGATGTGCCGGCGCGATGGTCCGCGCCACACTGGGGGCGTGAGCAATCCCGAGCGGCACCCGGACGAGATGACCTGCACCCCGGCGACGGCGGCGAGCGTCGAGGTGTTGGCGCCACGCGACGTGCCGCTCGGCGGCCCGCGGGCGATGCAGGTGCGGCGCACGCTCCCGCAGCGGCACCGCTCCCTGATCGGGGCGTGGTGCTTCGTCGACCACTACGGGCCCGACGACGTCCTCGACACCGGCGGGATGAGTGTCGCGCCGCACCCGCACACCGGACTGCAGACCGTGAGCTGGCTCTTCACCGGCGAGGTCGAGCACCGTGACAGCGCCGGCAACCACGCG
>Ga0164308_10001833_pt1 | contig 11352 bp, 11 predicted proteins | sample Whisoiple_246_MG_FD_109983 | JGI IMG/M metagenome (GOLD analysis project Ga0164308, IMG submission 109983) | Soil microbial communities amended with fresh organic matter from upstate New York, USA - Whitman soil sample_246_MG | ecosystem: Environmental > Terrestrial > Soil > Unclassified >... | reverse complement strand
TGCGCTCGCGCATGGCCCTCGCCGTGCTGCGGGTCCGTGACGGCGTCATCGTGCTGCAGACGCTGCTCTGGGCCGACGAGGTGCGCGCCCCGGAGTTCGAGTCGCTCTCGGAGGAGACGCACGCGACGACCAAGGAGCTGGCGATGGCGGCCTCGCTCGTCGACTCGCTGTCGGGCGACTACGAGCCCGACGAGTTCGAGGACGACTACTCCGAGGCCGTCGAGGCCCTCGTGTCGTCCAAGATCGAGGGCGGCGAGCTCACGGAGACGCCGGAGCGCGCCGAGGAGGAGACCGAGGTCGTCGACCTGCTCGCGGCCCTGCAGCGCAGCGTCGACAAGGCCAAGGCGGCCCGCGGCGGGTCGGGCGCGTCAGCGGACACCGACGCCGGGGAGGGCGCCGACGCGTCCGGCAAGCCGGCGAAGAAGGCCGCTGCGAAGACCGCCTCGAAGAGCGCAGCGAAGAAGACCGCCGCCAAGAAGACCTCGACGGCGAAGAAGGCCACGGCGAAGAAGGCGTCGCGCAAGGCCAGCTGACCGTGCGTCCGTGTGGGCGTCCGGGCGATCGTCCGGGTGATCGTGCGGGCGATCGTCCGGGCGCGCCGGCACGAGACGGATGTCACTGCGCCTCGGCGTGGTTCACGGCCTGCTGCTGACACCTCGGCGAGAGGATGGAACCGTGCAGATCGTCACCGTCGAAGAGCTCCAGAAGCGGCTCCGTGGCCTGCCGGACAACCCGCGCATCGTCACGAGCGGCAACATGGCCATCCCACTCGAGGCCGTGGCCGCGGTCGACGAGGCCGTGCCGGCCTACGTCCTCCACGCGCTCAACGCCCCGAAGGGCCTGCCCGACCGCGACGGCGTCACGGTCGAGACGTGCTTCGTCGGCCCCGGGATGCGCCACAACCCGCGCCTGCGCTACGTGCCGTCGCGGCTCTCGCTCGTGCCGCTGCTCTACAAGCGCTCGCTGCCGCCCGACGTCGTCCTCGTCCACTGCGCGCCGCCCGTCGACGGCCAGGTGAGCCTGGGCCTCGAGGTCAACGTGCTGCCGGCGGCCATCGAGGCGTGCCGGGCGCGGGGCGGGCTCGTCGTCGCGGTGCTCAACCCGCGGATGCCCTACACGTTCGGCGACGCGCAGGTGCCGGTCGAGCACGTCGACCTCGCCGTCGAGGTGGACGCCCCGCTGGCCTCGCACCTGCCGGTGCCGCCCGACGCCGACAGCGCCGCCATCGGCCAGATCGTGGCCTCCATGGTGCTCGACGGCGCGACGATGCAGCTGGGCATCGGCGCGGTGCCCGACGCGACCCTCGAGGCCCTCGTCGGCCGGCGCGGCCTGCGGGTGTGGACCGAGATGTTCTCCGACGGCGTCCTGGCCCTCGACGCGGCCGGGGCGCTCGACCCCGACCACCCGCTCGTGTCCTCGTTCGTCTTCGGCAGCCAGGACCTCTACGACTGGCTCGACCGCAACCCCCGCGTGCGGATGCTGCGCACCGAGAAGACCAACGACCCCGGCCTCATCGCCCAGCAGCGGCAGATGACGTCGGTCAACACGGCGCTCGAGGTCGACCTCTTCGGGCAGGCCAACGCCTCGCGGATCAACGCCCGAATCCACTCCGGCTTCGGCGGGCAGACCGACTTCATCGTCGGGGCGCTGCACTCCCCCGGCGGCCAGTCGTTCATCGCCCTGCGGTCCTGGCACCCCAAGGCCGACTGCTCGACCGTCGTGCCGCTCGTCGACGAGCCGGTCACGAGCTTCCAGCAGAGCGCGTTCGTCACCGAGCACGGCGTCGCATCCCTCTGGGGGCGCAGCGAGCGCGAGCAGTGCCACGACATCATCGAGAACTGCGCCCACCCCCGCGTCCGCGACGACCTCTGGGAGGAGGCGCACGCTCTCGGGCTCGCCTGAGCCGCGATACTCCGGGTCGGCCTAGGGTGGCCGCATGAACCAGCCCGACGCAGCCCGTCCGGTCGCCGTCGTCACCGGGGGCACCCGTGGAATCGGCCTTGCCGTCGTCCGCGACCTCGCGCCGACGCACCACGTCGTCGTGGGCGGACGCAGCGAGGAGTCCGTGGCTCGTGTCGTCGGCGAGCTCCCTTCTGCCGAGGGGCTGGTCGCCGACCTCGCCGACTGCACCCCCGGCGGCTCGCTCGACGCGGCCCTCACCGACCTCGCGGCACGGCACCCGCGCGTCGACGCGCTCGTGCACTCGGCCGGCATCCTGCGCAGCGGCACAGTGGCCGACGCGCCGGCGTCGGACTGGGTCGAGTCGCTGACCGTCAACGTCGTCGCGGTGGCCGCCGTGACGCGGGCCCTCCTGCCCGCCCTCCGGGCCGCCGAGGGACGCGTCGTCGCCGTCAACTCCGGGTCGGGCTTCACCAGCTCGCCCGGCGGGGGCGCCTACGCCGCATCGAAGTTCGCGCTCCGCGCCCTGACCGACGCGCTGCGCGAGGAGGAGCGCGGCAACGGCGTGCGCGTCACGTCGGTGCACCCCGGACGCGTCGACACCGACATGCAGCACGAGCTCGTGTCGTTCGAGGGTGCCGAGTACGACGCGGCGCGCTACCTCGACGTGGAGTCGGTCGTGGCGGCCGTGCGCCTCGCGCTCGAGGCCGGCCCGCGGGCCAACGTCGACAGCATCAGCGTGCGACCGCGCGGGTACACCACCTCCTGACGCCGGCCGAACGGCTGGGGGGGGGCTCCGGGCTCCGTTGCAGCGCAACGCGTCCCGACGCGTAGGCGTCAGATGCGGCTCGCACCTCGGGTCGGCGCCGTGGCGAGGCGGGCGAAGGCGAGCGCCTCGACGAGGTCGACCTCACGGGCCTCCTGCGACAGCTTGCGCGTCGACACCTCGACGACGACGTCGCCGGACCACCCGGAGTCGGCGAGCAGCTCGAGCACCTCGGCGCACGGCTGGCCGCCGCGACCCGGCACGAGGTGCTCGTCCTTGAACGAGCCGAGGCCGTCGGCGAGGTGCAGGTGCGCGAGCCGCTCGCCGAGCGCGCTCACCATGGCGACGGCGTCCGACCCGGCGGTGGCCGTGTGCGACAGGTCGATCGTGACGCTGTCGTACGGCTGCTCGACAGGGTCCCAGTGCGGCAGGTAGGCGAGCACCTCGCGGCCCGCGGTGCGCCACGGGTACATGTTCTCGACGGCGAGCCGGATGCCGCTGCCGGCCTCGCGCTCGGCGATCCCCTCGACGAACTGCTCGGCGTAGTCCTTCTGCCACCGGAACGGCGGGTGCAGCACGACGACCGGCGCGCCGACCTCGAGCGCGAGATCGATGGAGCGGTCGATCTTCGTCCAGGGGTCGGGACCCCAGACGCGTTGTGTCAGCAGGAGGGTCGGGGCGTGCACCGAGGCGATCGGCAGCCCGTGCAGCTCGGAGAGCGCCCGCAGTGCGCCGGGCTCGCGGGTGACGGGGTCGGTCCACACCATGACCTCGACCGAGTCGTAGCCGAGCCGGTCGGCCGTGGCGAAGGCGGTGGCGGCGTTGCCGGGGTACACCGACGACGTCGAGAGCCCGATCCGGATGCTCATGCGGCCACGTCCGGCGTCATCCGACGAGGTGGTCGAGGCGGCGCAGGATGAGCCCCTCGCGCAGCGCCCACGGGCAGATGTCGACGCGGTCGACCTGGAGCAGGTCGAGGGCGGCCTCCGCGACGAGGGCCCCCGCGAGGAGCTGCTGCGCCCGGCCGACCGACACACCCGGCAGCTCGGCACGGCCGGCGACGGTCAGGCCGGTGAGCTTGGCCACGATGACGTGCAGGTCCTCGCGGGTCATCGAGCGCGGCACGAACGGACCGTCGCCGCGCGGCGCGGCACCGGCGATCCGGGCCAGCGAGCGCATCGTCTTCGACGTCCCGACGACTCGGTCGGGGTCACCGCCGGTCAGCAGCGGGCGTACGTGCTCGCCGAGCGTGGCGCGGATGCCCGAGCGGACGCGTCGGACGAGGTCGGCGTCGGGAGGGTCACCGGGCAGCTGCTCGCGCGTGACGCGTCCGGCCCCGAGGGGGAGGCTGAGCGCGACGCCGGGCTCCTCGTCGAGCCCGGCCGCGAGCTCGAGGGACCCGCCGCCGATGTCGATGAGCAGCACGCGGCCGCTCGACCAGCCGAACCACCGGCGCACGGCCAGGAAGGTCATGCGGGCCTCGTCGACGCCGCTGAGGACGTCGAGGTCGATGCCGGTCTCGGCCCGGACCCGTTCGATGACGGCCTCGCCGTTCGGCGCCTCGCGCAGCGCGGACGTGGCGAAGGCGAAGAGGTCGGTGACGCCCTGGTCCTCGGCCACCCGGAGGCACTCGTGCAGGAACGCGACGAGCCGGTCGGCCACGGCGTCCTGGACGCGGCCCTCGGGGTCGAGGCTCTCGGACAGCCGCAGCACGGTCTTGTGCGAGAAGGCCGGCAGCGGGTGGGCGCCGGGGTGCGCGTCGACGACGAGGAGGTGGACCGTGTTCGACCCGATGTCGACGACGCCCAGACGCATGCCCTCACCCTAACGGCGCCGGGGCCGCCCGACCCGGCGCCGTCCGCAGGGCGAGTGGGTCAGGGGGTGCGGCGGCTCAGGGTGAGCGAGCCGAGCGCGAGGGCACCGACGATGAAGGCGACGACGACGCCGAGGGCCCGCAGCGCGTCGGCCGTGCCGTCGGCGCTGGCGGTGATGGCGTTCATCGCGTCGACGGCGTACGAGAGCGGCAGCAGGTCGGAGATCCACGACAGCACCGCCGGCAGGTCGTCGCGCGGCACGAGCAGCCCGCACAGCAGGATCTGCGGCAGCACGAACGCCGGCATGAACTGGACCGCCTGGAACTCGGTGCGGGCGAACCCGCTCGCGAGCAGCCCGAGCGCGGTGCCGAGCACGGCGTCGGCGAGGGCGACGACGAGCAGCAGGCCCAGCGACCCGGCCACGGTCAACCCGCAGACCCACACGGCGAACGCCGTCGCGACGACGCCCTGCACGACGGCGAGCGCACCGAACGCGAGCCCGTAGCCGAGCATGAAGTCGCCCTTGCCGAGCGGCGTCGTGAGCAGGCGCTCGAGCGTGCCGGACTGCCGCTCGCGCAGCGTCGCGATCGAGGTGACGATGAACATGACGATCATCGGGAAGATCCCGAGCAGGGCCGGCCCGATGTGGTCGAAGACCGGGGTGCCGTTGTAGATCCACGCGAGCAGACCGAGCAGCACGCACGGCACGACGAGGATCATCGCGACGGTGCGGTGGTCGGTGCGCACCTGGCGCAGCACGCGGCCGGCCGTGACGAGGGACAGTGCGGGGTTCACGATGCGCTCTTCTCGCGCGCGGCCTCGGCGTCGATGAGCGCGAGGAAGGCGGCGTCGGCGTCGGGGGCTCCGGTGCGGGTGAGCAGCTCGTCGGGGGTGACGTCGGCGAGCACGCGGCCCTCGCGGAGCAGGACGAGGCGGTCGCAGCGGGTCGCCTCGTCCATGACGTGGCTCGACACGACGAGCGAGTGACCGGCCTCGGCCAGGCGGCGGAAGAGGTTCCAGAGGTCCCGGCGCAGCACGGGGTCGAGGCCCACGGTGGGCTCGTCGAGGACGAGGAGCGTCGGTCGCCCGACGAGCGCGGCCGCGAGCGACACGCGCGACTCCTGACCGCCCGAGAGGTCGCGGACGAGCTGGTCGGCGTACGAGGTGAGGTCGACCTCGACGAGGGTGCGGTCGACGGCGTCGCGCAGCTCGCTGCCGCGCAGGCCGACCGCACGGCCGAAGTAGGCGACGTTCTCGCGCACCGTGAGGTCGGCGTAGACGCTCGGGGACTGGGTGACGTAGCCGACGTCGTCACGCAGCGGCGCGGAGCCGGCCGGGTGGCCGAGGACGGTGACGGTGCCCGACTCGATGACCTGGACGCCGACGATGCACCGGATGAGCGTGGACTTGCCCGACCCCGACGGGCCGAGCAGGCCGACGACCTCGCCGGCCGGGATCTCGAGGTCGAGGTCGGGGATCACGAGGCGCTTGCCGCGCACGACCCGCAGGCCGTCGATGACGACCGCGGGCCCCGTCGAGTTATTCATCATGTGATGAAATCTACTCCGTGGCACCCGGCGTGTAAACGCCCTTCATCGGGGCAACCGTCGCGCCGACCGTCGGAGCCGGCGCGAGCAGGTGGTGCTCGATGACCGGAGCGATCCGCTCGACGAGCTCGTCGGGGCTGGCATCGGCGATCCCCGGCATCCGCAGCACGTAGCGCATGACGACGAGGCCGATGACCTGCGAGGCCACGAGCCCGCCCCGCAGCTGGACGTCGGGCGACCCGAACGCCGCGGCGACCCGGCCGAACACCTCCCGCCCGAGGAACTCGCGCAGCACCCGGGCCGCGTCCTCGCTCGTCATGGCCGAGCGCACGAGCGCGACGAGGGCGTCGCGCCGGTCGCCCGGCTCCCACACCGACAGGAACGTCTCGATGAGGCGGCGGCCGACACCCTCCGGCCCGCCCGCGACGATGCGCTCGACGAGCCGCGCGGGGTCGACCGGCATCGACAGGGTCTCGGCGAAGAGCGCCGCCTTCCCGTCGAAGTAGTGGTGCACGAGGGCCGGGTCGACGCCGGCGTCACGGGCGATCCCGCGCAGGCTCGCCTTGTCGTAGCCGTGGGTCGCGAACGACCGACGCGCCGCGTCGACGATGGCGGCCCGCGTGTCGACGCCGCCCGGACGCCGCCCGCGGCCGCGCGCGGACGCCGCGCCCTCGGCCCTCGGAGTCATGCGTCCACGCTAGTCCGCGTCCGCGACGCCGGTCGTGACCTCGCGCAGCACCGCGGCCGCGTCGTCGGCGCGGGCCCACAGCGCCCACTCGTACGGACGCGTGCCGTGCACGGTGTCGCGTGCCTCCGGGTCGGCGCCGCCGGCCAGGAGGGCCCGCACGCCGTCGACGTCGTCCATGAAGGCGGCGTCGTGCAGGGCGGTCCGCCCGTCCGGCACGTGCGCCGGGGGCAGGTCCGCCGTCACCGAGGGGTCGGCGAGGCCGTGGGCGACGAGGAGGCCGAGCCGGTGCTCGAAGCCGTGGCCGCGGGCCCAGCCGACCTGCCGCGCCAGCATCTCCTCGACGGTCTCGGCCGCCTCGCCGGTGCGACGCGCCCAGACCTCCGAGGCGGGGCGGCCGAGCCCGTGCTCCAGGAGCAGCTCGAGGTGGGAGTCGTCGCGGTTGAACATCCGGTTGTAGAGGGCCTGGCGGTCGTTCGGGTCGGCGCCGCGCTCGAGCAGCAGCTCGGCGAGCGCCCGCCACTGCGGGTGGCGCGGCTGGCGCGCCGGCCCGGACTCGCCCTCGCCGAAGACGCCGGTCAGCGCGGTGAACGCCGTCGGCAGCCCTTGCCACAGGTAGCCGCTGTCGGGGTCGGCCCCCGCGTCGAGCAGCAGTCGTGCCGAAGCGACCGGATCACGTTGCGGCACACGGGAGTACACCAGGTAGAGCAGCGGCGGCCACCGGAAGGGACCACCCTCGCGGAGGGCGGCCGCGGCGTCCGTGGCGAGGTGGGTGCGCAGCGCATCCGGGTCGCCGGCGACGGCAGCGACGACGAGGTCGCGGGCCACGAGCGTCGGCTCGGCGTCGAGCAGCCGGGCCGCACGGGCCCACCGCTCGGGCTCGTCACGGTCGGTGTAGGTCAGGCACGCGAGCGCGGCCACGGCGGAAGGGGACCCGTGCGACTGCGGGGCCTCGTGCCCGACTGTCGGGTCGAGAGCCCCCGGGTCGCGGCTCAGGGGCGCCGCCGCGCGGAGGTAGGCCCGCAGGCGCGGCCAGCTCGCGAAGCCGTAGGCCCGCGCGAGGACCAGCTGGGCGTCGGACAGCGCGAACGACCCCGGAGCCTCCGGCGGGCCCGCGGGGTGGTGGCGCGCGACATACCGGACGGCGTCCGGCTCGACGGACCGGACGGCCCGCTGGAGGCGACGCGCGTCGCGTCGGAACCGCTCGAGGTCGGGGTTGGCGGGCAGGGACAGGGCCATGACGGCCTCCTCTCGTGTGCCCGAGGTGCGCGTCGGGCCGAAAGGAGGTCGGCGGTGTGGAGCAGGTACCACCACCAGGGAGGCTGAGCCCCTTCCCGCGCACCGGGGGCGACCTGGACGCCCACTGGCCAGACTAGCCGTGGGCATACCGGCGTGCGCGGCATAAGGTGTGCCGGTGGCCGAAGCACCCCTTGACCTGCCTCGCGTCTGGGTGGAGTTCACCGATCCGGCGGACGCCAACCAGCGCTTCCGTCTGGACCTCACGTGGCTCACGAGCAGCTGGACGTGCATCTTCGGCTCCGGCTGCCACGGCATCTACGCCGACCGGCCCGACGACGGCTGCTGCACCCTCGGGGCCCACTTCACCGACAAGGACGACTGGAAGCGCGTCCAGCGCGCCGTCGAGGAGCTCGGCGAGGACGAGTGGCAGTACCACTCGGTCGGCAGCGCCAACGGCAGCAAGGACGACTGGACCGAGAAGGAGGACGGCGCCCGCAAGACGAAGGTCGTCGACGGCGCCTGCATCTTCCTCAACCGCCCGGGCTTCCCCGCCGGCGCCGGGTGCGCCCTGCACCAGCACGCGGTCCTGACCGGCGTCCAGCCGCACACGCTCAAGCCCGACGTGTGCTGGCAGCTGCCGATCCGCCGCACCTTCCGCACCGTCGAGCTGCCCGACGAGAGCAGCTACCTCGAGGTGACGATCACCGAGTACGACCGGCGCGGCTGGGGCCCCGGCGGCCACGACCTCGACTGGTACTGCTCGGGAAACCCCGAGGCGCACGTCGGCCGCGAGCCGGTGTACCGCTCCAACGAGGCCGAGCTCGTCGAGCTCATGGGCCCGGAGGCCTACGCCGAGCTCGTCATCCGGGCCGAGGCGCACCTCGCGCAGGTCAAGGCCGTCCGCGCCCGCGGCGTCCGCAAGCTGCTCCCGCTGCTCGTCCACCCGGCCACGCTCGACGCCCAGGGCGGACGGCTGCGCCCGGCCCCGCGGCCGTCCGCGTCGGGCACCGAGGGCCCGTGATGAGTGAGGTCATCCCCTCCCCCAACATCTGGGAGCGCCCCGACGTCTACGAGGTCGAGAACCGCGGCGTCGACCGCGACCACGTCATCGAGGCGGCGATGCGGTCGGTGCTCGACTGGTCCGGCGCCGACGTCGTCGACATCGGCTGCGGCACCGGCTTCCACCTGCCGATGTTCGCCGCCACAGCGCGCTCAGTCGTCGGGGTCGAGCCACACCCGCCGCTGGCCGCCCTTGCGGCGCAGCGGATCTCGCGCCAGCCGAACGCGTCGGTCAGGGAGGAGGGTGCGGCCGCGGTCGGCGTGCCGGACTCCTCGTTCGACGTCGCTCACGCCCGGTGGTCCTACTTCTTCGGACCGGGCTGCGAGCCGGGACTCGCCGAGCTCGAGCGGATCGTGCGGCCGGGGGGTGCGGCGTTCGTCATCGACAACGACGCGACGCGCTCGACGTTCGGCACGTGGTTCCGACGCGCCCTGCCGAGCTACGACCCCCGGGCCGTCGAGCGGTTCTGGGAGCGTCAGGGCTGGTCCCGCGAGCGCCTCGACATCCGCTGGGACTTCGACTCGCGCGAGGACTTCGAAGATGTCGTCGGCATCGAGTTCAAGCCCGAGCACGCCGACCTCATCCTCGACGAGGACCCCGACGCCACGGGCGTCGACTACGCCGTCAACGTCTGGTTCCGCCGCGACTGACTGCGCCCGGGCCGGCACCCGCGCCGGCACCCGCGCCGGCGCCCGCACCGGCGCTCGCGCCGTCTCGCCGTCCTGCCCTCGTGGTCATTCCTGCCCATCGTCGTGCCACGGCGGATGGGCAGCACGGCCGACGCGGCACCCCCACCGTCGTTCCTACCGTCGTTTCTACCGAGGCTCCGCGCACAGGAGGAACACCATGGACGCCAGCCGGACCACCACCCCCGGACCCGCACCCGTCACCGAGACCGTCGACACGGTCGTCGTCGGCGCCGGGCAGGCCGGGCTCGCCACGGCACGCGAGCTGCTCGCCCGCGGGCGTGACTGCGTCGTGCTCGAGCGCAACAGCGCCGTCGGCGACGGCTGGCGCCAGCAGTACGACTCGCTGCGGCTCTACACGCCCGCGGGGCACGACGCCCTGCCCGGGCTCCGCTTCCCCGGCGACCCCCGCGCCTTCCCGGGCAAGGACGACGTCGCCGAGTATCTCGCGGGGTACGCAGAGCACTTCGACCTTCCGGTCAGGCTCGGCGTCCGCGTCGAGAAGGTCGCTGCCGCAGTCGGTTCCGACGGGTTCGTCGTCTCGACCGACCGCGGGGTCATCGAGTGCCGCAACGTCGTCGTCGCCACCGGGACCTTCGGTCGCGCCCCACGGGTGCCCGCGTTCGCCGCCGACCTCGACCCCGCCGTCCTGCAGCTGCACTCGAGCCAGTACCGGCGTCCGTCCCAGCTGCAGGACGGCCCCGTCCTCGTCGTCGGCGCCTCGCACTCGGGCTGCGACATCGCCCTCGAGCTGGCCCAGCACCGGGCAACGACCCTGGCCGGCCGCGACTGCGGGCAGCTCGGCGTCCGGTGGGACTCCCCCGCCGTGCACGCGCTCTTCCCCGTCCTGCTCTTCGCGTGGCGGCACGTGCTGACGCGCCGCACGCCGATGGGCCGCCGGGCCATGGCCGGGATCCGCCACCACGGCGGCCCGATGCTGCGGGTCAAGCGCGAGGACCTCGCGGCCGCCGGCGTCGACCGCCGCACCGAGCGGGTCACCGGCGTCACCGGGGGCCGCCCCACCTTGGCCGACGGCACGGTGATCGACGTGCGCAACGTCGTGTGGGCCACCGGCTTCGAGCAACGGTTCGGCTGGCTCGACCTGCCCGTCGTCGGAGACGACGGTTGGCCGCGCGAGTTCCGCGGCGTGGCGCAGGACGTGCCGGGCCTCTACTTCTGCGGCCTGTCGTTCCAGTACTCGTTCAGCTCGATGGTGCTGCCGGGCGTCGGGCGTGACGCCGCCTTCGTGGCCACCCACATCGCCCGGCACCGTCCTGGGGCTACGAGGTCCGACGCGTCACCGACCGGTCGGCCGACCGGGCGACCGGCCGAACGCGTCGCCTGAGCCGCCGGCCAGCCCACGCTCGAAGGCGAAGGCCGCGGCGGCCGTGCGGCTGCCGACGCCGAGCTTGCCGAAGATGTTGGACAGGTGCCGTGCGACGGTGCGGTCGCTGAGCACCAGCTCTGCGGCGATGTCGGCGTTGCTGCGTCCGGCGGCCACGAGCCGCAGCACCTGCATCTCCCGGGCGCTGAGGCCCGCCGGCAGGGACCGGCGCCCGGTCAGCGCGTCGATCTCCTCGACGGCCGGTCGTGCGCCGAGCCGGTCGAGCACGACTCGCGCAGCGGCCAGGGCGCGGTGGGCCGCGTCGTGGTCGC
>Ga0164308_10001832_pt1 | contig 11353 bp, 11 predicted proteins | sample Whisoiple_246_MG_FD_109983 | JGI IMG/M metagenome (GOLD analysis project Ga0164308, IMG submission 109983) | Soil microbial communities amended with fresh organic matter from upstate New York, USA - Whitman soil sample_246_MG | ecosystem: Environmental > Terrestrial > Soil > Unclassified >... | reverse complement strand
TCTCGAAGACCAAGCCGACCGACGTGCGCGTCCTCGAGACCGACGGGGTCATCCTGCCCGGGCTGCTTGATCTGCACGGGCACCCGGAGTTCAACGTCTTCGCCGCGTGGGAGCCGCCGAAACTCTATCCGAATCGCTACGCGTGGCGGCGGTCAAAGCCGTACCAGGCCCTCGTCCGTGACCCGCAGAACGTGCTCCTGACCCAGGTGCCGCCGAAGACGCAGACGCGGTATGCCGAGGTGCGGGCTCTCGTCGGTGGTGTCACCGGCATCCAGGGAGCATCCGGCGCGAGCAGCGCGTCGTCGGAGCCGCTCGTGCGCAACCTCGACCAGTGGGCCTTCGGCGCGCACCGGGCTCGGTCGATGGTCGACCTGCCGTCGGGCACCTTCGGGCTGCCGAGCTTCCAGGCGGTGATGAAGCGGATCGGCGCCGGCGACGTCAACGCGTTCTACCTGCACCTGTCGGAGGGTCGGCGTGGGGACGAGGTGAGCGCCAAGGAGTTTCAGCGCTTCCTCGATCTCGGCGGCGCCACACCGGTCACGAACATCATCCACGGCAGCGCCCTGACGGTCGACGACCTGCACACCGTTGCCGGGCTCGGCTGCCGGCTCGTGTGGTCGCCGCAGTCGAACCTGCGCCTCTACGGAGAGACGACGCTGGCCGGGGAGGCCATCGCCGCAGGGATGCCCGTGGCACTGGGCGCCGACTGGCTGCCGTCGGGCTCGACGAGCCTCCTCGCCGAGATGAAGGTCGCGCGGCGCGAGCTCGCTCGTCAGGGTCACCCGGTCGCGGCTGCAGACCTCGTCGCGATGGTCACCTCCGTGGCCGCCCGAGTCGCCGGGCTGGACGAGCACCTCGGCGCGGTCGCGGTGGGTCGACCGGCGGATCTCGTTGTTCTGGAACGACATCACGCTGATGCCTACGAGAACGTCTGCCTGGCTGACCCGTCATGGGTGGAGCTCGTCTGCATCGGCGGTGACGTCACCTACGCCCGTGCCGACTGGTTCGGTGAGCTCTCGGCGTCCGCCACGTCGTCGACGATCCAAGACCTCATCGCGTGGGGCAAGCCGATGCGCCTAGACACCGGCTTCCAGGGCGGGGCCGACGTGCCGTCGCTGTCGGCGGTGCGCGCCCAGCTCACCGGGGCCTACCCTGCGGTGGGTCCGATCTTCGCCTGACGTGTCTGCGCTTTGACGAAAAGCCCCACGTGGCAGTCAGATCGGTGGATATGGTGTCGATGCTCTATCTGCGCGCACTGTGGCAAAGGGCATGGCGCGGTCGGTGCCGGCCGATCGGTTTGTGGGTCAGTGCTCCTGGAGCGGTGCGTCTTCAAGCTCACTGTCGTGGTCGATGTCGGTGGCGTCACGGTTGCGGCGGTTGGCGGTGATGCTCGTCAGGGTGACGGAGGCGAGGATGCCGATGATGACGCCGAGGGAGGCGAGCGTCGGGATCTCGGGCACGGCGGGCCACACGTTGTGGGCCCAGTGGAGCACGAGCTTGACGCCGATGAAGCCGAGGATGAGCGCCAGCCCGTGGCCGAGGTGGACGAGCGAGCTGAGCGCGTTCTCGAGGACGAAGTAGAGGGCGCGCAGCCCGAGGAGGGCGAAGGCGTTCGTCGCGAAGACGAGGTAGGGGTCGCCGGTGATGCCGTAGACGGCCGGGACGGAGTCGATCGCGAACACGATGTCGGTGCCGAGGATGGCGATCGCGACGACGGCGAGCGGGGTGAGCCAGCGCTTGCCGTCACGCGTGAGGCTGAGGCTCGTGCCGTCGTAGCCGTCGGTGACGGGGTAGAAGCGCTTGATGATCCGCACGCTGCGGAGCGAGCCGACGTCAATCGTGTGGTCCTCGTCGGAGAGCGCGTCGCGGGCGACCTTGATCGCCGTGACGAGCAGGATCGCGCCGAAGAGCAGGAAGGTCCAGGAGAAGCTCGAGATCATCTGGGCGCCCAGCGCGATGAAGATGCCCCGCAGGACGAGGGCGCCGGCGACGCCGATGAGCAGCACCCGCTGGCGCAGCTCGCGCGGCACGGCGAAGGCCGAGAGCAGGATGATGAAGACGAAGAGGTTGTCGACCGACAGTGACTTCTCCACGAGGTAGCCGGTGTAGTACTCGATGCCCTGCTGCGAGCCGTGCTGCCACCAGAGGAAAACTCCGAAGAGCAGAGGGATGGCGATGTAGAAGGTCGACCAGCCCACCGCCTCGCGCATGCTCGGGTCGTGCGGCTTGCGGGTGATGAGGAAGTCGACGACGAACAGCGCGATGATGCCGACGATGGTCGCGGTCCAGAGCATCGGGGTGCCGATCGACCCCGTCGTGGGGACAGTCGAGACAGATGCGAGCACGGGGTCTCCTCAGAACGATGTCTGAGGTCTCCTTCACCGGCTCGCGCCGACCCCGCACCGAGGCGGCCGTGGGGCCGCCGGAATGATCGGAACGAGCGTGGGAAGTACTCCCCTCGCGACCCAGTCTAGGAAATGTTCGCCCCACGCCCAAATGCTGCTGCCCAGCGGTGGACACCACGCCGGTGGTATGCCGGTCGCCGAGCCCGGCGGCATACGCCCATGGGCGGCTGGTCAGCCCGAGAGCAGGAACGGCACGTAGCGGTCGGCGCCCATCTGCAGGTAGAGGGCCATGGCGCAGGGAAGGCCCTTGTCCTGGCGGGCGAGTGGCGGCGCCACGACGGCGAGCACCGGCTTGCCGACCACGGGCAGCGGTGGCACGGTGGCGACGACGCGCAGCGTTCGGTCCACGTCCTTGATGGCCCACAGACTCCCCGCACGCGACTCGACCTCGGCTCGGGTCAGCAGAACCGGTGACTCGGCAGCGACGTAGGTGCGGTCGCAGAACGAGATGCGCTGCGGGGTCTGCCACCACGTGCCGTAGGCGCGGCGGTAGGCCACGCTGGCCGCACCGATGACGGCGACGACGAGGGCCACCGCGGCCAGGGCCCCAACGGCGCGACGCCCCCGGCTCGGCGTCCGGTCCCGTTCGGATGGGGTCCCCAGCACGGTCACGAATCTAGTGCATGCCGTGCGGGCGCCCGGTGGGCCCCGCCACGGCCGCAGACTCAGCTCGCCTGGTCGCGGTAGCGCCGCGACTGCTCGGCATGAGTCCGGACTGCACCGGCCGGCAGGGGCCGGGGACCCTGCGCCCAGTCATCCGGGTCGGCCACATACATGGTGGCGTAGGCGGCGGTGTCGCGCTGGGTTCGCCAGCCCTCGGAGAGGGGGCCGAGGTCGACGATGTCGTAGCCGATGGCGTCCAGCGCCTCTGACACGACGTGCTTGGCGTCGGCGTCGTCACCGGCGATGGCGAGGGCGCTGCGCAGAGGGTCACCGTTCGCGCGACCGAGCACGGCGAGATGACCGAAGAAGATGTTGTTGAAGGCCTTGACGACCTTGGACTCGGGCAGGTGCGCCTGGAGCAGCTCTGACGTGGTGGTCGACTCGTCGTCCAGCTCGGCGACGTGGCCGTCACGCTGCGGGTAGTAGTTCATCGTGTCGATGACGACCTTGCCGCGAAGGGGCTCCACGGGAACGTCGGCGTAGTTCTTCAGCGGGATCGTGACGACGACGAGGTCGCCGGCGGCCGCGGCCTCCTCTGCTGTCGCGGCGCGCGCCCTGGGGCCCAGCTCGCCGACGAGCTCGGTGAGCGTCTGAGGCCCCCGGCTGTTGCTCATGACGACGTCGTGCCCGGCCAGAACGGCGAGCCTCGCGACCGTGCTGCCGATGTTTCCGCTTCCGATGAATCCCCAGGTGGTCATGGCGGGGACAACCCCGACCACGTGCCGGGCATTCCGTCGGAGGGTGCGGTGGCGATGCATCCGCGCCACCCCAACTCGTCAGGACGGTGCTCGGGTCGGGGGGTCGGGGAGGCTGCGGCGACGTCGCACGGCCCACGTCAGGACGCCCACCACGACAAGGGCCGCGAGCACGGCGAGAGCCCACCACGACCCGGCCTCGGCGGCGAGCCACGCCTGAACGACGGCGAGGCCGATCGTTGCGTAGAGCACGGCCCAGGCCGCCGAGCCGACGACGGCGGCCGGCAGGTAGAACCGGAGCGGCATCCGCATGACGCCGGCCGTGAGGTGCACCGCGGTCTGGAGGCCGATGGTGAGGTAGGAGAGAGTGACGGCGAAGGGTCCCAGTCGGTGCAGCAGTGCCTCGGCTCGCCGCGTCGGCTCCCCGTGCGCACCGCGATATCGCCGCCAGCCCGCCACGGCGCCCCGTCCGACCCAGTAGGTCGCGTTGGAGCGGGCCATGACGATGACGAAAAGCGCGGCGAACGCCTGCCAGAAGGGCAGCTCGGCCAACCTGTCGAGCATGGAATCAGCCTATGCGGGTGGTCCGCGGGCTCCTTGGCGCCCGGTGCAACCGGTCAGGTCGCGGCGAAGTCGATGTCGGCCGCCGGTTGGACGTCGCCCTTGCGGCCGGGCGCTTCGGACCAGGACCAGTAGGTGTTGGTGTGGGCGATGACCTGCTCGGGCGAGACCGGGACACCCCACTGTCGGAGGTCCTCCGTCGTGTGGGCGTCCTCGACGAGCGTGACGTCGTAGCCGCGCACCAGACCTCCGTGCAGCGTCGAGCGGATGCAGGCGTCGGTCTGGGCGCCGGCGACGACGAGCCGACCGACCCGGCGCTCGGACAGGAGCGGCTCGAGGTCGGTGTCCTCGAAGGAGTCGCCGTAACGCTTGTGCACGAGTGGCTCGCCCTCGCCGGGTGACAGCTCGGGCACGAGCTGCCAGCCCTCCGAGCCACTCGGCAGGTTGTCGTCCGAGTGCTGCACCCAGACGATGGGCACGTGCTCGGCTCGCGCCTTGTCGACGAGGGTGTTGATGCGCGCGATGACGCCGTCACGGTCCCACGCGGCGGAGACGACATCGACTTGGGCGTCGACGATGAGCAGCGCGGTGTTGGGGCGTCCGTCAAGAGTCGTCATGGTCCCTCCGGGGTGTCCGTCGTCAGTGGTCCGACGCTACGCCGCCCCACCGACATCCGGGCGGCTCGTGCGCGGGCGGTCTCGGTATGTCCGCGTCGCCGTGCCGGGTGGGATGCTGCCCAGGTAATGCTGCCCAGGTGGAATGCTGGGGCCTGCCATGACCAACCCATCTCCGTTCGGCCGCGAGCTCCTCATCAGCTCGACCGCCAACCCACGCCTCAAGGCCATCCTCGCCCTGCGCCGCCGCCGCACCCGCGAGGAGACCGGGCAGACGCTCGTCGAGGGTTACGAGGAGATCGGCCTCGCCCTCTCGGCCGGGGTCCGGCCGAGCACCGTCTACGTGTGCGAGCAGCTCTTCAGCCCGTCCGGTCGCGCCGGCTCGCAGGACATCGGCCACCAGTTCGACCTGCTGGCGCGCCTGCGCGACGACCGGGTCGAGGTCGTCCACCTCAGCCGCCAGGTCTTCGAGAAGGCGTCCTACCGTGAAGGGCCCGACGGTCTGCTCGCGGTGGTCGACCAGGTGGGCCGACCACTGGCCGACCTGCAGGCGGAAGGCCCCGACCACCTCACCCTGCTCAGCCAGGGGGTCGAGAAGCCCGGCAACCTCGGTGCCATGCTCCGAACGGCCGACGCGGCCGGGGTCGACGCCGTCGTCGCAGCCGATCCGGCCACCGACTGGGGCAACCCCAACGTCGTGCGGGCGAGCAAAGGCACGGTCTTCGCGCTGCCTGTCGCCAGCGGGACGACGGCCGAGGCGCTCGCGTGGCTGGACGCCAACGACGTCCGGCTCGTCGTCACGACCCCGGAGACCGATCTGCTTCACACCGACGTCGACTACACGGGGCGCGTCGCGATCGCGGTGGGCAGCGAGAAGCACGGCGCCGACCGCACGCTGCTCGAGGCCGCGACCCATCGCGTGCGGATTCCCATGCACGGCAAGGCGAACAGTCTCAACGTTGCAGCATCGGCGGCCATCGTGCTCTACGAGGCGGTGCGACAGCGCTCCCGCTGACGCCGGAAGAGCCGGGCCGGACGGCATACCCGTGTGGCCGGTGGGGCCAGCGGATCGGCCCGGGGAGGGGTGGTCAAGAGCACCCCTTGGCGTGTGTCACGATGTTCAGTATGCGAGTTGACCATGTCTCCTATGCAGCAGAAGCCGGGGGCCTCAAGGCCACGGCGGAGCGACTGTCCGAACTGATCGGCGTCGAGCCGGTCAACGGCGGCGTTCATCCGCGTTTCGGCACGCGCAACGTCATCTTCCCGTTGGCGAAGGACCACTACCTCGAGGTCGTCGAGGTGCTCGACCACCCGGCGTCCGACAAGGCGCCCTTCGGCCAGGCCGTGCGCGCCGCGTCCGAGGCGGGCGGCGGCTGGCTCGGCTGGGTCGTCGCTGTCGACGACATCCGCACGGTCGAGCGGCGCATCGGTCGCGAGTCGGTCATCGGCAACCGGCACCGTCCCGACGGCACGGAGCTCAGGTGGCGCCAGCTCGGCATCAAGGGCCTCATGGCAGACCCTCAGGTCCCCTACTTCATCGAGTGGGACGACATGACCGTGCACCCCTCCGCAGGCGCGGACACGTCGGTCCGCATCGACAACCTCCAGATCGCCGGTGACCCCCAGCGCGTACGCGAGTGGCTGGGGCCCGACGACAACTTCGACAAGGGCGGCATCGACTTCACCTTCGTGGCCCCGCACGGCACGCCGGGCCTGCTGTCGGTCACCTTCGACACCCCGGGCGGCAAGGTCACCATCTGACCCGGGTCTCAACTCGCTCCCGAACGGCGGTCACCTCTCGAGGTGCCCGCCGTTCGTCGTCCCGCCGACGTATGCCGAGTGGCGCACTCGCCGGTGCCGTCCACCGGTGCGGTCCCATGACTCGCCCACTGCTTCGCGAGGCGGAGCAGTGGGCGAGTCTCCGGCGAAGGGCCGGCTCGGGAGCGTTCCTCAGCGGCCGAAGCGCTTGAGGCGCAACGAGTTGCTGACGACGAGCACCGACGAGAGAGCCATCGTCGCGCCGGCGATCATCGGGTTGAGCAGGCCGAACGCGGCCAGCGGGATCGCGGCAGTGTTGTAGCCGAACGCCCAGGCGAGGTTCTGCTTGATGATGCGCAGGGTCTGCCGGGAGAGGGCGATGGCGTCGGCGACGGCGTCGAGGTCGGCCCGCACGAGCACGATGTCGGCGGAGTCCATCGCGACGTCCGTGCCCGATCCCATGGCGAGACCGAGGTCGGCCTGCGCGAGGGCAGCGGCGTCGTTCACGCCGTCACCCACCATGGCAACGACCCGGCCCGATGCCTGCAGCTCGCTCACGACGCGGTGCTTGTCGGCCGGCAGCACCTCGGCGCGTACCTGGTCGGCCGCGATGCCGACCTGCTCGGCGACGCTTCGGGCATTGGTTGCACTGTCACCCGTCAGCAGGTAGGGGGTCAGGCCCAGCTCACGGAGCCGGGCGATCGCGGCCCGCGACGACTCGCGCACGGTGTCCTCGACTGTGAGAGCGGCCCGGGCCTCGCCGTTCCAGCCGACGAACACAGTGGTGCCCGCGTTGGACTCCGCGTGCCCGAGCAGCTCGGGGGAGACCGTGTCGAAGAGGGCCGCCTTCCCGACGACGACCTCTGTGTCCTTGATGCGCGCCGTGGCTCCTTCACCGGGGTTGGTCGTGAAGTCGCGGATGCGTGGCAGGGTGAGCCGTGCCTCCTGGGCCCCCGCGACGATCGCGCGGGCGATGGGGTGTTCGCTGCCCTGCTCGACCGCGGCGGCCGCCGTCAGCGCCGCAACCTTGGAGAGGTGTCCCCGCACAGCGATGCTGCGCAGCCGCAGCTCGCCGGTCGTCACGGTGCCTGTCTTGTCGAGCACGACGGTGTCGACCCGGCGCGTGTCCTCGAGCACCTGGGGGCCCTTGATGAGGGTGCCGAGCTGGGCGCCGCGGCCGGTGCCGACGAGCAGCGCCGTCGGGGTGGCGAGCCCGAGCGCGCAGGGGCAGGCGATGATGAGCACCGTCACCGCCACGGCGATGGCCTGTCCGGGGTCGTGCCCGGTCACGAGCCAGGCGATGAAGGTCACGAGCGCGATGACGAGCACGACGGGCACGAAGACGGCCGAGACCCGGTCTGCAAGGCGCTGCACGTCGGCCTTGCCGGTCTGCGCCGTCTCGACGAGCCGCTGGATGCTCGCCAGCATCGTGTCGGCGCCGACCTTTCGGGCCTCGACGACGAGCCGGCCGGTCGTGTTGATCGATCCCCCGGTCACCGCGTCGCCCGGGGACACGTCGACGGGCGTGGACTCCCCGGTGACGAGGCTCGCGTCGACGGCGCTCGATCCGTCGAGCACGACCCCGTCGGTGGCGACCTTCTCGCCGGGCCGCACGATGAACTGGTCTCCGACGACGAGCTGCGCGACCGGGATCCGGTTCTCGCTCGTGATCCGGGACTGCGGGTCGATGCGCAGGACCGCGACGTCCTTGGCGCCGAGATCGAGCAGCGACCTCAGCGCGTCCTTGCCGGAGTCCTTCGCCCTCGCCTCGAGGAACCGTCCGGTGAGCAGGAAGGTCGTGACGACGGCCGCCACCTCGAAGTAGAGGTGCGGACCCCCGGTGAGGAGCTCGACGACGGAGTAGCCCCAGGCGGCGAGCACCCCGATCGACACGAGCGTGTCCATCGTCGAGGCGAGGTGACGCGCGTTGACGGCAGCAGCCCGGTGAAACGGCCAGGCGCACCAGAAGACGACCGGTGTCGCGAGCACGAACTGCAGCCACGGGCTCGCCGCGAACGACGGCACCACCATGGCGAGCACGAAGACGGGCACCGTGAGGGCTGCCGCGACCACCAGCCGCGGCTTGATGACGTCCTGTGCGGGCGTGTGCTCGAGGTGGCTCTCCGCCGTCGCCCCGGCGCCCGCGCCGTGGTGGCCAGCACCACCGCGGTTGGCGGCGCCACCGCGGTCGGTGGCCGGCCCGCGGGCGGTGGCCGTACCACGGTCAGTGGGGCCGCCATCGCGCCGGACGACGCCGGCTGCCTGGACCGGAAGGCCCGATGCATCTGCCTCGGCGGGCTGCTGAGCGGCCGTGTGCCGTGACCTCAGCTTGTCGAGGAGCGCACCCGCGCCGGGGAGCGCTGCGGACGGCATACCGGGGGCGGGTGTGGTGGGCGATGGAGCCGTGGGGGCGGCGTCGACGACACGAGCGCCGTAGCCCGTCTTCTCGACCTCGGCGACGATCTGGGCGACGGTCACCGGCGGCGAGAAGGAGACGAACGCCTTCTCGGTCGCGAGGTTCACCGTCGCCGAGTCGATGCCGGCGACCTTGCCGAGCTTGCGCTCGATGCGCGCCGAGCACGAGGCGCAGGTCATGCCGGTGATGGCCAGCCGCACCTGCTCCGGCCGACGCTCGGTGACGGTGGCCTCGGGGATGGTCATCGGAGTGCGTAGCCGGCTTCGGCGACGGCGGCCTCGACCGCTGCCGGGTCGAGCGGAGTCTGGCTGGTGATCGTGACGCCGGACTCCGCACCGGGGTGCAGATCGACGTCGACACCGGTCACGCCGGGCAGCTCCGAGAGCTCCTCGGTGACCGAGGCGACGCAGTGGCCGCAGGTCATGCCCGCAACGGCGATCGTGGTGGTGTGGATCTCGTTCATGGTTCTCCTCAGCTGCGAACGAGGCGGGCGATCGCGTCGGCCGCCTCCCTGATCTTGACCTCGGCGGCCTCGTCGGACTCCCGGGCCGCGTCGACGACGCAGTGCGCGACGTGGTCCTCGAGCAGGCCGAGGCTCACGGCCTGCAACGCCTTGGTGATGGCGCTCACCTGGGTGAGGACGTCGATGCAGTACGTGTCGGACTCGACCATCTTCTGCACCCCACGCACCTGGCCCTCGACGCGCCGTAGTCGCTTCAGGTAGTCGTCCTTGCTACCGGTGTATCCGGGCATCGGCACCTCCTCGTCGTCGTCAACAGCATACCCCTATGGGGTATTCCATCGGTCATCGACGGCCGAGGAACTCCGCAGCGAGCTGCTTCGGCGCCTTGGCCAACCACGCATCCGTGACGACCTCGCGAAGCTCCTCGACCGTGATCCGCCCGACGTCGCGCTCGAGGAGCAGCACCGCGTTGTAGCCGTTCCAGTGCGGCGTCGTGAAGTACGGCGTGCGGGGGTCGGACACGAGCGCCTCCTTGTCCTCGGCGGAGCAGGAGAAGGCCATGACGTCGTCATAGGGCTCACCCGTCGCCGGGTCGAACGCGTCCTTGCGCGGCGCGCGGAAGAAGGCGAACGTCTTCCCCCGCACCTGGTATGCCGGCCGGCCGGACGCGGCGGGGTCCGCCGGGTCACGTGTCACCTCGGGCAGCCCGAGAGCGAGCTGCTCGACGTCGGAGACCTTGGCCTTTCGCGAGCGTGCCATGCCTGACGACGCTAGTCCGTCAGGCGGTCGGTCGGCAGCAGGACGTGCCGAGTGCCGCTGGCCCCGCCCCGCACCTGCAGGCCGACCGCCGCAGCAAGCGGTGACCTGCCGCAGGGCAACGGCGGGGCGTCGAGGCGGTCCTCAGGCGAGGTAGTCGTCCACGAGCCGGCTCGCGAGGGCGGTGTAGGTCTGCGGCGTCAGCGCCACGAACCGGGCCTCGACGTCGGCGGGCAGCCCCAGGCCGCGCACGAACTCGCGCAGGTCGTCACCGTCGATCCGACGGCCGCGGGTCAGCTGCTTGAGCCGCTCGTAGGGCTCCTCCATGCCCGGGACACCTTGTGCGCCAAGGGCCCTCATCGCCGACTGGATGGGCTCGCCGAGCACCTCCCAGTTGGCCTCGAGGTCGGCAGCCATGCGCTCCGGCACGGCGTCGAGCCCAGCCAACCCGCGGGCGACGTTGTCGAGGGCAAGCAGCGAGTGCCCGAAGGCGGTGCCGATGTTGCGCTGCATGCTCGAGTCGGTGAGGTCGCGCTGGAGCCGGCTCTGCACGAGCGTGCCGCCGAGCACGTCGAGAAGCGCGTTGCTCACCTCGAGGTTGGCCTCGGCGTTCTCGAAGCGGATGGGGTTGACCTTGTGCGGCATCGTGCTCGACCCCACCGTTCCCTGGCCGCGCACCTGGGCGAAGTAGCCCATGGAGATGTAGGTCCACACGTCGGTGCAGAGGTTGTGCAGGATCCGGTTGAACCGCGCGACGTCGGCGTAGAGCTCGGCCTGCCAGTCGTGGCTCTCGATCTGCGTCGTCAACGGGTTCCAGGTGAGCCCGAGACCCTCGACGAAGGCCTTCGACACGGCCGGCCAGTCGACGTCGGGCAGCGCGAGTGCGTGTGCGCCGAAGGTGCCGGTCGCGCCGTTGAACTTGCCGAGGTACTCCTGACGCTCGATGCGGCGCAGCTGACGGCCGAGGCGGTGCGCGAGGACCGCGAGCTCCTTGCCCATCGTCGTCGGGGTCGCCGGCTGGC
>Ga0164308_10001830_pt1 | contig 11357 bp, 9 predicted proteins | sample Whisoiple_246_MG_FD_109983 | JGI IMG/M metagenome (GOLD analysis project Ga0164308, IMG submission 109983) | Soil microbial communities amended with fresh organic matter from upstate New York, USA - Whitman soil sample_246_MG | ecosystem: Environmental > Terrestrial > Soil > Unclassified >... | reverse complement strand
CAAGGATGGCCTTTCGCGCGCCAAACTGCCGGATGACCAGGTTCGGCGCCCACAGCGCCCAGCGATGCAGGCGCGGCCGCCCGACCAGCACGATCACGACCAGCACCAGCCCGATCCAGAACTGCCAGTACTGCGGCGTGATGGTCGAAAACACTTCCTGCAACATCCGGAACACCACCGCGCCGATCAGTCCGCCATAGAGATAGCCGGTGCCGCCGATCACCAGCACCAGCATCAGGTCGGCAGACCGCTCGAACGAGAACACGTCGAGCGAGGCCAGCGCCGTGGTCTGGGTGAACAGCGCGCCGGCAATTCCGGCATAGAACGCGGCGAGCGTGTAAATCGCGATCAGGCGCCGGTTGACGGGGATCCCGATCGCTGCGGCGCGCAGCGGATTGTTTCTGATAGCGCGCAGCGACAGGCCGAACGGCGAGTGCACGATCCGCCGCGCCAGCAAGAACAGCAAGAACAGCACGGCAAGGCAGTAGAAGAAGCCGACCTTGCCAAACATGTCGAACGCGAACAGGCCCAGGATCGGCTGCATCTCGATGCCCTGCAGCCCATCGGTGCCGCCGGTGATGTTGGAAAAGCGCTCCGCCAGCGCCTCCAGCAGCAACGCAATCCCGAGCGTTACCATCAGCCGTGTCAGGTCGGCGCCCCTGATCACCAGAAAACTGGTGAGAAAACCGACCACCGTGGCGACGAAGCCGGCAACGACCAGCGCAATCACGGGCTCGGGGACGATGCCGTGCAAGGCGAGCAGGCCTGCGGAATAGGCGCCGACGCCGAAGAATGCGGCGTGGCCGAGCGAGACGATACCGGCATAGCCGAGGATCAGATCAAGCGACAGCGCGAACAACGCCAGCCGCACGATGTCGGTCATGATCAGATAGCGGGAAGGAAACAGGAAGGTGCAGGAAAGCGCCAGAATCCAGAACGCGATCTCGCTCCAATGCCAGCGCGCGTGCTGCCTGGCCTGGTGTCCGACATCGGCTTGCGCGGTCATGGCAGGCTCAACGGGCGGCGGTGCGACCGAACAGACCGTTCGGACGCCAGATCAGGATCACGATCATGATGGTGTAGATCACGAACGGGCCCATTTTGGGCACGTAGTATTTGCCGGCGACGTCGCCGACGCCGAGTAGCAACGATGCCAGAAAGGGCCCGGTGATGCTGGAGGAGCCGCCGACGGTCACCACGATCAAGAAGTAGATCATAAACTTCAGCGGAAAATAAGGATCGAGCCCCAAAATCTCCGCACTCAGAGCGCCGCCCAAACCAGCAAGGCCGCAGCCGAACGCGAAGGTGAATGCAAACACCTGCGGCACGTTGATGCCGAGCCCAATTGCCGCGCGCGGGTCGTCCACCGCCGCGCGCAGCCGGCTGCCGAATCGCGTGCGCGCCAGCACCAGCTGCAGCGCTGTGGTCAGCATGCCACAGATCACGATAATCATCAGACGGTAGCGGCCGATACCGATACCGAAGAAATCGATTTGTCCCTCGAGCGCTCCCGGAAGTTTTATAAAGATCCGCGACGATCCCATGATGTAATCGACCGCCGCCACCGACATGAAGACGAGGCCGACGCTGAACAGCACCTGATCGAGATGGCTGCGGTTGTAGAGGTGACGATAGAGCGCGCGCTCCAGCACCGCGCCGATCAGCGCACTCGCGGCAAATGCCAGCGGCAGGCTAGCGAAAAACGGCCAGCCGAATCGATTGACCAGCACCGCGCATAGATAGCCGCCCGCCATGGCAAACGCCCCGTGTGCAAGATTGACAAAATTCATCAGTCCGAGCGTGACGGCCAGGCCGCAGGCGAGAACGAACAGCAGCATGCCATAGGCGACGCCGTCGAACAGGATCGTGAACAGCGTAGTCATGAAGTGGCTCCCGGACGACCTTTAGAATTCGTCATTCCGGGGGCAGCGTGCAGCGTTAACCCGGAAACTTGTGCAACAATATCGAGATTCCGGGTTCGCGCTGACGCGCGCTCGGGATGACCTTCGGTCACTTCTTCGTTTTGCCGGCGTCTTTGACGGCCTCGAAGGTCGCAAATTCGACGTTGTAGAGTTCGCCGTCGACCTTCTCGACCTTGCGGATGTAGATGTTCTGCACGATGTCGCGGGTTTCAGGATCGATCGAGATCGGGCCGCGCGGGCTTTCCCACTTGATCCCCTTCATGGCTTCCACCAGCGCATCGCCATCGGTCTTGCCCCCGGTCTTTTTCAGCGCCTCGTAGATCAGGTGAATGCCGTCATAGCCGCTCACGGCCATGAAGCCGGGGCGGCTGCCGAAGGCCTTCTTGTAAGCGGCGACAAACTCCTTGTTCATCGCGGACGGGTGGGCCGCGGAATACAGATGCGCGGTGACGGCGCCGAGCGCCGCATCGCCCATGCCATTCAGGAGATCGTCGTCCATGACATCGCCAGGGCCAATCACCTTGATGCCTGATTTGTCGAGACCGCGCTCGGCATATTGCTTCATGAAGTTGCCGCCCTGCCCCGCCGGCACGAACACGAACATGGCATCGGGCTTGGCATCCTTCATCCGCTGCAGAAACGGCGCGAAGTCGGGATTGGCCAGGGGCACCTTGACCTCTTCGACGATCTCGCCGCCGGCCGCAGTAAAATTCTGCTTGAAGAAAGTCAGCGCGTCGTTACCGGGGGCGTAGTCCGATGTCATGGTCGCGACTTTCTTGATGCCGTTCTTGGCGGCCCAGTCGCCGATGATGGTAGAGGACTGCGCCAGCGTGAAGCTGGTGCGCACGATATAGGGCGAACGCTCGGTGATGATCGAGGCGCCTGCCGCCATCACGATTTCCGGCACCTTCGCCTGGGTCGCCAGTGGCGCCGCCGCCAGCGCGGCAGGGGTCACGCCGAAACCGGCGATAAAATTGACCTTATCGTTGACGATCAGTTCTTGCGCGAGGCGCTTGGTGTTGTCGGGAACAGCGGCATCGTCCTTGAGGATGATCTCGATCTTCTTGCCGGCAACGGTGTCGCCCTTCTGCTGCATGTAAAGCTTGACGGCGTTGTCGATTTGCTTGCCGGTTGACGCCTGCCCGCCGGTCATCGGTAGGATCAGGCCGATCTTCACGGTGTCCTGCGCCTGCGCAGGTGCCAAAGCCAGTATCGAGCCAACCGCGACGGCAATTGCAACGCCAACCGCGCCGCGCGACAACTTTTTATTGCCATTCAGCATGAACGCTCTCCCCTGATCGGTTTCCTGCTCTGATCGAGATCCCGGTCATGCCGCACCATAACCCAGATTTTCCAGCCGTGTACCGGCGCGGTATGGTGTTTGAAGCCCGCCATGATGTTAATTCCGAGGATACGGGGCGGTGGCTGCGAGCGGCGGGTACTGCTGCTCTACCACTGAGCTAAACCGGCTAAGCACTGATTGCCCTTGAATTCTGACGGCTGTTTTCAGGCAACCGCTATCTGCTACGGCTTTGCTACCCACCCTGTTTATGGCAGCCTGCAGCGTCGCGTCAACGCCTTCGGCGACATCATCTCCATGCCTGGACGTGAGGCGAATTGAGGCAAGCTTGTCTCAACAAGGACCAGCTGGGCGAACAAGGCGAGGGTAATTGTCGTGGGTACCGTCAGACTTGTAGACGAATCTAATTCTCAGCCTTATCCAAATGCGGCCTCGGCTTCGCCCGGCTGGGGCCGTTTGTAACGATTATGGGAAGAGCGTGCCGGTTCCATATCTCTCGGCGTCGCTATAAAAGTTCTGCTGTCGGGGAAGCGAAATCTATGGGCTCGCAACAACAATGCTTCGCGGCTGTTCGTGCATCCGCTAGTCGCGTATGCTTTGCTCGGTATCGGGGGATTCCGAATGACAGATCGGGGGTTTTATCTGCTGCTGGGGTTGCTGATTTTGGCGCTGGCCGGAGCCGAGGTTGTGTACGCGATGGTCGGACCTTTGTCAGAGCCGACGCAGCAGGACGACTAGTTCGGCACGATCAATCCCGTCCGGGGGAAAATCGTACAGTGCAGTCGCGTTGATCACGAATTCCAGTCTTCCTCGCGCCCGGCGCACAGCGATGTCGCTGCTATCGGACCATTTGATCAAGGCAGCCCGCTATGCAACCAAATATCTCATCGGCCGCCTTTTGGGCGGCTATCTGAGAAAGTGGATATTCAGTCCGACAGCCCCTTATGCAAGCGCGCGCACCATCACTCCACACGACGCCCCTGGTTTGAGATTTCGAGATACATCGATTGATGCATGCCCTGTCGCCGTCGGGGCATTTTACCAAACACGCCGCGAGCCCCTGTCGCTCCACTTCCGAAAGTGCCGCTTCTTGAGCACTCGCGAGCGTCATCGTTGTCGCCGCCGTAATCCAAAGCACCGACAAAGTCACCTTTATTTTCTGAAAGTCCAACATTACGGGTCTTCCTTGCAGTCGGTGAAATGGAATAAAAGGATAGAACGAGCAACCGCACTGCATCAATTCACATTTCTGACTTGCCAGCACGGTCAACGCGTCGGCGCGGTGCATGGATTGATTGGCGCGATCTCGGAATGGTGTCCGCCCACGAGCGGCCGATACCGCATCACGATCGTGAGTAGTAGCCGATCTGCCAGCCAGCCTGCGTAGTAAGTCTTTGTTAACACCCCCGCCTCACTATCGTTGACGGCATCGTTTAACGGTGCGCAACAAGGGAGACCACAACCCCACCCCGGCTCGTGCCAGAGACGCAACCTTTGGCACGGGCGGCCCTTGGCCTTGGAAGCTATCCCTCCCGGCATTCTACCGCGTCCCGATCGCCAGCAGTAGCGAAGCCGAGCCTTCACGTATTCCAGTCTTTCTCACGGCGCACGGCTTCGCTCGGATTTTTGAGCCAAACCTTTGACGGTCCAGACGGCATTGGGGATTGAGCCTCTTTGAAACGATGGCTTCAATGCCCGACTGGCACGCGTGGTCGAACACGGTTGGACAATTATCATTTCTCGTTGAATGTGCCACCGCGATGAAGTGAAGGCGAACGCTCAATGAATTACGCCGGCTGATGCTTCCATTCCGAAACCCACCCCATAAACCTGCCGCTGTCGCGCTTCCCTCCGTGCCAAGCCGCGTACACCACGCCGTCATCAGCCACTCAACACCACGTCAAGGCCTTTGGAACGGCGCAGCGTATCGATTGCCTGCTGTGGGGTCTGCGCAATCGGTCGGCGACGTTGAAAAAAGTATTTACGGAAATCTCGACACCGATGCGGCGGCCGCGTCGAAACATCCCCGATCCGGGTTGAGGCGATGTCGTTGGCGGGGGCGGAAGAGGAAGCGCCTCGAGCTCGCGGAGTCGCGGGAGCAGACCGCCCAACCCCGTTAATCCATAAACACCACGGTCTTGCGGCCGTTGAGGATCACGCGGCCCTCCAGATGATAGCGGATCGCGCGTGCCAGCACGCGGCGCTCGATGTCGCGGCCCTTGCGAGCGAGATTATCGGGTGTATCGCGATGGCTGATGCGCTCGACATCCTGATCGATGATTGGGCCCTCATCGAGGTCGCTGGTGACGTAATGCGCGGTGGCACCGATCAGCTTGACGCCACGCTCGTGCGCCTGGTGATAGGGACGTGCGCCCTTAAAACCCGGCAGAAACGAATGATGGATGTTGATGCAGCGCCCCGCAAGCTTCGCCGACATCTCGTCTGAGAGGATTTGCATGTAGCGTGCGAGCACCACGAGGTCGGTTTTTGTCTGCTCCACCAAATGCCACATCGCGGTCTCCTGCTCGCGTTTATTGGCCTTGGTCACCCGCAAATAATGAAACGGTATTTCGCCGAAATCGAGATTGCTGTAGGTTTCGCGCGGATGATTTGAAACGATGGCGGTCGGAATCATTTCAAGTTCGCCGGTTCGCCAGCGATACAGGATATCGACGAGGCAATGGTCGGATTTCGAGACCAGCAGCATGACGCGACGGCGGGTGGCGCGGTCGCGCATCTGCCAGTCCATGCCGAAGCGCTCCGCGATCGCGGTGAACCCGGTTTGCAGCGCCGCCAGATTGACCGCGACATCGGCAGCATTGAACACGACCCGCATGAAGAAATGCCCGGTCTCGAGGTCGTCGAACTGTTGGGCGTCCAGAATGTTCTGCCCATTATGGGCGAGGAACGTGGAAACGGCCGACACGATGCCGGGGCGATCCAGACAGGATAACGTCAACACGAATTGATGATCGGGCATGGAGCGGGCTTGGTTACAATTGCAAATGAGGGTGGAACAGTGCTTTGCGGCCCTGCTCTATCACCCGCGACGCCCTTGCGCCAATCCCGGCCCAAGCGTCATAATGAACAAACAACAGGCGACCCGCGTTAGAGCACCATCATGGCCGACAGACTAAACGGCTATCGCATTCTGATCCTGGAAACACGCGAGGAAGCGCAGTTTTCCCGCCTGCTCACCGAGCAAGGCGCGGACATCGTGCAATGTCCGATGTTCACGATCCACGACGCGCCCGATCCAAAACCGATCGAGGCCTGGATCCGGCGTTTTATCGAAAGGCCGTGCGACGATCTCGTGCTGATGACCGGTGAAGGGCTACGCCGCCTGATGAATGTCGCGCGGCGCATCGGCGTCGGGCAGGACTTTGTTGCCGCCATTAGAAAAGCACGAAAATTCGCCCGCGGCCCAAAACCCGGCCGGGCGCTACGCGAGATCGGGCTGGAGCCCCAGATGACCACGGAGAAGCCGACGTCTGAAGGAATCGCCGAGATGCTCGCGCGTGTCGATCTCCGCGGCCACCGCGTGGGCATGCAGCTCTATCCCGACAAGGATCACAGCGTATTGATTGGAGCTATCACCGCACAAGGCGCCGAAGTCGATACCGTGTTTCCATATGTCTATGACGCGCAAGTTGCTGACGCCAACATCGTCACGGCAATCGACGAAATGGCACAGGGCCGCATTGACGCGATTGCGCTTACAAATTTGGGGCAGGTCCGCCGTCTCTTCGAGGTGGCGCGGAAGCGTGGATGTGAAGCACGGTTGCGCGAGGGGCTAGCACGCACGCCGATTGCTTCGGTGGGACCGGTGGTCTCGGACGAACTCCAATCCCATGGCCTTCGCGCTGACATCTCACCGGCCAACGGCGCCTATTTCATGAAACCGCTGATATCGGCGATGGCGGCGGCGCTCGGGAAAAATCCACCGCGCGCGGCCGCCTTGACCTGATGAACCTCACTCGGACGCCTGTTTCGATTCGCTGAGATAAGCCCGATAGGTCAACCGAATTCCATCCTCAAGCAAGGTGCGCGCTCGCCAGCCCAGCCTGGCAAGCCGCCTGACATCGAGCAATTTGCGCGGCGTGCCGTCGGGCCGGGAGGGGTCGAAGCTGATCTCGCCGCTGTACCCGACGCTGGCGGCCACCACCCGCGCGAATTCGGCAATCGTAATGTCTTCCCCAGTGCCGATGTTGACTAGCTCATCCCCGGAGTAGCTTTTCATCAAATGAATACAGGCGTCCGCCATGTCGTCGATGAAAAGAAATTCCCGCCGCGGTGTGCCGGTGCCCCAGACCACGACATTGGATTTGCCGGATAGCTTTGCCTCATGAAACCGGCGAATCAGCGCGGCAACGACGTGGCTGTATTCGGGGTGATAATTGTCGCCGGGCCCATACAGATTGGTCGGCATCACATTGATGAAGTCGCTGCTATACTGGCTGCGATAGGCCTCGACCATCTTGATCCCGGCGATCTTGGCGATGGCATAAGGCTCATTGGTCGGCTCGAGCGGTCCGGTCAGCATCGAATCCTCGCGCAGCGGCTGCGGCGCGAGCTTTGGATAGATACAGGACGAGCCGAGAAACATCAGCTTCTCGACGCCATTTATGTGTGCGGCGTGGATCACATTGGTGGCCATGATCAAATTGTCGTAGATGAATTCGGCGCGCAGTGTGTTGTTGGCGAGGATGCCGCCGACCTTGGCCGCGGCCAGAAACACGACCTGCGGACGCTTATTAGCGAACCAGTTGGACACCGCGGCCTGATCGCGCAAATCGACTTCGCTGCGCCCGGCCGTCAGCAGCTCGACATTTTCCCGGGCGAGCCGGCGCACCAACGCGCTGCCAACCATTCCGCGATGCCCGGCAACGAAGACCGTCTTGCCTTTCAGCTCAAACGGCCTTGCCATTGGCAACCTCCCGCCTGGCTATCTCAAGATCGCCCGCCACCATTTCCCTGACGAGTTGCGCGAAGCTTGTCTTCGGCTTCCAGCCGAGCTTCTGCCGCGCCTTGCTGGCGTCGCCGATCAGCTCATCGACTTCGGTGGGGCGAAAATAGGTCGGATCGACGCGCACGACGGTCTTGCCGGATTTCCTGTCGACGCCGGTTTCCTCAACGCCCTTGCCGCGCCACTCGATGCTGCGGCCGACCTCCGCGAAGGCTCGTTCGGCGAACTCGCGCACCGAGCGGGTCTCGCCGGTGGCCAGGACGAAATCATCGGGCGCGTCAGCCTGCAATATCCGGTACATGCCCTCGACATAATCCCTGGCGTGGCCCCAGTCGCGTCTCGCTCCGAGATTTCCGAGATAGAGCGTGTCTTCCAGACCGGTCTCGATGCGGGCGACGCCGCGGCTAATCTTGCGCGTCACGAAAGTCTCGCCGCGAATCGGGCTTTCGTGATTGAACAGGATGCCGTTGGAGGCGAACATGCCGTAGGCCTCACGGTAGTTCACCGTGATCCAGTAGCCGTACAGCTTGGCGACGCCATAGGGCGAGCGCGGATAGAACGGCGTGGTTTCTTTTTGCGGGACCTCCTGAACCAGTCCATACAGCTCCGAAGTGGATGCCTGGTAGAACCGCGTCTCCTTCTCCATGCCGAGAATCCGGATCGCCTCCAACAGTCGCAGCACGCCGATGGCGTCGGCGTTGGCGGTATATTCCGGGCTTTCGAAACTGACGCCGACATGGCTCTGGGCTGCGAGGTTGTAGATCTCGGTCGGCCGGATCTGCTGCATCAGCCGGATCAGGTTGGTCGAATCCGTCATGTCGCCATAGTGCAGCAGGAACGGCACATTGCCGGCGTGCGGGTCCTCGTAGAGATGATCGATGCGCGCGGTATTGAACGAGGACGACCGCCGCTTGACGCCGTGCACCGTGTAGCCGAGGCCAAGCAGATATTCGGCGAGATAGGCCCCGTCCTGCCCGGTAACCCCGGTAAGGAGCGCGACGCGCCGCTTCGAATCCTGGACAGCCATGTTCACTCCAACAAACGCCGGGACCGCCCAAAAAGCAGTTCAACACCGACAAACCACGAGACATTGCGCTGGGCCGGCCCGTGACTCTTGGCCCCATGGGCTAAGGGCCGTGCGGCCCAAACCCCTATCATGACCCTATTCCCCCAAGCAAATTGGGCCCGGTGGCCTTTTTCCACTTTGCTGCGCAGTGGGCTTGCGGCTCCCAGAGCCTTGGACCACAATCATCCCACATAGGGATCGATGGGTCGTTGAAATTTCAGCGTTTCCAGCGTCCCCACTTTAGATAGTAGCCAAGAAAAACAAATCCCGGAGGAATCACATGCGTAGGTTGATGATGGCTGCGGCGTTTGCGTTGCCGATGTTCGGCGGCGCGGCGATAGCGCAGGAGACAGTCAAGATCGGCTACATCGATCCATTGTCGGGAGGCGGCGCTAGCGTCGGCGAAATCGGCCTGAAGATATTCCAGTTCCTCGCCGACGAAGTGAACGCCAAGGGCGGCATCCAGGGCAAGAGGGTCGAGATCGTTCCGCTCGACAACAAGACCAATCCGCAGGAAAGCCTGATCCAGGCGCAGAAGGCCATCGATTCCGGGGTCCGGTATCTTACCCAGGGCAACGGTTCGTCGGTTGCCGGCGCGTTGACCGACTTCGTCACCAAATACAACGAGCGCAATCCCGGCAAGGAAGTCCTGTATTTCAACTACGCCGCCGTCGATCCGGTTTTGACCAACGCGAAGTGCAGCTTCTGGCATTTCCGCTGGGATGCGAACTCCGATATCAAGATGGAAGCGCTCACCAACTACATGAAGGGCGTTCCGACCATCAAGAAGCTTTACCTGATCAATCAGGACTATTCGTTCGGTGAATCGGTGCGTTCCACGGCAAAGACCATGCTAAAGGCGAAGCGGCCCGACATCGAAATTGTCGGCGACGAACTCCATCCGCTGCTGAAGATCACCGACTTCGCTCCTTACATCGCCAAGATCAAGGCATCGGGCGCCGACAGCGTCATCACCGGCAACTGGGGACAGGACTTCGCGCTGCTCCTCAAGGCTGCAGCCGACACCGGACTGAAGGTGAACTGGTACACCTACTACGCGGGAGGCTCCGGCGGCCCGACGGCGATCAAGCAGGCAAACCTGAACAATCAGGTCTTCCAGATCACCGAGGGCTTCCCGAATGTCGACAACGCCGCGTCGCAGGCATTTGAGAAGGCCCTTCGGGCGCGGTACTCAGACGTTCCGGGCAACTTTTATCCGCGCGCCGTGAACCAAATGCGAATGTTCGCTCTTGCAGCGGAGAAGGCAAAGTCGCTCGATCCGGTAAAAGTCGCGGCTGCGCTTGAGGGCATGGAATTCGACGTATTTGACGGCGGAAAAGGCTTCATGCGGAAGGACGATCACCAGTTCTTCCAACCGATGTACATCTCGTCGTTCGGTGAGCTCAAGAAAAACGAACCGTTCGAGGAGGAAAAGACTGGTTGGGGCTGGGTAGGCGTCGGGAAAGTTGACGCTCCAGAAACGGTCTTGCCGACTACCTGCAAGATGGACCGGCCCAGCTGATCCCGCCAGCGCGCGTTTCATTCGCCCCGGTGCTTTCCGGGGCGAAGCCCGCTCTCACTTTGGAGACGTTGGATCGTGCTTGAACTGATCGTCATATCCACGCTCAACGGCGTCCTTTTCGGCATGCTGCTGTTCTTGATGGCGAGCGGCCTGACCATCATCTTCAGCATGCTCGGCGTGCTCAACTTCGCGCATGCCAGTTTCTACATGCTCGGCGCATTCTTCGGATTCCAGATCAGCCGATGGTTCGGCTTCTGGCCCGCGCTCCTGATCGCGCCGCTGTTGGCCGGCGCGATCGGTGCCGGTGTCGAGCGCTTCGGCCTGCGCCGCGTGCACAAGAACGGCCACGTCGCCGAACTTCTGTTCACGTTCGGCCTCGCGTTCGTGATCGAGGAAATCGTGCAGATCATCTGGGGCAAGAGCCCGGTCGATTTCCGCATTCCGCCGCTTCTGGATTTCTCCGCCTTCACGATCCTCTCGACCAACTACCCCGCCTACAAGATGTTCATGCTGCTGGTCTCGGTCGCGATCTTCATCGCGCTCTTGGTGGTCTTGAAGAAAACCCGCTACGGCCTGATCGT
>Ga0164308_10001828_pt1 | contig 11364 bp, 12 predicted proteins | sample Whisoiple_246_MG_FD_109983 | JGI IMG/M metagenome (GOLD analysis project Ga0164308, IMG submission 109983) | Soil microbial communities amended with fresh organic matter from upstate New York, USA - Whitman soil sample_246_MG | ecosystem: Environmental > Terrestrial > Soil > Unclassified >... | reverse complement strand
CCCTGCGCGTTCTCAGCGCCGCCCGACCTATGCGGCGGACACGGCGTGGAAGATGCTCTCGCGCGGCAGTACCTCGCTCCACCCCGTCACCAGCCGGCGATAGGCCTCGCCCACCGGGCGGATGTTGCGGTCCATATCGAAGAGGCCCAGCGGATTGACGTGCCCGTTGTCCTCGCGCAGCGCGGTGTCCCAGTCCACCTGGTCGGTCAGGCTGTACCAGGTGAAGCCGACAGTGGGGATTCCGACGTTCCTTAGACGCAGGACGTTGGCCCATTCCTTCCACAGCCATTTGACGGCTTCGTCGCCGTGCGCGCCTTCCCACAGGTTGGTCTCGGTATGCATGACCGGTAGGCGATAGCGGTTGTAATATTGCCGCGTGATCTCGGCGTAGCCGAATGTCTCGCCAGCCGCGACGGTGTGGCCGTCTGCAAACACGCGGTGCTCGTTGAGCTGGTAATAATCATTGCCGAAGATGCAGTGCTGCTTCAGCCGATGCTCGAGGAACCACTCATATTCCTCGCGGCTCATGCCGTTATCCAGCAGATATTGGTACATCCCGCTGTCGACGCGGCGCCCGTAATTCAGGTCGAGGCTGAGGAAGCGCATCTGGTTGAGCACTTCTGCGCGGCCGATCGCGGCGGGACTGTCGGCGTGGTAATACTCCGACGATTCCGACTGGATGAAGATCGCGTCGTGGCGACGTTTGAGGATTTCGATCATCGCCATGATGTTGGCTTTGACGATGTGTTTGAGCGCCGTGACGAAGGAACGGTCGTCCTTCTTCTGTTCGTTCCACCAGCCGTACTTCGCCGAGAAGACCGAGCAGATGAACATCTCGTTGATCGGCGTGTAGAGCTTTACCCACGGGAAGCGTTCCGCGAAGTCGCCGGCATAGGTCGCGAACAGGCGCGGAAAGTCCGGGTTCTGGAAATTGCCGATCCAGTCGGGAACCCCGAAATGGCAGAGGTCGACGATCGGCGTGATGTCGCGGCGCTTCAGCTCCGCGAAAGTGATGTCGGTGAATTCCCAATCATATTTGCCGGGCGCGAGCCAAGTCTTGTGGATCGGCGGCCCATAGCGCAGGAAATTGATCCCGATTTCCTGGATGCAATCGAAATCCTCGCGCCAGCGCTGGTAGTGCGCGGACGCCTCCATCTGGTCGACACGGGTCTTTCCGTGATTGATCGTGGGATAGCTGTTCTCGATCCCGGTCGCGAACATGAAGTTGGCGATGACTAAAGCTCCTTAAGTCGCTCGTCTGTTCAGCCCGCAAAGGGGGCGTCTGCAAGCCCCCGCACACTTGAAGTCAACATAAACAATCCCCCGGCGTTTGGTTGCATCTGAAGGGCGCTTTCGTCGAGCCCTATGCATGCGGACGTGATGTAGAGACGATCGAGGTCCCGACCGCCGAACGCGCAGCTCGTCGGTCGCGCAACGGGCATCCTGATGGTCTGCAGCCACTCGCCCCTCGGCGAGTAGCGGCGAACCGCCCAGCCGTCCCAGAACGCGATCCACAGGCATCCCTCCGCGTCGACGGTCATTCCGTCGGGATAGCCGTCGCCCGGTCCGAATTGCATGAAAACGCGCCGCTCGCCGGGCTTTCCGGATGAATCCATGTCGAATGCGTAGGTGACCTGTCGCGCGGAATCGTTGTGGTACATGATGTCACCGGACGGGCTGAACGCAGGTCCATTGGTTACCTTGTAGCCGCCATCGATTGCCGCCACTCCCAGGTCCTGCTCGACGCAGTAGAGCATGCCAGTCGAATCTTTCTCGGTGTCGTCCATGGTCCCGGCCCAGAAACGGCCGCGGCGATCGACCTTGCCATCGTTGAAGCGATTGTCGGGAAGGTCCTCTTCAGGTTTCGCGACCAGCTCGTAGCGGTCCGATATGGGGTCGATGATCGCGATCCCGTCCTCGGTGCCGCCGATGAATCCGCCGTTCTTGCGCGGGGCGAGCGAGCCCACACGGAGCGGCGTGGGCCACGCATCAATCTGTCCGTTGTCATTCAGGCGGAAGATCTTCAGCCCCTTGATGTCGAGCCAATAGAGCGCCGCCTCGCGGGCGACCCACACTGGCCCCTCGCCGAGCGCGGCATGGACGTCGGCAACGCATTGGACGGACGATTCGGCACTCATCGCGTCGCGGGGATAGCCCCCTCATCCAAAAAGAAAACCGGGAGCAGAGTTGCGATCGCACAGTTTTAAGGGCCATGGGCAAGAGCCATGCGCTGGGCTGACGGATATATCGCTGCCGACTGGGGCACCACCAACCGCCGAGCCTATCTGATCGATTCGTCGGGCCAATGCGTCGACGAGTTCGAGGACGGGAAGGGCGTGCTGTCGGTCGAGGCTGCCGGATTCCCCGCCGCGGTCGCGGAGATCCGTGAACGCCTGGGCGACAAGCCGTTGCTGCTCGCGGGCATGGTCGGATCGAACCGCGGCTGGAAGGAAGCTCCCTACGTCCCGTGCCCCGCCGGCATTGACGATTTGGCGCGTTCGCTCGTGTGGGTCGGGGAGCGCGAGGCGATCGTGCCCGGCGTCTCCTACCAGGGTGAAGGTCGCGCCGACGTGATGCGGGGCGAGGAAGTACAATTGCTCGGCGCCGTGGCCGACGGCACGGTCCCGCCCAACTGCCTCGTCTGTCATCCCGGCACGCACAACAAATGGGTGACTGTTGTAGGCGGGCGAATTCAGTCGTTTCGGACGGTCATGACGGGCGAGCTGTTCAACTTGCTCCGAGAACACAGCATCCTGTCGGACCTTCTGCAGAAGGACGTCGAGCCCGGCGCCACTTTTGGCGAGGGCGTCCGGCGGGGGCTGGATACCGACGGTGTAGTCGCGGACCTTTTTTCAGAACGTGCCGGCGTCTTGCTCGGCAGCCTCCGCCGTGAAGAAAGCGCATCTCGCATCAGCGGCCTCCTTATCGGCGCGGACGTGAGGGCAGGGCTTCGCGAGGCACCGGATGGGCACGTCATCGTCATGGGCCGACCCGAACTGACCGAGCTCTACGCTCAGGCCGTCGAAGAGTCAGGCCGTAGGGCGGTGCAGCTTGACGGCGAAATGTGTTTCCTCGCCGGCATCCGGCACATCGCAGAGAGGATATCCAAGTGAGCGCCAAGGAGCTGCTGAAGCGCTACCTGGACGAATGCCCGCTGATCGCCATCATTCGCGGCGTCACGTCCGATGAAGCGGATGCGATCGGAGACGCGATCTTCGAAGGCGGGATCCGAATCGTGGAGGTGCCGCTCAATTCGCCCGATCCGCTGAAGAGCATCGAGCGGCTTGTGACCAGGTTCGGCGATCGCGCCCTGGTGGGGGCAGGGACCGTGCTCAAGCCGGAGCAGGTTCAGCAGGTGAAGGGCGTTGGCGGGCGTATCATCGTCTCGCCCGACACCAACGTAGAGGTGATCTCAGCCGCAGCGGAGGCCGGCCTCGTCTCCTCGCCTGGCTACTTCACGCCATCTGAAGCCTTCGCCGCTCTTCGTGCCGGAGCCCATGCGCTGAAATTGTTTCCGGCGGAGGCAGCAAGCCCGTCCGTCCTCAAGGCGCAACTCGCCGTCATTCCAAGGGACGTCCCGGTGCTCGTCGTCGGCGGCGTGCAGCCGGACAATATGCAGCCATGGCTGGATGCCGGCGCTATGGGCTTCGGGCTCGGTGGCGGGCTTTATAAGCCTGGACAGACCGCTGAAGTGACGCTGAGGCGGGCGCGAGCCTATGTTGCGGGAGTGCGGCGTTGAGGCCGATCAAGATCGCCATCCTCGGCTTCGGCAAGATCGCGGCCGACCAGCATGTGCCCTCGATTGCCGGGAATGATCGCCTCGAGCTCGTCGCGAGCTCTAGCCGGTCCGGACAGGGCGTCGTCCAGGCCTTCACCGACTGGCGCCAGCTGATCCGCAGCGTTGAGGGGCTTCAAGCGGTGGCGATCACTACGCCCCCCGGCCCGCGTTATGAGATTGCGCGCGAATGCATCCTCGCCGGGCTGCATTGCCTGCTCGAAAAGCCTCCGACAGCCGGCCTCGCAGAGATCAACGACCTCGCCTGCCTCGCCGAGGCGCAGCAGGTCAGCCTGTTCACGACTTGGCATGCCCAGCACCATTCAACCGTCGACGCGGCGGCACAGGCGCTCGCTGGGAAGCGCATCCGGTCAATGGAGATCCTGTGGCACGAGGACGTGCACAAATGGCATCCAGGTCAGCAATGGATCTGGGAAGGGGGCGGATTCGGCGTGTTCGACCCCGGCATCAACGCCTTCTCCATTGCGACCAAGATCTTCCCCGGCGGGCTGTTCGTGAAATCCGCGGAGTTCAGCGTCCCGGAGAATGCCCAGACGCCCATCGCCGCGGATATCGTCTTTTCCAGTCCCGAAGCGGAAGGGCCGCTTACTGCGAGTCTCGACTGGCGTCGCGCGGAAGGCGAGGAGTGGACCATCTCGGTAACGACTGTCGAAGGAACATCCGTCCGCCTTGAGAACGGCGGGGCGCGGCTCCTCCTCGACGGCCAGCCTCAAGAGGACAGCGGGATCGGCGAGTATCCGGACATCTACCGCCAGTTCGTCCAGCTGATCGACGAGCGGCGGAGCCTGGTCGACGTCGCGCCGTTCAGGCTGGTCGCCGATTGCCTGCTGATCGGCAGCCGGAGAACCGTTGATCCGGTCTACAGCTGATGGAGCAACTTTCCGAGCTGGGCATTATCAACGGCAGTTGACGGGCGCTATCAACGACAGCCCACCGGGATAAAGGTAAGTGGTAGAGACAACATTAGACGAGATGACAGAGGCCGATCAGGCTTTCGCAGGCAATCGCCTGCTTTCGACCTTCTCCAAGGAAGCGCGCGCGCTGATCGAACCCTTCGGCGAGCTCGTCCGGCTTGAGGCTGGCGACATCGTGCTAACGCGGGGCGATCAAGTGAAAGAGACACTCTTTCCCGTCGGGCAGACCATGATCTCGATGGCGGTCGAACTCACGGGCGGCCGGACGGTGGAGGTGGCTTCGATCGGATTAAGGGGCGCCGTTGGCGGAATCATTAGCTGCGGCCAGGCTCCTGCCTTCACCCGAGCAACGGTGCTGGTGGGCGGCGAGGCCTATCGCGTCCCGATGAAGGCGCTGGAGGAAGCGAAGCGCCAGTCGACCTTCATCAGTAACATCTTCTGCCGCTTCTCGGATTATCTGCTGGCGCAGGTCACGCAGTCGGTGGCTTGCAACGCCTATCATTCCATTCCGGAGCGCGCTGCTCGCTGGCTGCTGCACGCGCAGGACCGCACTGGCGATCGGCTCGTGCTGACGCAGGAAGCGTTCGCCGGGCTGCTCGGGGTCCAGCGAACGACCGTAAACGCCGTTGTCCGCGAGTTTCTCGACGCCAATCTGATCTCGAGCGGCCGCGGCGTGATCCGGATCACGGACCGCGAAGGCCTCAAGCGGCGCGCATGCAAATGCTACCAGCGCCTCGAAGACCATTTCGGCGCGGTGATCGGAACCACCGGCACTGGCGGGCCGATCTAGCCGGCAAAGCTCCAGCGCAGGCTTTCGCCGGCGTGGAACGGCACGACGTCGTCGATGATGTCCGGGACCGCGATGTCGGTTCGACTGAGCGTGACGGTGCCCTCGTTGAGCGGAAGCCCATAAAAACATGCGCCGTTGACCGACGCGAAGGCTTCAAAATGATCGAGCCGTCCTTCCTCTTCGAAGACACTGGCGTAGCTCTCGAGGGCGAAGGGAGCGTTGAAGATGCCGGCGCATCCGCAGCCCGATTCCTTGGCTTCTCGCGCGTGGGGCGCGCTGTCGGTTCCCAGGAAGAACTTGGGTGAGCCCGAGGTCGCTGCCTTTCGAACCGCGAGCCGGTGCTTCTCTCGCTTTGCGACGGGCAGGCAGTAGGCATGCGGGCGCAGCCCGCCGGCGAAGATCGCGTTGCGGTTGATGATCAGGTGTTGCGGCGTGACGGTCGCTCCGATGTTCGGAGCCGAGCCCTCGACGAACTGAGCCGCTTCCGCCGTCGTAATGTGCTCGAAGACGATCTTCAGTCCGGGGAAGTCGCGGACAACGCCGTTCAGCACGCGGTCGATGAACACGGCCTCACGGTCGAACACGTCGACGTCCGGATCGGTCACTTCGCCGTGGACGCAGAGCACCATGCCGATGCGCTCCATCCGCTCCAGCGCCGGATAGATGTTACGGATGTCGGTGACCCCGCTCGCGCTGTTGGTCGTCGCGCCCGCTGGATAGATCTTGGCCGCGATCCACACGCCGTCGCGGTGGCCCCGCTCAAGCGTGTCCGGGTCGGTCTGGTCCGTGAGGTAGCAGGTCATGAGCGGCTCGAAGCCATCGCCCGCGGCTTTTCTGATGCGGTCTCGATAATCCGCAGCCGCTTCCGGTGAAGTTACTGGCGGCACGAGGTTCGGCATGATGATCGCCCGAGCGAACTGACGAGCCGTGAAGGGTGCGACCTTCCGCAGCATCTCGCCGTCGCGCAGGTGGACGTGCCAGTCGTCGGGGTGGCGGATGGTGATGCTTTGCATTGCTGAAGAGGCTCCCTAACTGAAGCACATGGCCGCCACCACCCTGACCGACCGCGCCGTAATCCGCTTGTCCGGAGAGGACGTTCGGGAGTTCGTCCAGGGGCTGGTGACGAGTGACGTCATGGCGTCGCTTCCGGTCTGGGCGGGCCTGCTCACGCCGCAGGGTAAGTGCCTGTTCGACTTCATCATTTGGGACGATGGCGACGATCTGCTGATCGACTGCGAAGCCGTGGCGGCGGACGACCTCGTCAAAAGGCTCAGCATTTATCGGTTGCGCCGTCCCATTCGGATCGCGCGTGACGACTCACTGGCGGTTCACTGGTCCCGCGACGGCGGCCCGACGGATCCACGGCTGCCGGAGCTTGGGCGCCGCTGGCTGGGACCGGCCGAAGAAGCCGCCACGGGCTGGCTCGAGCATCGCCTTAGGCTCGGTGTGACGGAAGGACGCGCTGAACTCAGCGACATCCTTTGGCTCGAGTGCAACGCAGCCGAGCTCAACGGCGTCAGCTTCGCCAAAGGCTGCTTCGTTGGCCAGGAAAACACCGCGCGCATGAACTGGCGGCAGAAGATCAACCGCCGGCTGGCGGTATTCGCGACAGATGCGCCCAGTCCAAAGGTCCGGGTCGCTTATCCGGAGCTTGGCCTCGCGGTCGAACATCGCAGGATTGACGATCTTGGCGGCGCGATCATGCCGGAATGGCTCGAAACCGCCGTTCGTTCGCCGGCTTAGGACGGCGACGACCTACTCGTGAGATCCCTGAGGATTGCGCGGTCGGCGGGATCGACCCCGGCCCGATAATCGACCCAGCTCAATGGCGCTGGCACGTCCGGTTCCAGCGTGTCGACCGATAGATCGTCGCAATAATCTTTCGTCGGGCAGTGCGCAGGTGAAATGCTGTGCGCACCATTGGCGAAATGGGCCGCCAGACCTGAATAGCGCAGGATGATGTTGCCGCCCTCCGCCCAGAATTCGAGGTTGTCGCCAACCGGTTCGCCTACGATGCGAGCCCTGGCGAACTGCTTCAACTGAGCCGCGGCGACGATCCCGGCGGAGAAGGTGGAGCGCCCTACGATCGCATAGATGGGGCGATTTCTCGCGACGCTTGCGAGCCTGTCGACCAGCACTCTCGTGATCGTCGAATCGCCCCCTGTGTTGAACCGGACGTCGACGACGATCGCACGCGGATTTTTCGACTGAATCTCGGCGGCGGCACGGTCGGCGAACTCCTTGACCGTCTCCTTCCCTGAGTTGCCGGCCCTGTTCAGCTGGAGATAGAAAATGCCGTCCGCACGCGAACCGTCGAACCAATAAGCTTCCGAGGCGTGTCGGAGATAGGCGGGGAGGGGCCCACTGCTGAGCACCTGGCTCCAATTTGCCAGCAGCGAGGGCGATTCCGGAGCGAGGTCCCACCAGCTCTCAACGGCCTTTTCCGACCGTTCGAACGGAAGCTCGGCAAGCGTTCGGCGTCCGGAAGAGGGGCAATCCTCCAGGTCCAGGTTCACGTCCGGGCCTTTGCCAATGCCGCTGCCCCGCAGCGTGCTCGGCGAGGTCAACGTGTATTGGCTCATGTAGCGTTTCCACCCCGGGGAGCCCGAATACATGCCCTCGACGCGCGCATAAGCCGCGCCGGCGGACAGGCCGCCGATCTGCGCGATCCTGCAGCCGAGTAGCGCCGCATTTCCGGGCGCGGCGCGCACGATTCGAAGCTGGTCCTCGAACCACCAGACCCGGATCGGGAGCCGGCCCAATTCCGTCCTGTTGCGAAGCAAATAGAGGCGGGTGTGCGCATTGTTCGCCATCGCTAGGAGCGTGGCAATCTCGACGCGCATCTGGTCGTCGCTTAGGCGGGAAATCTGTGGCCGAAGCGCCGCCACGCTTTGCCGGACATGCGCTTTTTCTCTCGCGGAGTAGCTGCGGTCGAAGCGTAGGACGCGGGTTTCCACATCCGTCAGGTCGGCATTCCACCCCTGCACGCGGTCGACCGAGACGGGTAGCTTCGGCACCCGCGACAGTACGAACGAAGCATTCTGGCCCGCACCTTCGAGGCGGCCGCGCATCTCGCTCTTGCTGACGACCGACGTCAGGACCTGTTGGTCTGCTCCGTCTCCGATCTTGGCGTTCAGACCGGAAGCCGTTGCTTTGCCAAGGTCGATCTTCTGCCCCAGCACCGACATGGTCGACGAGAGGGTGCCAGGCTGGACATCGATGCGGATGAAAGTCGGCCAGCTCTTGCCATCGGTGATTTCGCCTTCCCACACCCCCTCGACCGGCGCGCTCGCCACCGCCCCGGATGCCCCAACGAACGCCAGACATAGGGCAGCGGCTGTTCCCGCCTTTCGCCCGAGATGGCGACAGGCGGGTTTCGTCATCATCCACATAGCATCCCTCCAGAGGAACGCTACATCTGTAGCGCTAATTTTGTAGCGCGCAAGTGTCCTGGCGCCGGTAGGCTATGGAAGTACCGCATAGGCCAGGACGTGGAAGCGCCCCATGCCGCGCACATTTGGGGGTACGGCCGAAAGGAGGAAGTCTCTGTCGGGCAGGCTGCCAAGGTTGGTCATATGCTCGCAGATCGGGATTCCGGCAGCGAGCAGCTTGGTATGGACAGGGCGGCACCGGCCTCGCGTGTCGTCGATATTGTGACTGTCGATCCCGACGAACGCCGCGCCATTCTCGACCAGCCAGTCGGCGGCGGCTCCCGTCAGGAACGGGTCGTCGGAAAGATAGCGATCCGTCCGCCAGTGCCGGTCCCATCCGGTGTGGACGAGCACCGCCTTTCCGGCGACATCGCAGTCCTCAAGGGCCTCCACGCCGATTTGGATACCTTTGTCCCACGGCTGTCGGATGACGATTCCCGGCAGGTTCGCCAATGACGGCAGCGGCAAGTCAGCAAGGTCCGCGCCGTCCGCATAGCGATGGAATGGCGCGTCCACGTAGGTGCCGGTATTGGCGATCATCTCGATCCGCCCGATTTGGAATGTCGAGCCGTCGTCGAAGTTCGCCGCGGTAGTTTCGCGGTCCCAAAAGTCGCAGATGACCGGGCCCGGGAAGCCCTTGTAGGTCGTCATGCCATGCTCGATCACATGGCTGAGGTCGACGATCCTCTTTTCCTCATGATCCGCCATGTGGCGATCCCTCCGATTAAAAGCCAAAGCACGTTGAGCGCCGCCGATGGGATGGCGCCGTGCCACCAGCCATTGATCACGAAGCCGGTGGCGCCGACGACGTTCATCGCCTGATAAACCAGCGACTGGCCGGTGAGCCGCCCGGCGGACAGCAGCAGATATGCCAGCAGGATCAGCAATGCGCCGAGCCAGCCGGCGATCTCAACTGCGATCTCGACCCCGCTCACAGCGGCCAGCTGCGTCCGTCGACGTGCGTGATCTCAGCCTCCTCGAATATGGCCGGATCGAACAGGTTGGCATTGACGCCCATCCGTCCATGAGGCGGTGGGGTCAGCGGCTCCCAGTGGGTCGCGATTCCGCAATTCTTGCAGCGGAAATTCTGCAGGAATGGCTCGGAGACATCGCTTCGCACATAGCCATCAAACTCGCCGCTGATGCGAAGCTCGCCCGACGGGAAGTAGATGCCGCGGAACCCGGTCATGCTGCATAGGCTGCAGTTGCACTGGGTGACGCTGGACGGCTTTTGCGGAATGGTGATCGAGACTGCGCCGCAATGGCATCGTCCGGTCAGCTCCGCCCCTTCGATCACGCGGCTGCGAGCTTCCGCAGTACGTAGTGAAGGATGCCGCCCGAGCGGAAATATTCGAGCTCGTTGTAGGTATCAATGCGGCAGCGCGCCGTGATCGTGAACTCGCTCTTGTCCTGGCGGCGAACGGCGACTTCGACGTCCTGGCGAGGTTGGAGCCCGGCGACGTCCTTGACGCTGAACTTCTCCGATCCATCAAGACCAAGCGATTCCGCATTCTCACCGTCACGGAACTGCAGCGGAAGCACGCCCATGCCAACCAGGTTCGAGCGGTGGATGCGCTCGAAACTTTCCGCGATGACCGTCCGGACGCCGAGCAGCACGGTGCCCTTGGCCGCCCAGTCGCGGGAGCTACCGGTGCCATATTCCTTGCCGGCGAGGATCACGAGCGGTCGATTGTCCTGCTTGTAGAGCATCGCAGCGTCGTAGATCGGCACGATCTCGCCGGTCGGCGCATAACGCGTGAAGCCGCCTTCGACATTGTCGAGCATGCGGTTGCGGATGCGGATGTTGGCGAAGGTGCCGCGCATCATCACTTCGTGATTGCCGCGCCGCGCCCCGTAGCTGTTGAATTCGCCGCGCGAGACGCCTCGCTCCAGCAGATAGCGCCCAGCCGGGCTGTCCGGCTTGATCGCGCCGGCAGGCGAGATGTGGTCGGTCGTGATGGAGTCCCCGAACACGGCCAGGGCTCGCGCCCGCACGATATCCCCCGGCGGCGTCGGGGTCATTGTCATGCCCGTGAAGTAGGGCGGGTTTTGGATGTAGGTGGACTCGGCAGGCCAGCCGTAGGTGGCGCCGCCCGTCACGTTGATCGCCTGCCAGCGCTCGTCGCCGCGATAGACGTCGGCGTAGCGGGTCCGGAACATGTCGGAATGGACATGCGCGTCGATCAGCGCGCGGATTTCCTCGTTCGAAGGCCAGATGTCCTTGAGGTAGACTGGCTCGCCGTTGCTCCCCGTCCCGATCGGCTCGTGCATCAGGTCCGACCGCACCGTGCCCTTCAGGGCGTAGGCGACCACCAGCGGCCGTGAGGCGAGATAATTGGCACGGCCGTCTGGCGATACGCGGCCTTCGAAGTTGCTGTTGCCCGACAGGACGCTGACCGCGACCTGGTCCTTCTCGTTGATCGCCTTGGAAAT
>Ga0164308_10001826_pt1 | contig 11366 bp, 6 predicted proteins | sample Whisoiple_246_MG_FD_109983 | JGI IMG/M metagenome (GOLD analysis project Ga0164308, IMG submission 109983) | Soil microbial communities amended with fresh organic matter from upstate New York, USA - Whitman soil sample_246_MG | ecosystem: Environmental > Terrestrial > Soil > Unclassified >... | reverse complement strand
CGGCCAGGAGAAGGCCGCGTCCGAAGGCATGCAAAACCACCCCATCGTGCATGTGCCGCTCAGCAGCGTTCGGGGCGAGTACAAGCCGTGCTTGCACTGCTGGAAGGGCGAGCCGGGCTGGGTGAACGGGTGGCTGCAGAACGAGTTGAAGGTCGAACACCACTCCGGGCAGCCGGACGGGTCAGCCTGGGAGTCGATCTTTCTCGTTGAAGTACTCGAGAAGATCTCCACGCTCAACCCGGCACACGTAACGGCGCAGGACGTCGTCAAGCGTCCGTACGGCGCACCGCTGCGACCCGACTTCACCATCAAGGTCCCGCGCTGGCAGCCGTTGGCGATCGAGATCGATGGTCAGAAGGCCAAGTGGTACGACGACGCTCCTGACGCCGGTGCGGTGCTTCGGAGGGACGACGACCTCGAGCAGCTCGGGTACCGGGTCCTTCACTTCACGAACACGCAGGTCACTCAGGAGACCGAGTACTGCCGGCAGCGTCTTGAGCGCGTCCTGGGTGAGCTCGAGAGCGATGCTCGAGAACGCAGCAACGGCGGTTCGCGGCCGGCCACCGCTCCCGTGGCAGCGGCCTCGGGGATGTCTGTGCCGGGAGATGACACTGCGAGGCACCGGCCGTGGCTGAAGTGGGCGCTTGTCGGCGTCGCGGCAGTCGCCGTTGTTGCGACGGTCGTCGCGGTGGCTCAGCCGGACGGCGGTAGTGGTGTCGAACCGTCTGGTTCGGGCGAGTGCGACTCCGCTCACCCGGTCAAGGGCAACCAGTCGGGGATCTACCATGAGCCCGGATGGGAGTTCTACGATCGCACCAACGCTGAGGAGTGCTTCGCCACCGGCGATGAGGCCGCGGACGCCGGCTACCGTCCGTCGGAGCGTCGGTGAAGCTGGTCTCCGGTATCCGCTGGTCGGGCGGAGTCTCGCCACCGGCTGACGCGGTCGGGTAACTGCGGCCGTTTCGGCCACGACGTCCAGGCCGTAACGCCACACTTCATGCCGTGTCTGACTCGGTGCTCGCATCACTCTGGCAGGGGTTCTCGCCTTTTCTGCCGCTGCTGGTTGCCCTTGCAGCGCTGGTGTTGGTCCTGACGTTCCCGTTGCCGGGTCGTGGGCCCCGACTGTTCCAGCGGCGTGACCCGTGGCGTGGCTACCGGTTCGCGCCTCGCCGTGAGGTTCTGGAGCGTGCCGGAGGACGGTGCGAGGGGGCGCTTCTGCTGGCGTGGGTGCGGTGCTCCGCGCCCGCGACCGAGGTGGACCACGTCTACCCGTGGTCGCGGGGCGGTCCGACCATCGTGAGCAACGGCCAGGCCCTGTGTCGTGGACACAACCGGCGGAAGTCGAACCTGCGTCCGCCGTGGTGGTACGTCCTGTCTCTGGAGCGTCGTCGGGCTGGCTACTTCCCGGCGGGTACGTCGGCCCGGGTGTTCGCGCGGATGAGTGCCGAGGAGCGTGCTAGTCGTCAGGCGTGGCTGGCAGCTCGTCGTTAGTCGAACCCGCAGGTGGGGCCTCGCAGCTTCGGGGGTTGACCGGTTGTGGTGCGTGGGGGTCGACGGCGTCTCCCGGGTCGGACTCCGTGGGATAGGAAGCGTCGAAGGCAGAGACCCACGCCGTCTCCTCGGGTGATGCCTGCAAAGCGCGGTTGGCCGCGTACTCCTTGAATGTCTTGCCCATACTCGGTTCGCTCCTACGCGTCAGTGTTGTGGGCGATGTGTCCAGCAAGTGCGGAGGGGGTGCGTTCATCCATGACTTCCTTCCCGAGTTCAGCCGCTCAGGAGCCGCTCCGCCACCGTCCCTCCGCACCCGAGTTCGCTGCGAACCCGGTGGGCGGTGGCGCCCTCCCGCCGCCGAACGGTGAGGTAGGCGTCGAACCCGTCGAACCCGAGCGCCTGAGCACGAACCTCCCAACGTGCCCGCGCTTCCGCCGACCGCCGCTCCCGGTCCGCTCGCAGAGCCGGCGCCGCACCCTCCCGCGACGCAGCCGATCGACCCTGTGCGCGACAAACACCCGCCGGCTGTGCTGCCGCCCCGAGCTCGTAAAGGGGCCCCCGAGCGCGCCATCGCCTGACCCACCGCGAGCCCGTCCCTGACGCCCCCGTTCTCCGCCCACCGCCTCTGCCCCTCGACACGCCGCTTCTCCGCCAGGACCGGCGAGACCAGTGACGTCTTCCGGTTCAACCCGAACCGCTCCCGGTACTCCACCAACGTCAGACCGTGCCTGCGGACGTGCTGCGCAGAGAGCGCCGTCAACGCGTCGCCGCACGCATGGCACACAACCCGACGACGCGAGTCGACGACCAACAGCGCCCCGAACGGCGCAAACACCCACATCCCGTCTGCGAGGCGGTCGACTGGGACGTGCGGTCCACGCTCGCGACCGCCGCCCTCCCGTGGTTCACTGCAGATCACCCCATCAGGGTGTCAGCGACCACCGACGGTCGGACCCGCTTACCGGGTGTGTCCCTATTGGCTGGGCGAGTTGCGTAGGCGCCGTGCCGGGCATGCCATACCCAAGTGACGTGACCATGAGCAGTGGGCCTGCTGGATCCTGTCTTCAACGCGCCGGGCAAGCGCGGCTGCAGGCACGCCGATGACCTGCGGAGCGTGGCGGACGCGATCCTGAACATCGCCCAGACTGGCTGCCAGTGGCGCTACCTCCCGGAGTCGTTCGGTCCGTGGACGCGGGTCTGGTCGCAGTTCCGTCGCTGGTCGCGCAAGGGCACGTGGGCGCAGGCGTTGACGGTGCTGCACGCGGTCGCGCCGACAGGACGGAAGGGCGGAGGGAGACGCAGCCGACGGTCGTCATCGACACCCACCTCGCTCGCGGTGCCTCGGACGGCGGGTTCACGTTCCACGACCGGGGTGGGCGCTACGGCCGCACCAGGGCGCGAAGCGTGTCGTGGCCGTCGACGTCACCGGTCATCCGGTGCTGCCGTGGTCGTGCCCGCTTCCACCCACGGGAACAGGGCAAGCGACCTGATGTTGGAGCATCTGACCCAGCAGGGCGTGACCGACCGGCTCGAGCTCGTCTTGTTGGTCCGCGGGGTCACTGCGGCCGCCTCTAGGGACCTCGGCCGGGAGGCGACGTCGAGGTCCGTCGGGTCGGGTGGGACGACACGCAGCCGGTCTTCCGCCCTATCCGGCACGCCTGGCGTGTCGAGGTCGCCCGCGGCCGCCTCGGACGCTCCCGTCGACCGGCGAAGTCGTTCGAGAACACCACCACCTCAGCGACCGGCTGGCTCCAAGTCGCGCGCATCCGTACCACTCTGCGGGAACTCTCTCGGGGACCGACGGCGCCGGCGTCCAGCCGCGGTCGCAGCCCGACCACCTGCTGCCGGACCGCGCGAATTGCGGGCGATGTGGTGCTCCACGTCGCCTTCGGGGCGCACCTTCGCATGAGGATGGCGACCGAACAACGCCCTCCACGTGGACCCAGCACTCCGTTGACGCCTCCCCCACGTCGTCTACGCGAGGGGAACCAGCGCGTGTGCTCAGTCGTGGGACCCGTGCGTGTAGGCGAACCAGCCGAAGTCCCGACCACTCGCCCGCGCCTCGGCCAGCCGGCGCCGAGTCTCGCTCAGCGGGGGGAACGGCCTTTTGGTGGGAGGCAGCTTCTCCCGCGTCGAGGTCGTGACGTCCCCGTCCCAGAAGACGAGGAAGCGCTCCTCCCGGGGGGTTGAGGCGAACAGCTCATCGAAGTGCTCGAGCAGCCACGCACGCCGCAGCCCGTGTCGCCGGATCACCCGCTCCCACTGGTCAGGCGTCAGAAGAACAGTGAGAACTTCCCGCTCCTCTCGCCGTACGACGTAGCGGTTCGGAGCCTGCTGCTCGACCTGACCCTCGCGGCCGAGGACCTCCAGCAGCATGGCGTGCTGTTCGGCACGCGGGGGCAAGTCACGGTCGTCGTCCCGGGGCGGCTGGTGTGCCCTGACGTGCTCATGGATGTGGAGCACGAGCCGCATTGCGATGCGAGGCGCGTAGTCCTCGGGCTCGGTGTAGCCGCTGACCTCTCGCCACTCAGCGTCGAGGGGGAGCAGCAGGGAACCCTCTCGGGGAGCGGCCACATCGTCTGGAAGGTCAAGCACGTAGGAGATGTCGAGCTGATTGCCGTGGTCCCCAGGGACCACGGCAATCGCCGTCACCTTCACCTCAGTGCCAAATCCGTCGCTGCGGTCGATCCAGTCGTCGCCGAGGTGTCCCGGCGAGACTCCCGGATCGGGCGGCGCGGTGAGGATCTCGTACACCTGCCGGGCGTAGTCCACGTCGTCCATCGTCCAAGAATGGACCACACAACGTCCGCACCGCCTGCGGCTCGGCCACGGCACCTCCACAGGAAGGGCCGACGGGCCTCACGCACGGTGCGACGTAGTCGCGCCAGCGCGTGCTCGTGGTGCCGCGCGCTGCAGGATGGTGACGCCCTTCTCGGCAACTATGGTCTCGGGCACGTAGCCGAGTAGACGGACCGGCTCACCGAGTACCGGATCGCGTTCTGAATCGCCGGCAGACGCAGCCGGCTTTGTCGAGGTGCGCCTTGTTGTCGCGGGGTTTCGCGCCACCGCCCAAACGGTCGAGCACGGCGTCATCCACCGATCGCCGACCTCGGGGGCGCATCGTACGTTCCACGAATCCACTGAGAACCCTTCGATCGAGGCTAAAGTCTGGCGGTGTTGCAGCCGAGATATGAGGGTCACGGCCTTGACCGGTTGCCGGACAGTGTCTGCGCCTGGATTCCTGCCGTGCCCTCGTGCTTCATGCACTTCAATCTCGGAGGAATCGCAATGGCGGAACTGGCGACGGCACTTCAGGCGAGACTGACGGTCGGTGGGTGGCGTTTTCGCGGGCCACGGCGTCGTGGGTTGCGTACCGCGACGGTGTCGATCGCCATGGTTGTGCTGGGGGGGTTCCTGACACCGGTGGAAGCTGCCGCCCCTGTCGTGGGTCCCGAGGGCAGGTGGCATTTCCTCGTCGACCCGGGCACCCTCGAGTGTCAGGCGGCTACGACGCCGCCTCCGGGTGGCTCGACCTACTTGGCGTGGTCGCGTGCGTTCGGTGTGGGCTACTGCGGAACGTTCCTCAAGGTCGACGGCGTCGTGTACGGGACGGAGATCCTCAACGGCGAGTTCCTCAACCAGCTCCAGTTGCCGACTCCATTCACCATGGTCTCCGACGAGGAGATCGACGGCGGCACCAAGACCGTCGTTAAAGCAGGCGACAGCGGTGTACTGCTGACCCAGACGGACACCTACAACGAGCGTCGCGATGGCTGGGTCACCAACATCGAAGTGACGCGTACGGAACCAAGCGACAACTCGCCTATTTGGCTGTTCCACATCGCCGGCACGTGCTGGGACTACAGCCAGGGGAGGGTCACGAGCACCTACAACTCGGACACCAAGGACACCGCCTGCAACCGGGGTAGCTCGCGCGTGACGTTCAAGCAGGGCGCCGACGACATCGTGTACACCGGAGGACAGGCCAACTTCTGGGGTCACCGAAAGAACTCGACGGCGAACACCTTCTCGATGACGAGCGAGATCGTGTGGTCACACGACGTGAGTTCCTCCGAACTGCCACCCGACGGGGGCAGCGGCTCCGGTCCTCGGCCGGGGTACTACGGGACCGACGACCCGCAGAGCGCCGCCGGCGGTTCGAGCCCAGACACCAATGTGGCCCAGTGCTCTTGCGCCGATCCCATCAACACAGCGACCGGCGAGCTGTGGACCAGCGCGACTGACCTGGAGCTCCCTGGACGGCTTCCCGTCACGGCGACCCGCACCTATTCGTCCCTGCGATCAGAACAGCCAGGACTATTCGGACGCGGGTGGGCTTCTCCGTGGGACATGCATCTGGATGTGGACGTCGATGAGGACGGGAACGGATCTGCCGCCATCACGCACGAGAACGGCGCTCGCACAGTCATTCCGGCAATTGCGGGGGAAGGGTTCGTTCCAGACCCCGACACCTTCGCCACCCTGACCCATGACCCATGGGGCGGCCAGTACCAGTACCTGTACATCCGGCGGAAGACAGAGACGTTCGTCTTCGACAGGCTCGGCGACCTAGTAGAGATCCGTGACCGCAACGGCGAAGTCACCACCTTGATGCGCGGTTACGACGAAGACCCGGAGCCTGACTCCGATCCCGCGCTCGAGTCACTGACGGTCCAGTCGAGCGACGGCCGGGTGCTCGTCGCCGACCTGAACCCAGACGGGACCGTCGCCACCCTCACCGGCCCAGAAGGCCGAACCGTCAGCTACAACTACGACACCGACGGGCAGTTGACCGAGGTCGTCGATGCTCGCGGCCAATCGTGGACCTACCAGTACGACGAACAGGGTCTGATGACCCACGAGACGGATCCGTCCGGCGCGACCACGCTGACCGAATACGACGACGGCCGTGCCGTGTCGCAGGAGAACCCGCGCGGCGGGACCACGACGTTCGACTACACGATGGACCCCGCGACGGGGATGTCATCTAGTACCCGCGTCACCGACCCGACCGGCGTCGCGACGGTCGTCTCCTACGACCACGGCCAACTCGTCGAGAAGAAAACCGGGCCGAACGACAACCCGGCTGTGTGGCGGTATGAGTATGACAACAACGGCGACCGAACGCTCGCAGAGGACCCGACTGGGAACCGCACCTACTCCAGCTACGACACGTCTGGAAACCTCATCCGACAGGTCAGTCCAGCGGGAGGCGTCACCAAACACACCTACAACGAGTTCAACCAGGTCCTCACGACGACAGATCCCCGGGACAACCTGACCGCCTACGAGTACGACGCCCGCGGAAACCTCCTCTCCGTCAACAGGCCCCGTGACGGGATCGGCGCACTGACCGAGTACCAGCGCGACAGCGGGCATCCGGCCGACATCCTCAAAGTGACCGACCCCGACGGACGGACGCTGGATCTGGCCTATGACGCGGCTGGCTTCGAGATCAGTTCAGCTACCGGCGACGGCGCGACTAGCACGACGACACGAAACGCCTACGGACAGGGTCTCGCACGAACGACCCCACGAGGCAACGCGCCCGGAGCCACCGCGGCCGACTTCACCACCACGTTCACCTACGACGATGGCGGTCTTCTCACCGCGACCGAAGACGCCGTCGGTCGCACCACCACCTACGGCCACGACGCGAAGGGACGCGTCCGCACTGTCACAGCACCCGACGCGGGAACCACGACCACAAGCTACGGCCCCGATGACACGGTCGCCTCAGTCACCGACCCTGGTGAGCACACCACCAACTATGACTACGACGACGCCGGCCGGCTCCTATCGTCGACCACACCGCGCGGCGCCCGCACCAGCTACACATACGACGACTACGGCTATCTCAGCTCCATCACGCGCCCCCTAGGCAACCGGCCTGGCGCAACCTCAGCCGAGAAGGCGGCGCACACCATCACGATCGAACGGACCCTCGCCGGTCAGGAACTCCGCCGGATTCAGCCAAATCCGGCCGACCCCGCCGAGCCGCTGGTCACCCAGAACAGCTACGTCGACGGGCGGGTCGTAGGCACAACCAACCCGGCAGGCGAGCGGACCGACTACGACTACGACCTCGCCGACAACCTCACGACGATCACGGACGCGACGGGCGCCGCCACGAGCTACACCTACGACGAGTGGGGCGCCGTCACCCAGGTGCGACAGCCGGGCCACGGAGTCCCCGCCACAACAACCTACTCCCGCACCGGCCTCGTGACGGCGACGACTGACGCGGAGGGTGGAACGACCACCTACACCTACGACGACGCCGGCCAGCTCGCGGCGACCGTCGACCCGAGAGGGAACTGCGACGGCTGTGACCCTGCCGAGTACACGAGCTCGATCACCCGCGACCTGGACGGCAACGTCCTCACCGAGACCGACGCGCTGGGCCACACGACGACCTACACCTACGACGCAGTCGGACGACCTAAACAGGTCACCAACCACGCAAACCAAACCACGTCCTACGCCTACGACGCCGCCGACCGGCTCAGGACCATCACCGCGGCAGACGGCGGCGTCACCACCTACGAGTACGACCCCACCGGGCATCTCGGCACCGTCCGCAATCCACGGCTCAAGACCACCGCCTACGCCTACAACGCCGATGGTGCCCTCATCTCCCGCACCGACCCCCTCGGTCGCCAACGGACGTGGTCCTACGACCTAAACGGCAATCTCACGAACGTCGTCACAGCGCGCGGCACTGCGACCCCGGCGACCGCGGCCGCGGGCACGATCACCTATGCCTACGACAGCCTCGACCGACTCGCCAGCACCTCCTTCGGCGACAGCGCACCCACGGTCACCTACGGCTACGACGGCGCCGCCAGGCCCGTGTCGATCACCGACGCTGCCGGTACGCAGACTCGCACGTACGACGACGCCGGCCGAGTCACCACGATCAGCCGCACAGGAAGCACTTGGGCCTACACCTACAACCCCGACGGCACCACAGCCACCGTCACCCGCCCGGACAACAGCGTCGAGACCTGGACCTACAACGGGGCGGGCCGAGCGACCAAGGTCGTCGCACCCAACGGCACCACCACCTTCGGCTACGACCCCGCCGGCAACCTGACGTGGACGGACCATCCCAACGCAACCCGCGAAACGCAGACCTACGACCCCGCGGGCAACGTCACAAAGATCGCCACTACCCGCAAGAGCGACGGGGTCGAAATCGTCAGCCACACCATCGCCCGCGACGACGTCGACAACCCCACGCAAGTCGTGACCAAGCGCGGCACCACGACGTCGACCCGCTCGTTCCTATACGACCCAAACCAACGACTGACCGGCGTCTGCTACACCGCCCTCACCACCTGCACCACGACCAACGCCACCCAAGCCTGGACCTACGACCTCAACGGCAACCGACTCACCGAGAAAAACGGCACCGGAACCGGCACTACCACCACATACACATACGACAACGCCGACCAACTCACCACCCGCAAGATCGGCACCGCCGCCGCAACCACCCTCACTTACGACGCAGACGGAAACCTCCTCACCGACGCAGCCTCCAGTTGGACCTACGACCTTCAGAACCGCGCCAAGACCTCCACGGCATCCGGCACCACCACGACTTGGCAACGAGATTTCGAAGGGAACCTGCTCAAGCAGACAGTTGGAAGCAACGCAACTACCTTCACCTGGGACACCAGCAGTGAAGTCCCCCAGCTCGCCGCTGTCCAAGCCGGCTCCACCAGCACCAACTATCGCTACGACCCAGCCGGACGACCCGCCAACGTGAGCTCCGGCACCACTCGGCAAACCGTCGCCCACGACCTGGTTGGGGCACCTACCGACCTGATCTCCACCAGTCGAGTCATTGTCCGAAGCTACGACTACACACCCTTCGGCGCGTCACGGACCGCACCCGGTGGCCCAGGCACCCCCAGCGGCACGCCCTCCCACCTGCAATTCGGCGCGATGCTCACCGCCAACCCTGCTGTGCCAACCTCATACATCACCCGCGGTCGCGTCTACGACCCCAGCAACGCGCGCTGGACAGGCACAGACCCGGTCCCCCCACCCCTAGCCCGCTCCTACGACTCGACCTACACCTATGTCGGCAACCAGCCGACCCGCTACATCGACCCAGTGGGCGAGATGTGCAACATCAACCCATTCAGCTCGTCGGAGAACACATGCGGTCTCTACGACCACGTCGCCGAAACCATCAGCGGCGACAACCCCGCAGGGTGGGTCTCCGACTTCCTAGTCAACGTGGGACGAGGGGCCACCGCTGGTGCCACCGACATCGTGGCCGACTACGCATCCGACGGAGCGTCATGCACCGTCACCGACGATGGATTCATCGCCATCAGTGGGCAGGTGTTCGGGACCCTCGCTCCAGGAATCCCTTCGGGAATCACCAAGGGGGGCCGCGCAGCAGTGCTGGCCACGAAGTCGGTAGATGAGGTCGCCCAGGTCAGATTCCGTAGCGACACGTCGCACATCTTCAGAAACGCGACGGGCCACTTGGCAGAGGACACGGCCGAGAACCGGGCGCTGATCCAGAGCGCCATCCATCCTGATCACCTCCGAGAGACGATCACACTGAACGACGGTACGACCCTTCAGAAGTACTTTAGGGATCTGCCTGACGGCACACAGTCGTGGGCCGAAGTGCGCAACGGACAGATCACGAACGGAGGACTCAATGTCACCCCCCGATAGCCAGTCGCCAGACGGAGGCCTGCTGACACCCCGCGAGGCGTTCCTCGTGATGACTGACTTCATCTGGGAGTTCGCGCAGCGAGCCGGAGACGACCTGATCACCCTGATCGGCGACACCGGGCTAGAGGCTGACGGCGCCCCAACCGACCCTGCCGCCTGGGACGACTGGCTAGCGAGCGTCGCGAAGATCCGGTCTGGCAAGCAGCCGCGGAGCGGATAGCCGCTCCAGCAGGTGGACAACGTGAAGTAAAGCCAGGCTCCGCGATCGGTTCTCCTGGTGAGGTTGGCACCTGGTATGGCCCATACTCGCCGCGCCACACTTCTGTGCGGGGCGTCCCTGGCGTAAACACGTCGTCATAGAGGAGATCGATTGGGCAGTCCGCTTTCCTGGGGACGAGCCCGATCTCTCGGTATGGTCGGAGCGCGATAGTCGTTTGACGCACATCGCGCTCCAGTCAACGTCGGGTGCGGAACCCGTACCAGGTCATGCTGATGCGAGCCGAGCTGACAATGGACCTGTTCGACGACACCTGAGACCCGGTTGTTTGGCTCAATACGCCGCGTCGACCGCCACAGTCGTCACGTACTCGAGCGAAAACTCGTCGTCCCCAAGGCCGACGCGGAGAAGGAGAACCAGGGACGTCGTTCAGCCTTCACGTGAAGGAACTTCACCGCGTCCGCAGGGAACCGGTTGCCACGTCACCAGTCCAGCCGTCCAGCCTGAAGCGATAGCCTCTGCCCCTAGAAGTGACGTCACTCGGAGTCGCTGTCCCCAGTGCTAGGTGGGGGCGCAGCGGTTTGCGACCGGCTTGTCTGGTTGTGCGCTACGACTCGTTGCAGCCACAGGTAGACGCCGTGGGCCATGTCGTTTGCAGGGTGCCGGAACACGAACGTCTTCGGGTCGCCGCCAACCGAGGTTCCCGTCGGGACCACAAGCGGGTCGCCGTCCGTAGCGATCGTGATGATGCCGCTCGTCCAGCGGGTGGCGCGCTCGAAGTGCACATCGCTGAGGCGGCTCAAGGACACTGGCGCATCAGCCGCCGGATGGTGCGTGTGGTGGATGAGGATCGAGGCCTCGTCCACGATTAGTGCCCCATCTCGTCCTTCGTACCGAGTCACCATGGCAGTTCAACTCCCTGCGCGAGAGAGGCTTGCCGCAGCTTCACATTCGG
>Ga0164308_10001822_pt1 | contig 11377 bp, 9 predicted proteins | sample Whisoiple_246_MG_FD_109983 | JGI IMG/M metagenome (GOLD analysis project Ga0164308, IMG submission 109983) | Soil microbial communities amended with fresh organic matter from upstate New York, USA - Whitman soil sample_246_MG | ecosystem: Environmental > Terrestrial > Soil > Unclassified >... | reverse complement strand
CAGGGTTCGAGGGCCGATTTGGAGGGTGCGCAGAACTCCCCTATAGTTCTCGACGTCCCAAGCGGATGGTTCGGGCCAGTCCCCATCGTCTAGCGGCCTAGGACTCCGCCCTTTCACGGCGGCAGCACGGGTTCGAATCCCGTTGGGGATACGCAAGACCACAACTTCATACGCAAGGCCCCGTAGCGCAGTTGGTTAGCGCGCCGCCCTGTCACGGCGGAGGTCGCCGGTTCGAGCCCGGTCGGGGTCGCCCCTTCGAGAGGCGCCACTCACACGAGTGGCGCCTCTCGCGTTCCACCCGGGCACCCATCCCGACACCCGACGGCTCCCGCCTTGCTCGCGCCCTGCTCCCGCCCTGCTCCCGCCCTGCTCCCGCCCCTAGGGTTGGGCGGGTGCGCATCGCGGTCCTCGACGACTACCAGGGGGTTTCCCTGACCAGTGCCGACTGGACGCCGGTCACCGACCACCCCACGACGCCGTGCACGGTCGACGTCTTCCGTGACCACCTCGCCGACCCCGCCGCCCTGACCGAGCGCCTCGAGCCGTACGACGCCGTCGTCGTCATGCGCGAGCGCACGCCTCTGCCCGCGAGCGTCCTGACCCGCCTGCCACAGCTGCGTCTCGTCGTGACGACCGGCCGGCGCAACCTGAGCATCGACGTCGCCGCCGCCACGGCGTCGGGGATCACCGTCTGCGGCACCGAGAGCCGCGCCAGCGCCCCGGCCGAGCTGACGTGGGCCCTCGTCCTGGGCCTGTGCCGGCACCTCGTCACCGAGGCCACGGCGGTCGGCGACGGCGGCTGGCAGACGACCGTGGGCCGCGACCTCGACGGCCACACGATGGGCATCCTCGGGCTCGGCCGCCTCGGCACACGGGTCGCCGCCGTGGCCCGCGCCTTCGGCATGGAGGTCCTCGCGTGGAGCCCCCGTCTGACGACCGAGCGGGCCGAGGCGTCGGGTGCCACCGCCGCGTCGCTCGACGAGGTGCTCCGACGCTCCGACGTCGTGTCGGTGCACCTGCCGCTCGTCGAGGGCGACGGCGGCACGCGCGGGCTGCTCGGGGCGCGCGAGCTGCGCCTCATGCGTCCGGGCGCCCTGCTCGTCAACACGTCCCGGGGTCCGATCGTCGACGAGGCGGCCCTGCTCGACGCGCTCGCCTCAGGACACCTCGGGGGTGCGGGCCTCGACGTGTTCGACGTCGAGCCACTGCCCCGCGACCACCCGCTGCGCACGGCTCCGCGCACCCTGCTGACGCCGCACGTCGGCTACGTCACCGAGGACACCTACGCGACGTTCTACGCCGGCGTCGTCGAGGCCGTGACGGCATACCTCAACGGAGCCCCGATCCGCCGGCTCTGACGCGTGGTCGGGTGCGTGGTCGGGCGCGTGGTCGGGCGCGTGGTCGGGCGCGTGATCGGGCGCGTGATCGGGCGCGTGATCGGGCGCGTGGTCGGGCGCGTGATCGCGCCGCTGGTGCGCTCTGCCGACACCGCCCGCGCGATCTCGCGCCCGACGAGCCCCACACCGGCCCCACGCCGACGGCCAGACCCGACCGCGTATCCCGTCTGGCCGGGTTGCGCCCATCGCCGCGTTCAGCGGTGGCCGGCGCGGAGGACGAGCTCGAGCTCGAAGCGCACCTCGGGGTCCTCGAGGGCCTCGCCGAAGAGCTGCTTGAGCTGGGCGACGCGGTAGCCGACGGTCTGCGGGTGCACGAACAGCTCCTCGGCCATCGGGGCCCGCTGCCCCTGGTGCCGCAGCCACGACAGCAGCGTCTCGGCCAGCCGCCCGCGCGCTGCCGGCCGGAGCCCCTCGAGCGGCGCGAGGCGCACGAGGGCCAGGTCGTCGACGGCCAGCGGCTCGGAGCGCACGACGAGCTCGGCGAGGCGGTCCTCGACCCAGAGCGGGTCCTGGCCGGCGTGCGGCTGGTCGGCGGAGGGGCCGAGCCCGTGTGCACCCGCGGAGGCCGCGAGGTGCAGCGACTCCCCCGCCGCCTGCCACGGCCGGGCCGGGCCGACGATCGCTCGGCGCCCACGCAGGGCGCGGTCGAGGTCGCGGCGGCTGACGCGCCGGGTGCCGACGGGGTAGATGACGACGACGTCGGTGCCCCGCTCAGCGACCAGGCCCTCGCGACCGATCGCCGCTCGCAGCCCCTCGACGTGGGGCGCCGGGACGAGGCCGACGACGACGCGCTCGGGCAGCGTCCAGCCGACAGCGGCGGCCAGACGAGCGGCACCGCCGTCGCTGGAGTCGCCACGCAGGATCGACTCGAGCAGCTCGCCGCGCAGCCGCTGCTGCTCCCCCGCCCGCTCGGACTGCTCCTGGGCGTAGCCCTGGGCGCTCGCCGCCGACAGCTCGTCGATGTAGGCGAAGAGCGACTCCCCGAGTGCGAGGAGGCCGTCGGGCGGCATCTGGGAGACGTCGACGGTGCGTGAGATCGCCCGGAAGGTGACCCGGGCGCCGTAGCGGTAGGCGGCCAGCAGTGCCTCGAGGCTGCGGCCCGAGCGCACCTCGCCGCGGCCGAGGTTCTCGTACACCCACTTGCCGTCCTCGGACAGCGCCGGCAGCCGGGTCCCGGGCAGGTCGAGGAACCGGTGCAGGGCGACCTGGACGCCCTGTCGAACGCCCTGGCCGAAGCGCCCCTCCATCGGCATGGCGTAGACCGGCACGTCCTGCGGGATGCCCTCGATGATGGCCTCGACGATGTCGGGGACGACGGGGCGTAGGATACGGCTGATTTCGGTGGGGAGAGACAACCACGGTGGGTCGGACGTGGCGTGCGCCACTTCGGCCTCCTGCTTTTTATCGCGACGCAACAGGTTCCTGTCCCAAAGAGTACGCCGCGACCCAAGACTCGGGGAGCCCCCGACCGCGACCATGGAGGTATGAGCCAGCTGCGAGCACTTCGGCGCATGGCGTCCGTCCTGACCACCCCACTCGACCCCGAGGACTTCCTCGCCCTCGTCAACCCGCTGTCGTCCGCGCGCCAGCTGCGTGGCATCGTCACGCGCGTCGTGCGCGAGACCGCTGACTCCACGACGATCCACTTCCGCCCCGGCCGCGGCTGGAACGCCCACGAGGCGGGCCAGTGGGCGCGCATCGGGGTCGAGATCGACGGCGTCCGCCAGTGGCGCAGCTACTCGCTGTCGGCCGCCGCCGGCCACGACCCGGCCATCACCGTCACGGCCATCGGTGCCGTCTCCACGGCCCTGGCCCGCGACACCAAGCCGGGCGACGTCCTGTTCCTCGACGTCCCGCAGGGCGACTTCGTCCTGCCGGGTCACCCGCGTCCGCTGCTCATGCTCACCGCCGGCAGCGGCCTGACGCCGGTCATGTCGATGATCCGCACGCTCGTGCCACGCCGGCCCGACGCCGACGTCGTCCTCGTCCACTGCGCCCGCACGCGCGAGGACGCCCTGTTCCACGACGAGCTGCTCGAGCTCGCCGACCAGTTCCCGGGCCTCACGGTGCGCCACTGGTTCACCCGCGAGCAGGGGGACTCACCCGCGGACGCCGGGCGCCGCCTCGACCTCTCCTCCACCACCGACCTCGATGCCCTCTGCCCCGACTGGCGCACCCGCAAGGCCTTCGCCTGCGGCCCGGCCGAGCTGCTCGACGACGCCGAGGCGCTGTGGGAGCGCGAGGGCGTCGACGGCACCGACGACACCGGTGCCAGCCTCACCATCGAGCGCTTCGCCCCGGTCCTGCTGCCGGGAACCGGCGGCGAGGGCGGGGTCGTTGTCTTCGAGAAGTCCGACAAGGAGATCGAGGTCGGCGGCGACGTGCCGCTCCTCGACGCCGGGGAAGGCTGCGGCGTCGTCATGCCGAGCGGGTGCCGCATGGGCATCTGCCGCAGCTGCCTGACACCGCTGGTCGCCGGCAAGGTCCGCGACCTGCGCACCGGGGAGGTGCACGGCGACGAGGGCGAGCTGATCCAGACCTGCGTCAACGCCGCCGCCGGCCCCGTCCACCTGGACATCTGAGAAGGGAAACCCCATGACCACCACCGTGAACCGACCCGCGACGACGACGCCCACCGGCGCGTCCGCGGAGGACGCCGCGATCCGGCCCAGGAAGCCGATCCTCGCTGCCGCCGGTGGCCCGGCGAAGCGCCCCAGCGCCGCCGCACACCTGTCCGACGCCGACGTCGAGCGCCTCGGCCAGGAGCTCGACGCGCTCCGCGACCGCATCATCGCCTCCCGGGGCGCCAAGGACGCGGCCTACATCCGCCGCGTCATCCGCGTGCAGCGCACCCTCGAGGTCGCCGGCCGCGCCACGCTGCTCTTCTCGAAGAAGAAGAGCGCGTTCTTCGCAGGCACCGCGATGCTCTCGGTGGCCAAGATCCTCGAGAACATGGAGATCGGCCACAACGTCCTGCACGGCCAGTGGGACTGGATGCGCGACCCCGACATCCACTCGACGACGTGGGAGTGGGACTTCGTCACGCCTGCCGCGTCGTGGAAGCACACGCACAACGACCTGCACCACACGTGGACCAACGTCCTCGGCAAGGACAAGGACGTCGGCTACTCCATCCTCCGGATGGACGAGGACCAGCCGTGGCACCCCGGCAACCTCGGCAACCCGCTCTACAACATGATCCTTGCGCCGTTCTTCGAGTGGGGCATCGCCATCTACGACCTCGAGCTCGAGGCGGTCAAGGAGGGCGAGAAGTCCAAGGCCGACCTCAAGCGCGACCTCAAGGCCATGGGCCGCAAGGTGCTGCGCCAGTTCACGAAGGACTACGCCGCGACGCCGCTCGCCGCCGCCCCGTTCGGCTCGAGCAAGCAGGCGCTCCTCGGCACCTTCACGGCCAACGCCATCCGCAACGTCTGGGCGCACTCGGTCATCTTCTGCGGGCACTTCCCCGACGGCGTCGACACCTTCTCCGAGGAGGAGATCGAGGGCGAGACCCGCGGCGACTGGTACATCCGCCAGATGCTCGGCTCGGCCAACATCTCCGGGTCCAAGCTGATGCACCTCATGACCGGCAACCTCTCGCACCAGATCGAGCACCACTGCTTCCCCGACCTGCCGAGCAACCGGTACCACGAGGTCGCCGTCGAGCTGCGCGAGATCTGCGAGCGCTACGGGCTGCCGTACACGACCGGCCCGCTGCCCAAGCAGGTCTACCAGGCCTGGGCGAAGGTCTTCCGCCTCGCGCTGCCCAACCGTCCGCGCCCGCTGCCCAAGCAGGCAGCCAAGGCCGTCAACGCGCCGGTGCCCCCGCGCCGCGCCGTCCTCCCACTCGCGGCCCATGTCGGCTGACGCGTCGAGCGCCGGCTCGTTGCCCCTCGGGGGCGGCGGGCCGGTTGCCGCGTTCTTCGACCTCGACCGCACGCTGATCCGCGGGTCGGCCAACTACCCGCTCGCGATCGCGGCCTTCCGCGGCGGCCACGTGCCGTGGCGCGACCTCGTCAAGGACACCGTCAACGCGATCTCCTTCCACCGCAAGGGATCCACCGACGCCGGGTCGGAGGCGCTGCGCGAGCGGATCCTGCGCGCGGTGGCCGGCATCCGGCAGGCCGACATCATCCACCTCACCGACGCGATCGTGCCCGGCATCGTCCGCAAGGCGATCCCGGCGTCGATGACGCTGCTGTCCGACTGCAAGGCACTCGGGCAGGACCGCATCGTGGTGTCGGCCTCGCCGATCGAGCTCGTGAGCCGCATCGCCGCGGCGCTCGGCCTCGAGGGCGCCGTCGCGACCCGCAGCGAGCTCGACGACGAGGGCCGCTACACCGGGCACCTGTCCGGCGAGTTCTGCTACGGCGCCGGCAAGGTCATCGAGATCGAGAAGCTCGCCGCCGAGCGCGGCTACGACCTCTCCCGGTGCACGGCCTACAGCGACTCGGTCAGCGACCTGCCGATGATGGAGCGCGTCGGCCAGGCCGTCGCCGTCAACCCCGACCGCGAGCTGCGCGACATCGCCCGCGAGCGCGGCTGGCGCGCCGTCGAGGTCGGCCGCAAGCGTCACTGACCGCCGGCGGCCTGACCGTCGGCGGCCTGACCGTCGGCGGCCTGACCGTCGGCGACCTGACCGGTCAGCGACCGGTGACGGGCCTCGAGGCTGGAGAGGACGTCCTCGACGCGTCCGATGGCGTCCTCGACGTCGGCGCGGCAGCGCTTGATCTCGCTGCGCACCGCGAGGTCGGTGAAGATGTTGTCGAAGAGGATGTCGACGCCGCGGGTCAGGCCGTCGAACCGGGCCAGCCGCACCCCCGGCAGGTGCAGGTCGTCGAGCTCGCGGGTGAACCGGTCGAGGGCCGCGCTCGCGAGCTGCAGCTTGCCGCGCGCCTCGTCGAGCCGGTCGTGCTTGATGGCCGAGCTGAGCATGCCCCCGCCGCCGAAGGTGTCCCAGCCCGACCACGCGTCGGCCGACTGCACGACCGAGTAGGCGGCCACGAGCGCCGCGTGTGCGGCCGTACCGGCCGCGTGGGCCTCCTCGACCTCGCGCACCTCGCGACGGGCCGCGAGCTCGCGAACGGCCGCGCCGGCGGCGGCCGGGTGCGACGCGTCGAGTCCGTCGGCGCCCCGCGCCACGACCTCGAGGGCGAGCTCCAGGCGGGTCTCGGCGTCGGCCAGGGCTGCCGAACGACCGCGCAGGCGGGCGAGCTCCTCCCGCTGCCGCTCGACGTCGGCGGCGCACTTCTCGAGGGCGACTGCGGCGGCGTCGGCCTCGTCGCTCTCGCGGGCGAGGTCCTCCTCGCGGCGGCCGCGCAGCGTCGACCAGAGACGTGTCGGCGTGACCTGCCCGAGTCGCTCGACGTCGCGCTGCTCCCGGGCGAAGGCCTCGCGCAGCTGGCGCAGCCGGGCGGTGTCGTCGGCGAGGTCCCGGGACGCGACGAGGAGCCGGGCGTCGACCTCGGCGCGCTCGCGCACGTCGGCGCGGGCCCTTGAGAGGATCCGCAGCGGGGTCGGGAGGTCGTCAGGCACGGGCGAGGACGTGGTCACGGCCCTGAGAGGTCGGGCGCGAGCGTTCCGTTCCCGGCGCCGGGGCGGCGTCACCAGGAGGTGTGCAGCGGGCGTCCCTCGGCGAACCCGGCGGTGCTCTGCAGCCCGACGACGGCGCGCTCGTGGAACTCCTCGAGCGTCCGGGCGCCGGCGTACGTGCAGCTGCTGCGCAGGCCGGCGATGATCTGGTCGATGACGTCCTCGACCGACGGGCGGGCCGGGTCGATGTACATGCGCGCGCTGCTGATGCCCTCCTCGAACAGCGACTTGCGCGCCCGGTCGTAGGCGCTGTCGCCGGCCGTGCGGTTGCGGACCGCGCGCGAGCTGGCCATGCCGAAGGACTCCTTGTACATGCGGCCGTCGTTGTCGGTGTATAGGTCACCGGGCGACTCGAGCGTGCCGGCGAACCACGAGCCGATCATGACGTTCGACGCGCCGGCAGCGAGGGCGAGCGCGACGTCGCGCGGGTGGCGCACCCCACCGTCCGCCCACACGTGCTTGCCGAGGTCCCTTGCAGTCGTGGCGCATTCGAGCACGGCGGAGAACTGTGGGCGGCCCACGGCAGTCATCATCCGCGTCGTGCACATGGCGCCCGGCCCGACGCCGACCTTGACGATGTCGGCCCCCGCCTCGACGAGCTCGCGGGTGCCTGCGGCCGACACGACGTTGCCCGCGACGACCGGCACCGACGGGTCGACCGCACGGACCGCCCGCAATGCGTCGAGCATCTTGTCCTGGTGCCCGTGCGCGGTGTCGATGACGAGGACGTCGGCGCCGGCGTCGAGCAGCTCGGCCGCCTTGGCGGCGACGTCGCCGTTGATCCCGACCGCGGCCGCGACGCGCAGCCGGCCCGACGCGTCGACGGCGGGGCTGTAGAGGCCGGCGCGCAGCGCACCCCCGCGGGTGAGGATGCCGACGAGCTCGCCCGAGTCGGACACGACCGGGGCGACCTTGCGGCGGACCTCGGCGAGGCGCTCGAAGGCGTCCTTGGGGCCGAGCGACTCGGGCAGCACGACCATGTCCTCGCCCATGACGTCCTGCACCTGCGTGAAGCGGTCGACGCCGGTGAGGTCCTTCTCGGTGACGATGCCGACAGGCTTGGGACCGTCGACGACGACGGCCGCGCCGTGGGCCCGCTTGTTGAGCAGCACGAGCGCCTCGCCGGCCGTCATGTGCCGCTCGAGCGTGATGGCGGTGTCGTGGACGAGGTGGCGCCGCTTGACCCAGCCGACGACCTCGCGCACGACCTCGGTGGGGATGTCCTGGGGAATGACGGTGATGCCGCCACGCCGGGCCACGGTCTCGGCCATGCGACGGCCGGCGATGGCCGTCATGTTCGCGACGACGAGCGGGATGGTCGTGCCCGTGCCGTCGACGCTGCTCAGGTCGACGTCGAGCCGGCTCGTCACCGACGAGCGGCTCGGCACCATGAACACGTCGTCGTAGGTGAGGTCGAGCTGGGGCTGGAGGCCGTTGAGGAACTGCACGAGAGACCACTGTAGGCGTTGGGACCTGATCCCCGGCCCGGCGTCCACGGCGTCTCTCAGGGTCCTCCCCGAGCGATCCCTGAGCCGTCCACCAATCTTGGCCGGTCCCCTGTCGCCGGAGGCGTTGGGCTCCTAGCGTTGTCAGAGGTGGTGACGCCGCCACGAGCGTCTCCAGAGAAGGGGAATCGCCATGAACGACAGCACAACCGGACAGGTCGGGCGTCTGGCCCGCCTGCCCTCCTCCCGCGTCACCAAGTGGCTCGTCGTCGCCTTCTGGCTCGTCGTCGTCGGGCTGCTGGCAGGGCCGGCCGGCAAGCTCCAGGGGGTGCTGAACAACGAGGCGGCGTCGTGGCTGCCCGAGGACGCCCAGTCGACCCGGGTCGTGAACGAGCTGTCGGCCTTCCAGAGCCCCAACGAGTTCCCGGCCGTCGTCGTGTACGAGCGGCCGGCCGGCGTGACGCCGGCCGACACGGCCGCCGTGGCCCGGCAGGTGCAGCGGTTCAACGCGCTCGAGACGGTGAAGAAGGACGCGGTCGGCCCGATCCCGTCGCAGGACGGCAAGGCCCTGCAGGTCATCGTGCCCGTCGACGCCGGACCCGGCGGCTGGGACGCCCTCGGCACGACGGTCGACCAGATGCGCGCCGTCGCGGCGTCGGACACGCCCGCCGGCCTGTCGATGCACGTCACCGGTCCGGTCGGCTACGCGGCCGACTCGTCGGAGGCGTTCTCCGGCCTCGACGGCAAGCTGCTCTACAGCGCGATGGCCGTCGTCATCCTCATCCTGCTCATCACCTACCGCAGCCCCGTGCTGTGGCTCGTGCCCGTCCTGTCGGCCGGTACCGCGCTGTTCGTGGCGCAGGGCGTCATCTACTTCCTCGCCGACAGCGGCACCCTGACCGTCAACGCGCAGAGCTCGGGCATCCTCACCGTCATCGTCTTCGGTGCGGGAACCGACTACGCGCTGCTGCTCGTGGCGCGCTACCGCGAGGAGCTGCGGCGGCACGAGGACCGCCATGAGGCGATGGCGTTCGCGCTGCACCGCGCGGGCCCGGCGATCCTCGCCTCCGGCGCCACCGTCATCGCGGGCATGCTGTGCCTCCTGTTCGCCTCGATGAGCTCGACCAAGGGGCTGGGGCCGGTCGCGGCCATCGGCGTCGGAGTCGCCCTCCTCGTCATGCTGACGCTGCTGCCCGCGCTCCTCGTCGTGCTCGGCCGGTGGGTCTTCTGGCCGGTGCGCCCGACGTTCGGCTCGGTCGACCACACCCGCGACGGCGTCTGGGCCCGGATCGGCGCACGCATCGCCGGGGCGCCGCGTCGGACGTGGGTCGTCACGACCCTCCTGCTCGTCATCGCGTCGCTCGGCGTGCTGCAGCTCAACGCGGTCGGCCTGTCGAACAAGGACTCGTACTACACGACGCCGCAGTCGGTCGTCGGCGAGGAGATCCTCGCCCGGCACTTCCCGGCGGGGGCCGGCTCGCCGGTGCTCGTCCTCGCGAACGCCCCCGAGGCGGCGGCGGTCAAGAAGGCTGTCGCGTCGGTCGACGGTGTCGGCAGCGTCGGGGACCCGGTGGTCCGCGGCGACCGCGCGCTCGTCCAGGCCACGCTCAAGGCAGCGCCCGACTCCGACGCGGCCGGCGACACCGTTCAGCGGGTCCGCGACGCGATCGCGACCGTGCCGGGCGCCGACGCGATCGCGGGTGGCGACACGGCGACGCGCGTCGACACGCTGGCGGCGTCCTCCGACGACAACCTGCGGATCATCCCGGTGGTCCTCGGGGTCGTGCTGCTCATCCTCGTGCTGCTGCTCCGGGCCCTCACCGCGCCGCTCGTGCTCATCGGCACCGTGCTGCTGTCCTTCGGCGCGGCGATGGGGCTGTCGGCGTTGTTCTTCCGGCACGTCTTCGGCTTCGCCGGGGCGGACGCGTCGTTCCCGCTGTTCGTCTTCGTCTTCCTCGTCGCGCTCGGGATCGACTACAACATCTTCCTCATGACGCGCGTCCACGAGGAGGCGACGCGTGTCGGCATGCGCCGTGGCGCCCTCATCGGCCTCGCAGCCACCGGCGGCGTCATCACGTCGGCCGGTCTCGTGCTGGCCGGGACGTTCGCGGTGCTCGCGACGATGCCGATCGTGGCGTTCGCCGAGATCGGGTTCGCGGTGGCGCTCGGGGTGCTGCTCGACACCCTCGTCGTCCGTTCGGTGCTCGTCACCGCGCTCAACCTCGACATCGGCGGTCGGATGTGGTGGCCGAGCCGGCTGGCCCGCGACGACGCCCGGCTCACCGCCGCGGCCGAGGCGGCGGAGGCCGAGCCTGCCGTCGCGCCGGGCGAGTCCGTTTCTGCCGCAGGCGTAGGCCGTTGACCTGAACGCGTTACGGAGTAATCCTGATTACATGATTACGAACGATGCACAGGAGCGGGTGCGCGGCTGGTTCGCCGGACGCCTGCCCGAGGAGTGGCGCCGCGAGGCGCCGGAGGTGACCGTCGACCGCGAGGAGATCACGGTGCGGCTCACCATCGACGACGTCGACCTGCCCGACGGCTCGAGCGACGCCGAACGTGCCGAGGCCCGGGCCGGGCGCGCCAAGGCCTTCCGCGAGGACACCCGCGGCCGTCGCATCGAGATCGCCCGCGAGGCCGAGCACCGGTTCGAGCGCAAGGTCTCGTGGGCGGTGAGGGTCGGCGACCGCACCGAACTGTGGACGCACGTCGCCGCCCCGACGATGACCCGGCTGCGCCAGCCTGAGCGGCTCGTGCTCGACACGCTCGTCGACGCCGGTGTCGCCCGGTCGCGCGCCGAGGCGCTCGCCTGGTGCGTCAAGCTCGTCGGCCAGCACGAGAGCGACTGGCTCGACGAGCTGCGCGAGGCGATGTCGCACGTGGCCGACGTGCGCACGAAGGGCCCGGCCGCGTAGGGCAGGACCCTTCCGACGCGTGGGGCTT
>Ga0164308_10001821_pt1 | contig 11382 bp, 11 predicted proteins | sample Whisoiple_246_MG_FD_109983 | JGI IMG/M metagenome (GOLD analysis project Ga0164308, IMG submission 109983) | Soil microbial communities amended with fresh organic matter from upstate New York, USA - Whitman soil sample_246_MG | ecosystem: Environmental > Terrestrial > Soil > Unclassified >... | reverse complement strand
TCAGGCGCGACGCCGTCGGGCAGCACGCGCACGGCAGGGCTGCCCTCGTATGCGGCCGCGAGCAGCGCGCCGAGGTCGGCGCTCGACTGCACGTAGCACGTCGTCAGCAGGCCGCGGCGCACGGGCAGCAGATGCGGCACGAAGCAGACTGGCCGGCCGAGCTGCTGCGCCATCTCCGGCGCGTGCCGATGCGAGCCGACGGCGTAAGGCGAGAGGTTCTCGAGCACCGCGCCCGCGTGCGAGGTCGCCCTCAGCGTGCGGCCGGCACCGGAGACACCCGACTTGCCGTCGACGACGAGCGGCCCCTCGAGCACCTCGACGAGCGGGCCGAGCGCGAGCAGCGCGGCCGTCGCATAGCAGCCCGGATTCGCGATCAGCGGCCCCTGCGCGGGATAGAGCTCGGGCAGCCCGTAGCTCCACGCGCCGGGCGCCGTGCCGTACCAGTTGCGCGCCGTCTCCTCGTCGGTGAGGCGGTGCGCGCCGGAGAGGTCGACGACCACCGTGTCGTGCGGCGGCTCGAAGGCGGCTGCGGTCTCGTTGTCGAGGCAGAGGAAGAGGACGTCGGCGCCGCTCGCGGCCGCCTCGTCGTTGGGCACGAACGCCGGCAGCGAGCCGTTCAGGCGCGGGTCGAGGGCGGCCGCGCCCTCGCCGGCGAGCGAGTCGGAGCCGAGCGCGACCAGCTCGAGCCCGGGATGGGCGAGCACGCGGTCGAGCGTCTCCTGGCCGGAGTAGCCGGCACTGCCGAGGATGGCCGCGCTCTTCATGGTGAGAACTATACAGAGATCTGCAAATTATGCACGAACCTCGCTCAGCGGGCGGCGATCGAGATCGTCGCGCCGGGGCGCAGCCGCCGCAGCAGCGAGACGAGCTGCGCGTGCGGCAGGGAGACGCAGCCGTTCGTCGCACGGCCGGTGTCGACGTGCAGGAAGATCGCCGACCCGCGCCCGGGTACCACGGGTGCGTCGTTGTAGCGGACGTACGCGAACAGCCGGTACGCGGGCGTGATCCGCCACAGCGCCTCGCTGCGGCCGCCGAACGGCGGGGCGCTCCCGCAGCCGACGTGCCGGAAACGGTTGTACGAGGCGGAGCGCGGGTCCTCGTCCCACCAGTCGCCGCAGACGAGCCGGTGGTAGCCCAGGCGGACGCCCGGGTCGGGATCGATCCCGTACACGACCGGCCCGAAGCCGAACGTGCCGGCCGGGGTCGTGCCGTCGCCCTCCCGGTGGTGGGCCGAGACGCCGTTCCGGCCGACGCGCGCGCGCCACGGGCCGAGCACGCGCTTGCCGCACTCGCTCACGGTCAGCGTCGCCGTCGTGGAGCGGACGCCCGGGGCGGCGACGTTGATCCGCTGCGGGCAGTTCTGGGTTCCGGAAACGCCGAGCGCCAGGGCCAGGAAGAGGGTCAGCATCACGCGTACTCTGCCGTGTCGTGCAGGCGCTTCCGCCGTTCCACACCACGACGGAGACGGTCACGGCGGCCGAGCTCGGCCCCTCGTGGCACGCGGGTTGCCCGGTCGGGCCGTCGCAGCTGCGCCTGCTCCGCGTCACGTTCGTCGGCTTCGACGGCCGCGCGCTCACCGGCGCGATCGTCGTGCACCGCGACGTGGCGGGCGACGTCGTCACCGTCTTTCGCCGGCTTTACGACGCGCGGTTCCCGATCCGGCGCATGGAGCCGGTCTCGAAGTACGGCGCGAGCGACCGGCGCTCGATGGCAGCCGACAACACGTCGGCGTTCAACTGCCGGCTCGCCTCGGCCCCCGGCCCGAAGCGCTGGTCGGCGCACGCGTTCGGCAAAGCGATCGACATAAACACGATCGAGAACCCGTACGTGCAGGGGAGCTACGTGAGCCCGGCCGCCGGCCGTGCCTACCTCGAGCGCTCGCGCTACCGGCGCGGCATGGCGGTCGCGGGCGGCGTGCTCGTGCGCGCCTTCGCGTCAGTCGGCTGGCTCTGGGGTGGACGCTGGGCGGGCACGCCCGACTACCAGCACTTCTCCAGCACCGGGGGTTGACGGCCGCACGTCCTCGAGCCGGTCGACCTGGGCGAGCGCGGGGAAGACCCAGCGCCAGACGACCGCCAGCCCGACCGTCAGCGCGCCGCCGGCGACAACCGCCGGGACGGCGCCGAGCACCGCGGCCGCGACGCCGGACTCGAACGCCCCGAGCTCGTTCGAGGCGCCGATGAACACGCCCTCGACGGCGTTCACGCGGCCGCGCAGCGGGTTCGGCGTCGCGAGCGCGACCGTCGTCGAGCGGATGTTCATCGAGTACATGTCGACGAACCCGCTGACCGCGAGCGCGAGCGCCGAGAGCCAGAACCAGCGCGAGAGGCCGAACACGATCATGCTCGCGCCGAACACGCCGACGACGACGAGCAAGGTTCGACCGGCATGACCGCCCAATGGCTTGCGCGCGAGGCGCACCCCGGCGATCACCGCGCCGACCGCGGTCGCGCTGCGCAGCAGGCCGAGCCCGAACGGCCCGGTGTGCAGGATGTCGCGCGCGAACAACGGCAGCAGGGCGACCGCTCCGCCGAAGAGGACGGCGAAGAGGTCGAGCGTGATCGCGCCGAGGATGATCGGCGTCTCGCGGATGAAGCGCACACCGGCGACGAGGCTCTTCACGCCCGGCGGCTCCAGGCTCGCGCGCTCGATCGTGTCCGAGCGCCTGACGGTGAGCGCGAGCAGCGCCGCCCAGACGAGAAGAGCCGCGCCGACCACGTAGACGAGCTCCGGCTGGATCGCGAAGAGCAGGCCGCCGAGCGCCGGACCGGCGATCGTCGCCGCCTGCCCGCCGACGGAGCGCATCGCCAGGGCGCCCGCCAGCAGGTCGGTCGGCACGATCTCGGGCGTGAGCGAGCGCGCGGCGGGGTTCCCGAGCGCGGCGGTGGCGCCGGTGAGGGCGGCGAGCACGACGAACTGCCAGAGCTCCTGCGCGCCGGCGATCGTGACGAGGAGCAGCAGCCCGACGACGACGGCCTCGGCGACGTTGGAGACGAACACGAGCGTCGCGCGCGGCAGGCGGTCCGCGAGCTGGCCGGCCGGCAGGGCGAGCAGCGGCACCGGCGCGAACTCGGCGAGCCCGATCAGGCCGAGGTCGAAGGGGTTGCGATGGATCGCGAACACCTGCCAGCCCACCGCGACCGCGACCATCTGGCTCGCGAACCCCGAGCACACCATCGACGTCCAGAAGCGGCGGAAGTCGCTGTGCTGCAACGCAGGCGGAAGTTCGAACACCGCTCACACTCTGCCTTCTCAGCCAGTTCTTAGGTCCCGCTCAGCAACCGCATAGCGGGCGCTGGTCTCCTGGGTTGCAAGACAACCAGGAGGAACGAAACGCACATGCCCAGGAAGAACAATCGTCTCGCCGCAGCCGTCGTGGTCGCGGCACTCGCAGGAGGTGCAGCAGGCGCCGGCGCGGTTGCGCTGACGCACGACTCCCACAACGCGAGCCCCGTCGCCGTGGCCGCACCGAGCACCAGCAGCAACGTCGCCTCGACGCCTCTCTCCGTCGGCGCGGTCGCGAAGAACGCGACCCCGGCGGTCGTCGAGATCGACGCCACCCAGGCTTCGTCGAACTCGCCCTTCCCCGGCGGGTCCGGCAGCTCGAGCGCGCTCGGCACGGGCTTCGTCTTCGACGCACGCGGCGACATCGTCACGAACCAGCACGTCGTGAGCGGCGCAACGTCGGTGACGGTCAAGTTCATGGACGGGTCGACGTACAAGGGCACCGTGGTGGGCACCGACCCGAGCACCGACCTCGCCGTCGTACGGGTCAACGCGCCCGCCTCGAAGCTGAAGCCGCTCACGCTCGCCGACTCGACCAATCTCTCCGTCGGCGACGGGGTCGTCGCGATCGGCAACCCATTCGGTCTCGACGGCACGGTCACGACCGGCATCGTCAGCGCGCTCAACCGTGAGATCACCTCGCCGGACAACACGCCGATCGAAGGCGCGATCCAGACCGACGCCGCGATCAACCACGGCAACTCGGGCGGCCCGCTGCTCGACCTCGCCGGCAACGTGATCGGCGTCACGTCGCAGATCCAGAGCGACTCCGGCGGCAACGACGGCGTCGGCTTCGCCGTCCCGTCGAACACCGTGCGCTCGATCGTCTCGCAGCTGATCGCGAGCGGGAAGGCGCAGCACGCCCTGCTCGGCGTCACCATCCGCACGACCGCCGCCGGCACCGTCACGGTCGGCGACGTCAGCTCCGGCAGCGGCGCAGCCGCGGCGGGTGTGAAGTCCGGCGACATCGTCGTGGCCGTCGACGGCACCACCGTCGCGAGCGCGGAGAAGCTGCGCGCGATCATCGCGGGGCACAAGCCGGGCGACAAGGTCACCTTGACGGTGAAGCGCAACGGCTCGACACAGGACCTGACGGCCACGCTCGGAAGCAAGTAGCCGTCGCACGAACTCCCCGCGCGCGTTTCTCGCCTGGGCGCGCGCGGGGCGTCCATCGGTCCACAAAAAATCCCGCCGGGCCGGTGACGCTTTCGTCCACCTTCCGACCGACCGATCCAGGCTTGCGCCCTTCGCGACCGCTCGGGAGGCTTCGACCTACTCGCGCTCCGTGCCCTGCGGGAGCCGCACTGTACGACGAGCCGCCGGCGGCGCGCAAGTGCGGCGCCGCGTTGTTTCCCGCACATTGCGGAAAGTCGTCACGTGTCAGCGCAGCTCGAGCATCCCGAGCTCGAGGAGCTCGCGGATGTCGTCCAGCGTCGAGCGCCGCCGCGGCACGCGCGCACGTTCGATCGCTTCGGCGAGAGTCGCGCGGCCGTCGAGCTCGCCGAGAATCTCGACCACCTCGTCGTCGACCTCGAGCTCGGGCCACGTTCCCTCCTCGAGCACGACGCGGGCGCCCTCCTCGCCCAGCGCGAGCTCGATGCGCGTCTCGTCCGGCAGCGCAAGCCGCTCCCCGATCAGGTCGAGCGGATCGTCGATGCCGGCGATCAGCTGCAGCGCCTTGAAGACCCGCTCGATCTGGTCGCTGCCGTACTCGAGCTCGTCCTCGTCGGCCCAGTCGGTGCGGATCACGTGCCGGTGCCCGGGCCGCTTGTGCACGAGCACCGCGCCCTCGCTGATCCAGCCGACGCCGAGCTCGTCGAAGTACGCCGTCCAGCGGTCGAGCGCGAGCCCGTAGTCCTCCGCGTCGTCCGACAGGTGCTCGTTCCAGCCTGCGGCGTGATCGAGCGGGTCGACCGCGCTGAGGCTGATCACCCACGCGTCGCAGGGGACGGCGTCGAGCCAGGCCTGTACGTGCGCGTCGGCGTCGTCCTCCGACTCGGCGACCCAGCTGACGAGCATGCACGCGAAGCCGTCGTCGTTCAGGTGCTCCGGCGCATGCGTGACGACGGTCTGCGAGAGCTGATCGGCCTCGAACCCGGCCGCGTCGCGGTACTGCCAGCGGTCCTCGGGCGAGACGACGTAGGGCGCGTTACAGGTGATCAGATCGAAGCTTTCTCCGGCCACGGGCTCGAACAGGCTGCCGAGGCGGACCTCGACGTTGTCGATCCCGTTCAGGGCGGCGTTCAGCGCGGTGAAGGCGACCGCGCGCGGGTTGAGGTCGGTGGCGATCACGTGGTCGGTGTGCCGCGAGGCGAGCAGCGCCTGCGCGCCGCTGCCGGTGCCGATGTCGAGCGCGCGGCCGAAGCGGCGCCTCGGAGTGAGCGCGGCCAGCCACGACGCGGTCGGCGTGTAGCTCGCCACGTAACCGTGCGGGTCGTCGTCGCCGACGGGGAAGCCGTCGAACGACATCAGCAGCCCTTCGGCAGGAACGATCCGGCCGCACGCGGCGATCAGGTCGCCTTCGGCGCGCGCGAGGTGCGTCGTCAGCAGCGCGTCGAGGCCGTCGTGGCCGAACGCGGCGATCGCTTGGTCGTGGTCGATCGCCACCTGCAGCAGGAGCAGTCGCGTCGCGTTGCCGAGCGGCGTGTCCGGCAGGCGGCGGTCGTACACCGCCACGTCGCTCAGCCCTGCGGCCGGGCCGTCCTCGCCGAGCAGCCGCTCGACCGACTCCTCGTCGTACGGCAGCGCGCGCAGCGCACGACCGAGCGTGGCGGCTGCGCGCAGGTCCGGAACGGGATCCCAGTGATCGGCGATCGTGCATGGTGCCTGCACGCGCGGCGCGCGTTCGGGAGAACCGTCAGTCGCGGCACATGTCGCACGCGCCCTGCAGCACGACGTCGTGCTGCTCGACCGCATAGCCGCTCCGTGCCTCGACGCGCCGGATCGCGCGCTCGAGGTCGGGGTCGTCGAACGCCTCGACCTTGCCGCACTCGGTGCAGACGAGGTGATGGTGGTGCTCACCCGACTCGCGCAGCGGCTCGTAACGCGCGATCCCGTCGCCGACGTCGACACGCCGCACGAGCCCGACGGCGCTCAGCGACTCGAGCACGCGGTAGACGCTCGCAAGGCCGACGCGCTCGGCGAGCGCCGCGTGTACGTCGGCGGCGGAGACGCAGCAGTCCTCGGCATCGAGAACCTCGATCACGGCGACGCGCGCAGGGCCGTTGCGGTAACCGGCCTCTCTGAGGCGCTGCTGCGCGGACTGGGCCCAGGTCGCAGACACGGTTCCTCGATGGTAACGATTCTCGACAACGTAGACGAGAATCGCTATCGTCATCCGCCGTGGCGAGAACAATTCTCGTTTGCCTCGCGAGCGTCGCGCTGCTCTCCGCGTGCGGCGGTGGCGGCGACGACGGCCGGCTGCGGGTCGTCGCATCGACGAACGTCTACGGGGACATCGTGCGTCAGATCGGCGACGGCCACGTCGCTGTCACGTCGATCCTGACCGACCCGGACGCGGACCCACATCTGTACGAGCCCGGGACCGCGGCCGGGCTCGCCGTCGCCCGGGCCGGGGTCGTCGTGCAGAACGGGCTGGGCTACGACACGTTCATGGACCGCCTCGAGGAGGCGTCGCCCAGCGACTCGCGGCGCGTCGTGGCCGTCGCCGACCTGATCGGGATCCACGGCTCCGACGCGAACCCGCACCTCTGGTACGACGTGCCCGCGCTCGACACCGTCGCCGCCGGCATCGAGCGCGCGCTCGCGCAGTCCGATCCGACGCACCGCCGTGACTACGCCGCCGGACGTCGTCGTTTCGTCCAGCGTTTGCGTCCGGTCGAGCGCGTGCTGCGCAGGATCGACCGGCGCGCCGCCTCCACGCCGATCGCGTACACCGAGCCGGTCCCTGCGTACCTGACGCAGGCGGCCGGCCTCCGGAACCTCGCTCCGCAGTCGTTCACGCACCCGATCGCGCAGGGCAGCGAGCCTCCGGCGGCGGCCGTTGCCGAGATGACCGACCTCGTCGCGAAGCGCCGCGTGCGGGTCCTGCTCTACAACAAGCAGGCGGTCTCGCCGGTCACGGCGCGGGTTCGTGCGGCCGCGCAGCGTGCGGGCGTGCCCGTGGTCGCCGTCACGGAGACGCTGCCGCGGGGCGCGTCGTTCCAGGGCTGGATGCTGGCGCAGTCCCGCGCGCTCGCCGGAGCGCTCGGCGTATGACCGCCCCGGTCGTCTCGGTCGAGCAGCTCGCGCTCCGCTTCGGCGACCGCGAGCTCTGGCACGGGCTCAGCTTCGACGTCGAGCGCGGTGAGTTCCTCGCCGTGCTCGGCCCGAACGGCGCCGGCAAGACGTCGCTGCTCCGCATCCTGCTCGGCCGGCTGGAGCCGAGTGAAGGGCGCGTCGCGCTCGACCGCGACAGCATCGGGTACGTCCCGCAGCAGCGCGTGTTCGACCGCGACCTGCCGCTGCGCGGCCGCGACCTCGTCCGCTTCGGGCTCGACGGCCACCGCTGGGGCTTCGGCCGGCTCGCGGCGCCCGACCGGCGCCGCGTCGACGAGGCGGTGGCGGCGGTCGGCGCGACGGCGCTCGCCGACACGCCGCTCGGGCTGCTCTCGGGCGGCGAGCAGCAGCGGCTGCGCGTCGCGCAGGCCCTCGTCTCGAACCCGAGCCTGCTGCTCGCCGACGAGCCGCTGCTCTCGCTCGACCTCGCCTACCAGCAGGTGATCGTCCGTCTCCTCGACGAGCGCCGCCGCAGCGCCGGCACGCCGGTCGTCTTCGTCACGCACGACGTCAACCCGATCCTGTCGGCGGTCGACCGCGTCCTCTACCTCGGCCCCGGCGGCTGGGCGATCGGCCCGGTCGACGAGGTGCTGACGACGGAGACGCTGTCCCGCCTCTACGGCGCGGAGATCGACGTCCTGCGCGTGCGCGGGCGCGTCGTCGTGGTCGGCACGCCGGACGCAGAGCACGTCCACCACGTCCACTGATGTTCACCGACCTCCTAGGCCAGCACTTCGTGCACACGGCGCTCCTCGCGGGCGCGGTGGTCGCGGTCGTGGCGGGCGCGATCGGCGTGTTCGTCGTCACGCGCGGGCTGAGCTTCGCGGTGCACGCGATCTCGGAGCTTGGCTTCACCGGCGCGACGGGCGCGCTCGTGCTCGGGCTCGACCCGGTGCTCGGGCTGGTCGGCGGCTCGCTCGTCGTCGGCGCCTCGCTCGGCGCGCTCTCGCTGCGCGGCCGGGAGCGCGACAGCGCGATCGGCGCCGTGCTCGCGTTCGGGCTCGGCGTCGGCGTGCTCTTCCTCTCGCTCTACCAGGGCTACGCGACCGCGGCGACGAACCTGCTCTTCGGGAGCATCGTGGGCGTGAACGACGCGCAGCTCCGCCAGATCGCGATCGTCGCCGCGATCGTGCTGGTCGCGCTCGCCCTGCTCTACCGGCCCCTCTACTTCGCCGCGATCGACCCCGAGGTGGCGGCCGCGCGCGGTGTCCCCGTGAACGCGCTGTCGGTCGCGATCTTCCTGCTCGTCGCGCTCACGACCGCGGAGGCGATCCAGGTCGTCGGCGTGCTGCTCGTGCTGACCCTCGTGATCACCCCGGCCGCGGCCGCGCAGCGGCTGACCGTCCGGCCCGCGCTCACGTTCCTGCTCAGCATCGGGATCGCGCTCGTCGCCACGGAGGGCGGGATCCTGCTCTCGCTGGCCAAGTCGTGGCCGACGAGCTTCTTCATCAGCTCGATCTCGTTCGCCTTCTACGCAGCCGCGCGAGTCTGGTCCGCAGCCAGGAAAACCTAGACCCTCCGGGCTCACGCAGTCAGACAATTGCAATGTGAAGAGTGCTGTTCTTGCTGTGGGCGGTGTCGGGCCCGCATGCCTGCCGCGGTTCGCCGCCGCCCAGTTCTCGCTCGTACACTGTGACGGTGAAGCGTTCCCTCGCCGCCGTCGCAGTGTGCGCAGCGAGGCGTCCGGCGCCCGCGCTTCGACCGAACGTGGTCTGACCACGTTGCGTGGCCCGATGCGGCCTGTCCCAAGCGCGGCGAGAACCGCTTCGTTGCAGGGAATGTGGAAGAAACGTGGCACGTCCGTGAGCTTTGGTCTGACCACGGAGGGTGTCTCGGTGGGGCCTGTCCGGGCATGGCAAGCTCGCGCGAGCGACCAAGGAGCGTGACGATGACGTATGTCGCGGCGGACGACCGCTACGACCGGATGCAGTACAGGAGGAGCGGGCGCTGGGGGCTGAAGCTGCCCGCGATCTCGCTCGGCCTCTGGCAGAACTTCGGTGGCGACCGCCCGCTCGAGCGCTCGCGCGCGATGTTGCGCCGCGCGTTCGACCGTGGCGTGACGCACTTCGACCTCGCGAACAACTACGGGCCGCCGTACGGGGCGGCCGAGAAGAGCTTCGGCTGGATCTACACGCAGGACTTCCGCCCCTACCGTGACGAGCTCGTCATCTCGACGAAGGCGGGATACGACATGTGGCCGGGGCCGTACGGGGAGTGGGGATCGCGGAAGTACCTGCTCGCCTCGCTCGACCAGTCGCTGCAGCGGATGCAGGTCGACTACGTCGACATCTTCTATTCGCACCGCTTCGACCCCGACACGCCGCTCGAAGAGACGATGGGCGCGCTGCACAGCGCCGTGCAGCAGGGGAAGGCGCTCTATGCAGGGATCTCGTCGTACTCCGCCGAGAAGACGCGCGAGGCGGCCGCCCTACTGCGCGACCTCGGCACACCGCTGCTCATCCACCAGCCGTCGTACTCGCTCCTCAACCGTTGGATCGAGCCGGACGTGCTCGACGCGCTGGAGGAGGTCGGCGCGGGCTGCATCACCTTCTCGCCGCTCGCCCAGGGGATGCTCACCGACAAGTACCTCGACGGGATCCCCGAGGGCTCGCGGGCGACGCAGAACACCTCGCTCTCGCCCGACCTGCTGACCGACCAGGCGCTGGAGAAGATCCGCGCGCTGAACGAGATCGCGCAGCGGCGCGGGCAGTCGCTCGCGCAGATGGCGCTCGCCTGGACGCTGCGCGACCCGCGCGTCACCTCGACGCTGATCGGCGTCTCGAGCGTCGAGCAGCTCGACGACTCGCTCGGAGCGCTCGAGAGCCTCTCGTTCTCCGAGGACGAGCTTGCCGAGATCGATCGCTACGCGACCGAAAGCGACATCAACCTCTGGCGGCGTTCGAGCGGCTGACGAGCCTACGACGAAGCGAATCGCGCGCCGGCTTCGCCGGCCACGATCCGCTCGTACGCGCGGCGTACGGGCGACTCGGGGTCGGGGACCTGCGACTGGCGGCGATGTTGCTCGGCGATGAACTTGTCGAGTGCGCGGACTGCTTGGCCGAATGTGCGACCGTCTCCCATCCCGAGAGACGTCGGGAGTAGGACCTCCGGACACGATCCCTGGGACGAGTGACCTACCTATCCTGCGCGGATGACCGCGCTCGAAGGCATCTCCGTCGTCGACCTGTCGCGTGTCCTCGCGGGCCCGCTGGTCGCGATGACCCTCGGCGATCTGGGGGCGGACGTGGTCAAGATCGAGTCGCCTGGCGGGGACGACACGCGCCGCTGGCTGCCGCCGACCGATGCGCAAGGTCGCGCGTCCTACCACCATGCCGCGAACCGGAACAAGCGCTCGGTCGTGCTCGACCTGCGCCGCGAGCCGGACCGCGCGCTCGCCCGGCAGCTCTGCGACCGCGCGGACGTCGTCGTCTCGAACTTCAAGCCCGGCACGCTCGAGCGCTTCGAGCTCGACTACGAGCGGGTCGCGGCGGCCAAGTACTCATTCCTGCTAGCTATCCCCGCCGTGCTGGGGTCCGGGTTGTTCAAGCTCGCCGACATCTCCAACGATCCGATTCCGCCGGCCTGGGGGCCGATCGCGCTGGCCACGGGTGTCGCGTTCGCCATCGGGTACGCGGTGATCGCCTGGCTGCTGCGCTACGTCAGCACCCACAACTTCCTGCCGTTCGTGATCTACCGGCTCGCCCTCGCCGCCCTCGTTGTGGTGCTGCTGCTCACCGGGGTGCTCACCCCGCTCCCGCCCAGCTGAGGTGGGTCGGTCCAGACACGGTCAGGCGGAACCGACCCCCGCGATCTGGAGCG
>Ga0164308_10001820_pt1 | contig 11383 bp, 11 predicted proteins | sample Whisoiple_246_MG_FD_109983 | JGI IMG/M metagenome (GOLD analysis project Ga0164308, IMG submission 109983) | Soil microbial communities amended with fresh organic matter from upstate New York, USA - Whitman soil sample_246_MG | ecosystem: Environmental > Terrestrial > Soil > Unclassified >... | reverse complement strand
GTCCCACAGCCGTACTGCGGTGCGGGAGGCCAGCCCGAGCCAACGCAGCGCTTCCTCCGTGGAAGTCTCCTCGCTGGAAAAGGCGCTGAGCGCCCGCTTGAGTGTGGGCGCCGCGCCCGTGTAGCCCTCGGTGTTCAGCAGCGCCAGGCCATCGAGCAGCAAGTCGGGCGCGCTCGGCGGTTGGGTCGGACGGGGAGCGGTCCGTGCGGCCTGCGCAGCCTCCCGTAGACCGGGCCCGGTGCCGAACCGGCCTGCGTACTGCGCCGCGGAGAACGCTTCCAGATACGTTTCGCGGGCCAGCCCGACATCGAGCGGTTCGAAACTCTCTGCGGCCTTGAGCAGCAGCGGTGAAGCCTCCCTACCGCGGCCGGATGCAAACGCAATCTGCCCGCGCAACAACTCGGCCCACGCGCGCTGCAGCTCGTCGAGCGGCCCCGCCTCCGCCGTGGCCAGCAGGCGCAGCGCCGCATCAAACGCGCCGGATTGCACCATCACCCGCGCCGCCGCCAGCGCGCGCCCCGCCCGCCGCCCCGGCTCCAGCGTGAGCGCCGTGGACCGCTCCAGGAAGGCCGCCGCCGCGGCTAATCCGCCACGCGCCTGCGCACGCTCGGCGGACCGCTCAAGCTCGGCCGCGACCCCCTCATCGGCTCCGGGTGCCGCCTGGGCGAAGTGCCACGCACGCCGATCGGGATCGAGCTGTGGATCGGTCGCCTCCGCCAGCGCTTGATGCGCCTCTCGCCGCTGCTCCGGTGAGGCCGACCGGTAGATCGCCGAGCGCACAAGTGGATGGCGAAACGTCACCTGGACACAGAATTCCACCAAACCGTCGGACTCGGCGGCATCGGCGGCCTCGGCCTTGATCCCCAGCCGGTCCGCCGCCCGCAACAGCAGCGCCGAGTCGCCAAGCGGTTCGGCGGCCGCCAGCAGCAAAAGCCGCCGGGTGGCCGCGGGCAGCGGCGCCAGCCGCCGCGCGAAGCTGTCCTCGATGCGACCGGGCAGCGCCGCGACGCTGGGCAGCCCGAAGCCGCCCGCCAGCTGCGCCGGCGTCAACCCCCGCGGCAGCTCCACCAGCGCCAGCGGATTGCCGTGCGTCTCGGCCACGATCCGATCGCGCACCCGCTCATCCAGCGGCCACCGAATCACCGAGGCCAACAACGCCCGCGCATCCTCCTCACCCAGACCGCCGACCGCCAGCTCCGGTAGTCCCGCGAGATTCTGTTCGTTGCTCGGCTCGCGCACGGCAATGACCAGGGCGACCGACTCTGCCACCAGACGGCGCGCGACAAATGCCAGCGCCTGCGCCGAGGCCTGATCGAGCCACTGGGCGTCATCCACCAGACACACCAGCGGCGCCTCGCCGGCCACGTCGGACAACAGCCCAAGCACCGCCAGACCAACCAAAAAGCGATCAGGCGACGCCCCACCGGCCAACCCGAACGCCGTCCGCAATGCATTGCGCTGCGGTTCGGGCAGGCGATCAATCCGATCCAGCATCGGGGCGCACAATTGATCAAGGCCCGAATACGCCAGCTCCATCTCGGACTGAACACCCGCGGCGCGCGCCACCCGACATCCCGACGCCCGCCCCGCGACGTACTCCAACAGCGCCGATTTGCCCACCCCCGGGTCACCACGCACCACCAAAGCGCCGCTCTCACCTCCCTGAACGGCCTCCAACAGCCGATCGAGGACCTCGCACTCCTGGAACCGCCCCCGCAACATCTACCGACACCCCCAGGCTTTGGCAGCCACAGTTACCGGCGCCGCCGAGCAGACCAGCCGCGGCCACCAACTGCCGCCGCCCAACAGACCATTACCCACGCCGTCGACGTGGTGCATCTGCCCATCACCGCTCCGGGCAGAACCTTTTGTCATCCCCGACAACAACGCACCGGCCCTCGTTTGGACCTGCACGCAGCGCTCGGCAAGTGAGGCCAACACACGCGCATAAGTGTGCTGCGAATTGCGGAGTGCTGCGGAGCGGGCCGTGCCCGGGCGCCATGCGTCTCTGCTGTGCATGGAACCGGCAGATCCATACATTTGGATCTGCGTTAAGGGCGAGGTGGTCAAGATCATTGCGGTGCTTCGGATTCAGTCGAGCGGCAGTGGTGGATTGGCGCCGTCGAGGAATTCGACTGTCGAGAACACCAGTTCGGTGTCACCCACGTTTTCGAGGTCGTGAAGGAGGTATTCGCCTTCGCCGAAGTGAAGGTGGCGTGTTTGGCCGGCTACGTAGGTGACTTCGCGTGTAGTTCCATCGGCCGTATGTTGCCTGCTTGATCCGGGATTGATCGCGGTCCAAAAGTAATCCAACACGTGCCGGTGGGCAGCCACTCGTTGTCCGGGCTGCAGACGGATTTCCCAGACGCGGACCCGGTCGGATTCGCTCAGTAGTCGACTCCCCACTTTTCCGTTGAACTCATTGTCCACGAAATCTTGGCGAACCTCGTCAGGCCAGGCGTGGAAGTTTTCGCCTATCAGTTTCCCTGCCAGCGGCTGATCTGTGAGTGCATCGCCATTAGAAGTGCTTGGCATGTCTTTCCTTTCGCGCGTATTCGGGGTGGACTGTGGGTGGAGTATGTGTGGTATAGCCATCACTAGGATCGGTCGGCAGAAGATCGGTGTCTCGTGAGTACGTTTGCGCGCAACGGATTTCACATACCCGCGATCAGCCGGGAGGGCGAGGCCGAGTGTTCACGGCTGCTGCACAGTTGAATTGGGATCGAAACGCGGTTTGTCCTCGGTTGCGAGGCGTGTATTGTATCCGGCGCGCGCCGATTGATCGACATCCGTCAGCACGGTGTCTGCTCGCATGAGATGGCGAATTGCGTCTCGTAAGATCCGCGGCAATACCGACATCGCGGTGTTGATCGTGCCGGTATATCCGGGTACGTACACATCGGCACCGCGTCCGCGCCGCACCGCACGAACAATGGCTTCGCCCACAACAGTCGGCTCGACCTGGCGCACACCGCGCGCCGAGCCGAGCCCGTCGGCCATCTCGGTTGCAATGATTGCCGGCATGACGATGGAGACGGCAATTCCGCTGCCACGCAGCTCCCCACGTAGCGATTCGCTCAGCCCGACAACGGCATGCTTGGTGGCGGAGTATGTTGCACCGCCCGGCGATGCCATCTTGCCGGCCACCGAGGCCAGGTTGACGATGTGGCCCCGGCCACGAGGACCCATCCGGGCAAGCGCGAGCTTCGTGCCAGTCAGCACGCCACCGAGGTTGACGGCGATCTGGGTGCCGGTGGACGCGTCGCTCTCGTCCCCGAACAGTCCTACATGCTGAACGCCCGCGTTGTTCACCATCACGTCCAGAGGACCGAGTCGGTGTTCAACCTCGCTCAGAAATGACTCGAAGCTGGCCCGATCGGTTACGTCGAGCGCAAGGCCGATCGCGTTCCTCCCGATCCCCCTGGCGGCCACACCGGCGCCTGCTGCATCGAGGTCGCCGATTGCGACCAGGGCACCTCGCCGTGCGAATGCGTTGGCTGTGGCCAACCCGATCCCACGGGCGCCCCCGGTGATCGCGACAACTTTCCCGTGCAAGTCCACATGCTCAATGTCTGCGTCGCTCACCATGTCGGGAGTCCTGCGTGCCTGCGTAGGAATTCGACCTCCAGACGCAGCGTGTCGTCGAAGGCGACGCCACCTTGGTACACGTCGTAATGGCCGCCCTTGCTGCGGTGCAGTTCGGCGTGCGCAGTGAGTTCGGCCACCCGCAGAGCGGGTGATACCGGAGCCTGCGTGTCGGTTTCGGCGACGATCAGGAGAATCGGTATGCGAATCGACGCGGCGCGGCGAACGGGCCGGTGCATCGAGATGCTCAGTAACGACCGCGCGGCCAGGCGGTTGTTCCAGTGCACCGGTTCCCGAGGGGCCACCATCTCTTTGCCGAAGAGCGCGTCCGGGGTGTCGGAGACGCCCCACTGTCCCGGTGCCACACTAATGGGCAGGTAGATCGGGGCTCGCCCGAGCAGCGAGCCAATTCGATCCGCCAGTGCGACCGACATGAGCCGAATCGATCGACTGGGCCGAATCAACGTTGCCCCCGCGAGGCCGTCGACGAGTGGGCATTGGGCGACGGCTCCCGCAAGTCGTGAGTCCGACGCGGCGAGTGCGGTGACATGCATGCCGGCGAACGAGGTGCCCCACGCGAAGATCCGCTGCGCGTCGATGTTGGGATGCGCTGCAGCCCAACCGATTACGGTGCTATAGTCCTGACGCTGGCGCGGGACGTTGAGCTCATCACGCGGCCACCCACTCGAAGCGCCCCACTGCCGATAGTCGATCGCCACCACGGCGAAACCTTCACGGCAGAACCGCTCCGCGAAGGGCGCCAATCCACCTGCCTTCACTGCACCCAGACCGTGTCCCATGACGACCGCTGGGTGCGGGCCTTGCCCCGCGGGCTCGTAGAACCACGCGTCCAATTCCTCGCCACCGAGTGTCGGAATCCGCACGGTCGTGCGGGGCGGCGGAATCTTCGTATTCGGGTCGCTCATGATCGGTATTCCTTGCTTCCATCGTTGGGCGGTGTGCTGGCGGGGGAGTCGAACTGTCTTACTGAACAGTGAAAGTGCTCGGGATGATGCGATTGCGCTGGAGGTCAGCGAACAGCTCGGCGAACATGCGATCTGTCTCGATGAATGGGGCGAAGCCGTACCGTCGTGCCTTCAGTGTCGACCGCGCAATGTCCCAGTCCGATCCGAAGATAGCGTCCGCGAAGCCCCACGAGACGATGTCGGGATAAGCGTATGGCTGCAGGTTGTGCTTTGCGACGATGCGATCCCACACCGGTCCCTTGTCTGTCATGAACTCCGTCAGCGAGATGTGGCGCGGTTCCGTGTCAGGGAGGCCGAACATGGCCGCGAACTGGGGCCAGATGTTGCACCAGCGGAAGTAGTCGCCGTTGGTGATGTTGAACGCTTCTCCCGCTGCTGACGGCGTGGTCGCCGCCCAGTGCGCCGCCTCGGCAAGGATGCGCGCGTCGGTGACTTCGTAGAGAGCTGTCCAGGCGCCCGGTTTGCCCGGGAACGAGAACGGGACATCCAGTTCACCGCAGATCGCCGCGTACACAGCGATCGCCATGGTCAAGTTCATCGGGTTGCCGACGGCGAACCCACAGACTGCCTCGGGACGAAGGGCCGACCACGCGAAGCCACCGCCCACAGCGGCCTCTTCGAGCCAATCCTGTTGGTCGTAATAGAAATTCGGTGGCATGTGCCGCGGGTCGTCTTCCAGCGCCGGCGTGCGGATCGGCCCGAGATGGCAGCCGTACCACTTCCCACCCTCCATCAGGTTGACGTGTTCCAGGCTCGGCGATGCCGAACTCAGCGCCTCCACAGCGTTGACGAGGAGGGCGAGGTTCGCGTCGACCTCCAGAGCGCGCGAGGGCATGGGCTGGTAGGCCGCATAGAAGATGTGCGTAGTCTTCTTGAGTTCTGCGAGCGCAACAGTAGCGCTGTCCTTTTCGCGCAAGTCGACCGACAGGAAACGGGCTGTCGTGTCGAAATCGGGAGCCCGTCGCGATAACGCCACCACATCCCAGTTCGGGTCACCAGTCAGGTGATCGATCAGTGAGCGCCCGATCACTCCCAGCCCACCGACGATCACTGCGTGCCGATCAGACATTCCAATCCTCCATAGTTGTAGGTCTTTTGCTAGTTCGAGGCGACGGTCACTAGACGGCGGAGACGATGCCACCGTCCACGGTGTAGTCAGCTCCGGTGACGTGTTTCGACATGTCCGAAGCGAGGAAAGCGATGACTCGAGCAACGGCTGGGTCACCGAGCTTCTGCAGCGGCAATTTTCGAACCTCCTTGGCGAAATGATCGATAGCCGCTTCTTTGTCGAGGTTGTATTCCGTTGCCAGTGAGTCGCCGAAGCCACCCGGTCGGTCCCACGCCGGTGTTCGCGTCGGGCCCGGCGAGACACAGTTGGAGCGAACTCCAGCAGGACCGAATTCGATGCTGAGCGCCTTTGAGATCATCAATATCGCGGCCTTGGAGACGCTGTAGTCGACGAAGAATCGGTCGGGGGCACGTCCCACGTCTGAGGCCACGGATACTATTGCGCCGCGCCCTTGTTCGACCATGTGCGGCAGCACGGCACGACAGGCTCGCACGGCCGAATAGAAGTTGAGATTCATCAGTTCGTTCCACTCGGCGTCCGAAACAGCCAAGAAGCTCTCGCGGAACGGGAACGCGCCGACATTGTTCACGAGCACATCCACTCGGCCGAACGCTCTCATCGTTTCGGCAACCGCGAAACCTGCGCCGTCGGGCGTGGACATATCGACTTTAAGTGCTGTCACGTTGTCCGACAGTTCGCCGGCGGCCGACGGATCGAGGTCCGCGGCGACCACTTTCGCGCCTTCGCCGAGGAATGTCTGTGTCGTGGCCAGACCGATGCCCGAACCCGCCCCAGTGATCACAACAACGCGGTCATGCAATTGAAAATCCATCGAGGTCTCCTTTTGAAGCTGTCATCGATGCGGCGCAGAACACATGACCCGGCGAGGTAATTCGCGCTCCAACGCTCTCGTGGCGGGACGGCGGAGCCATGCCACTACCTTCGCCGTCCCGGCGATATATTGCAAAGACGAAATTATCCAATTCTGTATAAGAAAACATTATGGTGTTGTGGGTGAACCTTCTGCAGCTTCGTTACTTTGTGTCCATCGCCGAGGAGGGTTCCTTCACCCGTGCAGCGGAGCGACTACTCGTGGCTCAGCCCTCGCTCTCGCAACACGTGAAGAGCCTCGAACACGAACTCGGCGGGGCGTTACTGGAGCGCCTACCCAAGGGCGTTCGGCTTACCGCGGCAGGCAAAGAGTTCCTGCCCGAGGCCCGCGCTGCCGTCACCCATGCCGATCGCGCAAAGCGCAATGCGCGCAGCGTGTTCGGACTCGAAGGGGGAGAACTCGAAGTAGCAACCGTGACGTCGGTAGCCTTCGGAGTGCTACCCCCGGCCTTTGAACTGTGGCACGCAAACCATCCGTCGACAAGGATTGCCCTGCGCGAGTTCACACACCGTCAGGCACTCGACGACGCGGTACGAGCGGGTGTCGGTGACATAGCGGTCGGACCTCGCCCGCCGCACTGGAAAGGCCCGCTGGTTGCTCTCGGATGGGAAGAGTTCGTCGTCGTCTTGCCTCGATCGGACCCGCTGACGAAGAGCAAGCGGGCGATATCGCTCGAGGAACTCGCAGACCGCGATTGGGTTCTCTACGGGCCTGACCACGGATTGACGCACCTGATTCAGACAGCCTGTGCACGCGTCGGCTTCGTTCCCCGGAGCGCCGCTCAAACGGGACAAGTGGCCGCGGCCGCGCATCTCGCCGCCTGCAGCCTGGGAGTGACGATCGTCCCCAACAACGTCCTACCGCGCGGTCTCGACGCCGGTGTACGAAGTCTGAAGTCGCCACTGGTTCGTCAGCTCGTAGCCTTTACCCGCCAGAGTTGGTCGCCGCTAGCAGAAGCATTCCTGCAAGCACTCGTCGCCCTGCCCTGGGACCAACGGCCCCACTCGGCGACTGTCGTGGACTAGCTGCTGTGCCGATCACCATCGCGTGACACTGGCACCTGACTGGTCTCGGGCGCCTGGCGCGCTGCGCTTCGGCGAATAGATCAAGGTACTTATCGAGCACCAACACATCGGTGTGCGTGCCAGGCACCGGTCGCGCCGTCGATTGACCCATGCCTTCGCCCCCGTGGGATCCCTCGCCCATATCGATGGATGGCAGCGAGCGACACCAAGCTAGATCACATACGCATGCAGTTGCACCGAGCACTGCCCATCAATCCGAACGTGACCTAACAGAATCGGTGTCGGTCGGGGGTGGCGCCAGCCGGGACAGTGCAGACGGTAGGGGTGCGGCCGAACGCCCACCTGGGGATCCTACGGATGCGAACGTCCGGGTGCCAGGCGGAGCATTTTGTCGCATGCTGGTCCGTCAGCCCGCGTATTGGCTGGGCCGTGCGAAACGGCCTGTGGGTCTTCGGCACCCAGAACTACGCCGAGCTGCTGCGCGCGGCCTTCGCCTGCACACACGACGGCGCGCTGGCAGGGGCATACCCTGTGATTTCGGACTGACTTGATACCACACTCGCGGCATCGTCACGGCCGCTGAACCAGATTGGTAATCGTGACGGCGACAACCCGCGCTTGACCAGTGCGCGCAGTGATCCCTACACACCGAGGAAGTATGGAGTGTCGATGACCGATATCAATCGCACCACCGTCCGTATCCCGACGCCATCTGGGTTCGATATCGAGGCCTGGCTCTACCTGCCCGAGGGACAGGGCCCGTTTCCCGCGGTCGTGATGGGTCACGGACTGGGTGCCGTCAAGGTCGGCGGACTGGCATCATTCGCCGAACGATTCTGCCGGGAAATGTTCGCCGCGGTGGTCATCGATTACCGCCAATGGGGCGGCTCGGAGGGGCAGCAGCCGCGCGACGAACTCAACGTCGGGCGCCAACGCGACGACTACGGTGCCGCGATCGGTTGGGCCGGGGCCCAACCGAACATCGACCAGCACCGAATATTCGTGTGGGGCACTTCATTTGCCGGCATGCACGCCACCGCACTGGCCGCCTCCGATCACCGCCTCGCCGGCGCGATCGCCCAATGCCCACTGGTTGACGGTCTCGCCGGTTCACGCCTGATGCGCCCCAGCCGCTCCCTTGCGCTATTCGCCACCGCGATCGTCGATCGCCTCGGGTCGCTCGTCGGCCGCGAGCCGATATATCTGCCAGTCAATGTGGCGCCCGGAGAATGGGGCATCGCCGACACGCCAGATGCGCTGTTCGGCAAGAAGGTCATGCACCCTCGCGAGCCGGTCGACTGGCACAACCGGATGGCAGCACGGTCACTGCTGAGCATCCCCGCCCACCGCCCCGTCCGCCACGCCCGCGACATCAACATCCCCATCCTGCTCATCGTCGCCGAACACGACACCCAGGCACCGATCGGTCCGGCGCTCGCCATGGCCGATCGCGCACCCCAAGCAGAACTTCACCGCAGCAAGGGCGGCCACTACGACGTCTACGATGGCGGAATCGCCTTCGACGACGTCATCGAGTGGGAAGTCGAGTTCCTCCGGCGCCATGCCCACATCGCGTCAGCCGGGCCGTCAACACCCTCGCCGCAAGGCAACCCCACCGTTAGCGGCGAATGATCGCCGTTGTCTCTCTTCTGGACCAAACGGGCCGATCAGATGTCGGAGAAACTCGACAGGGAAGGCCTCGCCGAAATCGGCTGACCTGCTCTGCTGACCAATTGCGATCTTCGGCGAGGTGCGCTTTGTCGAGCCGTATCGAGCCCTCCGTCGAGTTCACTCCAAGAGGCAGATTGTGGGGAATGTCGCGACGCTTCGCGACCTGGACGAGTATTTCGGCCGCTCGGCCCGGGTCCCGGCCGCAACGCCACCGGCCTCACGACGCCAGGCGAGTATCTAGGGCGTACTCCTCGGGGATGGGCCGGACGGTCATCGACGACCCTGCCCCGCCGGTGCGAAAACCGCTCGGTTCGAGGACGATCACCTAGATGCCGAACCGAGCGGTCTCGGCCCGCAGCACGCGGCTGAATCCGTCGATCGCGAATTTGGCCGCCTGGTGGGAAGCGATGCCGGGGGCTACCGACGCGGCCGCCCATCGACGAGAACTGCATGATCAATGCGCCGCCTTGTTCTCGCAGCACGGGGATGGCCGCCTTCGAGACGTTGTAGACACCCCACAAGTTGGTCTCGAACTGGGCGCGGAAGTCCTGGTCGTATCCGGTCTCGATCGGTGACACGTTGGCGTACCCGCGTCGTTGACGATGACGTCGAGCCTGCCGAACCGGGGGAGTGAGTGTTTAGGGCCGCACCTCGACAGGCAGGGCGGGACGGCCGCCACCGAAGGAGCTACTGGCACGGTCGATCTCGCCGAAGAAGACCATGACGTCGTTTGGGTCCGTTCCTGCCGCCTGCAGGCGAGTCACGATCGCGGAAAGAAGCGAGCGCTTCCTGTCTTCCTCAGTTCCCGACGAGACCAAGACCTCGATCATCAGGACATGCTCGCTGCGAGGCTTCTGCAGATCGGGATAGCGAGGGCTGATGCGAAGGTCAGCTTCTTCCAACGAGATGAACCTCTGGAAGTGATCGTCCTCAGGATAACCAGCGCTGACGCTTGCTTCATGAATGGCGGCGGATATTGCGTCCTTTTCTGTCACCGTTCTCCCGGTACGCATTGTGACGGTGAAAAGTGGCATCGAATTCCCGGTTTTGGCGAGTAGGAGGCGGTCTGTTCGTGCGGGGTGTTGATGGTCATCGTAGGCGAGGAGGTTGCGGACCTCGGTGTTCTAGACGCGGCGAGCAGGGTGCGGACATACGGGGCGAGAACCGGCCAATATCGTACCCAGCAAAGCCGCCGACCAGTCCGGAAGATGACTCGTCGGCGGCTTTTCTACACCTTCCGGGTCAGCCCGCCTCGGCGGCGAGCTTGCTTAACACGTCGGTGAGGCCGGCGACCACGTCGTCGCTCTCGCGCGGAGGCTTGCCACCCAGTGTGTCGATCGGCAGCGAGAACGCGGGCGCATCGACAACGTCGGCCCCGGCGATCCCGAATGACTTACGGGCCCTATCGTTCCCCGATATCCCGCCATACTGGCCCATGGAGGCGCCAACCATAGCCAGCGGCTCGGCCGCCATCGCATTTTGCACGGGAGGGGCTAGACAGCCAGTCGATCGCATTCTTGAGTCCGCCGGGAGTGCTGCCGTTGTGCTCCGGTGTCACCAACAGGATCGCGTTGGCTTCAGCGACGGGCGCCGCGCAGCGTGCTAGCCGACGCGGGTAGGTCGGCGGCGTTGTCGATGTCCTCGTTGTAGAGCGGAGTTCGCCGAGGCCCCCTCCGAGGCCTTGGTAGACGTCAACACTTTGATACCCGACAGTGAAGCTTCCTTTCGTTATTCGGCTGGGTCAGAAGGGATAGGCAGGCGGTGTGGGCTGAACGGTGATCCATCGGGTGTCGGGGTAGGCCTCGATATTGGCGGCAGCGGTGCCGAAGCGAGATGAGTTGCCCGAGTTGCGAACCCCGCCGAAGGGCACGTGCGCGTCGTCGCGCAGTGTCTGGTCGTTGACGTGCGCGGTGCCTGTGGGAATGCGCTCGGCCAAGGCGAGTCCGGTAGCGACATCGGCGGTGAAGATGCCCAGCGCGAGACCGTATTCGGTGTCGCAGGCCAGCCCCACGGCTTCGTCGAGCGTCGAAAAGCGCGTGACGCAAGCGACCGGGCCGAACACCTCCTGGTCGTAGGCGGGAATGCCGGGTCCGGCGTCGGCCAGCACCGTCGGCCGGTAGAACAGCCCCTCATAGGTGCCACCGGTGAGCAGCTT
>Ga0164308_10001819_pt1 | contig 11390 bp, 6 predicted proteins | sample Whisoiple_246_MG_FD_109983 | JGI IMG/M metagenome (GOLD analysis project Ga0164308, IMG submission 109983) | Soil microbial communities amended with fresh organic matter from upstate New York, USA - Whitman soil sample_246_MG | ecosystem: Environmental > Terrestrial > Soil > Unclassified >... | reverse complement strand
TCGTGGCGCCGGCCGCACCTGGTCCGCCGGTGCCGCGGTTGCGCCACGGCGCCTGCTGCATCAGCTCGCGGCCGGTGGCGGTCCGGGTCGCGAACCACCAGGCCCCCACGACGAGGAGCACGAAGCCGAAGAAGCGGAAGCCCCTCGAGTCGCCGCCCCACCAGGGCCCACCACCGAGGACCGAGATGGCCGTGACGACGAGGAGGAAGATCGAGCTGCCCTCGCCGTGCTTGAGGGCGCGCTCGACGTGGATCTCGCCGCGCTCGTCGGGCATGAGGAGCCACAGCACGAGGTAGAGGGCGACGCCCATCCCGAAGAAGATGGAGAAGAGGATGAAGCCCGCCCGGACGACGAGCGGGTCGACGCCGAGCCAACGGGCCAGGCCCGTCGCGACGCCGGCGAACCAGCGACCGTCTCCCTGACGCACGATCCCCGGGCGTCGCAGAGCGGTGTAGAAACCGTCGAGGCCGTGCCCCTGCGGAGGGGCGTCATTGCTTTTCGTCATGCCACCACAGTGACGCGCCGGACGCCCGCCAACCATGAGGGTCGACCCTGAGCGCACCCTGACGCGACCCCCAAAGGAGGCCGGGATGGTCGCCCTCGCCCGCCGGGTGAGTCAGGATGGAACGGTGCAGACGGCATACGAGAACGGAACGGGCCCCGTGCGCCCGGCCTGGCGGGCGACGCCACGGCCCCCGCTCGTGCGCCAGCGGCAGGGCAAGGTCATCGCGGGAGTCGCGATGGGGCTCGCCGAGCACCTCGGCCTGCCGGTCGTCGCCGTCCGCGTGGCTCTCGTCCTGACGAGCATCCCCTTCGGCGCGGGGCTCGTCGTCTACGTCTTCCTCTGGGCCACGATGCGCGAGGTCGGCGACGTCGACCCCGCCGTCTCCTCCGCCCCGACCCTGTCGCCGGGCGGCCCGATCGCCACCGGCCCCGCGAGCGCCGGCACCATGTCCGGCTCCCCCGGCGTCCGACAGCACCACGTCGACCTCGCCGGCCTGCGCACGTGGCTGCGGAGCGGCAACCAGGCCGTCATCATCACGCTCCTCGGCGTGGCCGCCCTGGCCGTCGCGGGGGCGCTCTGGCTCGGGGGTGCCGGTCTCGACGTCCACGCGGAGCTCATCCTCCCGGTCGTCGCCATCGTCATCGGCGCGATCTTCTTCTGGTCGCAGCTCGACGACACCGACACCCTCGGCGCCCGCCGCCCGGTCCGCTGGATCTGGCTCGTCGTCGGCCTCGGCCTGACCATCCTCGGCCTCGTCGGCCTGCTCGTGCGCGGTACCAACCTCACCGAGCTGTGGCAGGTGGCGGGTGCCGTCCTCGCCGCCCTCGTCGGGGTCGCCGTCCTGTCGGCACCGTGGATCCTGCGTCTCTGGAGCAACCTGCGCCTCGAGCAGGCCGCGCGCATCCGGGCCACCGAACGCGCCGACATCGCCGCCCACCTGCACGACTCGGTGCTCCAGACCCTGGCCCTCATCCAGCGCCAGTCCGGCGACGCCGCGACCGTCGCGCGTCTCGCCCGCGCCCAGGAGCGGCAGCTGCGCAGCTACCTCTACGACGAGGACGCCCGGGCCGGCACGCTCGGTGCCGCGCTCACCGCGGCCATGGGCGAGGTCGAGGACCTCCACGGCGTGCCCGTCCAGCTCGTCGTCACCGGCGACCGGCCGATGGACGAGCACCTCGACGCCCTCGTCAAGGCCGTGCGCGAGGCCACGTGGAACGCCGTGCGCCACGCGAGCCCGCCCGTCAGCGCCTACGTCGAGGTCGGGCCCGACGCCGTCGAGGCGTTCGTCCGCGACCACGGCGCGGGCTTCGACCTCGACACCGTGCCCGACGACCGAGCCGGTGTGCGCGAGTCGATCATCGGCCGCATGGAGCGCCACGGTGGCACGGCCCGCATCCGGCGCCGCGCCGACGGCACCGAGGTCGTCCTGCGCCTGCCGGTCCGGCAGCCGAACGAGCCCGAGGCGTCCTCCGCCGGCGGCCCCGCTGATCCCCCCGCACCAGTCACCGACCCCAGCAGCACAGCCGGCAGCCACCCTCGCAGCACGCCGGACCCCGACCCCCAGGAGCAGGCTTCATGACCGACCCGCGGACCATCCGCATCGTCATCGTCGACGACCACCACATGTTCCGCACCGGCGTGCGCGCCGAGCTGACCTCCCTCGCCGCCACGCCGCGGGCCGGGGCCTTCACGCTCGAGATCGCCGGCGAGGCCGGTGCGGTCGAGTCGGCCGTGCAGGTCATCAAGGAGCAGCGACCCGACGTCGTGCTCCTCGACGTGCACCTGCCCGGCGGCGACGGGCACGGTGGCGCCGACGTCATCCGAGCGTGCGCCGGGGTCCAGTCAGGCGCCGACGTGCCGGTCCGCTTCCTCGCGCTCTCCGTCTCAGACGCCGCCGAGGACGTCATCGCGGTCATCCGCGCCGGTGCCCGGGGCTACGTCACGAAGACGATCAGCGCCGAGGAGCTGCTCACCGCCATCGGTCGGGTGGCCGACGGCGACGCCGTCTTCAGCCCGCGCCTCGCCGGCTTCGTCCTCGACGCGTTCGGCGCGACGGCCGGTGAGGTCGCCGAGATCGACGAGGAGCTCGACCGCCTCTCGGCGCGCGAGCGCGAGGTGATGCGCCTCATCGCGCGCGGCTACCAGTACAAGGAGGTCGCGAAGGAGCTCTTCATCTCCGTCAAGACCGTCGAGACCCACGTCAGCTCGGTGCTGCGCAAGCTCCAGCTCAGCTCACGCCACGAGCTGACCGCCTGGGCCATGGGCCGCCGCCTCCTCTGACCCGCCGCATCCTCCTGCGCCCTGGACCGAACGCAGCGTTCGGTCGCGAAAGCGTTGTTAGAACAGAGAGTTCGTCACCGAACGCGGCGTTCGCGACGTGGGCGGGAGCGGGCGTATGCCGGTCAGGCGGGGTCGGCGACGAAGCGGCGCAGGGCGGTGACGATGATCTCGGGCGCGTCGGTGTGCACCCAGTGACCGGCGCCCTTGATCGTGAAGAGCCGCGTGCGCGGGAAGTGGCGTCGCATGCGCTCGCCGTCCTCGCGCTTGACGTACCGGGAGTCGCCGCCGGCGACCCACAGCACCGGGCCCTCGTAGGGCGCGAGCTCGTCGGCGTCATGGGGCCAGTCGGCGATGCGTGAGTCGACCCCCAGCGCGGCGTCGCTCGCGACGAGGTCGAGGTTGACCTGCCAGCGCCACGTCTGGCCGTCGCGGCGCAGGTTCTGCAGGAGGAAGGCCTTGACGCCGGGGTCGGGCTCGCTGAAGCGGGCCTCTGCGTCACCGCGGCTCGTCAGCTCGCCGAGCGGCAGGGCCTGCATCTCGCGGATGTAGCCCTCGAAGCGCTCGAGCGAGCCGTAGCCCTTGGGCGCGATGTCGACGACGACGAGTCGCTCGACCAGCTCGGGGTGGCGCAGCGCGAGCACCATGGCGACCTTGCCGCCCAGCGAGTGGCCGACGACGGCCCACTGCTCCCCCTCGCCGACCGCGCGGAGCGTCGCTGCCACAGCGTCGGCATACGCGTCGAGCGAGAACTGCTGCGACCACGGGGACCGCCCGTGGTCCGGGAGGTCGACGAGCAGGCAGCGGGCGTCCGTGCCCTCCGGGCCGCTCACCGCCTTGGCGATCTGGTTCCAGTTGCGGCCCTGGCCGAAGAGACCGTGCAGGAAGGCGATGCGCGGCCCGGCCGTGCCCACGGACAGGGTGTTGAGGGAGGCCTGGTCAGCAGCCGTGGTCATGAGCGCGAGCCTACGCGGCGGTCCACCTCACGCTGCTCCCGGTCGTCCGTGAGGGCCCCGCGGGAGAGCTCCGTGCGTGACCTCACCGACCCTCCCGGAGTCCGTGAGACAGCTGTAACCACGGTGTCACAGCGGACCCGGCGACCGGCAACACCGGCTTCCTAGCGTGAGCGTCACGCTCTCGCAGCGGCCCAGAACCGCCTCACCCCGTCACCGTCCCGCTCGGCTCGAGCAGCCCAGGAGGAACCCCGTGAGCACCACCACCGGAAGCAGCACCGACAGCACCACCGGCAGTGCCGCCGAGACCAGCACCACGTCACCCACTCTCGCTCCTGCGCTCGACCGTCGCGGTCGCTTCCGTGAGCTCACCGCCCCCAGGACACGGGTCATCCGCGACTGGGACCCCGAGGACACGGCCGCGTGGGAGGGCGGCAACAAGGACGTGGCGCGCCGCAACCTGATCTGGTCGGTGGCCACCGAGCACATCGGCTTCTCGATCTGGTCGATCTGGTCGGTCATGGTCCTCTTCATGCCGCAGGCGGTCTACGGCTTCACGCCGGCCGACAAGTTCTTCCTCGTCGCCGTCCCGACGCTCGTCGGCGCCGTGCTCCGGGTGCCCTACACGATGGCGACGGCCTTCTTCGGCGGTCGCAACTGGGCCATCGTCAGCGGCATCGCCCTCCTCGTGCCGACCACCCTGACGTGGTGGCTCATGGTCAACCCCGGCCACTCGCTGTCGACCTTCCTGCTCGTGGCCGGTCTCGCGGGCCTCGGCGGCGGCAACTTCGCCTCGTCGATGACGAACATCAACGCCTTCTACCCGCAGCGGATGAAGGGCTGGGCCCTCGGGCTCAACGCCGGTGGCGGCAACATCGGCGTTCCGGTCATCCAGCTCGTCGGGCTCCTCGTCATCGCGACGCTCGGCAACCGCCGGCCCGAGGTCGTCTGCGCCGTCTACCTCGTGCTGCTCGCCGTGGCCAGCATCGGCGCCGCGGTCTGCATGGACAACCTCGACCACCAGACGGCCAACCCGAAGGCGATGCTCGAGGTGCTGCGGCACGCCGACGCCTGGGTCATCTCGCTGCTCTACATCGGCACCTTCGGCTCGTTCATCGGCTTCGGCTTCGCGTTCGGCCAGGTGCTCAACCAGACGTTCCTCGCCGGCATGACCGGCAGCGCCGCCCCGACCCCGGCCCAGACCGCGGCCGCGAGCCTGCACGCCGCCCAGATCGCCTTCATCGGACCGCTCCTCGGCTCGGTCAGCCGTGTCTGGGGTGGCAAGCTCGCCGACCGCCGAGGCGGGGCCGCCGTGACCCTGTGGACGTTCGTCGGCCTCACCGTCGCGGGCGTCCTCGTCACCCTCGCCGCTCGCTCCGACGACGTGACCTCGGGCGCGGCGACCGGGCTCCAGCTCACCGGCCTCATCGGCGGCTTCGTCCTCCTCTTCGTCCTCTCGGGCATCGGCAACGGTTCGGTCTACAAGATGATCCCGGCCCTCTTCGAGGCCAAGTCCGCCTCGATCCCCGGTCCCGCGGTCGAGCGCACGGCCTGGTCGCGCTCGATGGCCGGCGCCCTCATCGGCATCGCCGGCGCCATCGGTGCCCTCGGCGGCGTCCTCATCAACCTCGGGCTGCGCGCGTCCTACCAGGGCGCCGGCCACTCGGCCACGGCCGCGTTCGTCGTCTTCACGCTCTTCTACGTCGGCGCCGCCACCCTGACGAAGGTGCGCTACCGCCGATGACCGCCACCTCATGGAGAATGCCGTCCCGCTCGCTCGGTGGGGACGTCCCCTCCGAGCAGGCGGGCGTCGCGACGCACTGCGCCTACTGCGGGCTCCAGTGCGCGATGACGCTCACCGGGTCGTCGGCGGCCGACCTCACGGTCAGCCCTCGTCGCTTCCCGACGAACCGGGGTGGCCTGTGCCAGAAGGGATGGACGAGCGCGGAGCTGCTGCGCACGCCCGGACGCCTCACGACCCCGCTGGTCCGCCGCGACGGCGACCTGACCCCCGCGTCGTGGGACGAGGCCCTCGACGTCGTCGCCGATGCCATCGTGCGGACGCAGGCGGCACACGGGCGGGACGCCGTGGCAGTCTTCGGCGGTGGGGGTCTGACCAACGAGAAGGCCTACCAGCTGGGCAAGTTCGCGCGAGTGGCGCTCCGCACGAGCCAGATCGACTACAACGGCCGCTGGTGCATGAGCTCGGCCGCCGCCGCCGGCATCCGCTGCTTCGGTCTCGATCGGGGCCTCCCCTTCCCCGTCACCGACATCGGCTCGGCACACGCCGTGCTGCTCCTCGGCGCCAACCCCGCCGAGACGATGCCGCCCTTCCTGACGCACTTCGTCCGCGCCGCCGACGCCGGAGGCCTCATGGTCGCCGACCCGCGTCTGACGCCGACCGCGGCCAAGGCCGTCGACGGCGGCGGGCTGCACCTGCAGCTGCGCCCCGGTACCGACGCCGCCCTGGCCCTCGGGATGCTCCACCTCGCCGTCACCGAGGGGTACGCCGACCGCGGGTTCGTCGCCGAGCGGACCTCGGGCTTCGACGACCTCTGGCCGATCGCCGCGCAATGGCTGCCCGAGCGCGTCGAGCGGGTCACGGGTGTCGCCGTCACGACGATGCGGGCGGCCGTCGCCGCGCTGGCCCGCGCCCGCGACACCGAGCGCGGCGCCTACGTCCTGTCGGCCCGCGGCAGCGAGCAGCACGCGAGCGGCACCGACACGGTGACGGCGTTCATCGCCCTCGCCCTCGCGCTCGGGCTGCCCGGCAACCCCGGCACCGGCTTCGGCACGATCACCGGCCAGGGCAACGGCCAGGGCGGACGTGAGCACGGCCAGAAGGCCGACCAGCTCCCCGGCTACCGCAAGATCGACGACCCGGCCGCCCGGGCCCACGTCGCCGCGGTCTGGGGCATCGACCCCGCGGACCTGCCGGGTCCGGGCCGCAGCGCTTTCGAGCTGCTGTCGGCACTCGGCACCGACGGCGGTGCGCGCGTCCTCATGGTCCACGGCAGCAACCCCGTCGTCTCGGCCCCCGACGCACGGGTCGTGGCCGAGCGCCTCGCCGCCCTCGACCTGCTCGTCGTCTCCGACTTCGTCCTCTCCGAGACGGCCGCCGTCGCCGACGTCGTGCTCCCCGTGCTCCAGTGGGCCGAGGAGGAGGGCACCCTCACCAACCTCGAGGGCCGGGTCCTGCGCCGCCGCAAGGCGCTGGACGCCCCCGTGGGGTGCCGCAGCGAGCTCGAGCTCTGGAGCGAGCTGGCACTCCGGATCGGTTGCAGCACAGCCTTCCCCACCGACCCTCGGGTCGTGTTCGACGAGCTGCGCCGGGCCTCGGCCGGCGGACCGGCCGACTACTCCGCGGTGACGTGGGAGCGGCTCGATGCCGGCGAGAGCCTGCACTGGCCGTGCAGCACCGAGCGACCGCAGGGCACGCCGCGGCTCTTCCTCGACGCCTTCGCGACACCCGACGGGCGCGCCCGTTTCGTCGCCGTCGACCACGTGGGGCCCGCAGAGGCCGACGACGCGGCATACCCCCTGGTCGCGACAACGGGTCGGGTGCTGCAGCACTACCAGTCGGGCGCCCAGACGCGGCTCGTCACCGAGCTGTCGGCGGCGGCAGGCGACATGTTCGTCCAGGTGCACCCCGACACGGCCGACGCGGCCGGGCTCGGCGACGGCGACCTCGCCGACGTCGTGAGCCGTCGCGGCCGCACCCGCGCCGTCGTCCGCGTCGACGACGACATGCGCGCCGACGTCGTCTTCCTGCCCTTCCACTGGGCCGGCGACGCGCGAGCCAACTCGCTGACCCACGCCGCCCTCGACCCGACCAGCCGCATGCCCGAGTTCAAGGCGTGCGCCGTCCGCCTGGAGGCCATCGCATGACCCGCCACCGCAGGCACGTCCTCGTCGTCGGCAACGGCATGGCCGGCGCCCGGCTCGCCGAGGAGATCCGCCACCGTGACCCCGACGCCGAGCGCTTCGCCGTCACGGTCGTCGGCGAGGAGCCGCACGCGGCCTACAACCGGGTGCTCCTGTCGACCGTCGTCGCCGGCGGCATCAGCCCGCGCGACACGCGCCTCAAGCCTGACGGTTGGTGGGCCGCGCGCCACATCGACGTCCTCGCCGGCTCCCGGGTCGCAGCCGTCGACGCCGACGCACGCACGGCGACGCTCGACACCGACGGCACCGAGCGCGTCGTCACGTGGGACGAGCTGGTCCTCGCGACCGGCAGCACGAGCTTCGTCCCCCCGACCGAGGGGTTGTATGCCGGCTCGCCCGGTCCCGCGACCCCGCTGGCCGACGGGGTCGTCGCCTTCCGCACGGTCGACGACTGTGGCCGCATCGTCGAGGCAGCCGAATCCGCCTCCACCGCAGTCGTCCTCGGCGGCGGTCTGCTCGGGCTCGAGGCGGCCCGTGGCCTGCTCGCCCGCGGCGTCGACGTCACCGTCGTGCACCCGCAGGACTTCCCGATGGACCGCCAGCTCGATGCCGACGGCGGCGCCGTCCTGTCCCGCGTCGTCCGCGGGATCGGCGCCCGCCTCGTCCTCGGACGCCTCGTCGTCGAGCGACACGCACCGGTCGACGGGGTGTCCGCCCACGTCGTCCTCGACGACGGCACGATCCTCGCCGCCGACCTCGTCGTCGTCGCGACGGGCGTCCGGCCCCGCACCGACCTCGCCGTCGCGACCGGTCTCGACGTCGACCGCGGGATCGTCGTCGACGACCGCCTGGCCACCTCGTTCCCGCACCTCCACGCCATCGGCGAGTGCGCCCAGCACCGCGGTGAGGTGCCCGGCCTCGTCCAGCCCGGCTGGGACCAGGCCCGCGTCCTCGCCGACGTCCTCACCGGCGCCGACCCCGACGCCACGTACGAGGGCACGAGCGTCCTGACCCGGCTCAAGGCTCCCGACATCGACCTCGCGAGCATGGGCACGGTCGACGTCGACGTCCACGACCCCGGTCACGAGGTGCTCGCCTTCACCGATCCGAGCCGGGGCCGCTACGCCAAGCTCGTGCTGCGCCAGGACCGTCTCGTCGGCGCCATCCTGCTCGGCGTCGGTGACGCGGCGGGCGCCCTGACCCAGCTCTACGACACCGGCTCGGTCGTCCCGCGGGACCGTCTCTCGCTCATGCTCGGTCGCGCGATCACCCGGTCGGGAGCGACCGAGGCCGTCAACCTCGCCGAGATGCCCGGCGCGGCCGTCATCTGCCGGTGCAACACCGTGACGAAGTCCGCGATCGTCGGCGCCTTCCGGGCCGGCGCCGAGACCGTCGGTGCGGTCGCCGAGGCGACCCGCGCGACGACCGGCTGCGGCTCGTGCAAGGGCGCCGTCGACGGCCTCTGCTCGTGGCTGCGCTCGTCGGAGCCCGCCCCCACCCCCACCGCCTCCCCCATCTCCTCGACCCCCGAACCGGTGCCGGCAGCCGCCGCCCTGACCGAAGGAGCCGCCTGATGTCCACCCCCACCGAGAACCCGACGGGCACCACCACCCGCACCGTCGTCGTCGTCGGCCACGGCATGGTCGGCCACCGCTTCGTCGAGGCCCTGCGGTCCCGCGACACGGAGAGCACGTGGAAGATCACCGTCCTCTCGCAGGAGGCCGAGGCGGCATACGACCGCGTCGGCCTCTCCTCCTACGTCGGAGCCTGGGACCGCACGTCGCTCGCCCTCGCGGGCAACACGTATGCCGGCGACGACCTCGTCGACCTGCGGCTCGGCACCCGGGCCGAGCGGGTGGACCGCGAGGCTCGCACCGTCACGACGAGCACCGGGGACGTCATCGCCTACGACGAGCTCGTCCTCGCGACCGGCTCCCACCCCTTCGTGCCCCCGGTCCCGGGCCATGACTCGACGGGCTGCTTCGTCTACCGCACGCTCGACGACCTCGACGGCATCCGCGTCGCCGCCGAGTCCGCGATCGAGCGGGCCGCGGCGGAGGGGCGCGAGGCGAACGGCCTCGTCGTCGGCGGTGGCCTGCTCGGCCTCGAGGCGGCCAACGCCCTGCGCCTGCTCGGCCTCACGCCGCACGTCGTCGAGTTCGCTCCCCGCCTCATGCCGCTCCAGGTCGACGACGGTGGCGGCGCGGTGCTCGAGGGGCTCATCAGCCACCTCGGCGTTCAGGTCCACACCGGCGCCGGCACGAGCTCGATCGCCGCGCAGGACGACGGGCGCCTCGCCGTCGAGCTCTCCGACGGCACGGCGCTGCTCACCGACCTCGTCGTCTTCTCGGCGGGCGTGCGCCCGTCGGACGCCGTGGCGCGCGCCGCCGGCCTCGACGTCGGGGAGCGGGGCGGCGTCCTCACCGACGTCGCCTGCCGCACGAGCGACGAGAACGTCTGGGCCGTGGGCGAGGTCGCCGCCGTCGAGGGTCGGTGCTACGGCCTCGTCGCCCCCGGCTACACGATGGCCGAGGTCGTCGCCGACCGGCTGCTCGGGGGCGAGGCGACGTTCCCCGGCGCCGACCTGTCGACCAAGCTCAAGCTGCTCGGCGTGGACGTCGCATCCTTCGGCGACGCGATGGCCACGACCCCGGGGTCCCTCGAGATCGTCCACACCGACGCGACGAAAGGCACCTACGCCAAGGTCGTCGTCAGCGACGACGCGCGGACGCTGCTCGGCGGGATCCTCGTCGGCGACGCCTCGGCGTACACGACGCTCAAGGCGTACGTCGGCCGCGAGGTCCCGGGCGACCCGGGTGCACTCGTCTCGCCCGCTGGCGCCGAGCTCGGCACGGACGCCCTCCCCGACGACTCCGTCATCTGCTCGTGCAACAACGTCACCAAGGGGTCGATCTGCGGTGCGATCGCCGAGGGCGCCTGTGACCTCGCAGCCATCAAGGGCTGCACGAACGCCGGAACCACCTGTGGTGGTTGCCTGCCCATCGTCAAGAAGCTCCTCGTCGACTCGGGCGTCGAGCTCTCCAAGGCCCTGTGCGAGCACTTCGAGCAGAGCCGGGCCGAGCTGTTCGAGATCGTGGCCTCGACGGGCATCCGCACCTTCTCGGGGCTCCTGGCGCGCTACGGCACGGGCACAGGCTGCGAGATCTGCAAGCCCACCGTCGCCTCGATCCTCGCTTCGACGAGCAGCGACCACGTGCTCGACGGCGAGCAGGCGGCGCTCCAGGACAGCAACGACCACTTCCTCGCCAACATCCAGAAGAACGGCACCTACTCCGTCGTCCCGCGGATGCCCGGGGGTGAGGTCACGGCCGAGCAGCTCATCACGATCGGCCAGGTGGCCCAGGACTTCGGGCTCTACGTCAAGGTGACCGGCGGCCAGCGCATCGACCTCTTCGGCGCCCGCGTCGAGCAGCTGCCCGCCATCTGGCAGCGCCTCGTCGACGTCGGCATGGAGTCAGGGCAGGCCTATGGCAAGTCGCTGCGCACCGTGAAGTCGTGTGTCGGCTCCTCGTGGTGCCGTTACGGCGTGCAGGACTCGGTCGGGATGGCCGTCGACCTCGAGCACCGCTACCGCGGTCTCCGCTCGCCGCACAAGATCAAGTTCGGCGTCTCGGGCTGTGCGCGCGAGTGCGCCGAGGCCCGCGGCAAGGACGTCGGCGTCATCGCCACCGACAAGGGCTGGAACCTCTACGTCTGCGGCAACGGCGGCCAGACGCCGGCCCACGCGCGGCTGCTCGCGAGCGACCTCG
>Ga0164308_10001818_pt1 | contig 11390 bp, 13 predicted proteins | sample Whisoiple_246_MG_FD_109983 | JGI IMG/M metagenome (GOLD analysis project Ga0164308, IMG submission 109983) | Soil microbial communities amended with fresh organic matter from upstate New York, USA - Whitman soil sample_246_MG | ecosystem: Environmental > Terrestrial > Soil > Unclassified >... | reverse complement strand
GACCTTGCCGAACTCGTCCTCCGGGAAGCGCTCCGGGTCCCCGGCGCCCTCGAAGGCCACCATCGAGATCTTGTGGGTCATGATGTGGTCGGGGTGCGGGTAGCCGCCGTTCTCGTCGTAGGTGGTGATCACCTGGGGACGGAAGGAGCGGATCTGCTTGACCAGCTCACCGGCCGCCTTGTCCACGTCCTCGAGAGCGAAGCAGCCCTCGGGCAGCGGCGGCAGCGGGTCGCCCTCGGGCAGGCCGGAGTCGACGAAGCCGAGCCACTCCTGCTCGACACCCAGGATCTCCCGGGCCTCGTCCATCTCCTTCTTGCGCACCTCGTGGATGTTCTCCTCGATGTACGCGTCGCCCTGGAGCTTGGGGTTGAGGATGGAGCCGCGCTCGCCTCCCGTGCAGGTCACCACCAGCACATCCACCCCCTCGGACACATACTTGGCCATGGTGGCCGCGCCCTTGCTCGACTCGTCGTCGGGGTGGGCGTGAACGGCCATCAGTCTCAGCTGCTCGGTCAAGACTCGGTCCTCAGTGATTCGTCGCAGTGGTCGGCTTCTATAGTGACTGAACCGGGGGGTGGAAAATTCCTCGATCCCCGGCACGGGAGGAACGATCATGGCAGCGGTACGCGAGGCCTTGCCCGAGGGGCGCTACGGCCGGTCGCAGGACGAGCGCGCGGACCGCAAGCTGAAGATCACCGGCTCCGTGCTGGGTGTGGCGTTCCTGGCCATGATCGGCTGGTTCGGCTACGACTACGTGGCCGGTCAGGACGTCAGCGCCGAGCTCATCAAGTCGAAGATCGTCTCGGCGGGCCGCGCCGAGGCGCACCTCGAGGTCCGCAAGGACCGGGACGCCACCGGGCAGTGCACGCTCCGCGCCCTGAGCGAGGACGGCGCGGAGGTCGGGCGGGCGGACTTCCGGTTCGACGAGCGCGCGGAGCGGATCGACGAGGTCGTCTCGCTGCGCACCACCTCCAGGGCGACCGCGGTGGAGCTCAAGGGGTGCACCGCCGGCGGCTGACCACGCCCGGGGTCGCGCGCCGTCCCGGATGCCCGCGCTCCCGCGCCGACCGGCCCGGAAGCGCGTGTGACGTTTTACCTTCTCCCCCTTTTCGCGGGGAATTGTTAGGCTCGTTGTTTCGCCCACCCGTGGCAGCGCATGCTTGGGGTAGGGCGTTGCTTTGTATTCCCAGCACCGACGAGGAGCACCCTGTGACCCAGACCAGCGATAACGTCACCTGGCTCACGCCGGAGGCGTACAACCAGCTGAAGGCAGAGCTGGAGTACCTGTCTGGTCCCGCGCGCACGGAGATCTCCGTCAAGATCGCGGCGGCCCGCGAGGAGGGTGACCTCCGCGAGAACGGCGGCTATCACGCCGCCAAGGAGGAGCAGGGCAAGATGGAGCTCCGGGTCCGTCAGCTGACCCAGCTCCTGGAGCACGCGAAGGTCGGCGAGGCCCCGGCCGACGACGGCGTGGTCGAGCCGGGCATGGTCGTGACCATCGCCTTCGACGGTGACCCGGACGACACGGTCACCTTCCTGCTCGCCTCCCGCGAGTACGCGAGCGCGGACATCGAGACCTACTCCCCCCAGTCCCCGCTCGGCACCGGCGTGAACGGCAAGCGGACCGGTGACGAGGCGGAGTACGAGCTGCCGAACGGCAAGAAGGCCACCGTGAAGATCGTCTCGGCGAAGCCGTACCAGGGCTGACCCCCGGAACACCGGTGGAGCCCCGGCCGCAGCTGCGGCCGGGGCTCCGTCGCGTCCGGGTCAGGCGGTCGCCGAGCGGTACTTGCGGACCGCCAGGGTGCGGAAGACCACCACGATCAGCACCGACCAGATCACCGAGGCGAGGATCGGGTGCTGCATGGGCCATGCGTCCGAGGTCACGAAGCCCGGCGGGACGTTGCCGAACAGTTCGCGGCAGGCCGCCACGGTGGCGCTGAAGGGGTTCCATTCCGCGATGTGGCGCAGGATCGTCGGCATCTGGTTGGCGTCCACGAAGGCGTTCGAGATGAACGTCAGCGGGAAGAGCCAGATCAGCCCGCCGGAGGTGGCCGCCTCGGGTGTGCGCACGACGAGGCCGATCAGCGCGCCGATCCAGGAGAAGGCGTACCCGAGCAGGAGCAGCAGCAGGAAGCCCAGCAGCACCTTGCCGAGGTTCTCGTGGGTCCGCCAGCCGATGATCAGTGCGACGCCGGCGAGGACGACGAGGGTGAGCGCGGTCTGCACGAGGTCGGCGAGCGTACGTCCGGTGAGGACGGCCCCCCGGGCCATCGGCAGGGACCGGAAGCGGTCGATCAGCCCCTTGTGCATGTCGTCCGCGATACCCGCTCCGGCGCCGGCCGTGGCGAAGGTGACGGTCTGGGCGAAGATCCCGGCCATCAGGAATTCCTTGTAGGCCGTGGACGACAGGGAGCTGCCCACCTTGATGGAGCCGCCGAACACGTAGGTGAACAGCACCACGAACATGATGGGCTGGACCAGACCGAAGATCACCATCTCGGGGATCCTGGCCATGCGGATCAGGTTGCGTCGGGCGACGACCAGGGAGTCGGCCACGGAGCGGCCGACCGCCCCGCGGGACTTGAGCGGTGCGATGTCCGGTGCGTCCGTGACGGCGCTCACTGCACGCCCTCCTTCCGGCCCTGTGCGGCCTCGGTGGATTCGTTCCCGCCGTTCTTCTCCAGCTCGGCGGCGTGGCCGGTGAGCGAGATGAAGACGTCGTCGAGGGTGGGGCGGCGCAGACCGATGTCGTCGATCTCCACGCCCCGGGTGTCGAGGTCGCGGATGACCTCGGCCAGCAGCTTGGCCCCGCCGGTGACCGGGACGGTCAGCTTGCGGGTGTGTTCGGCGACGGAGATCTCCCCCTTGCCGTACGAGGCGAGCACCGAGCGGGCCGGCTCGATCTGGTCCGGCTGGTGCACGACGACCTCGACGCGCTCTCCGCCGGTGCGGGCCTTGAGCTGGTCGGACGTGCCTCGGGCGATGACCTTGCCGTGGTCGATGACGCAGATGTCGTGGGCGAGGTGGTCGGCCTCCTCCAGGTACTGCGTGGTCAGCAGCAGGGTCGTGCCGCCCGCGACGAGTTCCTCGATGACCTCCCACAGCTGCTGCCGGTTGCGGGGGTCGAGCCCGGTGGTGGGCTCGTCCATGAACATCACCGGCGGGGAGACGACGAGCGCCGCCGCCAGGTCGAGGCGGCGGCGCATGCCTCCGGAGTAGGTCTTGGCGGTGCGGTCGGCCGCGTCGGCGAGGTTGAACCTCTCCAGGAGCTGCCCGGCCCGCTTCTTCGCGTCGCGCGAGCTCATCTGGTAGAGCTGCCCGACCATCTGGAGGTTCTCGCGGCCCGTGAGGTACTCGTCGACGGCCGCGAACTGGCCGGACAGGCCGATCGACCGCCGCACCGCGTCGGGGTCCTTCAGGACGTCGATGCCCGCCACGACGGCCCGGCCGCTGTCCGGCCTGAGCAGGGTGGTCAGGACACGCACGGCTGTCGTCTTACCGGCGCCGTTGGGCCCCAGCAAACCCAGGACGGTGCCCTCGGGCACGTCGAGATCGACGCCGCCCAGTGCTCGTACATCGCCGAAGGTCTTCACCAGGCCTTCGGCGTAGATGGCGCCTGGCATACGTTTTCCCCCAGTTGTCTCGCGTGCGTTCCTGAGCGGATCGTAGAGTTCCCGGCCCTCCGAGGCGGGGAACACCGAGTGTTCGGCGATGCACCGTAACGCGATACATCGCGACACACAACAGGTTTTCGCGCGGGGAATCGGACCCTCAGGAGCGCACCAGATAGCCGGCGGCGCGCAGCGCGGCGGCGACCTCCTCGCAGTGCTCCGGCCCCTTCGTCTCCAGGTGGAGCTCCACCTCCGCCTCGGTGAGCCCGAGCCGCGGGTCGGTCCGTACGTGCTGGATGTCGAGCACGTTGGCGTCGGCGGCGGACAGGGTGGTGAGCATCGCGGCCAGCGCTCCCGGCCGGTCGGTGAGCCGGAGCCGCAGGCTCAGGTAACGGCCGGCCGCCACCATGCCGTGCGTCAGGATGCGCTGTATCAGCAGGGGGTCGACGTTGCCGCCCGACAGCACGGCGACGACAGGTCCGCGGAAGGCGCCCGGATCGCTCAGCAGCGCCGCGACCGGGATCGCCCCGGCCGGCTCGACGACCATCTTCGCCCGCTCCAGGCACAGCAGCAGCGCGCTGGACAGCTCGTCCTCGGAGACCGTACGGACCTCGTCCACCAGCTCCTGGACCAGCGGGAACGTCAGGTCGCCGGGCCGGCCCACCTTGATCCCGTCGGCCATGGTCTGCACCGCGTCGAGCGCCACCGGGTGACCGGCGGACAGTGAGGGCGGGAAGGCCGCCGCGCCCGCGGCCTGGACACCGACGATCCTGACGTCGGGACGCAGGGCCTTCACCGCGACCGCGATCCCCGCGGCGAGACCGCCCCCGCCGATGCCGACGACGACGGTCCGGACCTCCGGGCACTGTTCGAGGATCTCCAGGCCGACGGTGCCCTGCCCCGCGATGACGTCCGGGTGGTCGAAGGGGTGGATGAAGACCGCGCCGGTCTCCTCCGCGTACTCCTGGGCGGCGGCCAGTGTCTCGTCGACGACATGGCCGTGGAGCCTGACCTCCGCGCCGTAGTCCCGGGTCGCGGCCACCTTCGGCAGGGGCGCGCCGACCGGCATGAAGACCGTGGAGCGTACGCCGAGCAGCGAAGACGCGAGTGCGACACCCTGCGCATGGTTTCCGGCACTCGCGGCCACCACCCCGGCAGCCCGTTCGACGGGGCTGAGTCCGGCGATGCGCACGTACGCGCCCCGGAGTTTGAACGAGCCGGTCCGCTGGAGGTTCTCGCACTTGAGGTGGACCGGAGCGCCGACGAGGGAACTGAGGTAGCGGCTGCCTTCCATCCCGGTCGTCCGGGCCACCCCGGACAGCATCTTCTGCGCCCCGCGGACGTCGTCGAGGATCAGCGGAGGAAAGGGGCCTGACGTACGGAAGCTCATGACAGCAAGTCTTGCAGCCAGGAGGCCCGGGAGCCGTCGCATCTCATGGCGGCCTGCGGTGGTGTCCACAGGTTTGTGCAGCGCTGCTACACGTTGCCCCGTGGCCGCGTACTCTGTCCCCCACCTATCCGACACCGCACGAAGAGAGCCCCCGGCCATGCCCCCTCAGGACATGACGACTGCTGCGTCTCCTTCCGGGGGCGCCGCCCCCGGACATCCGGGAACGGACCACCTGCTCGACGCACTCCAGCACCAGGTGGCCGTCTTCGCCCGCCGTGCCGAGCAGACCCGCCTCGGCGGTGTCGGCCAGGTCCGCAACTCGATGGACCGGGCGGCTTATCTGCTGCTCAACCGGCTCGACGTCGAGGGGCCCATGGGCGTCAAGGCGCTGGCCGCGGGCATGGGGATCGACTCCTCGACGGTGACCCGTCAGGTCGCGCCGCTCGTCGACACCGGTCTGGTCAAGCGCACCTCGCACCCGGAGGACGGGCGCGCGGTCGTGCTGCAGCTGTCGCCGCGCGGCCAGTCCCGGCTGGAGGAGGTCCGCGCCTCGCGGCGTGAGCTGATGTCGCAGGTGACCGGCGGGTGGACCGAGGAGGAGCGCGACACCTTCTGCGCCCTGCTGACCCGGTTCAACGCCTCCCTGGCGGCCCGGCAGGCGGCGATCCAGCCGGCGCAGGACAGCTGACCCTCGGCACCCGCGGTCCCGGGCGGTGTGCCCGGCTGTCCGGCGGGCCGGGCGGATCTACTCTGGAAGTGCCGCACTCGCGAGTCGAGGAGGGCGCCATGACACGGAAGATCGCCGACTGCCGCAAGTATCCGAGCGTCTCGAACTGCACACTCACCATTTCCGGTGAGGAGGACGAAGTCGTCCGCGCGGCCGCCGAGCACGCGGTGTCGGTCCACGAGCACACCGACAGTCCGGAACTGCGTGAGCAGATCCGGGGCTCGCTGGAGGACGAGAGGGTCGCAGTCTGACCGACAGCGCGACGTCCGGCGGCCGGGACCGAACCGTCCCGGCCGCCGGACGTCTCGCCGCCCTGTTCCTCGACCGGGTCTGCTGAGGGACGTGGGGCGCGGCCCGACGGCGCGCGCCCCCTGCGGCAGCCCGTCAGCCGAGCGCCTGCGTCAGGTCGGCCAGCAGGTCGTCGGCGTTCTCGATGCCGACGGACAGCCGGACCAGGTCGGCCGGCACCTCCAGCGGAGAGCCCGCCGCGGACGCGTGCGTCATGCGGCCCGGGTGCTCCAGGAGCGACTCGACGCCGCCGAGCGACTCCCCGAGCGTGAACAGCTTGGCGCGGTTGCAGACCTCGACGGCCGCTTCCTCGCCGCCCGAGACCCGGAACGACACCATCCCGCCGAACGCCTTCATCTGCTTGGCGGCGATCTCGTGCCCCGGGTGCTCCGGCAGCCCCGGGTAGAGGACCTGCGTGACCTTGGGGTGACGGGTCAGCAGGTCGGCGACCTTCGTCGCGTTCTCGTCGTGGCGGTCCATGCGGACCGCGAGGGTCTTGATGCCGCGCAGGACCAGCCACGCGTCGAACGGTCCGGCCACCGCGCCCATGGCGTTCTGGTGGTACGCCAGCTCCTCGGCCAGCTCCGGGTCGCTGACGACGAGCGCGCCGCCGACGACGTCGGAGTGCCCGCCCATGTACTTCGTGGTGGAGTGCACGACGACGTCGGCACCGAGCGAGAGCGGCTGCTGGAGGTAGGGGCTGGCGAAGGTGTTGTCGACCACCAGCCGCGCGCCCGCCTGCCGGGCCACACCCGCGACGGCGGCGATGTCGGTGATGCCGAGCAGCGGGTTGGACGGCGTCTCCACCCAGATCGCCCTGGTGCGCGGGGTGAGCGCGGCGCGGACCGCGCTCACGTCGGAGGTGTCGGCGACCGAGAACTCCACGCCCCAGCGCGAGGCGACCTTCGCGAACAGCCGGAACGTGCCGCCGTAGGCGTCGTTCGGGATGACCACGTGGTCACCGGGGGTGAGCAGCGTACGCAGGAGGCAGTCCTCCGCGGCGAGGCCGGACGCGAAGGCGAGCCCGCGGCGGCCGCCCTCCAGCGCGGCGAGGTTCTCCTCCAGCGCCGTGCGGGTGGGGTTGGCGCTGCGGCTGTACTCGTAGCCGCCGCGCAGCCCGCCGACACCGTCCTGCTTGTACGTGGACACCTGGTAGATCGGCGGGACCACTGCGCCGGTGAGGGGATCCGCCGTGTTGCCGGCATGGATCGCAAGGGTCTCGAAGCTGTGCTGGTCGCTCATGGGGCCCGAGCGTAGTTCCTCCGGAGGGGAGTTACAGGCCACTCGCCGCCCGCTTCGCCGTCCGGGGACAATGGACCGCATGGAGATTCTGTGGTTCCTGCTCGCCCTGTGCATGCTGGCCGCCGTCGTCGGTCCGTTCATGCTGCGGCGCCGTGGCGGTATCCGCCAGGTGGCGCCCGGTTCGCCCGACGCCGCCGACCCGGACACCTACGGCTTCGCCCGGCAGGAGGAGCTGGACGTCCGGATGCCGGGCCCCGACCAGGACCTGCTCGACGTCCTCGACGTCGTGCAGAGCACCCAGAACTGGAAGGCCGCCTCCCAGCTGCTCGCGGGTACGCCCAAGGAGAGCGAGGTCCGCTGGCAGCGGGTGCAGGCGTTCGCGGGTGCGGCCTCCCTGGAGCTGGCGCAGCGGCCGGGTGCCGGAGGCGCGTGGCTGAGGGCGTGGCGGGCCGAGGCCCCGAAGGACGCGGGCGCCGCCGCGGTGCACGCGGAGTTCCTGGTGCAGCAGGCGTGGCGCACCGGCACGGTGGGCACCGACGACTTCCGGATCATCCTGGAGGAGGCCCGGACAGTCTGCGGCGAGGCCGCGCTGCTGGCCCCGGGCGACCCCGTCCCGTACATCGTGGAGCTGGCCGTCGCCCGCGGGCTGGGTTACTCCCACGAGCAGTTCGACCAGGTCTGGGCGAAGATCATCGACCGTGCTCCCGCGCACATGGGCGCGCACATCGCGGCCCTGCACTTCTGGTGCGAGAAGTGGCACGGCTCCCGCCAGGAGGCCGACCGTTTCGCGACGACGGCCGCCGCCCGCGCCCCGCAGGGCTCGCTGCTCGCCGCGCTGCCGCTGTTCGCGGTGTACGAGCACCTGCCCGAGGTCAATCTGGTGCAGGGCTTCTACCGGGGTGCCGTCGTGACGAAGGCGGTGGAGGGCGCGATGTTCGCCGTGCACGCGGCACGCGCCGACGACCCGATGCTCGCGCACGTACGGCACCTGCTGGTCCTCTTCCTGGTCCGCATGGAGCGCTGGTCGGAGGCCATGCACCAGTTCGTCCACGTCGACGGGCACGTCGGCGCGCTGCCCTGGACCCAGAACCCCGACCCGGCCGCCGAGTACACGGTGTACCGGGCCCTGGCCGTCGCCGGGTACGAGGCGAACGGCGGCAGCCCCGCGACCCTGCTCCACTGACCCGGCACACCCGCCGCCCCCGAAGGATTGGACCGGCACCCATGGCACGACTGATCCCGCTGATCCTGATAGGCCTCGCCGTCTTCTTCTGGCTGCGCGCACGCCGGAAGACGGCCGCGTACATGGCCTCCTACGAGTACCCGGCCGGTGCGCACCGCGAAGGTGACGAACGTCGCGACCCTCCGGCCCCCGCGGCCTGAGAACACGGAATCCGCGGCGCCCCCACGGCGTTGCAAGAAGCGAACCCCGACCCCGGAGGAGCCACCGCATGTTCCTGACCCACCGCACCCCGCAGCTCCCCACCCCGGAGGAGGCCCTGCGCGGCCGCCCCACCCCCGAGTTCACGGTGCCCTCCCGCCACACGGTCCTCGGCAATCCGCTGACGGGCCCGTACCCGCAGGGCCTGGAGGTCGCCGACTTCGCGCTGGGCTGTTTCTGGGGCGCCGAGCGCAAGTTCTGGCAGACGGAGGGCGTCTGGACGACGCTCGTCGGGTACCAGGGCGGTTACACCGAGAACCCGTCGTACGAGGAGACCTGCTCCGGCCTCACCGGTCACACGGAGGCGGTCCGGGTCGTGTTCGACCCGACGGTCGTGAGCTACGCCGAGCTCCTGAAGCTCTTCTGGGAGTCCCACAACCCGACCCAGGGCTTCCGCCAGGGCAACGACGTCGGTACGCAGTACCGCTCGGCGATCTACACCCACTCCCCCGAGCAGGCGGAGGCCGCCGAGGCGTCCCGTGAGGCGTACCAGCAGGTGCTGACGGGCGCGGGCTTCAAGGAGATCACCACGGAGATCCTGCCGGCCCAGGGCCGCACCTTCTGGCCCGCGGAGGCCTACCACCAGCAGTACCTGGACAAGAACCCCGACGGTTACTGCGGCATCGGCGGCACGGGCGCCACCCTGGAGTCCCCCTCCGAGACCAACTGGGGCCGTGCCTGCCCGACGGGCATCGCCCCGGCGCCGGAGGCCTGAGGCTCCCGGGCCAGGACGCACCACGCGCCCCGTCCCCGGCACCCGTCACGGGGTGCCGGGGACGGGGCGCGTCCGGGTCAGGAGGCGACGAAGCGCGCGATCTGGCCCAGCACGATCGTGTCCGCCAGGAAGCCGATGTGGGTCTGGCAGGCCACGAGGTTGTTCGTCGCGCCGCTCAGCCTGGTGCTGGTGTACGGCAGGATGACGCCGTCGCACGCGGAGTACCAGGTGGCGTACCTCGTGTCACCGGGGGTCTCGTCGCCCGAGGTGATCTGCGAGATGAACGAGGAGCCCGGGTACATCTGCTGGCAGGTCGTGTAGATCAGGCAGGCGGAGGCGAACGTGGTCCCGTGGTTCGCGCCCGCGATCGAGGCGAGGTGGCTGACGCTGGTGTTCCCGCCCAGCACCTTCAGGTAGTACTGGCTGACGAGGCCGCCCATCGAGTGGTTGACGATCGCGACCTTGCTCGCCCCGGTGCGGGACTTCACGGTGCTGACGAAGGACGCGAGGCCCTGCGCGTTGGTGACGTTGTTGCCGTAGGAGTTGTACTCGTAGGCGAAGAGCTTGGAGCTGGACCAGCCGTTGAGCTGGAAGACGCTCATGGCGGTGACCCAGTTCGAGGCGCTGCCGGTGTAGCCGTGGACGAAGACGACCGGTGTGCTCGTCGACAGCGGCTGCACGGCGGTGCCGGCCTGTGCCGTCGACGTGGCGGCGGTCGTCGCGGCCGGAGCCGCGCCCGCCGTGGGAGCCGCGGAGAACAGGGAGAACGCGACGGTGACGGCGGCGAGGACGCCGAGAAGCCGGCGGGGTGAACGACGACGCATGGAACGCTCCTGGCGGGGATCGGGGGCGGGTGCCTGGTCCGACAAGGTTCGGGCCCCGGGCCCCGGATGCCATCGGCGAATTCACCGGCGTCCGCGAGTCCTGCGCGTACGTCACCCGGACGTGGGGTCAGGCGGCCAGCCGGACCGCTCCCCGGGGCATCCGGGCCGTGGACGTACGGGAGGGCGCGCTCCGCCGGACGAGCTCGTCCTGGGCCAGGGAGAGCACGTCGGCCAGTCCGAGCCCGAGGGAACGGGCGGCCGCCGCCAGCACCTCGGACGACGCCTCCTTGCGCCCGCGTTCGACCTCCGAGAGGTAGGGCACGGAGATGCGCGCGGCCTCCGCCACGTCCTTGAGTGTGCGCCGCTGGCCGGCGCGTTCGCGGCGCAGGACGTCGCCCACGACGTCCCGCCAGAGGGGTTCCCTGTCCGGCGCCGCGGGAACGGGGCGCAGGGGGATCACGCGGGCACGGTCGGGTGTGTCGCTGCTCATCGTCCGAGCCTAGGAGCGGTGCGCCCGGCGCGGGAGAGGTTCGCCCTCCGCGCCGGGCGTATCTGCTGTCGGCAGAACGGTCTCTCCCCGCAGGACCCGCGGGCAAGCGAGCGGACGCGGCGCGAACAGCTCGAAGCGGTCGATGCGGCCGGGGCCTCACACGGCTGAGCCCGACGGCCGCGAGGCCCCCGGGCACGCCGGAGGCCTCACCGACGGGCCGTGGGCCCGGTACGGAACACGGTCTGTTCCGTACCGGGCCGGCCCGGCGGCGGGCGGACACCTGCCGCGGTGGGTCAGCTTCCGATGTTGCCCTGCGGGCCGGCGTACTGCTTGAGCAGGGCGGGGACGTCCGCTGCCGGGTCCAGGGTGTAGCTGTAGTGGTCGCCCGGCTTGAACGTCGTCCCGTTGGTCTGCTGCTTGCCGGTGCAGGAGACGCAGATGCTGCCGGTCTGGGTGAGGGACGCGGCGGTGGTGTCGACATAGTAGGGGTTGGCGACGCTCTGGTAGTAGCTGTTCTCGATGACGGTCTTCGAGGCGCCGCGTGACAGGTTCCCGTACGAGGTCACGTTCTGCATGTGGTTGTTGTAGAGGTGCGCGAAGGCGACGTTGTCGATGCTGGGGTTGCGCTGGTTGGTGTCGTGGATCCAGTTGTGGTGGAT
>Ga0164308_10001817_pt1 | contig 11390 bp, 10 predicted proteins | sample Whisoiple_246_MG_FD_109983 | JGI IMG/M metagenome (GOLD analysis project Ga0164308, IMG submission 109983) | Soil microbial communities amended with fresh organic matter from upstate New York, USA - Whitman soil sample_246_MG | ecosystem: Environmental > Terrestrial > Soil > Unclassified >... | reverse complement strand
GAACGCCACCGAGACGGCAACGGCGAGCAGCGGCACGCCGGCACTGTTGAGCCGGGTGAGGACCCGGGGCGCCTCCCCCCGTTGCGAGAGCGAATACACCATGCGCGATGCGCCGTAGAGGTTCGCGTTCAGCGCCGAGAGGAGTGCGACGACGGCCACGAGGGTGATGGCGGTCGAGGCGCCGGGGATCCTGGCAGCGTCCAGTACGCCGGCGAAGGGCGAGGCGAGGCCTTTGGACGTGGCCGGCAGGACGGCGGCAATGACGAAAACGGAGCCAATGTAGAACACCAGGATGCGCCACACCACGGTCCGGATGGCTTTGCCGACACTGCGTTGGGGGTCCTCGGTTTCAGCTGCTGCCACCGAGACGATTTCCGTGCCGCCGAATGCGAAAATCACCACGAACAGGGCTGCCGCGACACCACCAAGGCCCTGCGGGGCAAAGTTGCCCGTGAGGTTTGCCGCGCCGGGGGAGTCGACGCCGGGCAGCAGGCCCAGGAGCAGGGCGGCGCCGACGGCCAGGAACAGGACGATGACGGCCACTTTGAGGATGGCGAACCAGAACTCGAACTCACCGAAATTCCGGACGCCGGCCAGATTGATGCCGGTAAAGACCACCATGAAAAGCAGTGTCAGCGCCCAGACCGGCACCACGGGCCAGACGGAGAACAGCAGTCCCGCGGCGCCCAGGGCCTCAGCGGCAATGACCACCACCAGCTGCAGCCACCACAGCCATCCGATGGTGGCCCCCGCCGTCCGGCCCAGGGCCCGCTCGGCGTATACCGAGAAAGCGCCGCTGGCCGGGTTGGCAGCGGCCATCTCGCCCAGGGCCCACATCACCAGGATGATCAGTGTTCCGGCTACGAGATAGGAGACGAGTACCGCAGGTCCAGCTGCCTGGACACCGGCGCCGGACCCCAGGAACAGCCCTGCGCCGATGGCGCTGCCCAGCCCCATCATGGTGAGCTGGCGCGGCTTCATGCTGTGGCCGGCTGCGGCGTTCGTGGGGATGGCGGCGGACGTGGTCCGGCCAGACTTCGTCGTCATGGGGGCAATGCACCTTCTGGGGGCTGGTGGGTGGGGCGGCCCGCTGGGGGCCGGGGTCCTCGTGGGACCTTTTGAATTTACCGCCTCCGGAACGTGCCCGGAAACGACGGCAGGAAGGAAGGGGGTGGAACGCCGGCAAAACCGTTTCCTTTCGCGCCGCCCGTGGCACCAGGCGGAGGCGGCAGAAATATTTCCATTTCGGGTGTGCGGGGTCTTAGAATTAGTTTTGGTCAAGATGACCATAACTAAGCGAAGAGGGCGCCCGGGGGGCGGTCGACGGTGACGGAAGGCGGTGAACCGGGTGTACTACAGTTCGGCGAACGTCTCCGAGCGCCAGGCGGCGCCGCCGTCGCTGGCCATTTCCACGGTGATCTTCGCACTCCGGCCCAGCGAGTCCTCAGGCCGGCCCACGTTGTGGCTTCCCCTGGTACGCCGCATCCGGGAGCCCTTTAAGGGACTGTGGGCCCTGCCCGGCGGACCCCTCCGCCACGACGAGTCGCTCCAAAGCGCCGCGGCCAGGAACCTGCAGGAGACCACCGGCCTCGCGCCCCGCTACCTGGAACAGCTGTATGCCTTCGGCGGCCTGCACCGCTCACCCACCCAGCGGGTGGTGTCGATCGTCTACTGGGCGCTGGTCCAGCCCACGGAAGCTGCGCTCGCCGACGAATCCGAAAACGTGAGGTGGTTCCGGGCCGACCGCCTGGGCGAGCTCGCCTTCGACCACAACGCAATCGTGGACTACGCCCTGGGACGCCTGCGGAACAAGCTGGCCTACGGCTCGGTGGCCTACCACCTGCTGGGCGAGTACTTCACGCTGGCCCAGGTCCGCGAAGTCTACGAAGCCGTCCTGGACCGGCAACTGGACCCGGCCAACTTCCGCCGGCAGCTCAAATCGACTCCGGAAATCGAAGAAACCGGGGAATACCTCCAGGGCGGCAAGCACCGCCCGCCACGCCTCTACCGCTACACCGGCCGGCCCGGCCTTGACCCAGACAACAGGAGCACACCATGAGCAGCGTCAACACGGCAATCCAGCTGATCACGCGCGAACAGGCCGAGAAGGGCGCCGCCGCTAAAGGCGGCACCTGCAGCCCGGCGCTGGCCAAGGGCCCGTGGGACTACGACCTGGCCGAGGCACTCGCCGGTGTTCCCGCCTACGGCCCGGGCGCCTCCAGCGCGGACCCTGCCCCGGCGTCCACCCCGCGCCAGGGCCAGCTGCCCGATGAGTACAAGCTGGCCAGTGACGCCGAACTCGGCGAACGGATCAAGGCGGCCAAGGCAACCCTGGGCGACCGCGCCGTCATCCTCGGGCATTTCTACCAGCGCGACGAGGTCATCCAGTACGCAGACTTCGTCGGGGACTCCTTCCAGCTCGCGAACGCCGCGCTCACCAGGCCGGAAGCGGAAGCCATCATCTTCTGCGGCGTCCACTTCATGGCCGAAACCGCTGACATCCTTTCCACCCCGGAGCAGGCCGTCATCCTGCCGAACCTGGCCGCCGGATGCTCCATGGCCGACATGGCCGACGCGGATTCCGTGGAGGAGTGCTGGGAACAGCTCGAGGAGATCTTCGGCACCGAGCCTGACGCCGGGGGCCGGGTCCCGGTCATTCCCGTCACCTACATGAACTCCTCCGCAGCCCTGAAGGCGTTCTGCGGTGAACACGGCGGCATCGTCTGCACCTCCTCGAATGCCAGGACGGTCCTGGAGTGGGCGTTCCAGCGCGGCCAGCGGGTCCTGTTCTTCCCCGACCAGCACCTGGGACGCAACACGGCCAAGGCCCTGGGCGTGTCCCTGGACCAGATGCCCATGTGGAACCCGCGGAAGGACCTGGGCGGCAATGACGAGCAGGCGCTCCTGGACTCCCGCGTGATCCTCTGGCACGGGTTCTGCTCCGTCCACAAACGCTTCAGCGTGGCGCAGATCGAAAAGGCCCGGGCCGACTTCCCCGGCGTGCAGGTCATCGTGCACCCCGAATGCCCCATGGAGGTGGTGGATGCAGCGGATTCCGCCGGCTCCACCGACTTCATCAAGAAGGCCATCGCCGCCGCCACCGGGCCCACCACGTTCGCCATCGGTACGGAAATCAATATGGTCAACCGGCTTGCCGCCGAGTACCCGCAGCACACCATCTTCTGCCTGGACCCGGTGATCTGCCCCTGCTCCACCATGTACCGCATCCACCCCGGCTACCTCGCCTGGGTCCTGGAGGAACTGGTGGCCGGCCGCGTGGTCAACCGCATCACTGTGGACCACAACGTGCAGGCCAACGCCAGGACGGCGCTCGAGCGCATGCTCGCCGCGAGGCCGTAATGACGCGCCGGCTGGCCGTCGTCGGAAGCGGCATCGCGGGCCTTTACGCTGCCCTGCTTGCCACCGATGCCGGCGCGGACGTGGTGCTGCTGACCAAAGGCGCGCTGGACCAGAGCAACACCTGGTACGCGCAGGGCGGCATCTCCGCCGTCCTCGCCGAACCTGCCCCGGGAGATACCGTTGACGCGCACATCGCCGACACCCTGCGTGCCGGGGCCGGGCACTGCAACGAGGCCGCGGTCCGGCTGATGTGCACGGAGGCGCGGCGGGACATCGCCGGCCTGCAGCGCTACGGCGTTGCCTTCGATGGGGGGCAGGCCGGGGAGGGAACGGCTGGGTCCACGCACGACGCCGGCGGCCCGGCCCTTGGGCTCGAAGCAGCCCACAGTGCCCCGCGGATCCTGCACGCAGGAGGAGACGCCACGGGTGCCCGCGTCGCCGGCGCGCTGATCCAGGCCGTCCTTTCCCGCAGGGACGCGGGAAAGCTCACCATCCTCACGCACACCCTGGTCACCGCCCTGGTGGCCCGGGACGGGCAGGTGGCCGGAGTCAGGTACCTCCAGGACGGCCGGCCAGCGCAGCTGGACGCGGATGCCGTCCTGCTCGCCACCGGGGGAGCAGGCCAACTGTTTTCCCAGACCACCAACCCCGCCGTTGCCACCGCCGACGGACTCGCGCTCGCCGTCCGCGCCGGAGCGGCAGTGGCAGACCTTGAGTTCTTCCAGTTCCACCCCACCTGCCTGGTCAGCTCCGCCACAGCACATCCGGCCCGGCTGGACGGACCACTGCTGATCTCCGAAGCCGTCCGCGGCGAAGGCGCCGTCCTGCTGGACTCCGGCGGACGCCGCTTTATGCAGGCCTACCATCCCGATGCCGAACTGGCGCCACGGGACGTGGTCTCCCGCAGCATCGCCCTCCACCTGGCCAAGCTGGGTGATCCCACCGGGCACGTCTACCTCGACGCCCGGGGCCTTGAGCGGGCCCGTGGCAAGGGTTTCCTTCACCAGAGGTTTCCCACCCTCACCCGCAAAACCCTCGACGCCGGCATCGACTGGACCCGCGAACTGGTCCCCGTTGCCCCGGCTGCGCACTACTGGATGGGCGGGGTAACCACGGACCTCAACGCCCGCACCAGCGTCCCCGGCCTCTACGCGGCCGGCGAGGTTGCGTGCACCGGTGTCCAAGGGGCTAACCGGCTGGCCAGCAATTCCCTCCTTGAGGGGCTCGTCTTCGGCCGCCGCGCTGTTGAAGACTTCCTCTTAGGTACTCCTGCTTGGGGCTCGCCTGACGGCGCGACGGACGGACTGGACATAACCCGCGGGAGTCGGCTGTCCAGCTTCGGTGGAGATGGGGGTCTGGATACTGCCTTCTCCCGGGACGCTCTTCGCCGCCTCATGACCTCGCACGCCGGGGTCCTGCGGTCCGGGGAATTGTTGGCTGAGGCTGCTTCCACTCTTGACCGGTGGGCCGCCGTCGTCCGTCCTGATCTGGAAGGCGCTGCTGACCCTGTTGCCTGCGAGGACCGGAACCTCCTGTTGGCCGCGCAGCTGCTGGTCAGCGCCGCCCTGAACCGGACCGAATCCCTGGGGGCGCATTACCGCAGCGATGAACCCGTCGAAACTGCCCACCTGTCTTCCCACCGCCCGAAAGCGAGCCTGCTCCATGACTGACCCCGCCGTGATCGACCAGGCAAAGCCCCTGCGCCCCGCGTTGGACCTGACCCTGCCGCCCGCCCCCGTCAGGGACATCCTGGAGCGGGCCTTCGCCGAGGACGCCCCTTCCGGCGACATCACCTCGCAGCTGCTCATCCCCGCCGGCGCCCGCGCCACCGCCGTCCTGAACGCCCGCGTGGCGGGCGTCCTGAGCGGAGCCACCGTCTTCCGCGACGCCATGCAGCTGGTGGACCCCGCTACGCAGGTGGATCTGCTGGTGGCGGATGGGGAAACGTTCGACGCCGGCACGCACCTCGCGCGGGTCACCGGCACCGCCCGCTCGGTGCTGCTGGCGGAACGCGTGGCGCTGAACCTGGTCCAGCGGATGTCCGCCATCGCCACGAAGACCGCCGAATTCGTGCGGCTCGCCGAAGGTACCCGGGCCCGCATCACGGATACGCGCAAGACCACCCCCGGCCTGCGCATCCTGGAACGGTTCGCAGTCCGATGCGGCGGCGGTGCAAACCACCGGTACAGCCTCTCCGATGCCGTGCTGGCCAAGGACAACCACCTCGCCGTGATGACAGGCGGGGACCCGGCCAAGCTCACGGCCCTCCTTCTGGCCGCCAAGGCGCAGCTGGGACACACCACCCACTTCGAAGTCGAAGTGGACCGCATGGACCAGATCGAACCCGTGCTGGCAGCCGGCGTGGACACCATCATGCTGGACAACTTCAGCATCGACGAACTCAAGGCCGGGGTGGCCCTCGTCGCCGGCCGGGCCCGGGTGGAGGCAAGCGGGAACGTGAACTCCGGAACGGTCGCGGCCATTGCGGCCACCGGTGTGGACGTCATCTCCGTGGGCGCACTCACCCACTCCGTGGCCGCGCTGGATCTGGGCCTTGACGTCGAACTGGCCGCCCGGTGACCCTGCCATGATCTTCCTTGACGCCGCCGCCACCACCCCGGTCCGCCGTGAAGTACTGGATGCCATGTGGCCCTACCTCACCGGTGGCTTCGGCAACCCCTCCAGCCACCACACCCTCGGTGAAGCGGCGGCTGCGGCCCTGGCACAGGCGCGGAGGACGGTAGCAGACGTCCTTGGCTGCCGGCCCGGAGAAGTGGTGTTCACCTCCGGCGGAACCGAAGCGGACAACCTCGCCGTCAAAGGCGTAGCCTTGGCCCGGCAGGCCGCAAACCCGCTGCTGGACCGGGTGGTGATCAGCGCCGTCGAACACCCGGCAGTGGAGGAATCCGCCCGGTACCTGGAACGCTTCCACGGCTTCTCCGTTGACGTGGTGCCCGTGGATTCAACCGGGCGGGTGACGCCCGAAGCACTCGCCGGGGCGCTTCGCCCGGAAACGGCGCTGGTGAGCATCATGTACGCCAACAACGAGGTCGGCACCATCCAGCCCATCGCCGCTCTGGCCGACGCGGCCCGCGCCCACGGCATCCCTTTCCACACCGACGCCGTCCAGGCCGCCGGCTGGCTGCCGCTCGACACCCGCCCGCTGGGGGTGGATGCGATGAGCATCTCGGGGCACAAGCTGGGGGCGCCCAAGGGCTGCGGCCTGCTGTTTGTCCGGAGCCGTACGCGCCTGGAACCGGTCATCCATGGCGGCGGCCAGGAGCGGGGTCGCCGGTCCGGGACCGAAAACGTTGCCGGCGCGGTGGGGCTGGCCACCGCCCTTACGCTTGCCCGGGACCGCCAGGCAGGGGAGCAGGCAAGGGTTGCCGCGCTGCGGGACCGGTTCATTGCTGCCGTGCTGGCAGGAGTGCCGGACGCCGTCCTCACCGGGCACCCGTCCGAACGGCTGCCGTCAGTGGCCTCGTTTTGCTTCCCCGGAACCAGCGGCGAATCGGTGCTTTTGGAGCTCGAACGCCGCGGCGTGGTCTGCTCCAGCGGCTCGGCATGCGCCGCCGGCTCAGACGCGCCGTCGGCCGTGCTCACAGCCATGGGTGTTCCGGCCGAGGTGGCCCAGACGGCGGTCCGCTTCAGCTTCGACGCTGCCGTCACGCGGGAGGACCTCGACGCCGCCGCAGCTGCCGTCCAGGCGGCTGTCGCCGGCATCAGGAACCTGGGCGCCGGCCAGGGCCGGTAGCCCTCCCGCCGTCCGGAGTCCCCAGGTCCGGTGCCCTAGCGGTGCCGTGCCCGGCGGAAGATCCAGTGCCGCAGCATGCTGAAGCGCACCGCGGTGGCCAGGAAACCGGAGAGCGTGGTGGCGACCAGTTCGTCACCCACGCTGGCGTCCGGGTTGAACCAGTGCAGCACTCCGAGGCTGCTGCCGGTAATCACCAAGGCCACGGCAATCACCACGACGCCGTTGAGGTGGTCGCGGAAACGGCGTTGTTCGCCGGTGATCTTGAACGTCAGCCGACGGTTCAGTGCGGTGTTCAGCAGCGACGTCAGGACCAGTGCCACGGCGTTGGCCAGCTGGGCGCCGAGCCACGGGCGCAGCAGCGCGTAAAGCCCCAGGGACGCCGCGGTGCAGATGACCCCGACGCCGGAAAAACGCAGCAACTGCCGGATGACCGGAAAGCGCAGCACACCACGGTAGTGCTTGGTGGCGGGAAATTGCCGGGACGCTGTTTCCGTGACGGCGGGAGCGGACAGGCCTTCCCTCACGCGGTATTACCGGTAACGGCCGGCATTAATACAGCTCGCCCACGGGGATGTCCACTGCAAGCCGGTTGGATGGCCCGGGCAGCGGACAGGCCCATGCCTCGTTATAGGCGCAGGAGGGGTTGTAGGCGAAGTTGAAGTCCAGGACGAACATGGCATCCGGCCCGGACCCCTGGACCCCTTGGAATGCGCCCTTGATCGTGTCCAGCAGGTAGCGCCCCGCCCCGTAGCTGCCGCCCGGCTGGCCCGCCGTGGCATCGCGGAACGGAACGAAGATTCCGCCCCCGTATCCGTGGATTTTCCACACCCCCAGCTGGCCCATCTCGGGAAGGTCGAAGGTGCCAAGCCGCACGAGGTTCACCACGCCGTCGGTCCCGGTGTCCACGCTCAGCTCCCGGCCCGCGCCTTCCTTGGTGAGCGGGACGTGGAACCGGTAGATGGGGTCATAGTCCGCGGTCTTCAGGCCGGAAAAGCGGGCCTTGTCCGCTGCGGTCAGCGCCGAAGCCGGATGAGTGGCGAACATCAGGTCCCGCTGGTGGCGCCAGTAAGAGTGGGCCTCGGACGGGTTATCCGCGGAGATCCGGCGGACGTTGTCGTAAAGCGCAAAGGTCCGCAGCCGCCAATCGACGATGTCCAGGGCCGAAATGTCCGCGGGGTTCTCTTCGGCTGCGCCGTGCTGCTCTTGCGACATAACCTCCAGCCTAGTCCCAGCCCGGAGTGGCAAATGCCCGACGGCGACACGCCTGCGCCCGCACCGCGGCCGGCGGCAGGGGGACGGTCCGGCCGGGGGACGGCGTCAGGTGCCGGAAACACCGCCACGGCAGGCGGGAAAGAGAGGAAAGGCGCCGTTAGGCTGGCGTCATGACAGGTGCGCCACTGAAGTCTGTTCTTTCCGGTATCTCCCTCGCGGCTGCAGCGGTCCTGCTGGCAGCGTGTTCCGGGCCGCAGGCAGCCGGCCCAGGATGGACGGCTCAGCCGGACCCTTCTGCGGTGCCGGTATCCGGAACAGCCACGTCCGGAACAGCCCCGCCGGCCGGGGCCACGTCACCGTCTCCGACCGCCTCCGGCGAGCCGCAGCCGGTGCCCACTGCAACGTCTTGGAAGACCTTCTCCGACCCCGCAGGAACCGTCAGCTTCGACCTCCCGGTGGACTGGATCGCCCAGTCCGTGGCCACGGAGGAAGGCGTCCTTCCCGGCGGACTGAAGGTTGACGTGAAGAGGCCCGACGGGACCTTCATGGCTTCGCTCCGGACGGGACTGCCGTCGTCGTCCGTTGACTGCCCGGACGCCGCACAGCACCCGTACACCGTGATCAGCAGCGTGCCCTTCGACCTCGCCGCGCAGGACGGGGAGGGAACCATCCCGCCCCGCATGGTCTTCCGGGTGATCCAGGGTTACCGCTATTTCGGTTCCTACGGCATCACCAACCTGGTGGGTGGCACCGACGGGAAGGCGTGCGAGCTGCGCAACGTGGTGCGTGGGCCGGCCGGGAAGGGCGACTACTCGTTTGGGGACCTCGTGGCCCTCAAAGCCTTTGCTCCGGATGAAAAGGTGGCCCCGGCAAAGGCGTTCGACACCCTGGGCCAGGCGGCCCAGTACGTCAACGGGAGCCCTGACTTCGCCAATGTGCAGCGGATGCTAATGTCGCTGAAGGTCAAAAACTAGTCGCGCTGCCCGCGGCCCACCAGGTGACGGGGCGCCCGACTTGCCTTCCACCCCCCAACACCCCCGGAGATTCATGGAACGCTCTGTTTCCGCACGCCTGGCCTTCAGGACCATCGCCAACACCAAGGTGGCCATGGCCGTCGCCGTGGCGAGGAACAGCGGCTACTCATCCTTTGCGGAGTCCCTGTCCGTGACGGCGGGGGGAGCGGAGGTTCCCCTCAAGGAGATATCGGACCACCACGGGGGCCGGTTCCACTACATGGAATTCGCCGAACCCACCGAAGTCACGGTGGAATATTCGGCCACGGTGGCCGGCCGCGCCGTGCCCGAAGAAGCGGACCTGGCCGACCGCATCCGCTATGTACGCCCCAGCCGGTATGCAGAGTCTGACAGGCTGCTGCCGACGGCCTATGCGGAATTCGGCGGAGTCCACGGGGCGGACCTGGTGCATGCCGTCCGCGACTGGGTCAACGGCGAGCTGCGGTACATCAGCGGCTCCTCCCGTGGCACGGATGGCGCGGTGGAGACGCTCCTGAGCAGGCGGGGCGTTTGCCGGGACTTCGCGCACCTGGCCATCGCCCTGCTGCGGTCCAAGGACATCCCGGCCCGCCTCGCGGCTGTCTACGCCCCCGGCCTGAGTCCCATGGATTTCCACGCCGTGGCGGAAGCCCATGTGGAGGGTGCGTGGCACGTCATCGACCCCACGGGGCTTGCCCCGCGGGAGTCGATGCTGCGCATTACTGCCGGCCGTGATTCGTCGGATACGGCTTTCCTTTCCACGGTGGGCGGAAGCCTGGTTTTGAACCAGCTGCGCGTGACCGCAGTGGTGGACGGGGACCTTCCGGCTGAGGACCCCGCCCGGCTGGTGCAGCTGGGCTAGCGCTTCCCCAGCGAGTTCCGCAGCTTGTCGGTAAGCCGCATGAGCTCTTTCTGCTCGGCGGCCGTCAGTGCCGGTCCCACCAGTGCCGAGATGTCCCGGACATGCTCGCGGCCAATTTCCTTCTGGAGTTCGCGGCCCTCGTCCGTCAGCTTGAGCAGCACGCCGCGGCCGTCCTCCGGCGCCGGCATCCGGGCCACGAGGCCGCGCTTCTCGAGCCGCTCCACCAGCCGGCTCAGGCTGGACTGGCTCAACAGGACGTTATCGTTGAGCTCGTTGAGCCGCAGCCAGCCGGACGGGCAGCGGGAAAGCGTGAACAGGACGTCGTACTCGTTCACCGCAAGCTTCCGGAATGCGGGCCCTGACTGCAGCTTCCGCATGACGGCTACCTGCGCCCGGAACAGCGATTCCCAGGTCTCCGCCGCCAGCCGCACCGGCGATTCCTGTCCTCCGGCAGCCATTACGCCACCGGGGTTGAAGTGCCGGCATCCTGCGACGCCAGCAGGGCGGCCACGCGGCCTGCGTGGGTGGGCGGTTCCGGAACGTGCGCAGGCTTCAGCGCTGCGTACTCCTTCCGGAGGACCGGCAGCACTTCCTCGCCGAACAGGTCCAGCTGCTCCAGGACGGTCTTGAGCGGCAGGCCGGCGTGGTCAATAAGGAACAGCTGGCGCTGGTAGTCACCGAAGTACTCGCGGAAGGCCAGGGTCTTCTCGATGACTTCCTGCGGGCTGCCCACGGTCAGCGGTGTCTGCGAGGTGAAGTCCTCCAGCGACGGGCCATGGCCGTAGACCGGGGCGTTGTCAAAGTAGGGGCGGAATTCCTTCACCGCATCCTGGGAGTTCTTGCGCATGAAGAACTGTCCGCCGAGTCCCACAATTGCCTGGTCGGCCTTGCCGTGGCCGTAGTGCTCGTACCGCTCCCGGTAGAGGCCGATCAGCTGCTGGTAGTGCTCCTTGGGCCAGAAGATGTTGTTGGCGAAGAAGCCGTCACCAAAGTACGCGGCCACCTCGGCGATCTGCGGCGTGCGGATGGAACCGTGCCAGACGAAGGGAGCCACGCCGTCCAGCGGACGGGGGGTGGAAGTGAAGTTCTGCAGCGGTGTGCGGAACTTGCCGGACCAGTTCACGGTGTCCTCGTCCCACAGCTTGCGCAGGAGGCTGTAGTTCTCGATGGCCAGCTCCACGCCGTCCTGGATGTTCTTGCCGAACCAGGG
>Ga0164308_10001816_pt1 | contig 11390 bp, 7 predicted proteins | sample Whisoiple_246_MG_FD_109983 | JGI IMG/M metagenome (GOLD analysis project Ga0164308, IMG submission 109983) | Soil microbial communities amended with fresh organic matter from upstate New York, USA - Whitman soil sample_246_MG | ecosystem: Environmental > Terrestrial > Soil > Unclassified >... | reverse complement strand
CTCCATCGTGATCGACTACGTGTCGCACCCCGAGGCGACCGACGAGTTGGAGAAACAGCTCGCGGCGCTCGGTGAGGACCAGGTGATCGGAGTCGACGCCGACGTCAGCAAGGTGGCCGACCTGCAGATGCTCGTCGATTCCGCGGTGAAGCACTTCGGCCGGTTGGACATCATGGTGAACAACGCCGGCGTCGAGACCCGCACCAACGTGCTGGACACCACAGAGGAGCAGTACGAATTCGTGCTCAACGTGAATCTCAAGAGCGCGTTCTTCGGCACCCAGATCGCCGCCAAGCAGATGATCGCGCAGGGTGGCGGCGGCAGCATCATCAACATGAGCTCGGTGCACGAGGACTGGCCGATGCCGGGCAACACCGCCTATTGCCTGTCCAAAGGCGGTGTGCGGATGTTGACCCGCACGGCCGGGCAGGAACTCGGCCCGCACGGCATCCGGATCGTCAACGTCGGCCCTGGTGCGGTCGCGACTCCGATCAACACCGCAACGATGAACGACCCGGCCGCGATGAAGGTGCTGGACGCGGCCATCCCGCTCGGCCGGATGGCGCAGCCGGCCGAGATCGCCAGCGTGGTCGCATTTCTGGCCGGTGACGGTGGCGGCTACATCAACGGGACCTCCATCTTCGTCGACGGCGGACTGATGCACTCGAGTCCCGGGCTCTGACCGGGGACGGCGACACAGCAGCGCCTTCAGCTCGACCGGGAAAGTCCACCCGGGATGCCGAAAGCCCGGACCTGGAATCGTCCAGGTCCGGGCTTCGGTTGTGGTCTTCTCACCCGGAAATGATCCTGAGTGAAACCTTGTCAAACCGGTAACATGCTGTGTTGGGAACATCACCATCGGTCACCCCGGCCCTGTCCCTAGAGACCGGGGCGACCGAGGCTCCCCCACTCACTCCCCGGCCGGCGGTTTGACGGTTCCGGACGCCGGGGAGTGAGGGCCTATCCGATCCGGCCCGACCGGTCCGGGTTTCCCCGGACGCGGCCCCACCGGATCACGTCGATTACTGCGCCGATGGTGTCGGTTGGCTGAACACGAAGGCCATCACGTACGACTTCGTGGTGCCGTTGTCGATCTCCGCCGGCAGGTTCGCCAGCTGCTCACGAGCGGCGGCCGGATCGGCCAACGCCAGGTACTGGACCATGTACTCGCCGAACTGCGCGCCGTAGCCACCGGGTGCTCCCTCGGCCAGGTTCGCCTTGATCCGGTCGACATCGCCGGCCAGGTAGGTGGAGTACGAACCCATCGGGATCAACTGGATGCCGAGCATGGCGCCGGGCTCCGGGCTGAACCAGGTGGCGTAGTCCCGCTTGCCGCCCCAGTTCAGGGCCGCGATCTTGTGGGTGAACGCCGGGAACTCGCTGAAGTCGGCGTTGGTCCAGTAGAGCTTGGCCGAGTTGGCCTCGGCGCTCATCATCCAGACCGCCTGGTCGTACATGTCCGTGTTGCCGCGGACCTTCTCCCACATCGCCAGGGCGTTCCACGCGTTGACCGACTCGCTGCTGGACTCCTGGTTGTTTCCATCCGCGAACGGGCTGGACCCAGAGGCCCACGCGTGACCGGAATACGGATCGAAGTTCCGGTACTGCGGGAACTCGGCAGACGCATCCGATGACGCGATGTCGGCAACCAGCAGGTCGGCAACCGGGGCGAACGAATCGGCCAATGCCGGGTCGTTCTTCGCGACGACCGCCGCGGCGTAAAGCAGGTAGCCGTAGTGGAAATGATGGTCGTTCAGCTCGTCCGAGCCGAAGGACGCCTCCAGCCCGATGATCGACTTGATGCCGTCGTCGTAGACGAAGCACTTGGTGGCAGAGGTGTCACAACCCTTGGGGTTGAACCACTTCTGCAGTTCGGCGGTCAGGCCGGTCCGCAGCGTCGCCGCCACGTCCGTCACGCCGAGCTGCTCGGCCAACGTCATCAGGTTCGCGGCGCGGTAGAGCATCTTGCCGCCGAAGTAGGTGTCGGTGGCGGACGCCGCGAAGTCGATCGAGGCGGCGTCAGTCTTGATCTGCTCGACCACCGCTGCCTTGTCCTCGTCCGACAGAGTGGACAGGTCCAGCTCGGCGGATGGCTCGGTGACCGGCGCGGTGGTGGTCAGCGAGCTGCCGGTGTAGACATCCATGGCGCCGTAGATGCTGGCGAAGGTGCCGGCGGACTTGGCTCCCCCATCGACGGCCTGGTCGGCCATCGGCACGATCACCGTGTCGCCGCCGTTCGCGGTGACGTAGTTCAACGTGGTCTTGGCGGTGTCCCCGTCGATCGCGTGATCTACCGAGGTGCTGACGACCGGATCGGCGGCAAACTTCGCCAGCGATGCAGCGTCGGCACCGTCGGGAGCGCCGTAAAGGGTCATGGTCGAGCCCGACTTCAGGGTCACCTTGCCGGCGTCCACGGTCGCGCCGCCGCCGATCACGAGGCCGTACTCATGGCCGGCGACCGTCGTGGTGTAGAGATCAGCGGTGCTACCGGCCTGAAAGACCGGCTCCAGTGCGATGGTCTGGTCGGCCGCCGCGGTGTAGGTGACGAACGGCGAACCCTGCACCAGGACGACCGAGCCGAGGGCGTTACCCGTGGCGTCGCTGTAGGTGGAGGTGACCGACAGCGTGTCGTACGCGGTGACCTGCATCTTGGCGGCGCCGAGCGGGACCTGGATCTGCGGATTGCTCCCGCCCATGATCGTCTTCTCGGACGCGGTGACCTCGGGGAGTCCGAGACCGAAGCCCTCGTCGGTCAGCGCCGCGGACAGCGGCATCGGGAAGACCGGCTGCGGCTGGTCACCGAAGACCAGACCCGAGAACCAGCGGTTGGTCGGCGGCACGAGTCCGTCGGCGAGCCGGGTCGGGGCGATCTTGGCGACGTTCTTCTGGGTGATCCCGGCCAGATCGGCCTGAATGTCGGCGGGTGACGCCGCGGCGGTGACCGCGGCATCCCCCGAACCGGCGGATTCCGACGAGCCTGAGGTCGGCTCGGTGGCGGTGTTCGACGTGCAACCCGCCACCAGGGCGGCCCCCGCGATCAGCAGCAACGGCTTGGTCAGCGTCGCGCGGAGAGTTCGTCGTTCTGAGACTGAGGTAGTCGCGTTGTCGTTGATATTCATCTCACTCACGGTTTCGATGTTGTAGATGGAGCTATGAAGGTTGTTGGTTCGTCTGTTCAGCGCTGTGCTCCGCGAGGGAACGTCAGGCCTGGACTCCGAACCAGCCCGTCACGGTGTTGGTCACGTCGGTGACGACGCCGTCGTTGGTCAGGTGCAGAGTTGCCTGGACGGGGGTACCGACCGCGAACAGTCCGGTCCCGTTGGCCAGCTCGTCGCTGTACGCCCTGATGATCGTCCGGGCCTCACCGTTCTCGGTGCTGACCTTGATCTGGCTCACCTGAGCGGTGATCTCCTGGTTGTTCGGCAGCGTGATGTCGATGTCGGCCTGCGCCGGGATCCGCGCGTAGTCCTTGGCGGACAACAGGAAATCTGCCTCGACGTACATCGTGCCGGCCTGCTGGACGGTGGCGATGGTGGAGTTGGCCGGAACGAAGGCACCGGAGGCATAGGCGATCGAGTCGACCTGCCCGGCGTTGGTGGCGGTGATCACCAGGGTGTTCTCACCCTTGACCTCGTGGGTCAGATTCTCCTTGGTGACCAGGCCCTGGGCCAGGTCACGCTCCAGTGCTGCCGACTCCACCTCGAAAAGCGGCTGGCCGGCGGTGACCTGGTCACCGGTGTGGACGTACTGCTGGGTGATGGTGCCGGAGTAGTCCGTGCCCACCGGGTAGTCCTCGGCAACCAATGAGGCGGACTTACCCGCCACCTTGCCGCTGTTGTAGTTGACGAGCATTGTCAGGCCGGCGGCCAGGACGACCACCGAGAGAAGGCCAAGTGCGAGACCGATTCGCTTACGCCAGGTCATGAGTAACTCCAAGGAATATGTGGACCCGGGTATGTCCGGGTCCGCGCGGCTCCCTCGTCGAGGGCGGCCGCAGGGACAGTTGTCTGCTCAGCTGTGGATCTTGTGGTGCGCTCCGGCTGTCTGTGCCGGCGCCGATGTGTCTTGTCGGTGACCGTTCGGTCCCGACCCGTCGTCAGCGGGTGCCGACCGGCTGCAGGGCGTCGTAGGTCCGCTCGGCAAGGCCGCTGCCTGCCTTCGGTCCGGCCTTGAGGGCCTTCTTGGCGGCGCGCTTGGCACCGGCCTGGGGCAGCCCCTTGGCCTCGCGGCGGTTGCCACGTGCCTCCCGCATCGCGGTGACCACGAAGAGTCCCAGGATGAAGGTGTTCAGCAGGTTCCAGAACAGCGCCAGGGTGAAGGCACTGACGGTGAGGGCCTGCCAGATACCGACCACCGAGGTGATCGCCAGGAAGACGAAGGCCATCAGCTGATGGGTGATGAAGTTGAACGGCGACGCCTTCTTCTTCATCGAGCCGGTGACGTGCCACTTCTGATCCTTGTTGAAGATCGCATTCACCAGCGCCCGCCCGTAGATCGGGAAGGAAGCGGTGGCCAGCATCAGGGTCTCCCAGCGGAACGATCCGATGGTGTAGAGCGCGACGACGACCTGCATGAAGTAGAAACCGAGGTAGTACATCAACCAGGTGCCGAAGCTGACCCCGGAGTTGATCGGCGCCAGGCCGAAGTAGATCTGCAGCGGCGGAACCAGCAGCAGCAGGCCGGGGGCGACACCCATCAGGTAGAAGGTCGCGGTACCGAAGTACTGCAACCGCTGGTCGAGGGTGAGCTTGAGCTTGCGGGAGAACGGGTTGCTCTTGAACAGGATCTCGAAACCACCGGTCGCCCAGCGCAGCTGCTGCTTGGTGTACGCCTCGATCGTGGTCGGGGTGTCACCGATCGCCAGCACGGTGGAGATGTAGGTCGACTTCCAGCCGTACTCGTGCAGCTTCAGCGACGTCCAGACGTCCTCGGACTTGGACTGCGTGTACATGCCGCCGATCTGCTCGATCGCGGCCCGCCGGTAGATCACGTTGGTGCCGACGCTGAACGCGGCGTTGAAGCGGTTCTTGCCCGGCAGGATGAACCGGTAGAACACCGACTGCATGTAACCGGCACCGCGGGAGATCAGGTTGTTCAGGTTTCCGTACGCCTGCGGGGTCTGCACGAAGGCGATGTTCGACTCCGCGAAGAAAGGCACCGTCTGGTACAGGAAGTCCGGCGCCGGCACGAAGTCGGCGTCGAGAATGACGAAGAATTCGCCGCTGGTGACACTCAGCGCGTTGTTGATGTTGCCGGCCTTGGCGCCGGCGTTGCCCTCGCGGACGATGTATTCGGCGCCGACCTCGGCGGCAAGGGCCCGCACGTCGTCGGACTTGCCGTCATCGAGTACGTAGGTGATGTGCTTGCCGTGCATCGCAACCGCAGCGGTCACGGTGCGCCGGATGGCGTCGAGATCCTCGCCGTAGGTGGTGATGTAGACATCGACCGGGGCCTGCGACTCATGCAGGTAGAGCGGCAGCTGGGTGAGATCCGTGCCGGGCTCGATGGTCTTGTTCTGCGGACCGTAGAGCCGTGTCTGGGCGTTGTGGAACCGGTAGCCGCGCGGATTGTGACCGCTGGACAGAATGGTCCACAGGGAGATCAGAGCCTGCAGGATGATGATCGACTCGGCCGTCAGGACGAGCAGATACGGAATCCAGTTGCCGCGATTGGAGAAGTCGAAGAGGAAGGTGGTGTACAGCAGGACACCGATGGTGGCGACCAGCACCAGCATCATCAGTGAGGGTGAATCGCGGGCGCCGCGCCGGCGATCATCGGATTCACGGGATTCGAGATCGGGTGCGGATGGCAACCGTTCGTCTGGATCGTTGTGTGTTAGGGACATGGTTGTTCACTCCTCCAAGGGAAGAGATCTGGGACGGCTCGGGCGGGTACTCCGGATTCGGGTGACCGGAGTTGTCGAATGATCAGCCACTGAGAATTGGCATCGGTGCCGTGTGGTCGTGATCCGACGTTCGTCATCGAACGCTCGTGGTGAACCTTGTGACCTTCCAGTCCGGCAAGACCGTCAATGCTTGCCTTCGTGGTGGTAGCTCCTAGTCTCCTGCATCGATCAAGTACTGACAACGTGCCTCAGTTCACTGGGTACTGCGGCGACCCGAAGGTGAACAGCCGTTATTACGGACAGCTACCGCCCCACCTGCGCAAACACAAATGGGAGCTCGTTGAACATATTTGAGGCCGACGAACAGATACGCTCCGTGATGGTTGCCACATCGTCGTAGCGACAACTTCGCCGCCTGATGTGCGTCACCCCCACCCTAACGGCTGTTCCCCCAGGTCAGCGGGGTTGATGCCCGGGGCGTGCCCGAACCGGCGTGCCGGGAGCGGTACGCCGGGCCCATTACGCTGATCCCGCCGATCGGACCCTGGTCGGTTCCCCCGACCCACTGCTGCGCGGGACGGGCCGGAACGTTCTGATGGAGGTACGTCACACGATGCGTAAGGTCGCGTTGCTCACCGCGGGAGGTTTCGCCCCGTGCCTGTCGGCGTCCGTCGGCGGTCTCATCGAGCGATACAGCGAACTCGCGCCCGAGGTCGAGATCATCGGCTACCGCCACGGCTACCAGGGTCTGCTGAGTGGCGACATCCTGCCGGTGACCCCTGCGGTCCGGGCTCGCGCCCGATTGCTGCACGAATTCGGCGGATCCCCGCTGGGCAACTCCCGGGTGAAGCTGACCAACACCAAGGATCTACTCAAGCGCGGCCTCATCACCGAGGGCCAGGACCCGCTACAGGTCGCGGCCGAGCGACTGACCGCCGACGGCGTGGACGTGCTGCACACCATCGGCGGCGACGACACCGCCACCACCGCGGCCGACCTGGCCCGCTATCTGAAGGACAACGGTTACGACCTGACCGTTGTCGGGCTGCCGAAGACGATCGACAACGACATCGTGCCGATCAAGCACTCGCTGGGCGCCTGGACCGCCGCCGAGCAGGGCGCCGCCTTCGCCCGCAACATCGTCGCCGAACACAACGCGAACGCCCGCACCCTGATCGTGCACGAGATCATGGGCCGGCACTGCGGCTGGCTGACGGCGGCCACCGCCGGTGCCTACGACCGCTGGCTCGGATCCCAGCGCTGGCTGCCCGAGTTCGGGCTGTCCCGCGACGCGTGGGGCGTGCACGCGGTGTATCTGCCGGAGGCGTCGTTCGACCTGGAGGCCGAGGCCGACCGGCTCAAGGCAGTGATGGATCAGGTCGGGAACGTGACCATCTTCCTGTCCGAGGGCGCCGGCCTGGACAGCATCGTCGCCGAGATGGAGCAGTCCGGCGAACAGGTGCCGCGCGACCCGTTCGGTCACGTGAAGATCGCCGAGGTGAACCCGGGTGAGTGGTTCGGCAAGCAGTTCGCCGCCCGGCTCGGCGCGGAGAAGGTACTCGTCCAGAAGTCCGGCTACTTCGCCAGGTCGGCCCCGGCCGACGAGACGGATCTGCTGCTGATCAAGTCGATGACGGACTACGCCGTCGGCTGTGCCCTGCGCGGCATCTCCGGCGTCGTCGGGCATGACGAGGAGAACGGTGATCAGCTGCGGGCTATCGAGTTCGACCGCATCAAGGGCGGCAAGAAGTTCGACCTCGCCGACCCGTCCTACGTCGACCTGCTCTCCCGGATCGGTCAACCGGAGACCGCTCCGATCGCGTCGTGACCCAGCCCGGTCTTGACCGGTCGGGTGCCCAGGGTTAACCCGGGCGACAATCGCCGCCTCGTGCGGCAGGGTGGTCGGGTGAACGAACCGCACCCCGCCCCGGCCCCCCTGCAGGTCACGACACTGTCCGCGGACGATCTCGAGGACATCCTCGACATCGACGCCGCCGCGTTCGGTCAGGACCCGCCGCAGAACTTCCTCGATGTGGCGATCATTCCCTGGCTCGAGCTCGATCGGTTCGTCGGCGCCCGCGACCCCGCGGCCGGAAACGAGCTGGTCGCCGCGGGTTGCATCTTCTCCAAGCAGATGACATTTCCCGGCGGGCTGGTGCAGCCGGCCGCCGGCGTCTCCTGGATCGGGGTCCGTCCCGGGTGGCGGCGCCGCGGGTTGTTGCGGGGCCTGATGACCGCCCAATTGCACGGGTTGCATGACAGCGGCGGAGAGGCGGTCGCCATCCTGACCGCAAGCGAAGCCGGTCTGTACGGGCGATTCGGCTACGGCCAGTCGATCAATCGTCATCTGTTCCAGGTGGCCCACGGCGCGGCCTTCCACGCGGGGGTGCGCACCGACAACGTCATCGAGATCCGGGCCGACCGCGCTCCCGACATCGTCAAACCCTTGTATGCCAAGGTGGCTGCGACCCGTCATGGGTACCTGGCCAGGACCGACGAAGTCTGGGCGATGCGGTTCTCCGATCACGAGCTGCTGCGGGACGGCGCATCGAAGAAGCGCTGGGCCGTGCACCCGGACGGCTATGCGGCATACCGGGTGAAGTCCGCCTGGACGGAGCGGGGGCCGAACTTCTCGCTGCAGGTCGACGAGATCTGTGCCGCGACCGATCGCGCGTTCGCCTCGCTGTGGCGGTACCTGCTCGACTTCGACCTGACCCGCCAGGTGAACTACGACAAGGGCTGGATCGACGATCCGCTGCTCGACCTGCTGCATGACCCGCGCAGCGTCACCGTCAACGCCCGGGATCACATCTGGCTTCGGATCGTCGACCTCGATCGGGCGATCGGATTGCGCACCTACAGCGGCCCGGCGCACGTGGTGGTCGAGCTGACGGACGGATTCTGCCCATGGAACCAGGGGACCTGGATGTTCGACCTGGACGGCGACGGCGGGACGGTCTCCAGGACGGACGCGTCGCCGCAGGTGCGTCTGGACATCAGGGATCTCGGCGCCTGCTTCGTCGGCGGAACGCCGCTGGCCCGGCTGGTGACGGCGCAGCGGGTGACCGGCGAGCCGGCCGCCCTGCTGGAACTCGGTGCGGCACTGGCCACCCCACTCGCACCGTGGTGTCCGGAGGGCTTCTGAGCCTTCGCCGATGGCGACCGGAGCCTGACCCGGCGGCGCCCGGAGCCTGACCCGGCGGCGACTGACGACGAAGTTCGCCGCCGGATCAGGCAAGCTGTCGTCATGGCCGGCAGCTCGCAGGACCCGACCGCACCACATCGTCGTCGTCGACGGGCGGCGCGCAGAGCCGCCGGCCCGCCGGCGCAGGCGAGCACCGCGCCGATCGCCGACCCCGCCGCCGACCAGGAGTCACCGACCGACCCGGCGAGTGTCCCGTCTTCGGGCCCCGGCGCTGCAACAGCCGCGCCCGCCGCGGGTTCAACATCGACCGGCCCCGAGGCGTTGATCGCAGATCCGTTGGCGGCACCGTCCGTCGTTCCCACTCACCACCCCGATGCGGTCGGCACCGCGGACGTGGTGCATGGTTCGCCGGGATCTGCTCCGGCTGGGCCAGGTCACAGTCATGCCGGCTCCCCCGGGGGCGGTCCGGCCCATTCGGCGGCCCCGCACCGCGAACGGGCCGACCGGTCCGGCTCGGCATCCGGCGACGCGCCCCGTCGATCCGGTCGGTCCTCCCGGGAAGAGTCGGCCGAGCGATCGCTGCGCTCACTGGTGACCACCCGCTCGAGCCAGGTGTCCCCCACCGCTGCGCTCCGGGCCAGAGAAGTAGCCCTGCCTTCCGCCGACGATCTGGCCGCCGCAGAGCGGGACCTGGTGATCGTCCGGCGGCATTACGTCCCGCCGACGGCCCTGTCCACCGGACGCCGCCAGGACTGGCCCAACAAGCGCGGTTCGACCGGGGGCCCCGGTGGTTCGGGTGACGGGTCGAAACCCGGCGGTTCCGGGTCTTGAGGAGCGAGCGGGACAGAGTCAGTCGCCGACGATTCGACGCGCCTGTTTGATCTCCGACCGATGCCGCTTGCTGTCCAGCCGACGCTGCCGGGCGCCGGCACTCGGCCGGGTCGGCCGCCGGCGCGGACCGGGCGGTGCGACCGCCGCTCGCAGCAACGAGGCCATCCGGGTTCGCGCCGCATCCCGGTTGCGGATCTGCTGCCGATGCTCCGAAGCGCTGACCGTCAACGTCCCGTCGACCAACCGGCCGGCCAGTCGCTGGATGGCGGTGGCCAGCACCTGTTCCGGCCAGCCGGGTAGCGAAGGCAGGTGGATCGACAGTTCGACTCGGGAGTCGGCGGTGTTGACGCCCTGGCCGCCGGGTCCGGACGAGCGGGAAAAGTTCCACCGCAACGACTTTGCCGGGACGATCAGGGAAGGTCCGACCACCAGGTCGCCGAACGGATTTCCATGGGTCGGCACCGGCTCACGGCACGACCAGGACCGGGAACTTCTGTCGTGCCACCACCGCGCGCGATACCGACCCGGAGGCGATGCGGTGCAGAAAGTCGGAGAATCCGGTGTGTCGCTTGCCGACCACCACGCAGGCCGCGTCCCGCTCGTCGGCGATCCGGACCAGTTCGGCTCCGGCCTCGCCGGTGGTCGACAGCAACTCCCAGGTGACCCCGGTCAGATCCCCTGACTCGGACAGCGCGCGGATGAGCTCGGCCTCCACCGCGTCTTCCGCCTCGTCGTTCACGCCGATCTCTTCCGGGATGGGCACGTAGCCCTCGACCATCGGCATGGCCCGCCGTCGGACGTGGACGAGGAGCAGCGGACGTCCGGTCGCCCGGGAGAGGAAAACGGCGGCACGAAGCGGGCGACCACAGGCCACCGCGTCGTCCACTCCGGCAACGATCGGCCCGCCGCGCAGATCGATCGGCAGCGGGATGCCATGTGGGGACAGACCGGGATCCGGTCGATCGGTGGCGGTCGAGTCACCCGGCGGCCGGGGAGGTGCCGGAACGGGTTCCGGGGACGAGGGCGTCGCAGTCATCAGTTCCTCCGCGGCATGATCGTCACCCCACGCGAGGAGCACGGGGATGCTGACCTCCACCGTGGCACATCCAGATCACGGTTGCGACAACGCACGCCGGGCGGGACGGTGCCGATCTGTCCCATTCGGGAGCGGCACCACCCCTACTAGATGTCGTTACGCCTGCGGGTCTTCTGTTCTCGTCCTTTTGAGTTGGCAAAGCGGCAGCACCCAACCGGCCGTCACTCTGCCTGCCGGTCTTCGGTCCTGATCCTTTTGAGTTGGCAAGCGGCAGCACCCAACCGGCCGTCAATATGCCTGCGGGTCTTCTGTTCTGGTCCTTTTGAGTTGGCAAGCGGCACCACCCAACCGGCCGTCACTATGCCTGCGGGTCTTCTGTTCTGGTCCTTTTCAACTCGAAAAAATACGGAAAAGAGGCCAGCTTGACTGCCGCGTCCCAGAGTTCGCCGGCTTCTTCGCCACGCGGGATCCGGGTGATCACCGGCCCGAAGAAGGCGGAGCCGTTGATGTGGATGGTCGGCGTGCCGACGTCG
>Ga0164308_10001815_pt1 | contig 11392 bp, 11 predicted proteins | sample Whisoiple_246_MG_FD_109983 | JGI IMG/M metagenome (GOLD analysis project Ga0164308, IMG submission 109983) | Soil microbial communities amended with fresh organic matter from upstate New York, USA - Whitman soil sample_246_MG | ecosystem: Environmental > Terrestrial > Soil > Unclassified >... | reverse complement strand
CTGATTCCCACGACGCGGCTCGCGCGTGAGATCTTGATCAATATGGTCTTCGCTTCCGTTTTTCTCCCCACCGCGCTCGGCGGGCTACTCGCCTACTATGCTACTTCGGCGCTAGAACCGGGCGCCACGCACAGCCTCGCAGCGCTTATCTCGCTATTCTGGTGTTGGAGGCTGTTCCGACAATCCGTCGTAATGAGGCCACTCTGGCCGCGCGACGCGCCCCGACAGGTGTGCTTGAACGTGTTCTTGATCGCGGTCTTTGCGATCCAAGGTCCCTGCCTCGGACTGCTCCTGGTGTCGCGCTGAGATTTGCGGTTTCACAGGAGCAAAGCGCACCTTGCCTACCAACTGGGACACAGCCTACGCTCGTGAAATGCCAGCGGGACAGTCAGATCGCCGCACCTGGAGCGAGACGGATCGGCCGGGTGAGCGCATCACGATCACGCAGGCACTGACCGGAGTGGAGGTCACTTCGGTTCGAGGCTCGCACCGCCATTGGCGCGAAGCCCACGCATCCTTCACCTTGGCGGTCGTTCACCGCGATCAAAAGCCGGTGATCGCCGATTGGCGCACGCGTGGTCGTTCCCTATCGACGCCATGCGGAGGTATCATGGCCATCGAACCCGGCGAGACGCACGTCACTCAGCGCCTGAAGCTGCAGGGCGGCGCTGCCGACTTCGACATCGTACGCTTCGCGCCGGCGCTCGTCGCAGACGCTGCGCGCGGCTTGGGCAGGTCGCCGCATTTTCATTTCGGTACGCCCGCCGTGGACGATCCGTGGAGCTTCGATGCGCTGTTAGAGCTGGTCGACGCAGTCGCCAGCGGCAGTGCCTTGGATGTCGAGTGTGCGAGTGCCCACGCATTGCATGCCTTGATTTCTCGCCTCAGTGAGGGCTCGCGCTCCCTCGGTACGCTCGACCCCGTGCGCGACTATCGCCTTCGCCGGGTAAGAGAGTATCTCCATGCCCACTTGGCCACGCGCCCTACGCTTGCGGAGCTCGAGCCCATCGCCGATCTCGGTCAATGGCGCCTGTGCGTGCTCTTCAGGCGCACGTACGGGGTCACCATTGGCCAATATTGGAACGCCCTGCGGCTAGCCAAGTCCGTTCGCGACCTGCAGAGCGGCGTGGCGATCAAGATGATTGCTTCCGAGCTCGGCTACGCTGACGAACCGTACTTTTCGCGTGTCTTCAAAGCTCACTACGGCGTGGCTCCCGGAGCCTGGCTGAAGCTCTTTCGAGCCAACGATCGCGTGCGCCGTGCTGGGTTGCGTCGCCTTTCTCGGTGTTAGCGCGCCGCCACGGGGACCTTTTCGCTTTCTAGACAAGTGACAGCAGTGCTGTTGCCGTCTCGATTGAACAGCCTTGCTGGTTCATTGGTAACCAGGGGCGCCCACGGCGCCTTTGCCGGGCGATCGTCGCGCAGGCTGCGTTCTTGCCCGCTCCCAGCGTTGAGCGTCGTGTACGGCGATCGTGCTCGGCGCGGTTCGGGCGCCTGCGTGCGGCGGACCGTCCCTCGGCTCGCACGGCGGACGTCATGAGCATGGAGGCTACAGTGCTGGGCTCAGTTCAGAACCCCAGAAGTCGAAGCGTTCGCCGCGTACGCTTGCGCGCGGTAGCGCTCGATCCAACAAGCACGTCCAATCGCCTGCCTGCCGACTACTTTAGGTTCGTCTGAACTGGAGTCAGCAAGTCCAGGATTCGGCTCTGGAGTACGGAACGGTTGGCGTTTCCGCGCTTCTGAGCAGCGCAGACGGGACCATGTGGTTTCGTTCTCACCCAGGAGGTTCGATATGTTTCGTTCGATGCTCGCTCGAGCGGTGCTTGGTTTTGGATTGATTCAGGGCGCATGGCTGACCAGCGCTTGCAGCAGTGAGTCGACGGAGACTCAGGCGACCGGGAAATTGAGCATGCCGCTCCTGGTTTCGGCTGGGGCACATCGCTATCGACTGCAAGGCGGCATGATCGTGAGTGGTCAAAGTTCGATTTGGCTCAACCTGGATGCGGATGCCAGCGCGCTCACCGCGGACCTGCCCACCGGCACGTACTCAGCCTATCTCTATACGTGGGTTCTGACTCGGGACGACGGCACGGGTCAATTCGTGCCCGTCTCGGCCACCTTGACATCGAGCAACGCTCCGGCATTCAGCATTTTCAATCAAACAACGACCACAGTCTCCTTCCAATTCGCGACTGACGGTCAGCTCGTTACGGTTGGCACCGGGCAGCTCAACGTTGCGATTGAGGTGACCGAGACGAAAGCCGTCTGCACGCCGCTTGGCGAGGGTTGTCCGACCAATAGTTGGTGTGCGCCCACGGAGCTCACGGGTGCGCCGTTGAGCTGCATTGCGGCGGGACCGGTCGCGCTCGGCGGCGTTTGTGCTGCGCCGACCGACTGCGGAGCGGACTCGTCGTGTTTCGACTTGGGCGCAGGCCCTCTGTGTCTGCGGCTCTGTTCGGCTGCAGAATTCAATCAGCCCTGCGGTGCGAGCGAGCTGTGTCGAGCGCGCGGTACGGACTACGGGGTGTGCGAGCCGAATGCGGCGAGTGCGGGAGCAGGGGGGGAGGGTGGCGGAGCCGGCGCGGGAAGCACCGCAGGCGGCGCGGCCGGGATCTGACGACCGCGAGCGAGTCTGGATCAGTCTGAAAATCGCGCACGAGCACCGATGCGCTGGGCACGGCGACGCATTCGTCGCCGTGCCCCCCCTTGCAGCGCTGATGGTCGTTGGGGTCAGCGAAGCGCTTCGAGGGCGGCGCCGAAGTTGATGTGGAACGGAACACCGTCCAGCACCAGCGCGGGCACCGACTTTACGCCAGCGCGCTCTGCCTCGACTACGCGCTGCTTGTTCTCGCCGAGGTGAACCAGCTCGATTTGATAGCGCTGCGGGTCGAGTGCGCTTGCCACGCTGCGTTCCGCTTCGACACACACCGAGCATCCCGCGTGATAGAAAATAGCTTTGGCTTGCATGAACGACGAATCCTTTCGCTTCCAGGCATTGGGCCTGACTCGAGAAGCCTAGTGAACGGTCTCGTCACCCGGCAGCGGGCACTTTTTGGTGCCCGCTGGACGAAATGGTGTAGATCGTGAAGATTGCTCGAGAACAATCGATGGTGCGGAACAGTTACCGCTGCTTGGAAGAGGTCGTGGGCTGCAAGTGGTCCGTCTCCGTGCTGGAGGGGATCGCGCGCGGGGTGGTGCGCCCCGGTGCACTCGAACGGCATATTGCTGGGATCTCGACGAAAGTACTCTCCGAACGGTTGCGCAAGCTGACAGCGTACGGATTGCTTTCCAAACGCACCTACGCCGAGCTTCCGCCTCGCACCGAGTACGAACTGACCGCGCGTGGCAAAAGGCTCGCTGGAATCATCGCGCAGCTGCATGCGCTCGATCGCGACCCCTAGGCTCAGGAAGAACTTGGCGAGCCCGGGATCGCAAGTGTTCGCGCTGGCGAGCAAGCGGGCCGCACCCTAGACTGAGCACGATGTTCCGAGGGGCGCCATGGTTGTCTGCCGTCATGTTCCATAGCTTGCTCGTGGCTTGCGGGCGGGTAGACAACCACGCACGGACGTCCGTCGGCGCAGGCGCTGGCGTGGCTGCCGCTCCGGACGCGGGCGGCGAAGGCGCGGACGCGGGTGAGGGCGGATCGGGCGGTGAACCCGAGAGCGACACCGGCATCACCATCACCGGCACGCTGGTGGATAGTTGGCGTCGGCCCGCTGCCGGCTGCTTGGTTGCTCTGGGCACCGCCACGGCTTTGACTGGCTCTCTGGGGGAGTTCCACTTCGAGCACGTTGCGCCACCTTACGACATCGCATTTACGATCCCAGGGGTTCCCAATCTGGGGCTGTGGGCGGAGCTCTGGCTGTACACCGGGCTCACGCGCGCCGATCCGACGCTGCAATTCGATCGCGTTCTGGTGAACCAGCAGACCCTTCTGTCCGTGCAGCAGACGAACATCCCAATGCTGGCCGCCGCCGCTCCGGCGAAGCTCCGACGCGCGATGTCCTTCGCGGCACCGGGCCTCGAGCTGGGCGCGTCGGATCTGGAGCCGCTTGACGACTCTGGTGAGTTCCTCACGGGCGGATTTTGGGCGGGGGGATCTTCAATCAGCGGAACGATGCACTCTCTGGCATGGCTGAGTCCATCGGGTGATCCGGCAGGGCTCGATCTGCAGTTCCTCTCCTACCAGGAGCGCCCCTACACGCTCAGCGATGACCCGTCGCTCGGACCAATCGCGCGGGTCACCCTCGATTTCAGCCCGAACGCCGTGCCGACGGAGACCTACCCGGTCGCGATTCGGGGCGAGCCCATCAGCGGAACGGTGCTGCACTCGGAGGTGGTGTTCGAGAGCAACGCGGCAATCTGGCTGAGCGAACGCGAGAATCCTGAGGGGACCATCAACGTGCCGATGCCGGTCTTACCCGGAGGGCACGCGGTGTTCAGCGCCGTTCGGTCCTCTCCGCAATCGGGCGCATCCTTCGTTCACCATCGAGCGGATAGTTCGGGTTCCCTCACTGCGCTCACGATGCCGACGCCCCGGACGCTGACTGCCCCGGATGCAGACGCCGCGAACGTCACTGCCACGACGCGCTTCGTGTGGAGCGACGGTGCGAGCGTATCGACGCTCGACGTCCATTGTTGGAAAAGCGGCTTCGACTTGCACGTGGTCACTGCGGCGAACTCGGCAACGTGCCCGGTGGTGCCCGCACTCGCCAGCAGGTTGCCGGCCAACGACACCTGCCAATGGAGTGTGGGGGTGCATGGAGCTTTCGCGCGCACCGACGACGCCGCGGGGCCGAGTGGGTTCCTGGACGGCTGCGCCTACCCGGGCGAGCGCCAAACTGGTCCGTTGCTCGACGACGGCTTCCGGACGCGGTCGAGCTGGCGCGCTTTCACCACCGCCCCCTAAGAGCCAAGGCCGGGAGAGCCGAGTGCGATGGGGGGCCTCATTTTTATGAGGTGCCTCGCGTGAATACAACAAGGTCAGAAGTTTCGACTGAGGAGACATTCGAGCAAATTTCTGACGGGAAATGGGGCGCGATCAGCACCTGTCCTTCGTGCAGTTGCGCGTCGGGTGCTTTCGCCCTCGAGCACTCGGTTGCCCTAGCCGCGACGAGCGAAGGTCTCGCGCCGATTACTCCCATCAGGTGTGCCTAAAGATGTCCGTTTCCCCAGATCCCCGTTTCAAGGCGCTGCGCTTCTTTGCCAGCGTCCCCCGTTCACTGGTTTTGCCCTTCCTGCTGACGCTCAGCTTCGAGTGGGCCTGTAGTAGTGACTCGGTTCCCACGCGTGCAAGCGCGGGCAACCCAGGCGCGGTGGGCGGAGCGGTGAGTGCTGCGGGTCAAGTCAACGGCACCGCCGGAGCACTCAGCGGCGGGGCTTCTACGGGCGGCCGTGGGGGCGTGGTGGGAGCGGCGGGCGACGGTGCGCCCGCGACGGCCGGTGGCGGCTCTTCGCAGAGCGGCGGCTCTTCGCAGAGTGGCGGCGCTTCGCAGAGTGGCGGCTCCTCTCAGAGTGGCGGGTCGTCCGCCGGTGGAGCCGCGGGTGGGGGATGGGTCGGCGACTGGCCGCCGTCAGCCACGTTCCAAAACCCCATTCTCTGGCAAGACCTTGCTGACCCAGAAGTGATCCGCGTAGGGGACGTGTTTTATTATACCGGCTCCAACATGCACCACTCGCCCGGTGCGCCCATTTTGCGGTCCTATGACCTCGTGAATTGGGAGTTCGCAGGGCACGCCATCCCGTCCCAGGACTTTGGCGCAGCCTACCGCTTGCAAGGCACACAGCGCGCTTACATCGGAGGCAACTGGGCCTCGAGTCTCAGGTTTCGAGAGAGCGACAAAAAGTTCTACTTCCTGGCCTGCATCCGCACCGGCCAGACGTATGTGTGGAAGGCCAGTCAGGTCGAGGGACCTTGGGTTCGCGGACCCTCGGTAGGCAACTGCTACTACGACGCTGGCATGCTGATCGACACTGACGACAAGATCTACGTCGCTTATGGCCACGGAAACATCAGCGTCGCCGAGTTGAATGCGGACGCAACGGCTCAAGTCCGCGCCGCCCAGGTGTTCACGACGCCCAGCAGCATTGGGACCCTCGAAGGCTCACGGATGTATCACGTGGGCAAGTATTACTATATCTGGGCGACACGCCCGGCAAATGGCCAATACGTGCTCCGCTCGACCGCCCCGTTCGGGCCTTACGAGTCGCGCGAAATCTTGCTCAACCTCAGCGGGCCGACACAGGGGGCTGGCGTGCCCCATCAGGGTGGCCTCGTAGAAACTCAGGCGGGCGACTGGTACTACATGGCCTTTGTCGATGCGTATCCCGGCGCGCGCATGCCTGTTTTGGCTCCGATCACCTGGGAGAACGATTGGCCCGTGCTGGTCAAGGTGAACAACGGCTGGGGGGAGAAGTACCCCTTTCCCAAAGTACCCCGCCCGCCGAGGCTGATGGCTCCGCACACGGGCATCGACAAGTTCACCGCGGCCACCCTCGGACACGCCTGGGAATGGAACCACGAGCCCGATAACACCAAGTGGTCGTCTGGCGCTGGCCTCACGCTGCAAACCGCGTCGGTGACCGACGATCTGTATCAGGCGCGGAACACGCTCACGCATCGGGTCATCGGCCCAGGCTCGACGGCGACGATCGAGCTCGACTACTCGGGCATGCAAGACGGCGACGTCGCTGGCTTCGGGATCTTCCGGCACACCGCTGGTTTCGTCGGCGTGAAGAAGTCAGCGGGGGCGACCCGACTGGTGATGGTCAATGGGGCGTCTCTCAACGTTTCCGGGTGGACCACGAACAGCAAAGGGATGGAGGTCGCGACCAAAGACATTTCTGGAGGCAAGATTTGGCTGAGAGTCTCAGCGGATATCCGTCCTGGCACCGGACGCCAAGCCACCTTCCACTACAGCACGGACGGGGTCACTTTCATGCCCTTTGGTACGGCCCATGCGATGAGCAATGATTGGCAGTTCTACATCGGCTATCGCTTCGCAATTTTGAACTATGCGACCACGAGCCTCGGCGGGTCCGTCAAGGTGAACTCGTTTGAAATCAAGATGAACTGAGCGATCGGCGAGCAAACTTGGCGCGGCTTTAGCGCCTCCGACGCAGTCTGAGTAAAGCGAGTGCACCGATCGCGAGCCAGGCGGCCGGTGCGCTCGACGAACTCACCGCATGGGTGAAGGCGCAACCTCCACTCGAACCCATCGGCGGTGTATGAGCGGGCACGCCGCCGCTTGCGGCGCTGCTGCCTGCGCCCGCCGACGTGCCGCCTTTGCCAGAGGCTCCCTCTTTGGGGTTGCCCGCGGTGCCGCCGTCGCCCGCGGTGCTGCTATCACCTGCGGTGCCGCCATCGCCCGCCGCGCCGCTATCCGCGGCGCCTGCGACGCCGCTGTAGCCGGCAGCGCTGCCGTTGCCAGCGCTGCCGCCTGCGCCGCTCCCACCGACACTGGTACCGAGCAGGCGCGCCACCCGGGTTCTGGGCTGGCCCTCGACTTGGCCAAACATGCCCGCAATCACCAAGCGACCGCCAGGATAGGGTGCGATCGTACGAACGACGTCGTCGATCGGAACCACGAAGCCGTCGGCAGATCCGTCCGCGTCCAAGCGAACGATCGACTCGCCGCCGGGCAGCTGCTGCTCAATCAGCAGCTTGTCGTCAGACGCGACGCCCAGAAAAGTGCGCACGGACCGATCGACAGGGAAGCTCGACGCGATGCCACCATGGGTGCCGAGGCGAGCGAACCGTTTATCTGGCGCTGTCGCGTTGATTTCGGCGAAATTTGCAAAAAATAGCAGCGACCCATCGCTCAAGGAGCCGAGCTTCGGATAGGCAGCCGGTACCTCCGTGAATGCACTTGCCCGTTTGCCGTCGCTGCCAATTCCAACTACGGCCTCATCCAAGCTAAGCACCAGTGAGCCGCCCGGCTGAGGTGCAAAGTCCAGGTTGGCGTACGAGCGAGTGTCTGAGTAGAGAGTAAATGTAGCGTCGAAGGAGCCGTTCGAATTCAGGCGATCCAGACCACGGCCGCCAACGCTCGCGACATAAAGCTTGTCTCCCGAGACGAGGATCTTGGACACTTGAGACAGGCGTAACGCGGGTTCCTCCACGAACGCTCCGTCGATGCTGCCGTCCGCGTTGAGCTTCGCGAGCGTCTTGAGGACCCCCCCAACCATGAACGCGCCGCCGACGAAGATGCCGCCGCTGCCGTCGAGTGCGAGTGTTTGAACCGCCGCCCCCACGGAGGTGATTTCGAACGGCGAAGTGAACGTCGTGTCCAACCTACCGTCGGCTTCGAGACGGGCGATCTCCATCCGCGATTGCCCCGCCACCTGGTCAAAACGTCCACCGATGATGATCTTGCCATCCGGCTGGACTGCCAGCGCAAATACCTGCGTCGGGCTCTGCGTCAACGCGACGCCCGCGAGCGGCACGTCGCCGAAGCTCTCATCGAGCGCGGCGGCTGCAACGCCCTGAGCGTGGAAGCCGACGATCAAACCGACAGCGCAGATCATCCCAGGCACGAGTTTGCGCTGCGTGGCAGCATGAAATGGTTGGCTCAGACATTGCCTCATCGCTTTTCATCACCTCTCTTGGCCTCATGAGCCGCCTGGAGCTCAGCTAGCCGCGTGGCCCCATGGATTCGACGAGCAGCGCGGGGCCGACCCCGCGACAATCGCGAACGATTCGCTATTCATTGGCGTGGAGTTTGAGCGAACTGTCCGCCGAGTAAAATGCACAATGTCGCGTCTCGTTTATGCAAAAATGCATAGCTGTGGCATGGGCTGTTTGGGCAGATTTGAGGTTCGACGAGTCGCTGGCTCGTCGGAACACCTGCTTCATCAGGCTATTCGCTCCAGCGAGCGCGTCTCGCGGTCACTGAGCGCCCGTCTGCGTCAATCGAAACTTCCCGCGCACAAGCGGACGCTCGGGATCAACGGTGGGCCGCAGACTGGCACGCGCGCACCGGTCTCTTCCATCGTCCAGCAGGAGAACGAGCTGCATTCGTAATTGAAGTTGCAGCTGCCACCGTCTGGAATTTTCGGTTCACAAATGCTGTCGAAAAAGCTGCAATACGACACAAGCTTGCATTGGTCCGCACCACACGCCGCGCCGTCTTCGACTGACGCTTGGCAGACGCCTTGCTGGCCACAGAATAGGCCCTCCTGCAGGTAGCAGTAGGCACTGACGGTGGACGTATCGCTGACCGTAACTGCGTCGCAGCTGTCGAACATGCAAGTGTTCAGGCACGCTTCACCGAGCTTCGCGTGCGGAGCGGCGGGCGTCTCGCTGACGACGACACAGGTTCCGTGACCGTCGTTGGCAGTAGTCCACCGACAATCGACCCGCGCACCATTCACTGGCGCGCATTCTTGCGCAACTTGGCACGCGCTGCCCGTGGGCAAGAGGCCGACGAATACGGCCGCGCAAGCCTCGGCAGCCGATACGCTAGCTGCCGCTTCCCAAATACAGGCGCCCAGCATGTGACGCTCGGCCGCCAAGCAGGCCTGCACCGCGCCCGCGTTGTACGCCACCGTAGAGGCACTGGTTGCGTACGCTCTCTGCATCGCGATCAACGCGTTTCGAGCACAGCTCGAGGCATCGAACGGCAAGTCGATCATCGGACAGCACTTGCTTAGCGCCTCGCAGTAGACGTCTGACATGTGCGCTGGAAAGTCCTCGCGCGAGATGCCGCTAGTGCCAGCCGAACTCGCGCCAGCCGAGCTCGCGCCAGCCGAACTCGCGCCAGCCGAACTCGCGCCAGCCGAACTCGCGCCAGCCGAACTCGCGCCAGCGCTGCCCCCGCACCCCGTAGATAGCGCCGCTCCCAACACCGCACAGCCCAAACACGAGGCAATAAGACGAGCTCTGTTCATTCACCCACCCCAGTCCACTATTCAAAACGATTGTGGCGTCGAGCTCGACGGAAAGCTACGAAGATCGCACGCGCTTCAACGCCAACGAGGAGATGCGCGAAACGAGCATCTTCATGGTGCCTTTCGATTGAGCGGAGGTAGACCCTGGGATACGGTGTCGAAGGTGCGGCGCGAGCAGATCCAGGTTGCCAAGGGCCACCTTGAAATCACGATCAGCGGTCGGGCCGGCCATTCGCCGCGACCGCTGATCTGTGCCAGCCACCCGATCGACGCGTTCGCGGAAAAAACCACGCGGCTATTGGCGAACGCCGCCGGGGCGGACGTCGTGTGCGTGAACTTGCGAGGGATCGGCGGCTCGTCTGCATTGGCCGAAGGTGAGTCGTACGAGCTCACCGACATGGTGGAGGAGCTCGAGGCCGTGCGTCTCCACCTGACGGAAAGCCCCTGGGTTTTCTGGGGAATGTCTGGCGGTGGTTGGCTCGGACAGCTATACGCTCAACGGCACCCGGAGGCGCTCCGCGGATTGGTGCTGGAGAGCATCTGTGCTGCCCTCAGCGAACGGCTCGTCGATCCGGAATGCGCGTTGAGCCCAAAGTTCCCGGCCTGGCAGACGCCGCTTGGGGCTGCGGGCCTGCTTCGCGCCGGCAGCTTGGCTACCAAGCCCCCCAACCGCCACGAGCTCGAGTGGCGCGAGGTAATTGGCGTCGGCAGTGCGCTTTGCCAGCGCGGGGGACCAGCGCTGCTCATCTCGCCACCGCCGCCGTCACCCACTATGAAGCGCGTGCTCCCGCTGCTCCTCGAGCTCGACGCCCGCCCGTGGCTCCGCCAACTCCGCGCGCCCTCATTGGTCATCTGCGGCACCGCAGATCCCATCTTACCGATCCGGCACGCTCTCGCCCTCCAGGCCGCAATGCCCGGCTCGCAATTCCTCGCTGTCGAAGGCGCAGGGCACGTGCCCGTGGCGGAGGAGCGAGCGGAAGTGGGGAGTGCAGTGCGGGCCTTGCTGGCCCGGATTTGAGTGGCAGGGATGCTGCGCCACCACGGCTGCTGACGCTAGTTGTCGGCTGCTGACGCTAGTTGTCGGCTGCATCATGCATTGTTGGCGATTCTTTCTTCTGCGCCACCGCCGCCGCTGACCCGGGTTGTCGGCTACATCGTGCATTGTCCGCCATTGTTCGATAATTCTCGGTTTATGACCGACTTCTGGGCACCGCCTTAGCGGCTCCTGATCGACATTGCCGCACGCTGTATGCGCGACTGCCCATGACCTGCAAAGCCCCATCTTCACGGTCGGCTGGTCGCCGGTTGCCCCGCGTGCTTTCAGCGCAGTCTCTGTTTACACGCCCAAAAATCCCGCCAGCGATCCTGTTTCAAACGTCTCCTGATGTTGCGCACGCTGAACGCTTGCGGCAAAAGCCTGGGTTTCAGTTCACTCCACGCAACCGGCACGGAGAGCGCAGCTGCCGGATTCGCACGCGCACTATACGCAGCGACGGCGACGGCG
>Ga0164308_10001813_pt1 | contig 11395 bp, 7 predicted proteins | sample Whisoiple_246_MG_FD_109983 | JGI IMG/M metagenome (GOLD analysis project Ga0164308, IMG submission 109983) | Soil microbial communities amended with fresh organic matter from upstate New York, USA - Whitman soil sample_246_MG | ecosystem: Environmental > Terrestrial > Soil > Unclassified >... | reverse complement strand
GGACGACGGTCTCGCGGCCGGCAAGGGCGTCGTCGTCACGGACGACGTCGAAGCCGCGCGTGCTTACGCCCTGGCCTGCGACCGCGTGGTCATCGAGGAGTTCCTCGACGGCCCCGAGGTGAGCCTCTTCGCGATCACCGACGGCACCACGGTGCTGCCCCTCCAGCCCGCCCAGGACTTCAAGCGCGCCCTCGACGGCGACGAGGGCCCGAACACCGGTGGCATGGGCGCCTACTCCCCGCTTCCGTGGGCGGATCCGAAGCTGGTCGACGAGGTCATGCAGACCGTCCTGCAGCCGACCGTCGACGAGCTGCGCCGACGCGGTACGCCGTTCTCCGGACTGCTGTACGCCGGTCTCGCCATCACCTCGCGCGGTGTGCGGGTCATCGAGTTCAACGCCCGCTTCGGTGACCCCGAGACCCAGGTGGTCCTGGCCCGGCTGAAGACGCCGCTCGCGGGGGTCCTGCTCGGTTCCGCCAACGGCACCCTGGACCTCGTACCCGCGCTGAACTGGCGTGACGACGCCGCCGTCACCGTGGTCATCGCCTCGCACAACTACCCCGGCACGCCCCGCACGGGAGACCCGATCGAGGGCCTCGCCGATGTGGTGGAGAAGGATGCGCCGGACGCCTTCGTCCTGCACGCCGGCACTCGGCAGGACGGCGACGCCGTGCTCAGCGCCGGAGGCCGCGTGCTCTCCGTTACGGCGACCGGCAAGGACCTCACGCAGGCCCGTGAGCGTGCCTACACCGCCGTCGGCCGGATCCGGCTCGACGGCTCCCAGCACCGCACGGACATCGCCCGCAAGGCCGCCGAAGAGGCCTGAGGCCCGAGCCCGCTCGACCCACCGCGGTGTCCGGCCCCGCCGGTCTGTCCGCCGCCCCTGTGCCCGGCCCTCCACGGAGGTGCCGGGCACAGGCGCGTCCGGGGCGGCCCGCACGCCGGACGAAGAAGCCGTTCCCGCGCCCGTCCGTGGCCAGTCCCACGAGTGCCGGGCCCGCCCCTGCCCCCGTGCCCGGAACCGCAACGTCCCGGGACCACGTGCCCGGGACCGCCCCCGGGCAGCAGAAGGGGGCCGCAGTACCACCGAACGGCTGGACAGCGGCCCGTCAGCAGCTTTGACCAAAGCCATTCCATCGGGTGACGACTCGGCCATCCGGATGACGCCCGCCGAGGCCCCAACTAGGGTGCGGCGCAAGCGTTCGGGCACTTGGCCCACCGGCATTGCGATGTCGGTGACGGGTGCCACAGTGGGGGAGTGACCAACACCGTCGCGGGGGCAGAGGGGGTGACCTACGACCGTGTCCGGTACCGGTTCGGTTGAGGAGCTGGGTGCGCACGCAGCGCGGGCCAGGGCCGTGGCTCTTTTGCGCATCCGCAGCAGAGCCACAGCCCTGGCGATCCTGCCGGCGGCTGCCTCGGTCGTGCTGCTCGTCGCGGTGGCCCAGGGGCACATCGGTCCAGGCGTCTGGTCCACGGTCAGCTGGGCGGTGACGGCCTGCGCCGTCGTGGTCCTGCTCGTCGCCGCCGCGGTCGCCCTGGCCGTGTCGCGGGCGAGGCCGGCGGTCAGTCCGACCGTGCCCCTCACCGAGGCCGCGGCCCCCGACCTCTACCGCCTGGTCCGGGACCTGGCCGACCGGCTGGACGTCCCCGCGCCGTCGGCCATAGAGCTCACCCCGGACTGCGACAGCTGGCTGGAGGACCGTACGCACCCCGCCGCCCGGCCGCCGGTGAAGGACGTCGCGGGGCAGCCCGGGATCAGGCGGGGCCGTCGGATCCCGGCGGCCCCCGTCCTGGTGATCGGGTCCCCCTTCCTGTGGTGGATGAGGGTCGCCGAGCTGCGCGCGGTCCTCGCCCCGGTCGTGGCGGGCACCGGGCCTTCCGCCCACCCGGACATAGCCGCCGCCCGTCGCTTCGTCCGCGGCCTCGACGCCGCTGTCGCCGACGCCGCCCTGCCCGGGCAGGGATTCGTACGCAGGATCCCCACGGCCTTCGTCGGGTGGATCGCCAAGGTGCTGCTGCGCGGCTGCCGCGGGCACGCGGCGGAGATGGAGCGCTGCGTCGCCGCCGCCGCGTCGGGGCGCGCCCACGAGGTGGACTACGGGCTGCGGATCGCCGCCCAGGAGCAGGTCGGCCTCGCCTACGCGGGCTGGGACCGCCTGCTGACCAGGGTCGCGCTGCCGGCCTGGCGGATGGGGCGCTGGCCCTCCCGGCTCGACGCGGGCGTCGTCTCCGCGCTCACGGAGCTGTCGAGGCGCGACCGGCTGGCGGAGGGCTTCACCTCCCGGCTGGGTGAGCGCCCCGCCTGCGATCTGATCGAGGAGCCGGGCGCGGCCGACGAGGCCGCCTCGCTGCTGGCGGCCCGGCTCTTCCACGGAGGGCCCGCCGAGCCCGGTCCCGGCTGGTCCCCGGTCGACTGGCAGCAGTATCCGGACGAGGTCGTGGACCGGAAATGGCGTACGGAGGCCGCGCGTCTGCACCGGGTGCTCGACGCCATGGGGGTGGCGGCCAGTGTGTCCGTAGGGGGCCCGGGAGCGCCGGGGGCCGACGGCGTCCCCACGCTCGCCCGGGTGATCGGCCACCTCGCGGCGCCGGGCGCCGACAGCGAGGCGCTGGCGGCCGGGATCGGCGCCGCCGTCGCCCGCGAGGAGGAGCGGACGGCACCGAGGCCCGGGACCGGCGTCGCGGCGGACGGCGTGCCGGCTGCGGCGGGAACCGACCCCCTCGACCTCTGGGGGTCCGTCCCGCTCCCGCTCTTCCCCCTCCAGCCCCCTCGTACGGGCGCGGAGCTGCTCGCCGACCACGTCGTGGCGATGGTCTGCTGCGCCGCCGTGGACACGGCGGGGGCCGCACCCGGGCTCGACTGGCTCGACGGTCCCGCGCTGCTGGTCGACGGCGGTCGCAGGTCGGACCTCGGCGCCCCGGTGCTCAGCCTCGTCGAGGACGGGGACGCGGAGCCGCTGCTCTCCTGGCTCAGCGCGGTCGGCGTGCGGACCGACAAACCCGTACGCCTGGGCTGAGAGGTGCGCGTGGGCGGAAAGTGCACCTGAGGTGCACGGTCGTCCGTCCACTTAGGTGGCGAAATGCGTCATATGTCCCGGCAATACCCGGAAGATCGGGCTTCGTTCACATCAATTAGCGACGAACGGTGACGGAGTGCGTGCGTAATGTGATGTGCTGGGTTCGCGTCGGTAGGCGGCGCACCGGAGGTTTCGGGGGACGAGGGAGGGGAGCGGGATGGGGGCGGAGCATATCCGGCGCTGGGAATCGGGTGCCCTCGCGCATGCCGTGAGCGACCCTTTCGGACAGGGCCCGCTGCCTTGGCTGCGCGGCAGTGAGAACTACTTCGACGACACCGGCCAGGTCGTCCCCTGGTACGCCGACGCCGCCCTGGGCCGCAGCGGCACCGGAGGCGGCACGCGCGCGGCCGACGACGTCCGCCAGCAGATCAAGGGCTTCGCCTCACCCGGGGCGGCGGCGCCCGGCGAGGCGATCGACTTCCACATCACCGTGGACCCGCCCCAGCAGTTCTCCGTCGACATCTACCGCATCGGACACTATGCGGGCGACGGCGCCGCGAAGATCACCACCAGCCCGCGGCTCTCCGGCATCGTCCAGCCGGCGCCGATGGCCGTGGAGCGCACGGTCTCCTGTCACCACTGGTGGCTCTCCTGGCGGCTGCAGATCCCGGCCTACTGGTCGGTCGGCGCCTACGTCGCCGTGCTCACCACCGCCGACGGCCACCGCTCGCACGTCCCCTTCACGGTCCGCGACGACCACCCGGCGGACCTGCTGCTCCTCCTCCCCGACGTCACCTGGCAGGCCTACAACCTCTACCCGGAGGACGGCCGCACCGGCGCGAGCCTCTACCACGCGTGGGACGAGCAGGGCAGGCTGCTGGGCGAGGAGGACGCCGCGGTCACCGTCTCCTTCGACCGCCCCTACGCGGGCGCCGGCCTGCCTCTGCACGTCGGCCACGCCTACGACTTCATCCGCTGGGCCGAGCGCTACGGCTACGACCTCGCGTACGCCGACGCCCGTGACCTGCACGCCGGCCGGGTCGACCCCGGCCGGTACCGGGGCCTGGTCTTCCCCGGACACGACGAGTACTGGTCGGTGCCGATGCGCCGTACCACCGAGCTCGCCCGGGACACGGGCACCTCGCTCGTCTTCCTCTCGGCGAACACCATGTACTGGCAGGTCGGCCTCGGTCCGTCGCCCTCGGGTGTCCCCGACCGTCTGCTCACCTGCCGCAAGCGCCGAGGGCCGGGGAAGTCCGCGCTGTGGCGTGAGATCGACCGCCCCGAGCAGCAACTGTTGGGCATCCAGTACGTGGGCCGGGTCCCCGAACCCCACCCCCTGGTCGTGCGGAACGCGAGCCACTGGCTCTGGGAGGCCACGGGCGCGGCCGAGGGCGACGAGATCGACGGACTGGTCGCCGGAGAGGCCGACCGCTACTTCCCGCGCACGACGCTCCCCGAGCACGAGAGCCGCATGCTTCTCGCGCACTCCCCCTACGCCGACGGCGACGGCGCGACCCGGCACCAGGAGACCTCGCTGTACCGCGCCCCGTCGGGCGCGCTCGTCTTCGCGTCGGGCACGTTCGCGTGGTCCCCGGCCCTGGACCGACCCGGCCACGTGGACCCCCGCATCCAGCGGGCCACGGCCAATCTCCTCGACCGGATCTGCAAGAGGGACTGAGCGGGCGCGTACGCGGACACGGAGGCGGAGGGCCGGGAGTCGCCCGTCCGCAGTGCGACCCCTGGCGCCGCGGACCTTTCGCATGCGGGACAATCGGAACCACTCCTGGATCAACCTACGCGGAGGCAGCGTGTCCGGTTTCGTAGAAAAGCCCGAGCCCGTGCAGGTGCCGGGTCTCACCCATCTGCACACCGGCAAGGTGCGCGACCTGTACCGGAACGAGGCGGGCGACCTCGTGATGGTCGCCAGCGACCGCATCTCCGCCTACGACTGGGTCCTGCCCACCGAGATCCCGGACAAGGGCCGCGTGCTCACCCAGCTGTCGCTGTGGTGGTTCGACCAGCTCGCCGATCTCGTCCCCAACCACGTGCTGTCGGCGGAGCTCCCCGCCGGGGCACCCGCCGACTGGGCCGGCCGCACCCTGATCTGCCGTTCGCTGCGGATGGTCCAGGTCGAGTGCGTGGCGCGGGGTTACCTCGCGGGCTCCGGCCTGGCCGAGTACGACGCCGACCGGACGGTGTGCGGCATCGGTCTGCCCGAGGGGCTCGTCGACGGCTCCGAGCTCCCGGGGCCGATCTTCACCCCGGCCACGAAGGCCGCGGTCGGCGATCACGACGAGAACGTCTCGTACGAGGAGGTCGCCCGCGAGGTCGGCCCCGAGACGGCGGCCCTGCTGCGACGCACGACGCTGGACGTCTACAGCCGCGCCCGGGACATCGCCCGGGAGCGCGGGATCATCCTCGCCGACACGAAGTTCGAGTTCGGCTTCGCGCCCACCGAGGACGGCGGCGAGGAGCTGATCCTCGCGGACGAGGTGCTGACGCCGGACTCCTCCCGCTTCTGGCCGGCCGAGATCTGGGAGCCGGGCAAGGCGCAGCCCTCCTACGACAAGCAGTTCGTGCGTGACTGGCTGACCTCGCCGGCCTCCGGCTGGGACCGGCACGGCGAGCAGCCGCCCCCGCCGCTGCCGCAGGCCATCGTGGACGCGACCCGGGCCAAGTACCTGGAGGCGTACGAACTCCTGACGGGCCTGAACTGGTCGGACCGGGAGCGGTGACAGCAGAAGGCCCCGGTCACGAGGACCGGGGCCTTCTTCATGGAGCGGACGACCAGGTTCGAACTGGCGACCTCAACCTTGGCAAGGTTGCGCTCTACCAACTGAGCTACGTCCGCAAGCGCCGCAGCGCGATGCCTACTATACCCAACCTCTCTCCCCCGAGAGACCCACTGGTGCGTGAGGGAGCTCCGTACCGGGTCCGGAGACGGCCGCAGGCAGGTGGCTGCGCACCGTTCCGCGCCACCCGACGTCGGCTTCGCGGCGGCGCCCCGTCCTCTGCCGGCGCCCACGCCTCGGCCCTCGCACGGTCCGACAAGGGCCCCTGGCGAGGGTCGCGTCCGCCGCCAACCAGGTTTCCACGTAGCGGTTTCCGGCGTGCACCGTACGGACGATCCCGGTCGGCCGCCGCGCGCCGACCGTCCGACTGACGAACGCCCGGACACCGCCCACGGCACGCGCTTCGGACATCCCCGGCCGGCCGTGACCCGTCATGACCGTGGCCCGGCGGCAGGGCGGTCCGGTCCGCAGGGATGTGGCGACCTTCACACCGTCCGTGCCCGGCGCCTCCGGGCCGAGGGCGGCGACCGCGTCAGTCCTTCTCCTGGGGAGAGGGCTCGGTGCTCCGCGGCGAGGGCAGCGGGATCGCCGCGGTCAGACGGAAGAGGCCCTCGCCCGTCGGCCCCGCCTCCAGCGAGCCGCCGACCGCTGCCAGTCGTTCCCGGAGGCCGTGGAGCCCCGAGCCGCCGCCGGAGACCACGGCCGTGCCCGGCGGCGCACCGTCGTTCTCCACCACCAGACGGGCGCTGTCCGGCGCGGTCTCCAGCCGGATGGCGCACCGCTGCGGATTGCCGTGCCGCAGCACGTTGGTGGCGGCCTCCCGCACGGCCCAGCCGAGCGCCGACTGCACGGGAGCGGGCAGCCGCCCGCCGTCGCCCTGGACGGCGCACTCGATTCCGGCTGCCCGCAAGACCCCCCGGGCTCCCAGCAGTTCTGTCCGGAGGTCAGCCTTCCGGTACCCCCGTACGACGTCGCGGACCTCCTGCTGGGAGGTGCGCGCGATGCGCTGGACCTCCACCATCTGGTCCATGGCCGCGGGCTGTCCGCGCTGCGCCAGCTCCACGGCGAGTTCGCTCTTCAGCGCGATCACCGCCAGGTTCCGGCCCAGGACGTCATGCATGTCCCGCCCGAACCGCAGCCGCTCCTCGGCGACGGCCAGCCGTGTCTTCACCTCCTGGGCGTCGCGGAGCCGGGACATCACGCCCAGCGACCACGCGGAGATCCGCACGGTCACCGCGATCAGCCCGATGGTGAAGGTCATCCCCAGGAGGGTCTGGGCCACGAAGGCTCCGCTGCCGCCGGCCAGCGCGGCGCCTCCGCCCGCACCCGCCGCCACGGCGGTCAGGGCCACGGGGGACATCCACAAGGGAGTGATCAGGACGAGGGAGGTGCCGAACGGCAGGACCGCCGCGGACAGGGCCAGCGGCAGCTCGGGAAACTCCTCGGGGCCGGTGTGGGCGCCGAGGCCGAGCAGTCCCGCGATGCTCGCCAGCATCAGGGCGGCCCCGAGTGCGGCCGGCCTCCGGTCGACGGGCCGGTGGCCCAGATAGCTCTCCAGGCCACGGGCCACCAGCGGAGTCGCGCAGAATCCCTGGGCGAGCCCGATCAGGACCGTTCCGGCGATCAGGGCGACGGGGGCGTCGGATGCCCGCACGGGGCGCGTCAGGGGCAGCAGCACCTGCGGCACGATCGACATCCACACCAAGCAGTGGAGGGTGCCGCGCGTGTAGAGGTCCATCTTGTCGAACCCGTCACGCCGCTGCCATCGGTGCACCTGTGCCCGTACCCACACGGTCGCGCTCCCCCCTCGTCCCGGCCGGACCTCCCGGCCCAGGACCTCCGCCGGATCACGGTCGCGACCCCTGCGCAGTGTCATCACCGCGCATGACACACGTCATGCGCCGATATCCGGAAACGCCAAAGGCCCCGGTCGAAATCGACCGGGGCCTTTGAATCAAGAGCGGACGACCAGGTTCGAACTGGCGACCTCAACCTTGGCAAGGTTGCGCTCTACCAACTGAGCTACGTCCGCATTGCCGCCACTCGGCTTTCACCGGTGGAGCGCTCACCACTCTACCTGATCCACTGAGTGGTCCGGTAAGGCAGTGCAGAGCGGGTGACAGGAATTGCACACTGCGCCTTCCTCCTGGAAGGAGGATGTTCTACTACTGAACTACACCCGCACGCTGCGTCGGACCCGGCTTTTCGGCCTTGCCCTTCGGCGTGCTCCAGACTCTAGCCGACCTGCAGGGGTGTTGTGCAAGTCGGCTCCCCGGGGCATCCCTCGGGCGGGAGGCGGGCCATTGAGCGGAACGGAACATTCCGGGCGGAGGTCTCAACTGGCGGCGTCGAACGCCTCGTAGACCTTCTTGGGGATCCGGCCGCGCGCCGGCACCTCCATCCGGTGCGAGCGGGCCCAGGCGCGCACGGCCGCGGGATCCGGTGCCAGCGACGTGTGGTGGTACGAGACCGGGGCCCCGCCTCGCTTGCCGGTATTTGTCTGCTTTCGGCCGGCCGCCACGTACGGAGCCAGCGTCGTACGCAGTTTCTTTGCATTGGCGGGATTGAGGTCGATCTCGTACGACTTCCCGTCCAGGGCGAAGGTGACCGTTTCCGCCGCTTCTCCCCCGTCGATGTCGTCGGAGAGCGTAACCACTACGCGCTGAGCCACGGATATCGGTCCTTTCCTTCGGCATCGTCGCGCCTGACATGCGTCGATGCCGGCCTTCCGGCGGCTGGGCGGATACGGATCGACTGCTGTCGACTGTTCCGGGGCAATCGTGCTTTCCCGCGTATTCATTTGTACAGCGGTGGGAGCCGCATTGTGAAGCCCGGCCAATTACATCCGCGTGTTGCCGTCGTGTGTCCGCGTGCAATCCGGATGAAGATTTTTTCCCAGGATTTTCCCTGGGCGGCGTTGCCGCCGATATCTCGTCGTGATCAGGGCGAGGTGATATCTACCCGCGTAGAATTTCTGGCCAGGTACGCTGAGTGGACCCGCGGGGATCTGGGGAACCCCTCGGAGACACAGCCGCACCACACCACCGGGAGTGCCAGTGGCACGCGTCGTAGTCGACGTCATGCTCAAGCCGGAGATCCTCGACCCGCAGGGACAGGCTGTGCAGCGCGCACTGCCCCGTCTCGGCTTCGACGGAATCGCGGACGTTCGTCAGGGAAAGCGTTTCGAGCTCGAGGTCGAGGGGCCGGTCGACGACGCCGCCCTCGCCCGCATTAACGAGATCGCCGAGACCTTCCTCGCCAACACGGTCATCGAGGACTTCACCGTCACGGTGGAGGAGGAGAAGTGACCACCCGTATCGGAGTCGTCACTTTTCCCGGCACGCTCGACGACCAGGACAGCCTGCGGGCCGTGCGGATCGCGGGTGCCGAACCCGTATCCCTCTGGCACCGCGACAAGGACCTCCACCAGGTCGACGCGGTCATCCTGGCGGGCGGATTCAGTTACGGCGACTATCTGCGCGCCGGCGCCATCTCGCGTTTCTCGCCGGTGATGGAGACCGTCATCGAGCAGGCGAAGGCCGGTCTGCCGGTCCTCGGTATCTGCAACGGTTTCCAGATCCTGACCGAGGCACACCTGCTGCCCGGGGCGATGCTGCGCAACAACCACCTCCACTTCATCTGCCGCGACCAGAAGCTGCGGGTGGAGAACGCGGAGACGGCCTGGACCTCGGACTACACGGCGGGCCAGGAGATCTCCGTACCGCTGAAGAACGTGGACGGCCGGTACACCGCCGACGAGCGCACGCTCGACGAGCTGGAGGCCGAGGGCCGCGTCGCCTTCCGTTACGCCGACGTCAATCCGAACGGCTCGCTGCGCGACATCGCCGGCATCACCAACGCCGCGGGCAACATCGTCGGTCTGATGCCGCACCCGGAGCACGCCGTCGAACCGCTGATCGGCACCGGTCGCACCGACGGCCTGGGTTTCTTCACCTCGATCATCAAGAAGCTGGTCAACGCATGAGCCTGGACACGGTCAAGCACGCGGCCGAAACCCCGGACGCCGGACAGCCCTGGAAGGAGCTCGGCCTCAAGGAGGACGAGTACGCCCGGATCCGCGAGATCCTGGGCCGCCGTCCCACCGGCGCCGAGCTCGCCATGTACTCCGTGATGTGGTCGGAACACTGCTCCTACAAGAGCAGCAAGGTCCACCTCAAGCAGTTCGGCGAGAAGGTCCCCGCCAACGACGCGATGCTCGTCGGCATCGGCGAGAACGCCGGTGTGGTCGACGTCGGCCAGGGTTACGCGGTCACCTTCAAGGTCGAGTCGCACAACCACCCCTCGTACATCGAGCCCTACCAGGGCGCGGCCACCGGCGTCGGCGGCATCGTCCGCGACATCCTCGCCATGGGCGCCCGCCCGATCGCGGTCGTCGACCCGCTGCGCTTCGGTGCGGCCGACCACCCCGACACCCGCCGCGTCCTGCCGGGCATCGTCGCGGGCATCGGCGGTTACGGAAACTGCCTGGGCCTGCCGAACATCGGCGGCGAGGTCGTCTTCGACGCCTGCTACCAGGGCAACCCGCTCGTCAACGCCGGCTGCATCGGCGTGATGAAGCACGAGGACATCCACCTGGCGCAGGCCTCCGGCCCCGGCAACAAGGTGATCCTCTACGGCGCCCGCACGGGTGGCGACGGCATCGGCGGCGTCTCCGTGCTCGCCTCGGAGACCTTCGACGACACCAAGCCCGCCAAGCGGCCCGCCGTCCAGGTCGGCGACCCGTTCCAGGAGAAGCTCCTCATCGAGTGCACCCTGGAGATCTTCAAGGAGAAGCTGGTCGCGGGCATCCAGGACCTCGGCGGTGCCGGGCTCTCCTGCGCCACCAGCGAGCTGGCCTCCGCGGGTTCCGGCGGTATGCGCGTCGAGCTGGACACCGTGCCGCTGCGCGACTCCTCCCTCTCGCCCGAGGAAATCCTCATGAGCGAGTCGCAGGAGCGCATGTGCGCGATCGTCGAACCGCAGCACGTGGACCGCTTCATGGAGATCTGCGAGAAGTGGGACGTCATCGCCACCGTCATCGGTGAGGTGACCGAGGGCTCGCAGCTGGAGATCTTCTGGCACGGCGAGCAGATCGTCGACGTGCCGCCGCGGTCCGTCGCCCACGAGGGCCCGACCTACCACCGCCCGTTCGCCCGCCCGTCCTGGCAGGACGCGCTCCAGGCGGACGACGCCGGCAAGCTGGCCCGCCCGGCGAACGGCGCGGAGCTGCGCGAGCAGGTCCTCAAGCTGGTCGCCTCGCCGAACCAGGCGTCGAAGTCCTGGATCACGGACCAGTACGACCGGTTCGTGCAGGGCAACACGGTCCTGGCGCAGCCCGAGGACGCGGGCATGGTCCGCATCGACGAGGAGACCAACCTCGGCGTGGCCATGGCGACCGACGGCAACGGCCGGTACGCCAAGCTCGACCCGTACACCGGCGCGCAGCTCGCGCTGGCGGAGTCGTACCGCAATGTCGCCGCCTCCGGCGCCAAGCCGCTGGCCATCTCGGACTGTCTGAACTTCGGTTCGCCCGAGGACCCGGACGTCATGTGGCAGTTCGCCGAGGCCACCCGCGGTCTC
>Ga0164308_10001811_pt1 | contig 11400 bp, 9 predicted proteins | sample Whisoiple_246_MG_FD_109983 | JGI IMG/M metagenome (GOLD analysis project Ga0164308, IMG submission 109983) | Soil microbial communities amended with fresh organic matter from upstate New York, USA - Whitman soil sample_246_MG | ecosystem: Environmental > Terrestrial > Soil > Unclassified >... | reverse complement strand
GTCGTGGTCTTATGCTGTATTAGCTTTCCTTTCGGAGAGTTATCCACCATTCAGGGGAAGATGACCTACGTGTTACTCACCCGTGCGCCGCTTTACTGGGGCCGAAGCCCTTTCTCGCACGACTTGCATGTGTTAGGCGCGCCGCTAACGTTCGTTCTGAGCCAAGATCAAACTCTCCAGTTTGAATCTTTCGGTGAACGCTGCGAAGTGAATCGCTGCGTTACCATTATGCTCTCTTAGTTCGAAGACTCACTCGGCTGCTCTCCGAAGCGGAGAGACGAGCCTCGCGAGTCGTTACGAGGACCCACGACGATTCTCATCGCGGGTAATAGGATTCAGTTTTCAAGGACCGAGGGGAAGGCTTTCCTTCCGAGCGGGTCGCGGTGTTTAGTCTCTCTGGTCTTTGCTGTCAAAGACTTTTTGAAACTTTGTTTTCACCGCTTTTGCTTCCGACTCTGTTTTCCCTGCATTTCTGCGGGGCTCTCAGACTCTTCAGCGGGTCGCGGTGTTTAGTCTGTCTCGTCTTTCCCGTCAAGGGATTTTCGAAACTTTCTTTTCACCGCTTTTGCTTCGGTGCTCTTTTTCCCTGCATTTCTGCGGGCTTCCGAGCTCCTCAGCGGGTCGCGGTATCTAGTCTCCGTCGTCTTTGCTGTCAAAGACTTTGTTAACTTTTTACTGCGACCCCCAGCTTCAAACTTTTCACCGGGCGCGCACGTACCCCGGGGGGCGTCGTGCTGCGCGTCGGTGGGGTCCGAAGCGGGAGGCGGTGTATGCTCCCGGTCGGGGTCCCTCGGCAAGTACTTTTGTCACTATCTGTCATTTTCCAAAAAACGCCGCAGTTTCGAGGGTTTCCGATCGAAAGATCCTTGTCTTTTGTGCAGTGATCGGGCGGCCGGTGGCGCATTTATGTCCAGTGATCGGGCGGCCGGATGCTGACTTTTGTCCAGTGATCGGCGGGCCGGAAACGGTTTCCGAACCGCGCAGCGGCATCCCTGGGGCGCCGAGAAGGCGGATTTGGCACCGCGAGACCCGTCGCGAACCCTCGCGCTGGGTCAGCGGGCAGCTCCAAGTCGAGCGACGGCTCTCTCTATACGACCGCGATCGGCGGCGGTTCAGGAGCTGGGCCGCAAAAACTCTTGGAACGCTTCAGGAAAGGCCGTCTGCGAACCAAAAGCCCAGCGGTTCACGGACGAGGGAGAACTCGGCTCCGTTCGCCAAGCGCGCGAGGTAGCCGCGCTCGCGCCGAGCCAGGTCGCCACTTCGGTAGCGCCCGAGCACGGTCACCGCATGCCACGCATCGTTCAGCCAAATGGCGTCCGGACGGCGCGCGTCAGCGGAAGAGGTGCGCACCTCGACGCGCAACCAGCGAGTGCCGCCCGGTCGAAGCACGCTCTCGATCCCCGCTTCTGATTCCAATTCACGCGTTGCCTGAAGCAGGGCGCGCGGAGAAACCGAGAACGAGTGGCGCACCAACTCGAGCACGATCGCGTAGCCGTCGCCGAGCGCGACGATCGCGTAGCTGCGTCGGCCTGTGCGAATGCGGATCTCGTTCACCTGAGCGAAGCCCGAAGCTCGTGCTTCGTGCGTGAATGCCAGGACCAACCGAAGTTCCGCGGCCGCAACGCGAATCTCGTACGGCGCCATGCGGCCCGCGTAGTCGACCGTCTCGCCTTCCCGATCGACCAAGGCGGCCCCGCGCGCCGAGCACCCCTCGCACAAGCGCCACAAGATGGCGCTGAACGGCGAGGCTTCTTGGTCGCGGTCGATCCCCGCGCGACCGCGCGCTCTCATTCCGTAACCTGAACCTGAGCCGTCAGATCTTCGACCGAGCGCGTGATCAGAATCGGCGTCGCGCTGCTCAGGCGTCCGAGCAGCTCCTGTTTGGAGCGTTCGGCGCGCCGCTTCAGCACCTCGTCCGTGAGCAGCACGCGGCGCTCTTGCAGCGGCACGCGCTGCTCGGGTAGGCGCGCCTCACACAGGATGACGTGGTAACCGAAGACCGTCTTGGTGGGCTCGCTGATCTGACCGGGGGCAAGCCGGTGTGCGGCTCGAGCGAACTGCTCGTCGAAATGCTGATTGGCGGCGTCTGGCGGCGCGCCCTCCGGGTAGTACACGCGACCATCAGGGGTGATCGCCGGTAGGCGCTCGGCGCGCACGTCCACCCCTTCGTGCGGCACCGCTTGGGCCAAGCGAAGGAACTCGGCTGGGTCGTTGACCCCGCGGACCGCTTCGAACACCCGCTGCGCAATGGCGCGTGCGGCGGCGTCCTGCGTGGGCTGAGTGACGATTGCGACGGCGTGGGTCGTGCGCACGGTTTCGGGTCGGTCGAAATCCTGCCAGCGCAGCGCGCTGACCTCGCTGACTTCGGTATCAGTCGGGGCACCGCGGGCGGCTGCCTCGGCTTTGAGGGTTTCCAAGAGCGCCCGAGCCCAAGCGGCGCGTTCGACGACGAGAGTGACCGAGCCGTCCGCAAACCCTGCACGTGCTGCTGCAGCAAACGCGGCGTCGTGAATGGCCAGGTCGCGCGCCACGCTCGGGGTGACGTTCTGCGCTCGCGCAATCTTGGTCACGGTTTCGAACGCAACTTCTTCCGAGCCGACTTTCGCGACCACCCCCGCAGGCAAGCGCCCGCGCGTCACGCTCTGCACCGAAGGGTCGCCTGAATTGGAGCAGCCAACGATGAGCGTGCTGATGGCCGCAAAGGTCACGGCAACGCGGCGCAGCTTCATCGCGTGCTCGACCTTGGACGAAGCAGCTCGACCGCAGCGCGGAGCACTAGGCCGCCGATGGCGAGCCAGTAGATCGCCGCCAGATCGCGACGCTCGCCGAGAGCCGCAACTCCGACCGCAAAGGCCAGGCTTGCCCCCAAGACGAGCAAGATGCTCAGAGCGTCGACGACTTTGCTCATGGTGCGAAGTTCGAGTGCTTGCGCGTGGCCGCGCGGCAGCTCCCGAAATTACCCCGCTAGCGCACGACCAACCACAGAAAACCTAGCCCGAAGAGCAAAGCCGAAAGGGCCAAGGGCACGGCGGCGGCGTTCAAGCGCTCGGCGCTCGCGGGTAGAGCCCGTCGCTGCCCCAGGGAGGTCGCCACGCGGGCACCCACCGTGATCGTCAGGATGGCGGCTAGAACCGCGACGGCATGCGCGAACAAGCTCCGTTCTGCTTCGGCCACGCGGAAAGCCAGGAAGATCGGAACCAGGGAGCTGACGATCACCAATCCGAATACGAAGGGAGCGATTGGATGCGAGCGAGTTCGCGGCTGAAGCGGCGGCCCGGCGATGACGTTGGGCGCGTCCTCCGGGACGACCCCGCGCCGACGCTGGGAGCCCCAACCCAGCGCGTACAGGGTGAAGGCAACTGCCCCCAGCGCCGAAACCAGCGGATCACCCGGGGATTGAACGACCTTCGCGCCGAGCAGCAACCAAGTGAGCAGCGAGCAGCCGATGAAGGCAAAGATGCCGAGCATGCGGCCGAGCGACGGCCGCGTGCTGACGAGCAACGGCGCAGAGAGCAGAGCAAAAAGCGCGAGCGCGGCCGTCACCCGAGCCGAGCCCGGCGCGCCGTGGCTGAGCGACGGCAGCAGCACGGTGGTGACCCAAGCGTACAGCCCGGGGAGCAGCGTATTGGCGCGATCGCGCAGAGAGCCGAGCGCGCTCGGGCCGTTGCTCACGAAAGCCGGGGTGGCTGAACGCAGAGAGCGCTGCGCTGCGCCCGGCTCGGTCACTTGCTCGGGCGCCCTGCCTGCTCGACGAAGTTGAGGAAGGTGAGCACCGCGTGTCCGGTACCACCCTTGGGGTAGATGCCCTTGGCGCGGTCGGCAAGCACCGGGCCGGCGACGTCGCAATGAATCCACGGCACCTTGGCCACGAATTCACGCAGGAAGAGCGCGGCGCTGATCGAGCCGCCCCAGCGATCCGCGGTGTGCTTGAGATCGGCCACGTCGCTCTTGAGTTGTTCGCCGAGCTCTTCGAGCAGCGGCATGCGCCAGAACTGCTCGCCAGCGCTACGAGCAGCGCGCTCCAGCGCGCGCGCATTCTCGTCTTCGGTCGCGTAGAACGCGGAGCAGGTCTTGCCCAGCGCGACCAGCGCGGCGCCGGTGAGCGTGGCCGCGTCGATGATCAGGTCGGGTTTGAGCCGCGTCGCGTAGGTGAGCGCGTCCGCCAAAACCAAGCGACCCTCGGCGTCGGTGTTGATGATTTCGACCGTCTTGCCGTCCAACGAGGTGAAGATGTCCGCGGGGCGATAGGCCGCTGCGTCAGGCATATTTTCAGCCGCGGCGACGATCGCATGCACTTCTACGTCGGGGCGCACGCTGGCTACGGCGGCGATCGCGCCGAGCACGGCGGCAGCGCCGCCCATGTCCGACTTCATCTCGCCCATGCCGGCGGCAGGCTTGATGCACAGGCCACCCGAGTCGAACGTGATGCCCTTGCCGACGAACACGATCTTCTTGTGCTTCTTCTTCGGCACGTAGCTGACGTGAATGAAGCGCGGTTCGTTTTCGCTGCCCTGGCCGACCGCGTAGTGCAGGTTCATACCGGCAGCGAGGATGCCCTTCTTATCGAGCACCTTGATCTTGAGCTTGTGCTTGCGCGCGATGCCGCGGGCGACCTCGGCCAAGCCTTCGGGAGTGAGCACGTTCGGCGGCTCGTTCACCGCGTCGCGCGCGATGGCCACGGCGTCGGCGACGGCGACACCTAAATCCAGCTGCTTTTTGTCGGCCGCGCTGGCGCTGCCGCGCGCCGGGTGGATCACGACTTTGCCCAGCTCGGACTTCGGCTTGCGATCCCCGGTGAAATATTTGTTGAAGCGATACGCACCGAGCGCGACCGCTTCACCGACCGCGCGATACTCGAGCTCGGCTTCGGGCAGAACCAAGTGCAGGGTGCGGATGGTGGACCCAGAATTCGCGCGCACACACGCGGCGAGCGACGCACGCAGGCGCGCCGCCTCGAGCTCTGCGGGCTTGCCGAGGCCGAGCAACACCAGCTTCTTGGCTTTAGCGCGACCGAGCGTGGGCAGCTCGAGCACCTGATCCAATTTGGCTTCGAATTCGACGGTTTTGATGTGCTCGAGCAGCGAACCGCCGAAGGCCTTGTCCAACGCCACCACGGTTGGGTGTGAAGACACAGCGCCCTGGCACACGCTGACAATCAGCGCATCACAGACCGCGCTGGTGGCGTCGGTCGATGCCAATTGAATCTGTAATGCCATGCTGAACGAGGCTCCGGAGCAGAGGTTGAAACGGGTAAAGTGCGAGAAGAGCGCCGGAGGTCAGGCAAATTCGCCCGGCGAACCGGTCTGACCCTAGCGTGTCTTGGTAAGCCTCGCAACGCCGCGTCACGCACGATTCCGCCTAAATTTCGGCAATTTGCGGCGCTAGATGCATCTTTCGCCGGCCTGCGCGCGGTGCTGCCTTATGCTGCCCGGCGATGGCATCGCTCGAGCGTTCGGTTGTGCTGATCGGCATCGCGAGTTCGCTGGTCGCCCTTTCGAACTACGCTTTGGCTCAAGCCCCCGCGCCTTCCGCGACCGCTGCGTTCCCGCCCGTTCCGCCAGCGGCGTCCGCACCCACACCGGCTCCGGCGCCTGCGCCGACACCACCACCGACGGCAGCGCCCGCGCCCACTCCGGCAGCGCCTGCTCCGCCAGCTGCGCCTGCACCGAGGCCCGCGACGCCGGGTGCCGCGCCTCCGCCGCCCTCGTATCCGCAGTCGCAGCCGTACGCACAGACTTATCCTGCACCGGGCTATGCGGCCGCGCCGCCAGCGTACCCAGCGCCGGTCGAGCCGCCGCCGCCTCCGCCGCCAAAATCTCAGGAATCGAAACGCCCCGAGTTCTCGCTGCGCGTCGATCCGTTCAATTTTCTGCTCGAAGGTCGGCTCGGCCTAGAGCTCGAGGTCGAACTTTCGAAGTACTTCAGCGCGGAGCTCGTACCGGTATTCGTGACCACGAAGTCACCACCGATGCTGAACTACAGCACGTACGAGAAGTCGTCGCTGCATCAAGAGTCGAACGGTTGGGGACCGATTTCGGGCGCTGCGCTCGATTTGGGCATTTGGTTCGGGGGCAAACCCTTCCGCGGCTACGTGCTGCGCGCCGGGCTGACCAACTACGCCTACACGTACAAAACGACGGCGCCCGCGAACGATTCGGTCAGCCACACCGATCGTCAGCTGTATCTGATGTTCGGCAGTCACAGTCGTTGGGGCGTGTTCACGCTGGCCTACGGCTTTGGCCTCGGTTACGAGCTCAACCAAGAAAATCGCTGCTTCGACGTCTTTGGCAATGCGACTTCGGATTGCCCCAAAGATCAGCTGCTCATCAAGTTGAACGCCACCGGTTCCTCCGTCGGCGACCTACATAGCTATTTGTATCCCTTCGATCTCTTGGCCCGGTTTTCACTGGGCGTGGTGTTTTAGACATGGAAAATGGCGAAATCGTAGTGACTGGGGCGAGCGGCGCGCTGGGCTCGGGCGTGGTCCGGGCGCTCGCGGCGAGCGGGCGCAGCGTGGTGGCCGTCGATCGCGACGCGCAGCGCGCGGCGCAAGTGTTCGCAGGCGTCGTGAACTGCCGCGTGCTCGGCTTCGACGTGAGCTCCGCCGCGGCCTGGCAAAGCGCGCTCGCTGACGCCGAAATTTCGGGCGCGGTGTTGGTCGCGGGCACGTGGAAAGGCGGAGCACGCGTGTTCGAAGCGGGCGGCGACGCCATTTGGAGCACCGTGATGAGCGCCAATCTGGAGACCACGCGCGTCGCCTTGCAAGCGTTGTTGCCGCGCATGGTCGCGGCCAAGGCGGGCAGCATCGTCGCGATCGGCTCGCGTACGGCGCCGCGCCCTTGGGAGGGTGCGCGTGCGGCGGCCTACGCGGCGTCCAAAGCCGCGGTCCTCGCGCTGGTCCAAGCCGCCGCCGCGGAAGTCTTGGCCGACAACGTGCGCATCAACGCGGTTTTGCCGAGCACCATCGACACGCCGGCCAACCGCGCTGCGATGCCGAAACACGATCCGTCCAAGTGGGTGAGCGTGGAATCATTGAGCGGAGTGATCGCGTTTCTGCTCTCGGACGCGGCGCGCGATATTTCCGGCGCCGCCATCCCCGTATTCGGCAAAGACGGCGTTTGAGGGAGGCGGCGCGTTTCGGTCGGGCAATGACGGCCGGCCCGGGCGGGAACTGCGCGCGCTGAGAGGTGCTTGGCCGAGACCGCGATCGCCCCCAAAATCAGTCCGTCACCAATATTTTTCGGAGGTGATGTGGCCGGGAGTGCGGACGCGGTGTTTGCGCAGCCCACGGTTGGCGAGGACGGCGGTGAGTTCGAGGATCATGTCCGGATTGCCGCACAAGAGGAGGTGCGAACGATCGGGATCGAGGGTGAGGCCGGCGCGCGCTTCGAGGCTGCCGTCGGCGAAGGCGGTGGTGACGCGGCCGGGCAGTGCGTGACCGGGTGAGCCGCCGCTGACGAGTTGAGTGTAGGAAAGGCGGCCGGCGTGTTTGGCGCTGAGCGCGGCGAGTTCGTCGGCGTAGGAGAGGTGGGCAGCGTGCCGCGCGCCGTGCACCACCGAGACGCGTTCGAAGCGTTGCCAGAGCTCGCTGCCGCGCAGCATGGCGAGAAACGGGCCGAGTCCGGTGCCAGTCGCGACCAACCAAAGTTCGCGACACGGCGGTACGTAGGCGAGCGTGAAGAACCCTTGTGGCTTGCGCTCGACCCAGACGGTTGCGCCCGGTTCGAGGCGTGTAAGCTGAGGTGTGAGGGCGCCGCCCGGGACCTCCTTCAGGTAGAACTCGAGCGGCGCGCCGGGCACGGAGGCGATCGAGTACGAGCGACGCACGAATTGACCGTCAATTTCGAGGCCCAGGTTGACGAATTGCCCGGCGTTGAAGGGCTCGATGGCCGCCTCGACGGTGAGCGTAATTAGGCCAGGCGCCCAGTCGCGACGCGCGGCCACCCGGCCTTGTTCGAATCCGTTCATGACGCCCCGTACCGTACCCGAAACGGGAGGGGTGCACGCGCTCCGGCGGAGCGGCGCTGAAAGTTTGTACCCCCGCTTAGCGAAGCAACGCGGAGCGCGCCGGAAACGTCCCAAATTTGGGGCGCGGGAGGCCGATCCGTGTACGCTGATGTTCGGATGCCGTTTCCCATCACGTGCACGGCTTGCCAGAAGACGTTCTCCATCGCGGACGACGTCTACGAGCGCAAAGTCAAAGGGCGCGTAGTCACCATCAAGTGTAAACAGTGCCAGGCCGGCATTCGTGTCGATGGCACCGCCGATGCGCCAGTCGCTTCGACGTCAGAGTCGGTGCATCCGCCGCCCGTCGCGGAAGCGAGTGCGGCCGCGCCGCCACCCGCCGTCGAACCTGCGCCGCCACCCGCCGTCGAAGCGAAGCCCGCGCCTGCTCCCGCTGCACCTGCACCTGCTCCCGCTGCACCTGCTCCCGCTGCGCCTGCGCCGGCACCTGTTGCAGCAGCGCCCAGCCCTGCGGTCGCACCGAAAACGGCAGAACCGAAAGCGGCAGAAGCGAAGCCCGTCGCGCCCGCGCCCACGACGGCCAAGGCGGAGCCGAAAGCCGCGCCGACCGCCGCGGCAAAGGCGGAACCGAAGGCTTCAGCGCTGACGCCCAAGGCCGCTGAACCGAAAGCCGTGCCGATCGCAGCGACGCCAAAGCCGGCAGAGGCGAAACCCGCGGAGGCGAAACCCGCGGAGGCGAAACCGGCGGAACCAAAGCCCACCGAAACCAAGCCGGCGGAAGCCAAGTCCGCACCGATTGCAGCCGCGACACCCAAGCCCGCCGAGGCGAAAGCAGCTGTCGCAACTGGGCCCAAGGCGGCTGCGACACCCGCAGCGCGAGGCACACTCGGGTCGTCTCCCAAAATCGCAGAACCCGTTGCGCCCAAAGCGACGCCGGCCGCGACGCAGCCCAAAGCCACGCTCGGGTCGTTGCCCAAGACGCCACCGAACGTCCCCATCGAATCTGCGGCCACCAAGACGCCACTCGGTGGCGTGGCACCGAAAGCGGTCGTGCCCACGGCGGCTGCACCCACGGCGGCTGCACCCACGGCGACCTCGCCGAAGACTCTGGCCGGCTTGGCGACGGCAAAAGCGCCGCTCATTTCGGCGAAAGCTGCAGTGCCCGGACCCACGGCGAAAGCGCCGGCCGCGCCATTTGCAGCGCCGCCTGTCGCAGCACCCCCTGTAACGGGCGCGCCGCTTCCCGCACCTGCATCGTCGCCCAGCGCGGCATCGTCGCCCAGCGCGGCATCGTCGCCCAGCGCGGCATCGTCGCCCAAGGCGGCGTCTTCGCCCAACGCCGCGCCGCCGCCAACGGAAGCGCTGTGGGCCGTCGACTATCCCGACGGGCAGGATCGCGAGTTGACCTTCGCCGAGATCGAGAAAGAGCTGATCGCCGGCGCGATCGATTTCGGCACGCTGGTTTGGCGTGAAGGAATGGACGAGTGGCTCGAGATCGGACAGGTGCCCGAGCTGCAGGGCATCGAGCCACCCACGAGGATCGTACTCGCGCCGCCCGCGCACGTGCTCGCCGCAGCAGCTCCGCCGGCTGCGCCCATTCGCGCGAAGGCGCCTTCCGCGCCCACGCTCGATCCCAAGGCGGACCTGCCAAAGGTGGACCTGCCGAAGCCGCGCCCGCCCGCGCCGACGATGTCCGGCATTGGGCAGCCGCCTCCGCCGCCGCCGACCCCGTCACCTGAAATCGAGGCACCGCCGCCTTCATTTCCGCCGCCACCGGCGTTTCCAAGCGCGCCGGTGTTTCCCACGCCGCCCGCGGCCCCGCCGGCAGCCGAACCGGTGATGGTGCCCGCGCCAGCGATCGCGGCCGCGTTCGCGACGCCCGTGCAATCGTCCCCGAGCGCGAAAGCGCCGCCAATCGCTCGTGGGCCATCGGCGGCGGGCGTTCCCGAGTGGCCCGAAGAGCGGAAGAATCGCGCGCCGCTGATCCTCGGCATCATTGTCGTCTTGCTCCTGATCGGCGGCGGTCTCTACGCGCTGAAGAGCATGTCGGACGACAAGCTGCCGCCGCCCACGCCGATCACGGCGCTGCCGCCGACCACGCCCCCCGCAACGCCGCCTTCGACGCCCTCTGAGGCGGCCGCAGCAGCGGCAGCGCCCGCCCCAGGCACCGCCCAAGCCGCCGCCGCGACGTCTCGATCGGCGCTCGATCCGCCAGGCGGTTCACTCTCAGCAACCCCGAATGCCGGCTTCGCCGAGCTATTCGCAAACGGGGCGCGCAACGCGGACGAGAAAAAGGGCCCCGCGGGCCAGCGCTTCGATCCCAACGTCGCCAACCGGGCGCTCGCCGCGGCGGCGTTCGAAACGGCCAAGTGCAAAGAAGCGGGTGGCCCCACCGGTATGGCGACCGTGATGGTCACATTCGATCCGAGCGGCAAAGTTGCAAGCGCGACGGTCAGCGACGCGCCATTCGCGGGCACCTCCAGCGGCGCCTGCATTGCCGCAACCATGAAGCGAGCCACGGTACCGCCTTTCAGCGGCTTGCCGGGCACCGCGACCAAGATCATTAGTATTCAATGACCGCCGTGGACAACGTGGACGATTCGCCCGCTCTGGTTTCGCTCACGCTGTCGTTTCGACCCCAAGCGACTCAGATCGGCCCGTTGCGCACGTTGCTCGCCGATCTGTGTAAGCCGCACGTGGCCGACGCGGACGGTTTGTCGCGCTTGTTGCTCGCCGCTCACGAGCTACTCGAGAACATCGTCAAATATTCGGTCGGCGAGGTCGCGGAGTTTCATCTGCGGTTGGAAGCCAAAGCGACTGGCCTGTTGGTTCGCTTGCGCACGAAAAACCGCGCGGCACCCGAGCGCATGGCGGACGCACGTTGGCGGCTCGACGCGCTCGCCGCGGCGCGCGATCCGATTGCTCACTACGACGAGCTGATCCGCGAAAGCGCTGGTCGACGCGACGTCTCCGGCTTGGGGCTCGCGCGCATCCCCGCTGAAAGCGAAATGGCGCTCTTCTACGCGACCGAGCAGGATTGGTTGATTTTGACGGCCGAAGGCAAAGCCAGCGAGCGGGTGAGCCAATGAGCGAGCTACGCTTGACTGCGGTAGGCGGCGAAGGCTTTCAGGTCACGCCCACCCTGGTCGACTTCAATCTGCGCTTGGTCTTCACGGGCAACGGGGACATGAACGCGACCGCCGTCGTCCACGAGTACTTGAAGCTCGTGCACGAAGAGGCGCTCCGCATCGGCCTCTCGCAAGTGAGCTGTGACTTCAAACAGCTCACGTTCATGAACTCGAGCTGCTTCAAATCCTTCGTGGTTTGGATCGACACCGTGAAGAACTCGGAAATTCGCTACCAAATCGCGTTTCTGACCAACCCGAATTTGCCCTGGCAACGCCGCAGTCTGGAAGCGCTGCGCCGCTTGGCCGC
>Ga0164308_10001810_pt1 | contig 11401 bp, 10 predicted proteins | sample Whisoiple_246_MG_FD_109983 | JGI IMG/M metagenome (GOLD analysis project Ga0164308, IMG submission 109983) | Soil microbial communities amended with fresh organic matter from upstate New York, USA - Whitman soil sample_246_MG | ecosystem: Environmental > Terrestrial > Soil > Unclassified >... | reverse complement strand
TGGGACGACGTCGTGGCCGTCGGCGGTCGGCTGGCCCGCGGGGCCGTCGGCGTCGCCGTGCCCGGCGGGTCGCCGCGGGGCCGGCGCGGGGGGTGCTCCCGGCTCGTGGTTCCAGCCCCAGACGACGCCGTCGGGGTCGCGCTGCGCGGCGGCGTACTGCGCGGCGCGCCGGTCCTCGCGCCTCGGCGGGGACCCCGGCGTCGCGGCGGCGGGCGGCCCGACGGGGGGCGACGACGACGGACCGGGCCGGGTCGACGGCGGGCTCGGCCGGGTCGACGTCGGCCGGTCGGCGACGTGCTGCGTCGGCGGGGCCACCTGCGCGCCCGCCGCACCGCGGTTCTCCCCCGACCACCAGGGGTGCCGCGGCGCCGGGCCGCGCAGGGTCCCCCAGCGCTCGATCGACTTGCTCCACGCGTCCTGCTGCCCGACGTCGTACCCGAGCGCGCGGGCGGCGTCGCGCACGGCGGACCGGGCGCGGTACGAGATGACGTTCGCCACCTGCGCGGCGTGGGTGCGGCCGTGCTTGGCGTAGACGTACTGGATGACCTCCTCGCGGCGGCCGGACTCGATGTCGACGTCGATGTCCGGCGGCCCGTCGCGCTCGGGCGCGAGGAACCGCTCGAACAGCAGGCCGTGCGCCACGGCGTCGACCGCGGTGACCTTGAGCGCGTAGCAGACCGCGGAGTTGGCGGCCGAGCCGCGCCCCTGGGCGAGGATGCCGTTGCGGTGGCAGAAGTCGACCAGGTCGTAGACGACCAGGAAGTAGCCGGGGAACCCGAGGTCCTCGATGACCCGCAGCTCGTGCTCCAGCTGCGCGTAGGCACCGGGCACCCGCTCGGCCTCGGGCGGGCCGTAGCACTCCAGCGCGCCGCGGCGGACGAGCTCGCGCAGCCAGGTGGCCTCGGTGTGCCCGGGCGGCACCGGGTACGGCGGCAGCTGCGGGGCGACGAGGTGCAGGTCGAAGGCGCACTCGGCGCCGATGGCGGCGGCGGTGGCGACGGCCTGCGGGTACCGCCGGTGCCGGCGCAGCATCTCGGCGGCGGACGCGAGGTGCGCGGTCGGGGCGCCGGGCAGCCAGCCGTCCAGGTCCTCCATCGACGACCGGGCGCGCACGGCGGCGAGGGCCATCGCCAGGTCGGCGTCCCGCGGGGTGGCGTAGTGCACGTTCCCGGTGGCGACCAGCGGCAGCCGGGCGCCGGCGGCGAGGTCCGCGAGGGCGTCGGCGAGCTCGGAGTCGTAGGGGCTGCCGCCCTGGGTGACCTCGACCGCGACGTTGTCCCGCCCGAACAGCGCGACCAGCCGGTCGAGCTCCGCGCGCGCCCGGTCGACGCCCGCGGCGGTGACGCCGGGCTCGCGGCCGCCGTCGGTCAGCGCGTGCCGCACGGGGCCCTTGCGGCAGCCGGTGAGCACGAGCCAGCGGCCGTCGGCCTGCTCGGCGAGCTGCTCGAGCCGGTACTCGGCGGCGCCCTTGGTGCCGGTCGCGAGGTGCGCCTCCGCGATGGTGCGGGACAGTGCCCGGTAGCCCTCGGGCCCGCGGGCGAGCACGGGCAGGTGCAGTGCGCGCGGGTCGGGCACGCCGGTGGGCAGGTCGAGGACGTCGGGGCCGCCGACGCCCGGGACGGGCAGGTGCAGCTCGGCGCCGAACACGGTGGGCAGCCCGACCTCGCGCGCCGCCTCGGAGAACCGGACGACGCCGTACAGGCCGTCGTGGTCGGTGAGCGCGAGCGCGCTGAGCCCGAGCCGGTGCGCCTCGGCGGCGAGCTCCTCGGGCTGGCTGGCGCCGTCGAGGAAGCTGAACGCCGAGTGCGCGTGCAGCTCCGCGTAGCGCGGGGCGTCAGTCATAGACGGCCTCGCAGGTCCAGCCGTCGGGGCGCCAGGCGAGCAGCAGGGCGCGGCCGTCGCCGAGGGTGACCTGCAGGTGCATGCGCAGACCCGCCTCGGCGGGCGACCACCACCGCTCGGCGAGCGGCCACGGCCCCGCCCAGCCCGCGACGTCGTGGTCGACCGCCGGCCGGCGGTCGGTGGCGTGCGTGCGGACGCGCGCCGGGTCGCCGCTCATCGCGAACCGTCCGTCGAACCGGACCGGCCGCCCGGCGCCGTCCAGCACGTCGACCGGCGCCGGTCGCACGGGCACGGTCGCGGGCGCCGGTGGGGGCAGGTGCCCGGGCCACGGGCGGTCGACCGGGCGCGGCGCGGCGGCCTGCGCGCCCCACGGCTGCAGGTGCACCTGGTCGCGGACGTCCCGGCCGCCCTGCAGCGCGGCGGTCAGGACGCCGTCGCCGCCGAGCAGCCCCTGCACCCGGTCCAGCGCCCGGTGCGCGCGCAGGTCGCCGCCGGACGCCCCGCCCCACAGCCGGCCCTGCTCGGCGCCGGCGGGCGCGACGTCCTCGGCGGTGATGCCGAGCGCGACCAGGCCGATCGGCTCGGCGTGCTCGTCGGGCACGCCGCCGTCCGGCCGGGACCCCGCGCCGTGCTCGGCGGCCGCGGCGGTCAGCCAGCCCTCGAGCTGCCAGCGGATGCGGTCGGTGATCCGCGCGGCGGACAGGCCGCCCAGGCCGCCCATGTCGGTGCGCCAGGCGCGGGTCAGCTCGGTGCCCTCGTCGGTGCGGGCGGTGATCCGCAGCCGCGCGCAGGTCACCGAGTGCTCGGTGAGCAGGGCGTGCAGCTCCTCCGCGAGCCGGCGGCCGGCGAACGTCGCGACGTCCACGCGGTGCGCGGGCGGGTCGAGCTCGGTGCTCACCTCCAGGTCGGTCTCGGGGCGCCGGCGGGCCGGTGGGCGCAGGTCCTCGCCGCGCACCAGCGTCCACGCCCAGGTGCCCCAGGTGCCGAACCGGGCGTGCACGTCGCCGGCGTCCAGGGCGGCCAGGTCGCCGAGGCGGCGCAGCCCGAGCCGACGCAGCAGGTCGACGAGCTCGACGACCGCCTGGCCGGCGTCGTCGGTCACGGCCGCGGGTGCGAGGTCGTCGACCGGGCGCGGCGCCAGGAACTCGCGCGAGCCGCCGGGCGGCACGACGGCGTCGGTGCGGGCGGCGAGGATCGCGGCGAGCAGGCCGTCGGCGGTGCCGACCTGGCACTCGTGCCCGGTCCGCTCGGCCACCACGGACACCAGGCGCTCGGCCAGCGTCTCCTCGGTGCCGTGGAACCGGGCCGCGCCGCCCGCGGGCAGCAGCAGCAGGCCGGGCCGGGCGACCTCGATCCCGGCGACGACGGCCTCGGTCGCGACGGCCACCGGCTCGAACAGCCGGGCGTCCCGGTCGTCGTCGGCGGGCAGCAGCACCACCTCCGGGCAGACGCCCTGCGCCTGGCGGCGACGCATGCCGCGGCGCACGCCCTGGGCGCGGGCGATCGCGGACACGGCGGTGAGCCGCGCGCCGTGCTGGACGGCGGCGGGCAGGTGCGGCGGGACCTCGGCGGCGCGCACGGCGGCGACGACCGGCCAGTCCGGCACCCAGACGACGGTGGTGCGGGTGCTGCTCATCCGACGAGCCTCAGGTCGGGCGCGAGCAGCGCGCCGTCGTCCGCGACCGGATCCGGCCCGGCCTGCTGTGCGGGCAGCGCGGCGGGACGGCCGGCGGGGAGCCCGTACGGGTCGGTGCCCACCTCCAGCGGGAGCACCACGCGCAGGTCCTGGGCCCGCCCGGCGCTGCCGCGGCCGGTCCTGGTGATCTGCACCTCGTGCGCCCGCAGCCGGCCGTCGCCCTCGCCGACCCCGGTCCACCGACCGCCCTCGACGGTCAGCACGGTGCCCGCGCCCGGCCAGGGCGCGGTGGCCAGCAGCACGGAGCCGCGGTCGCGGGCGCGCGCCATCAGCCGGCGACGGTCGGCGTCGGCCAGGTGCGTGCCCGGGCCGACCACCACGACGTCGATGCCGTCGAGCAGGGCCGCGACCACGGTCGGCGCGTCGACGCCGGGCTGCGGGACCACGGCGAGCCGCTCCAGCGCCACCCCGGTCTGCGCGGCGGCGAGCAGGCCGAGGGTCGGCTGCCCCACGACGGCCGCCCACGCCTCCCGGGCGGTGCAGGCGGCGGCGACCATCGCGAGCACCAGCGAGGTGGAGCCGAGCACGGCGGTCGTGCTCCCCCGGCGCAGGCCGTCGGGCAGCAGCGGGGCGAGCGCGGGCGGCACCGCGAGCGGCGGCCGGTCGGTGAGCAGCACCGGGCCGCGCGCGGCGGCCGACCGGGGCGCCTGCTGCCGGTCGGGCAGGTCGGGGACGGCGACCGGGCCGGCGGGTGCGGGCGCCGGGGCGGGGTCCACGACCGGCACCACCGCGAGCGCCGTGGCGCCCTGCACCGGCGCGTCGACGGCGCGGGTGCCGGAGCGCACGCCGTCCGCACGCGCCCCACCGGGCAGACGCCCGCCGCGCCCGTCGTCGGGCACGCCCCGGGGCGCGTCGGCCCGAGGTGCGACACTGCTCCCCGCCGCACCGCTCCCCACCTCCCGGCGGCCCTGCCCGCCGCTCCCCGCGGCGGCATCAGTCCCGCGCGGCGCGAGGCTGCGGGCGCCGGTCCGGAGCTCGGCGCTGACCAGGGCGGCGCGAGCCCGGGCGATCCGCTCCTCCTGGTTCACCGCCGCACCCCCTCATCGCCTGCCGGCCGACCGCCGGGCACTCGTTCGAACACGTGTTCGATTGTGCCAGTAGACGCTGACACTCCGGCACACGTCAATCCGGCGTCACCCCGCCCTGGGGACCACCGCCCGGCGCGCCGCGGAGGACGCGCCGCGACCCCCTGCGGGGCCCTCGCGACGGGGGCATGATGACGAGACAGGCACACCCGTCCGGGCGCCCCGGTGCGCCCACCAGGAGGAGGACCATGGCCGTCTCGCTGACCCGTCCCGTCGCCCCGGAGCCGTACGCGCTGCTCCCGTCCGTCCCGGACTTCGACGTCGCGAGCGCCGACGTCGTGCACGGCGAGCCGCTGGCCGCCACCTTCGCGGCCGACGGCGAGGACCTGTCCCCCGCGCTCGAGTGGTCGGGCTTCCCGGAGGGCACCCGCTCGTTCGTCGTGAGCTGCTTCGACCCCGACGCGCCGACCCCCGCCGGCTTCTGGCACTGGACCGTCGTGGACGTGCCCGTCAGCACGACCTCCCTCCCCCGCGGCGCCGGCTCCCCGGAGGGCGACCTGCTGCCCGAGGGCGCGTTCCAGGTCCGCAACGACGGCGGGTCGACCGGCTACACCGGCGCCGCGCCGCCGCCCGGGGACCGGCCGCACCGGTACGTCTTCGCGGTGCACGCGCTCGACGTCGACCACCTCGACGTGCCCCCGGACGCGACGCCGACGGCCGTGGCGTTCACCGCGCTGTTCCACACGATCGGCCGCGCGCTGATCGCCCCGACGTACCAGCGCTGACGGGACCGGTCGCGCCGGGACCGCCGCCCGCGCGGTGGCGGTCCCGGCGCCCCGCTGCTACCAAGGTCGTGTGAGCTCACCGTTCCGGACGCCGCTCTCCGCGACCATGATCGTCGCCGGCGCGGCCGCCGGGCTGACCGGGGTCGCCCTGTGGACCCGGAGCGCCGTGGCCGACGGCGAGCCGTTCGACGGGAACACGTGGTTCCTGCTGCTGGCCCTCGCCGGCCTGGCGCTCGAGATCGCCGGCATGGGGGTCCACGACCGCGGGCACCGCCGGCGCGGCGAGGTCCCGCACGCCCTGTGGGGCCTCGACGACCGCAACCGGCCCCGCTGGCTCGCCCGCCGCGACCTGCGCCCGCGCCGCCGGCGCTGAGCGGGCCGCACGGGCCCTCAGCCCGCGTCCGCCCCCAGCTCGAGCACCATCCCCGTCGCCCCGGGCGCCACGTCCCGGAACCCGAGCGACTCGTACAGCGGCCGCCCCGGCGGGTCGGCCACCAGCGTGACGTACGCCCCGCGCGGTGCCCGCGCCCGCACGTCGTCCAGCAGCCGGGTCAGCACCCGCCGCCCGAGCCCCCGGCGCTGGTGGCCGGGGTCGGTCGCCATGTCCGCGACCAGGAAGTACCAGCCGCCGTCGCCGACGACCCGCCCCATCGCCACGACCTGACCCTCGGCGGTCCGGACGTGGCACCACGACCAGCTGCCCGCGAGCGCCCCGGCACCCTGCTCGGCGTTCTTCGGGGTCAGCCCCGACTCCCGGCGCAGCCGCAGGTACTCGGCGAGCGGCGGGGCCGCGGGCACGAGCACGTACGGGTCGGCGGCGAACGGGTCGGCGGGCGCGGCGGCGTCGGTCACGCCCGCCATCCTGCCCGCTGCGGGGAACCCGGGGCGCGCGCCGACCACCGCGCGGCCTAGCCTGGGCACGGCCGGCGCCCGCCGGCGGCGACGCGGTGAGGAGGCCGTGATGGCAGGCGAGCAGGCGGGGCACGTGGAGGGTGGCGAGGCGGTCGCGGGCGCGCGGGGTGCGGCGGCGCGGCCGACGGCGAAGGTCGCGGTCATCGGGGCCGGCGCGGTGGGCGCGACGCTCGCGTACGCGGTGCTGACCCGCGGGGCGGCGCGGGAGCTCGTGCTGCACGACATCGACGCGCCGAAGGTGCGGGCCCAGGCGCTCGACCTCGCGCACGGCATCCAGTTCATGCCGATGGCGCACGTGCTGGGCACCGACGACCTCGAGGCGTGCGCGGGTTCGGACGTGGTGGTGGTGACCGCGGGCGCCAAGCAGCAGCCGGGCCAGACGCGCCTCGACCTCGCGGCGCGGACCGTCGGCCTGATGCGCACGCTGATGCCGCGGCTCGCCGCGATCGCGCCCGACGCGGTCTTCCTCATGGTGACGAACCCCGTGGACGTGGTCACGTACGCCGCGCTGCGGTACTCGGGCCTGCCGCGCGCGCAGGTGATCGGCTCGGGGACCGTGCTCGACTCCTCGCGGTTCCGGCTCCTGGTCGCCCAGCGCGTCGGCGTCGCGGTGCAGAACGTGCACGCCTACGTGGTCGGCGAGCACGGCGACACCGCCGTCCCGCTGTGGTCCTCCGCGACCGTCGGCGGCGTGCCCGTGCTCGACCTCGAGCCGCTCGACGGGCGGCCGCCGCTGACCGCGGACGACCGCGACGCGATCGCGCACGACGTGGTGCACGCCGCGTACGAGATCATCGCGGGCAAGGGCGCCACCAGCTACGCCATCGGGATGGCGGGCTCGCGGGTCGTCGAGGCGATCGTGAACGACGAGCACCGCGTGATGCCCGTGTCCTCCCTGCTGCACGACCACCGCGGCATCGACGACGTGTGCCTCTCGGTCCCCACGGTGGTCTCGCACGCCGGCGCCGGGCCGCTGCTGCCGACGCCGATGTCCGACGAGGAGCTCGCGGCGCTCCGGCGCTCGGCGGACGCCCTCCGGGACACGGCGCGGCAGACCGGCCTGTGACGGCCGCCGCGACGGACCCGGCCGCGGCAGCCGCACCCGCCGCGCCCGCCCGCCGACCGGGAGGTCCCGGGTGTCCGACGCGACGCTGAGCCTGATCGTCCTGGGCGCGGCCGTCGCGCTGTTCGTGTGGAACCGGCTGCCGGTCGCGGTCGTCGCCGTGCTCACGGCCCTGGCGCTCGCCGCGACGGGCGTCCTCACCGAGCAGCAGGCCCTGGCGGGCTTCGGCGACCCGGTCGTGCTGTTCATCGCCAGCCTGTTCGTGCTCAGCGACGGGCTCGAGGCCTCCGGCGTCACGGCGTGGGCCGGGCGGCAGCTCCTCACCCGCGCGGGCACCGGCCGCACGCGGGTGCTCGTCTCGCTCATGGCGCTCGGCGCGCTGCTGGCCGCCTTCGTCACGCCGAACGGCGCGGCGGCGGCCGGCCTGCCGATCCTCGCCCTGGTGGCCCGCCGGGCCGACATCGCCCCCTCCCGGCTCGCCGTGCCCCTCGCCTACGCGGCCAGCGCGGGCGCGCTGCTCACCCTCAGCGGCAGCCCGGTCAACGTCATCGTCGCGGACGCCCTGCAGGACGCGACCGGCCGCCGGTTCGGGTTCTTCGAGTTCGCCGCCGTCGGGGCGCCGCTGGTCGTCGTGACGGTCGTCGTGGCGGTCCTGGCCGGCGACCGCCTGCTGCCCGACCGGCAGGCCGCCACCCCGGAGGACGGCCCGGCGGCGGTCCGGCCCGTCCCGGACCGGCTCGGCGCGCGGGCGGCGTGGGCGGTCGGCGTGCTCGTGGTGACCGTCGCCCTGCTCGCCTCCGGGGCGGTGGGCGCGGCGACCGCGGGCCTGGCCGGCGCCGCCGCCATGGTCCTCACCCGCGCGACCACCGCGACGCACGCCCTGCGCGCGATCCCCTGGGAGACCCTGGTGCTCATCGGCGGCCTGGTCCCGCTGTCGGTCGCCATCGCGGAGTCCGGCGCCGCCGACCTGCTGGCGGACGCCGTCGTCGGGGTGGTGCCCGAGGGCGACGGGCGGTCGCTGCTGGTCGCCCTGTTCGTGCTGACGGTGACGCTCGGGCAGTTCGTCTCGAACGCGGCGACGGTCCTCGTCATCACCCCGATCGCCCTCGCGGCGGCGGAGACGGTCGGCGTCGCGGCCGAGCCCGTCCTCATGCTCGTCGCCGCCGCAGGCGCCGCGTCGTTCCTCACCCCGATCGCGACGCCGGCCAACATGATCGTGCGGGACGCGGGCGGGTACCGGTTCGGGGACTACTGGCGGCTCGGGCTGGTCACGACCGGGGCGTGGCTCGTCGTGGTGGTCGTCGTCGTCCCGCTCGTCTGGCCGCTGCACCCGCGGTGAGCGCTGCACCGCGCCGGGCCGGCCTGCCGCGGACCGCCCGGCGCCCCCGCGACCCGGTGGGTAGCCTGCCGCCATGACCCTCACGCTCGGATCCCTGACCTGGTCGCGCGCCGTGGACCGCCTGGACCTGCTCGCCGAGTCGACCGCCGCCGCGCTGTCCGGCTGGGCCGCCGTGGCGCCCGAGGTCGCCGACGCCGTGCAGGTCACCGAGATCGACCCGGAGCTCGCCGACACCGCCGCGATGACCGACGCCTACGACCTGCCGCTGGTGGTGTCGGCGAACTGCGTGCTGGTGTCCGGGAAGCGCGCCGGCGAGGAGCGGGTCGCCGCGGCCGTGGTGCGGGCGACCACGCGCGCCGACGTGAACAGCGCGGTCAAGCGGCTGCTCGACGTCCGCAAGGCCTCGTTCCTGCCGATGGACCGCGCCGTCGAGGACTCCGGCATGGAGTACGGCGGCATCACGCCGATCGGCCTGCCCACCGGCTACAAGGTGCTGCTCGACGCGGGCGTGGCGGAGGCCGACCCGGAGGCGGGCGGCACCGTGATCATCGGGTCGGGGCTGCGCCGGTCCAAGATCGCACTGCCGGGTTCGCTGCTCGCGACCATGCCGGGCGTCGAGGTGGTCGAGGGCCTGGCCCTGGCCTGACGCACCCCGCCGCCACCGACCTCACGGACGCGCGTCGCCCCGCGCGACGCGGTCGCCGCGTGGGTCGTCCCACGTCAGCGACCACGAGCCGCCGGAGTGGTGCCAGTCGGCACCGTGCGACACGTGGCTCACCAGCAGCAGCGACAGCGCGAGCAGCGGCCCGATGAGGAGCATGCCGGCCGTGGACACCGCGCCGAGCACGATGCCGGTGATCGCCATCCAGGGCGCGCGGGCGCCGCGCCGCCGCGAGCGCTGGTAGCCGACGATCCCGAGCACGAGCGGCACCGGGCCGAGCGAGAGCAGGCCGGTGATGAACGCGGCGAGCGAGACGCCGTCGGCCTCCGCGTCGGCCGGCGGGGCCGGCGAGGGCGGCGGCGGTGGCGCCGTCGGCGCCGGTGCGGGCGGCGGCACCTCCGGAGCCGGCTGCGGACCGTGGCCGTCGGACATGCGCCTCACCCTCCCCGGGAGCGCGGCCGCGCGGTGCGCGCGGCGGCCCTCCCGACGCTAGGGCGGCCGCGCCGGCACCCAGCCGGACCGAGCACCTACGCACCCCGCGGCGCCCCGGCCGCCAGTCGACGGGCAGCACCGCTCGCCCGCGCCACCCGTCAGCCCCGTGCCCGCACCCCCGACGCCGCCGCGGTCCGCGTCGCCACGTCGTCGAGGTGCGCCGCCCGCTCGGCGAGCACCCCGCGGTAGTGCCCGAACAGCTCGAAGCTGACGCAGCCGAACAGCTCCGTCCAGGCGTCCACGACCGCGAGCGGCACCCGCAGGTCGACGGCCTCGGCGGGCGGCCGCGTGTCGGCGGGGCGGCTCGACAGCGCGAGGCCGAGCACGGTCCGCGCGTCGGCGAGCAGCGCAGCGGGGACCGGCGCTCCGGGGCCGTCCGGCACCGCAGCACCCCCGTCCGCCGCCCACGCGTCCACCGCCACCCCCGCGAGCAGCAGCGCGACCCGCGCGGCGGGCACCGTGGTGTCCTCGGGCGCCCGGTAGCCGGGCACCGGCGAGCCGTAGATCAGCGCGTACTCGTGCGGGTGCGCGAGGGCCCACGCCCGGACGGCGCGGTGCACCGCGAGCCACCGCCCGAGCAGGTCGGCGCGCGGCACGGCGCGCTCGGCGGCCTCGGCGGCGTCGGCGAGCCCGACGTACGCGTCGGTGATCAGCGCGGTCAGCAGGGCGTCCCGGTTCGGGAAGTACCGGTACACCGCGGACGGCGCCATGCCCAGCGACCGGGTGACGGCGCGCACGGACAGGCCGGCGGCGCCGACCTCCGCGAGCTGGTCGCGCGCGGCGTCGGCGATCCGGCCGACGAGCTCGCGGCGGGCCCGGGCACGCACGCCCTCCACGACCCCCGTCGCCCCGGTCCGGCCGGGCGGGGCACCCGCCTCCGCGCGGGCGGGCGCAACGGCAGGCACGTCGGCGGGCGCGTCGGCGTCGGTCACCCGGCCAGCCTCGCACGAGGCCGCCCCGGCGCCGGCCGCGACACCTCCGGCAACCCGGTTTACCTCCCACCCTTGCGCATCGACGAGAACAGTGTTCACACTAGCGAACACCGATCATGTTCGTGACCGGCCGCGCACCACGCACCCCCCGGAGCCCGCCATGCCCTCCCACCTCGTCGTCGGTGCCGGCCCCGTCGGGTCCGCCCTCGCCCGCCTGCTCGCCGACCGCGGCGACCGCGTCACCGTCGTCACCCGCTCCGGTCGCGGGCCCGAGCACCCCGCGGTCACCCGGGTCGCCGCGGACGCGAGCGACGCCACCCGTCTCGCCGACCTGGGCCGCGGCGCGTCGACGGTGTTCAACTGCGCGAACCCGGGGAGCTACCAGGCCTGGGAGCGGCTGTGGCCGCCACTGGCCGCCTCGATCCTGACCGCGGCGGAGCGCAGCGGCGCGGTCCTCGTGACCGCCGGGAACCTCTACGGCTACGGGCCCGTCGACGTCCCGATGACCCCCGACCTCCCGCTCGCGGCGACCGGGCACAAGGGCCGGCTCCGCGCCCGGATGTGGCGGGACGCCCTCGCGGCCCACGAGGCCGGCCGGGTGCGCGCGACCGAGGTCCGCGCGTCGGACTACGTCGGGCCCACGCTCACCGCGTC
>Ga0164308_10001809_pt1 | contig 11404 bp, 10 predicted proteins | sample Whisoiple_246_MG_FD_109983 | JGI IMG/M metagenome (GOLD analysis project Ga0164308, IMG submission 109983) | Soil microbial communities amended with fresh organic matter from upstate New York, USA - Whitman soil sample_246_MG | ecosystem: Environmental > Terrestrial > Soil > Unclassified >... | reverse complement strand
GAGGCCGACGGCATGCTGAAGGACATCGACCAGGTCCAGGAAGCGCTGCGGAGGATCGGCGGGACGAGCCCGGCCGAGTCGTTCGCCTCGATGATCATGGTGATCCTCGCGGTCGTCGCCTCCGTGTACGTCGTGACGGCGGCGCTGCGCCCCCTTGCCGAGGAGCACGCCGGCCGTGCCGAACCCCTCCTGGCGACCGGTCTGTCCCGGGTCCGGTGGGCGGGCGGCCATCTGGCGGTGGCCCTCGGCGGCGGCACGGCGCTGCTGCTGCTCGGCGGCCTCGGCATCGGGATCACGGGGGCCGCCTCGACCGGCGACCCCGGACTGGTCCTCTCCCTCACGGGTGCGGCGCTCGCCTACGCACCGGCCCTGTGGGTCACCGCCGGGATCGCCGCGGTGCTGTTCGGCCGGCTGCCCCGGGTGGCCCGGGCCGCCTGGACGGTGCCGGTGTACGCGTTCGTCACCGGCTACCTGGGCCAACTGCTCGGATTCCCGGGCTGGACGAACGACCTGTCGCCCTTCGGCCATGTCCCGCGACTGCCCGCGGCCCCCGTGGACGGGACGCCCCTGACCGTCCTCACCCTGGTCGCCGCCGCCCTGGTCCTCGTCGGGCTGGACGGCTTCCGGCGCCGGGACCTGGAGACGAAGTAGGGAACCGGCCACGGGCGCGCCGCCGTCCTGAGAATCATGGAACAGCGTGACGCGGCAGGGTACGGAGGATGCGCGACGGCGGCACTCGGGGCGGCCACGGCGCTGTACGTCTGGGGTGCCTCGGGGCGCACGCAGCGCCACATGGGCGCCGGCTTCGAGGGACAGGGCAGGGACCTCTCCGTCCTGTGGACGGAGCTGCCCCTCGTCCTGCTCGCGGGAATGCTGACACCCCCGGCCGTCTGGCTGCTGACCATGCGTCTGCTGCACGGACACGGGCGCCTGCGCCACCGGGCCCTCGTCGCGGCCGTGTGCACGGCGGGCGTACTCGCCCTGTCGGTCTGGGGCCTGCACGCCTGGGCGAACCCGCCCGACCCGGACCACATCCCGCTGTCCGGCTCCCCCGTGTCAGATCTCGACGCGTAGCTCGCTCAGCCCCCGGATCACGTACCCCGGGTTCCACCGCGGCTCCGCCGCCAGCCGCATCCCGGGCGCCTTGCGCAGCAGCTCCCCGAACGAGGCCGCCATCTCGACGCGGGCCAGGGGTGCGCCCAGGCAGTAGTGGATGCCCGCGCCGAACGAGATGTGCGGGTTGTCCCGGCGCGAGAGATCCAGCGTCTCCGCGTCGGCGAAGCGCTCCGGGTCCCGGTTGGCCGACGCGAAGAGCAGCGCGACCTGCGACCCACGCGGGATGACGGTGCCGTCGATCTCGATGTCGTCCAGGACCCAGCGCGCGAACATGGGCACCGGGGTGTCGTAGCGCAGCAGTTCCTCCACGGCGGTCGGGAGCAGGCCGTGGTCGCCGCGCAGCGACGCCAGCTGCTCCGGATGCCGGAAGAGCATCCACCAGCCGTTGACGGTGGCGTTGACGGTCGCCTCGTGACCGGCGTTGAGCAGCAGCACGCAGGTGGAGATGATCTCCTGCTCGGTCAGCCGGTCCTCCTCGTCGTGCGCGGCGATGAGCCCGGAGATCAGATCCGTCCCCGGGTCCGCGCGCCGGGCGGCGATCAGCTCGCGCAGGTAGGCGGAGAACTCGACCGACGCCCGGACGGCGGCCCGCGCCGTCTCCTCCGGCGGGTTCAGCTCGAACATCCCGCAGATCGCCGCCGACCACGGCCGCAGCAGCCCCCGGTCGGCCTCCGGGACACCCAGCATCTCGGCGATGACGGCCACCGGGAGCGGCTCCGCGACCGCGCTCAGCAGGTCGCCGCCGCCCGCCGCGACGAAGTCGTCGACGAGCCCGGCGGCCAGCCGCTCCACGGTCGGGACGAGCGCCTCGACCCTGCGGGGGGTGAACGCCTTGGCGACCAGCCGCCGGATCCGGGTGTGGTCCGGGGCCTCCAGGTCGAGGATCCCGTGCCCGTTGAGCGTGTGGAACGGCTCGTGGGCGGCGGGCGGGGCGGTGACGCCGAACTCGTCGTGGCTGAAGCGGTGCAGGTACGTCCGCCCCAGCCGGCGGTCGCGCAGCAGCCCGGACACGTCGGAGTAGTGCGGGACGAGCCACTGCCGTGTCGGCTCGAAGTAGTGCGCCCGGCCGGTGGCGCGCAGCGCGGCGTAGGCGGGGTACGGGTCGGCGACGAACGCCGGGGACCAGGGGTCGAAGGACACGTGCATGAGCCGACGCTATCCGGGCGTGACCAGCCGCGCCTCGTAGGCGAACACCGCCGCCTGGGTCCGGTCCCGCAGCCCCAGTTTCACCAGGATGCGGCTGACGTGCGTCTTGATGGTCGACTCGGCGACCACCAGGTGCGAGGCGATCTCCAGGTTCGACAGTCCTTGGGCGATCAGCACGAGCACCTCCGTCTCCCGCTCGGTGAGGTCGCCGATCCTGGCCATGGCGGGCGGCCGCGGGGCCTCGGCGATCTTCGAGAACTCGGTGATCAGCCTGCGGGTCACCGTCGGAGCGAGCAGCGCCTCGCCGGACGCCACCACCCGCACCCCGTCGGCGAGCTGCCGGGCCGAGGCGTCCTTAAGGAGGAAGCCCGAGGCACCCGCGCGCAGCGCCTGGTACACGTACTCGTCGAGATCGAACGTGGTCAGGACGAGGACCTTGGCGTCCGCGTCGGCGGCGACGATCTCACGGGTCGCGTCGATGCCGTTGAGCTCCGGCATGCGGATGTCCATCAGCACCACGTCGGGCCGCAGGGCCTTGACCTGGGAGACGGCCTGCCGGCCGTCGACGGCCTCGCCGACGACCTCGATGCCGGGCATCGCGTTGAGCAGCACGGAGAAACCCTCGCGGACCATCGCCTGGTCGTCGACGATCAGGACGCGGATGAGTGCCTCGCTCATGCCCCCTCACCGGCCTCGGCACGCTCCGCCTGCACCGGGAGGAACACGGCGACCTCGTAGCCGCCGTCCTCGGTGGCTCCGGCCGTCATCTCGCCGTTCAGCATCGCGACCCGCTCCCGCATCCCCGTGATGCCGTGCCCGGCCCCCGGCGACGGCTTGACCAGCCCCCGCGCGGGGCCGTTGACGACCCGCACCCCGAGCCCGCCCAGCACATAGCCGATCTCCACCTTGGCCGTGGCGCCCGGCGCGTGCCGGAGCGTGTTGCTCAGCGCCTCCTGGACGATCCGGTACGCCGACAGTTCGACGCCCTGCGGCAGCACCCGCACCGCGCCGGTGACCGTCTTCTCCGTCTCCAGCCCGGTCTCCCGGACGTTGTCCAGCAGCCGGTCGATCTCGGCGAGGGTGGGCTGCGGGGCGTCCGGCGCCTCGTAGTCCTCCGCCCGGACGACGCCGAGCACCCGGCGCAGTTCGGTGAGAGCGGCGACGGCGTTCTCCCGGATGGTGACGAAGGCCTGTTGCAGCTCGGGCGGCGGATTCTCCACCCGGTACGGGGCCGCCTCGGCCTGGATCGCGACGACCGACATGTGGTGCGCGACGACGTCGTGCAGCTCGCGGGCGATGGTGGTGCGCTCCTCCAGCAGCGTCCGCCGGTCACGCTCGACGGCGGTGACGGTCCGCTGCACGGTGACCTCGTGCTGCGCCTCACGCCGTACCTGCACCATGGCGACGAGGAGCAGCGCGAAGGCCGAAGTGACCGCCATCGGAGCCGTGTTGGAGAACCCGGGGCCCATGTTCCCCAGGGAGCTCCCGACGAGCAGGGTGATCAGCCACATCCAGGCGGCGGTACGCGGCCGCGTCCTCGCCGCCACCACGATCAGCACACCCAGGTGGCAGGCGAACGCGCTCGGCTGCCAGGGCCAGTCGCCGCTGCCCACGATCGCCACCACCGGCGTCGACACGATCGACACCCAGAACGCGAGGACGGGACGGACCAGCGTCATCAGCAGCGTGCCGGCCGGGACGAACGCGGTGATCAGGGTCGCGATGCCGAACGGGGAGTAGGTGTTCGCGGCGAAGACGCCCTCCAGCAGCGCGATCAGCGCGACCAGGCCCACCACCAGGTGCGGGAACCAGACGACGACCTTGCGGAAGGGAGCCGGGAGGCGCCGGACGACCGGCCCGCCGGTGCCCAGCGGGTCCAGCGGGCGGTAGTCGAAGACGTCGTGGAACAGGTCCTGCCGAAGGCTGTGTATCGCCGCCGCGGCTGCCCGGCGCTCCGGGCTCTGGGTCTTGGTCTCGGTCACGCTTCCACGGTAGGGGCCCGGCCCGCCCCGGTCGTCAGCAGTGAAGCGGATCCTTCGGGGTCCGTCGCAAGGACTACCAGGCCAGCTGGGCGATCTCCTCGGCCACCACCGCGCACGCGTCGGCCGCCGGGTCGATCAGCGGGAAATGGCCCACGCCGTCCAGCAGCGTCAGTCCCACCATCTCGCCCGCCTTCGCCGCGGCGTCCACGAACGCCTCCGTGACGGCCTGCGGGACCGTGGTGTCCTCCACCCCCTGGACGACGGCCGTCGCGATCCCGCTCGGCAGCAGCAGAGCGGGGTCGACGTGCGCGCTCCGGGCCTCGAAGTCGTCCGCGCCGAGGAGCTGGTGCAGCGCACCCGAGCAGACGTCCAGCTCCACCGCGCTCGCGAAGTCGCCGATCGGTGCCAGCGCGACCACCCCGCGCAGCGCGGGCGCGGCGGGCAGCCGCCACGGGGACCCCTTCGGAAGGACGTGCCGGGCCGCCGCCCACAGGGCGAGCTGTCCGCCCGCGGAGTGCCCGGTGACCACGGTCCTGCGCGGATCCGCCCCCGGCAACTCCCGCGCTGCGAGCGCCGGGAGGGCGTCCATCGCCGCCGCCACGTCGTCGAAGGTCTCGGGCCAGCGCCCCGCGACCGGGCCCGCCGCGCCCTGCCGGGGGATCTCACCGCCGCGCCGGTACTCGACGCTGGCCACGGCGAACCCGCGCCGCGCGAGGAAGTCCGCGAACGGCGACACGTGCTGCCGGTCGTACGGCGCCCGCCAGGCCCCGCCGTGCAGGAGCACCACGAGCGGCACCCCGGTCCGGCCGTCCCGCGGCGCGAAGAAGTCGATCACCTGGTCGGGGTGGCTCCCGTAGGACGCGGACCCGTCGGGGGCGACCGCCGGATGCGCGAAGGCCGACTCGGTCTCGGCGGCGTCGCGGTCACGCCCGGCAGAATCCGACATGCTGCTCCAACCGTCCTGGGCCTGAGCCCAACTGGACTGACCTGCGGGGACGGTACCAGTACGGAACAGCGCCGCCGTACCGGCCCGGATCATGGGCCGGTACGGCGGCGGACGCTCAGACCGCCAGTACCTCGGCGAGGATCCGCGCCGCCCGTTCCGCGTCGGCGAAACCGACGTACAGCGGGGTGAAGCCGAAGCGCAGGATGTCCGGACGGCGCAGGTCGCCGACCACACCCCGCTCGGTGAGCGCGCGCATCACCGCTTCCGTCTCGTCCGCGTTCTCGCACCGCAGCGAGACCTGGCTGCCGCGCTCCTCGTGGGCGGCCGGGGTGACGGGGACGACCCGGCCCTCGGGGACGTAGGCGGCGACGCACTCCAGGAAGAAGTCCGTGAGCGCCAGCGACTTGGCCCGCACCGCATCGACCGACACACCGTCCCAGACGTCCAGCGCCGCCTCCAGGGCCAGCATGGACAGGATGTCCGGGGTGCCGACGCGTCCCCGTACGGAACCCTCCGCGGGGGCGTATCCGGGGGACATCGCGAACGGATCGGCGTGCGAGGTCCACCCGGGCAGGGGCGAGTCGAACGCCGTCTGATGGCGCTCGGCGACGTACAGGTAGGCGGGCGAGCCGGGGCCGCCGTTGAGGTACTTGTACGTACAGCCGACGGCGAGGTCCACACCGTGCGCGTCGAGGCCCACCGGCAGGGCGCCCGCGCTGTGGCACAGGTCCCAGACGGCGAGCGCACCCGCCTCGTGGACGGCGGCGGTGAGACCGGGCAGGTCGTGGAGCCGGCCCGTACGGAAGTCGACGTGGTTCAGGAGCACGACCGCCGTACGGGGGCCGAGCGCACCCCGCACCTCGGCCGGGTCGACGGGGACGACACGGTGGCCCGTCATCCGGGCCGCCGAACCGGCGATGTACCCGTCCGTGGGGAACGTCGTGGCGTCGACCAGGATCTCGTCCCGGCCCTCGTCGGCGAGGCGGCTCGCGGCCACCACGGCCTTGAAGACGTTCACACTGGTGGAGTCGCCCACCACGATCTGTCCGGCGGCCGCGCCGACCAGCGGGGCGATCCGGTCGCCGATCCGCTCGGGCGCGGTCCACCAGCCGCTCTCGTCCCAGGAGCGGATGCGCAGCGAGCCCCACTCACGGGTGATGACGTCCTGCATACGGGCGGGAACGTGACGGGGCAGCGCGCCCAGCGAGTTGCCGTCGAGGTAGACGGTGTCGTCGAGCGTGAACAGCTCGCGCAGCGCGGCGAGCCCGTCGGCGGAGTCGAGCGCCTCGGCGCGCTCCTCGAGGTCAGACATGGCTGCGCGCCGTCCAGAGCTCGGGGAACACGCTCTTCGTCGCCCGCTTCTCCAGCCAGGCGACCCCGGCCGATCCGCCGGTACCGGTCTTCGACCCCATCGCCCGCCGGGTGGCGGTCAGGTGGTCGTTGCGCCAGCGCCACACGAGCTCGCCGACGTCGGTCAGCACCTCACCGAGCCGCACGAGCTCGGCGTTCTGGTCGGCGTCGGCGTAGATCTCCGCCCAGACGGCCTCGACCGCGGGGGACGGCTCGTACTTCTGCGACAGGTCACGCTCCAGCACCGACCGGGGCACGGCGTATCCGCGCCGGGCCAGCAGGGCGAGCGTCTCGTCGTACAGACCGGGCTCCTGGAGCGCCTTCTCCAGCTCGGCGTGGACACGGGGCGCGCCCCGGTGCGGCACGAGCATGGAGGCGGACTTGTCGCCCAGCAGGAACTCCATCCGCCGGTACATCGCCGACTGGAAGCCGGATCCCTCGCCGAGGGACCCACGGTAGGAGTTGAACTGTGCGGGGGTGAGGCCGGCGAGCGGCTTCCAGGACGCGTTCAGCGCCTCCAGCTCCCGGAGCGAGCGCTTCAGGGCGTCGCGGGCGACCGGTACGCGGTCCTCGCGCAGGGCGTGCGCCGCCGTCTCCCACTCATGGACGATGACCGTGAACCACAGCTCCATGACCTGGGTGGTGACCAGGAAGACCATCTCGCCGGGATCGTCCGAGCGCAGGTGCTGGAGGTGGGTCAGTACATCCGCCTGGACGTAGTCCTCGTACGGCGTCGTTCCCGCGAAGTCCAGGTGCGGGGTCTCCGCACCGGTGGCTTCGGGGTCGGGGTGGAACGTAGACATCGCTGTCTCCTCGACACGAGCTTCCGGGTAGCGGTCCGCCCCTTCCTCCGAGGGTGGGTGGAGCTCCGGTCCCCTGCCCGGCATCCTAACGGCCATCCGCGGAACGCGTCGGGCCCCGCGGGCTGCTGCCCGCGGGGCCCGTGAGGCGGGGCCGGGCCTCAGCCCAGGATGTCGGCGGCGGTCTGCGAGGAGTCGCGCAGGAACGCCGAGCAGCGCTCGTACTCCTCCTGCTCACCGATCGCCTGCGCGGCGCGCGCGAGGGCGTGCAGGGCCCGCAGGAAGCCGCGGTTCGGCTCGTGCTCGAAGGGGACGGGGCCGTGGCCCTTCCAGCCCGCGCGGCGCAGCGCGTCGAGGCCGCGGTGGTAGCCGGTGCGCGCGTAGGCGTAGGACTCGACGACCCGGCCGCCCTCGAACGCCTCGTCGGCGAGCTGCGCCCAGGCCAGCGAGGACGTGGGGTACTTCGCCGCGACATCGGCCGGGGCCGTGCCGCCCGCGAGCAGCTCACGCGGCTCCGGGTCGTCGGGCAGATGGGTCGGGGCAGGGCCCCCGAGCAGGTTCTCGTGGATGGACATGGCTCAAGTGTGCCCGGACCCGGGCTCCGGCTCCAAGGGCGGGGCCGTGACCCCGCAGTGCGTCGCACACGCCGGCCGTGGCTCGGCCCGGGCCGCGGGGGACGCCCGCACCGCCCACCAGGCGATCACCGAACCCGCCACCAGCAGGCCCGCGCACATCGGCATGGCCCGCCGGAAGGTCGAGGCGAACTCCCCGGCGTCCCGGTACGCCTCCGGGCCCATCCCGGCCAGCAGGGGGAGCGCGGCCACCGCGAGCAGCCCGGCGGCCCGTGCCGCGGCGTTGTTGACGCCGCTGGCCAGCCCGGCCCGCCCGGTGTCCACGGCGGCCAGCACCGTCGCGGTGAGCGGGGCCACCAGGGTGACCATGCCGACCCCCAGGACCAGGACCGCGGGCAGGACGTCCAGGAGGTAGGAGGCCCCCGGGCCGACCCGCAGCATCAGCAGCATCCCGGCGGCCGCCAGCAGCGGGCCGACGGTGAGCGGGATCCTCGGTCCGATACGCCGCCCGAGATCCCCGGCCGACGCGGAGAAGAGCAGCATCAGCACCGTCGTGGGCAGCAGCGCGGTGCCCGCGCCGAGCGCCGAGTAGCCGGCGACGACCTGGAGCTGGATCGCGGACAGGAAGAAGAACCCGCCGAGGGCCGCGTACACGCAGAACGTGACGATGTTGACGGCGGTGAACTGCCGCGACGCGAAGATCGAGGGCGGCACCATGGGGTCCGCCCGTCGCCGCTCCAGCCGCACGAAGGCCGCTCCCAGCACCACGCCGCCGAGCGCCGCGCCGATCACCAGGACGGACGCGCCCTGCTCCGGCACCTCGATCAGCGCGTAGGTGACCAGGCCGAGTGCGAGCGCCGCGAGGACGGCACCGAGGACGTCGAAGCGGCCGTGGGCGTCCGGGTCCCTGGATTCCGGCACGTGGCGCAGGGCCACCGGCACGCAGACGGCAGCGAGCGGCAGATTGAGCAGGAACACCCACCGCCAGCCCGGCCCGTCCACCAGCCATCCCCCGAGGAACGGCCCGATCGCCGCCCCCACCCCGCCGAGCCCGGACCAGAGCCCCACGGCGCGGGCCCGGTCGTCGGGATGGAAACTCGCCTGGATGATCGCCAGCGATCCGGGGGTGAGCAACGCGCCACCGACCCCCTGCAACGCCCGCGAGGCCACCAGCACCCCCGCGTTCGGCGCGATCCCGCACAGCAGCGAGGCGACGGCGAACCAGACCACGCCGACGACGAACACCCGGCGCCGCCCGAACCGGTCCCCGAGCGCACCCCCGAGCAGGATCAGCCCCGCCAGGGTGAGCATGTAGGCGTTGACGGTCCACTGCAGGGCGGCCAGATCGGTGCCGAGGTCCTGGCCGATGCGGGGGAGGGCCACGTTGATGACCGTGGAGTCCAGCAGGGCCATGCTCGAGCCGAGCACGGTGGTCAGGACGACCCAGCGCCCCACGGGCGAGGCGACCCGGATCCCGCCCTCGTCCGCACCGTCCGTACCGTTCGCGTCAGTCATACGAGCAGCATCATCGCTGCCCGGCCCGAGGGCCATTCACCGCGCTCACCCGGCCGGGGGACGCGGTCCGTCCGACGCGGGGCGGGGCCTCCCGGCCCGCCTACGCCCGCACCGTCCTCAGCCCCCGCACCAGGGCCGACACCCCCGCCTCGGCCTTGCTCCGCGGGCACCCCAGGTTGAGCCGCAGGAATCCGGGCGCCCCGTACACCGAGCCCGGCATGATCGCGACCTTCTCCCGCTCGATCAGCACCCGCTGCAGCGCCTCCTCGTCCACACCCAGGGGACGCAGATCGATCCACGCCAGGTAGCCCGCCTGCGGCGGCACCCACGCGAGCTCCGGGAACTCCGCGTCCAGCCGCTCCGCGACCATCGCCAGATTCCCCGTGACATACGCGCGGACCGCGTCCAGCCAGGCCGCGCCCTCGCGGTACGCCGCGATGTGGGCGGTCAGCGACAGCACCGCGGGCGAGGCGAGCCCCTCCGCGGTCTCCATCCGGCGCAGATACTCCGCACGGTCGGCGGGGTCCCCGATGATCCCGTACGAACCGGTCAGCGCCGGAAAGTTGAAGGACTTCGACGCGGAGGTGATCACCGCCCAGCGGCCGCCGGCCGGACCGCCGCCGTCCCCCACGCCGGCCGCGTCGGCGATCCGGGCGTACGGGACGTGCACATGGCCGTCATGGACGAAGTCCGCGTGGATCTCGTCGCTGATCACGGCCGCACCGTGGCGACGGGCCAGTTCCGCCATCTCCCGGAGCTCGGCCTCCGTCCACACCCGCCCGGTCGGGTTGTGCGGCGAGCACAGCACCAGCACCTTCGCGTCGGCCCGCGCCAGCTCGCGTTCCAGCGCTTCGGTGTCCCCGAGCGGCACGCCCCGCAGCTCCCGCCCCAGCCCCAGGACCGCCTTGCGGAAACCGTCGTACGTCGGGGTGTGGACGACCACGCCCTCCCCCTCGGACGTCCACATCTGCAGCAGCTGCGAGAGCTGGCTCAGCACGGACGGACCGTAGACCAGCCGACCGGTGTCCAGATCGGTGCCGTACCGGGTCCCGTACCAGTGGGCCACGGCCGACAGGAAGTCGTCCTGCTGCCAGGTGGTGTAGCCGAGCACCCCGTGGTCCAGGCGGGCACGCAGCGCGGCCAGGACCTCGGGCGCGGTCTCGAAGTCCATGTCGGAGATGGTGAAGGGCAGCAGCCCGTCCACCCCGAAGCGGTCCGCGACGCCGTCCCACTGGACGCACCAGGTGCCCCGGCGGTCGATGACGGTGTCGAAGTCGTAGCGCGCGGTCGTGCTCACAGCGTTTCTCGCTCCCTCGGACATGGGGCGGGCCCGGTTCCCAGAAGGGAGACCGGGCCCGCCGTACGTCCGTGACGTACTTACTTCAGCTTGGTGCCGGCGGAGCGCAGGTTGGCGCAGGCCTCCGTGACACGCACGGCCATGCCGCCCTCGGCGGACTTGCCCCAGCTGCGCGGGTCGTAGACCTTCTTGTTGCCGACCTCGCCGTCGACCTTCAGGACGCCGTCGTAGTTGCGGAACACGTGGTCCACGATCGGGCGGGTGAAGGCGTACTGGGTGTCGGTGTCGAGGTTCATCTTCACGACGCCGTTCTCCAGCGCGGTGGCGATCTCCTCGGCCGTGGAGCCCGAGCCGCCGTGGAAGACGAAGTCGAACGGCTGGCTGCCGGCCGGCTTGCCGTACTTGGCGGAGACACCCTCCTGCAGGTCCTTGAGAAGCTCCGGACGCAGGACGACGTTGCCCGGCTTGTAGACGCCGTGGACGTTGCCGAAGGACGCTGCCAGCAGGTAGCGGCCCTTCTCACCCAGGCCCAGGGCCTCGGCGGTGCGCAGCGCGTCGTCGACGGTCGTGTACAGCTCGTCGTTGATCTCGTGCGTGACGCCGTCCTCCTCGCCACCGGTCGGGGTGATCTCGACCTCAAGGATGATCTTGGCGGCGGCGGCCTTGGCCAGCAGCTCCTG
>Ga0164308_10001807_pt1 | contig 11407 bp, 12 predicted proteins | sample Whisoiple_246_MG_FD_109983 | JGI IMG/M metagenome (GOLD analysis project Ga0164308, IMG submission 109983) | Soil microbial communities amended with fresh organic matter from upstate New York, USA - Whitman soil sample_246_MG | ecosystem: Environmental > Terrestrial > Soil > Unclassified >... | reverse complement strand
TTTTTCATCATAATATATTAAACTCAGGTTATTGTATGTAAGATTTGAACTGTTGCCTTTTTCATAAGACTGAAAAGAATTATCCTGCGCAGTATAAGCCCAACGTGGTTTTGAAGATGTACCCATATTTTCAAAAGCATTCCATATAACAAATAAATTAGAGAAAGCCGTGTTGCCCGAAATACAAGCTGCATACATTGCAACATCCTTATTAGTTCCCTGGTTTAAGATTGTATCGCTTGCTATGTCAAGCAGGTCATTGCTGGTTTGCCATACATATAATCCTTCTTGTTTATTCAGGGTATTATACTGCCTGTCATCTTTCTTCAGTAAGCCAAAAACAGTATAACCAGCAGTGTTTTCAACAATGTGCATTGAATTAGGTTTAACGAAATAATTGCTGACGGTTTTGTTAGAACCCAATACAAGATTACCTGTAAAATCTAATTTTACCAATGTAAGTTCAACCGCAGTATCCAGTTTTCGTTGCTTCAGCAGGAGTATGTTTTTGTCGTCATCAACAAGCATATCTGTAATATCTTCCAGGTCTTCATTAAATGGTATGCTAAAGGTTCTTACCGGCAGCGCAGTTTCATTTATAAAACTGAATGAAAATTTCAAAACATGATGCTGCTTGTCGCTCAGCATTTTTATAAAGCAAGCAACTTTATGCTGCTTTGATTGTAAAACCTGGTAATAAACATTTTTGTTATTAAGCGAGTTAGGGTTTTCAATACTGTCTATGATGCGTTCGTACAGCATATTCCCTTTTTCATCAAATGATGCAAGTTTCAATAAAAAAATATTTTTTGTTTTACAGGGATACAGCACCTGGAAAGTGTTGCCGGTTATAAAAAAATGCGCACCTGCGGCTGGTTCAGCTTGTGCAATATTTGTATTGATCGAATTGATAAGATGCATCGATTTATCATACACAAAAATTGTAGCAGCACGTTGTTTAATAAGATCAGTTGCCCAAACAACAATGTTATTGTTCACTTCACCAATGATCTTATAACTGTATTCAGAATTGCTTAGTTTGTTATTGCTGTAATGTATAGGCTGGCTTAAACCTTTTATAATAAAAAAGCATAAAAGGCTTATGGCAAGGAAGCGCTTTTTCATGCTTAAATATACTAAAATTAGTTAAGCATATTATCATCATAAATCTCCCAGCTGCGGGCGTAATACAATTTCTTCCACACAGGCCTGCGGCGATAGTAAAGAAGCAGCGTAAACCAATGCTGCAACATCATTTGCCTCCATGATCCGCGCAGGGTCTATACCACTGCCGCTCCAGCTATCGGTATAAACCGCACCGGGTATAACTGCTGTAACTTTTATATTGTATTGCATTAATTCATGCCGGAGGTTTTTATTAAAGCCAAGCAACGCAAATTTGCTGATGCTGTAACTGCCGCCATTTTCATAAGCATCCAGCGAAGCAATAGAACACATATTAAAGATATGCCCGTTTTTAGCTTCCATCATTGCAGGTAAAACGGTTCGGGTAAGGTGGTAGGCACTGTGCAGGTTTACCGCCAGCATCGTTTCAAATACATTCTCTTTTTCTGTGTGAATGCTGCCCGGTAAAAAGCTTCCGGCATTATTTACCAGGATACCGGGTGTTCCGCTTTTCAAACAAAAATTACCAAACGCAACAGCATTCTGTTTATGGCTGATATCCACCGCCATTATTTCTATGTTATCGTTTGAATATTTACCCTGTAATTCCTGCCGCGTTGCCTGCAATTGTTGTTCATTTCTTGAGCATAAAAAAAGATGATGCCCGGCCGCTGCAAATTTTTCGGCGATCGCTTTTCCCAAACCTTTTGATGCGCCTGTAATAATTACACGTTGTATGTTTGATACAGAAGCGGAGTTATTAAATGGCATGATTCAAACTTTTGTTATGAAATTTGCTGCCTAAACTAAGCATAATATAAAATAAACTGAGTGAAGCAATACAAACATTTATTTTTTGATCTGGATCATACATTATGGGATTTTGAAGCAAACGCCAAAGAAACGTTGCTTGAGCTGCATACATTGCATGCCTTGCATACAAAAGGCATTCATGATTTTGATGCATTCTTCAGCCGGTATTCTTTTCATAATGAACGGTTGTGGGACCGCTATACAAAAGGATTTATCAAACAGGATGAATTACGGTGGAAGCGTGTATGGCTTGCGCTGCTCGATTTTAAAATAGCCGACGAAAAACTGGCAAGGGAAATGGCTGTACAGTTTTTGGATGGCCTGCCTAACCGCAAAAATCTTTTTCCTTACACAACAGAAATACTGGATTATTTAACGGGCAAAAATTATGTGCTGCATTTGATCACAAATGGATTTGAAAACATACAGCACAGCAAATTAAAACACAGCAATCTTACCAATTATTTTAAGCAGGTGGTAACTTCCGAACAGGCTGGCAGTTTAAAGCCACAAAAAGAGATTTTTGAATTTGCCTTGCAGGCCGCCGGTGCAGATATTGCAAGCAGCATCATGATCGGCGATAACATTGAAGCAGATATTAAAGGCGCCATGAACGCGGGTCTTGATACCATTTTTGTGAACCATTTGCACGTGGCAACAGAGGTAAAACCCACGCATATCATCTATCATTTAAAAGAACTGGAAGATATTTTTTAATTTTATAAAAAGTAGAGGATGAATTGGAAAGATTATATCATAGCCGACCCTGAAATTTTATTTGGTAAGCCCGTTATAAAGAATACGCGAATTCCGGTTGATTTATTACTAGAAAAGTTAGCTGCAGGTTATTCAAATGATGAGTTACTGAAAGCTTATCCACGCATTACCTTAAATGACATCCATGCGTGCCTGATATTCGCTGCCGAAAGCGTAAAGCATGAAAAAGCATTAGCCGTGTGAGCAGTAATTTAACCATTGTTATCGATGAAAGTGCTGATTATGCAATAGTTGATCAGCTTAGGGCTAATAACTTTATTGTATATGCAATTATAGACGAAACACCTTCAATTTCTGATAAAGAGGTTCTTCATATTGCCACGGAAAAAAATGCATTAATTATAACTGAGGATAAAGATTTTGGTGAACTGGTTTTTAGATTTCAACTTTCTCACAGAGGGATTTTACTGATAAGAATGGTAAGCTCAAAATCATTTGAAAAGGCTGATGCAGTTTTACGTGCTATGATTAATCATCATCACGAATTGATTAACAATTTTAGTGTATTGGATGAAAACAAATTAAGGATAAGAAAATAATTATGGCAGAAGACCTACACGTAATACAAGGCACCAAAGAAGAACAATACATTTCTTTATTGCCTCAAATAAAAGGTTTGCTGGAGGGCGAAACAGATTTAGTTGCCAACCTTGCCAATGTAGCCGCAGCATTAAAAGAACAGTTTAACTGGTTTTGGGTAGGCTTTTATCTCGTAAAAAATAATGAGCTTGTTGTTGGCCCTTTCCAGGGGCCGGTTGCCTGTACGCGTATTAAAAAAGGAAGGGGTGTTTGCGGCACAAGCTGGGCTAAGGCAGCAACGGTTATTGTAGATGATGTTGAAAAATTCCCGGGCCACATTGCCTGTAGCAGTTTGTCACGGTCTGAAATTGTTGTGCCTGTTATAAGAAATAATACAGTAGTGGCTGTGTTGGATGTGGATAGTGAGATGCTGCAGCATTTTGATAAAACAGACCAGCAGTATCTTGAACTGATCGTAAACGGGATCAGCTTTGAGGGAATGAACCAATAATGGTAACACCGCTTTTAACGGTTTCGCCAAGCTGTACTTCAATATTTGTATTTAAAGGCAGCAAAAGGTCTACCCGGCTTCCGAATTTTATAAAACCAAATTCTTCCCCCTGTTTAAAAACTTTGCCGGGCGCTGCATAATTACAGATACGTTTGGCCAGTGCGCCGGCAATTTGTTTTATTAACACAGCTCCGTTCGTATTTTCTACAACAATACTGTGCCGCTCATTCAATACCGAAGATTTAGGATGCCAGGCAACAAGGTATTTGCCTTTATGATAATGATTATATACAACAGTGCCATCAACCGGTATGCGGTTTACATGCACATTAACCGGGCTCATAAAAATGCTAACCTGTATGCGCTCATCATGAAAATACTCGGCATCGGTTACCTGCTCAATCACTACTACCTTGCCATCTGCCGGGGCCACAATTTTGGTTTCAGAAAAAGTATATGCCCGTTTTGGTATGCGGAAGAAATAAAGGATAAAAAAGAAAAATACCAGGCTTATTAAAAGAAGTGCATAAGCTATCCATGCAAGGCTTCCTGAAAAAAAATAAAAACAAAATATATTAATTACAGCAAGAATTAAAGCACTTACTCCTATAATCCTGTATCCTTCCCGGTGAATCGTCATAACAAATAATTGCTGCAAACCAACACAAATTTTTCGAGGTAATTTATATAACCGATGAAAAATTTGTACTGCGGTTATCCTGTACCTGTCAAACAAACAGGTGCATAAAATATAAACAGGCAGCATGTTTTAATCAGAGAAAGAGTTTTACATACAGCCAAACAAAAACAGTTGCAAAAAGAAGCGAGTCGAACCTGTCGAGGAAACCACCGTGCCCGGGCAATATATTCCCGCTGTCTTTTACACCCGCAAGGCGTTTCAGCTTACTCTCGAACAAGTCGCCCAGTATGCCTGTAACACAGGTAATTACAGAGATAATGATCAGCTGTGTAATATCTGCCTTAAATAAAAAATAGCCACAAATGGTTACAGCAGTAACTGCCAGCAATATGCCTCCAATAGTTCCTTCCCAGGTTTTTTTTGGTGAGATAGATGTAAGGGGTGTTTTTCCGATCAATGAGCCAACGATATAAGCCATGGTATCGTTTATCCAGATGGTTATTATAACAAGCAAGGGCAACACAAAACCGAGATCAATACCAAAAAAATTACTGAAGATCATGCCCTCAGAACGTAAACCTATCATACAGCCGCAGCTAAATGAAATATACAGCAGGCCACCAAGTGAAATTAATATAGGCTTAAGATTAAAATTCCTGCTGAATAAAATTTCTATTACAGGCAACGTAACAATTGTAATAAACATAATATACCAACCCACTTCATTTAAGCTAAAGTTCCAGAAAGCGTAGGCTTCATTGGTCATCCACATCATAAAGCCCCAGCCGCCAAGCATTACGCCGCCTGCATGCAGCAGTGAAATATTTTTATACGCAGGTTCGATCTTTCCGGCAAGCATTTGAAATTCGTACCAGCAACCAAAATGGACAATGGAAAAAAGTAAAAAGAACAACCAGTGATCAATTAATACACCACCTAACATGATTAGTACAAATACAACTGAGGTAAGTGTTCTTGTTTTAAATGTTTGCAGGTTAAATGCCATACGTGTAATAAAAAATGAAGATAAATGAACTCGTATTATTTTTAGGCGGTTAATTGTTATTTGCTAAGTGAAAATTAAATATACATGAACGTTATTGGTAATTTAATCTGGCTGGTATGCGGCGGTTTTTTTTCTGCATTGGGATATTTTGTTATGGGATTTGTTTTTTGCATAACCATTATAGGAATTCCATTTGGATTGCAATGTTTTAAAATTGGATTTTTAACGCTATTGCCATTTGGAAAAAAAGTTGTTTCAACACCTTCTTCAGGCGGTTGCCTTTCACTACTGTTCAATATCATCTGGATATTAACAGGCGGACTATATACAGCCTGTGTGCATCTTGTATTTGCCGTATTGCTTTTTATAACCGTTATCGGTATTCCTTTTGGCAGGCAGCATTTAAAACTGGTTGAACTTACATTGATGCCTTTTGGCAAACAGGTAGTGGATGCATAAGCATTACTTAATGCCGTAAATATACAGGCCATCGGTCTGCAACACGTATAAACCGCCTTGCGATTTTTGCATTTTTACAGGATTAATAACAGCCGGGTTTAATACGTAATCGTTTTTTGTAAACACCGGAATGTTATACACATGCAAGCCTTTATCATCATAGCCGATTATTGAGTTTTTTATTACCTGTATATTGTTCCAGTTAAGCGGTTCAATTGCTTGTTTTAAAGCGCCATAATAATCAAATATCTTGCAGCCGCGTGTTTTGTTATACAGGTAAACATAGCCATTGTAATCTATTATTTTATCCGGTGAAAAAGATTCATTAAAAACCGTGCGCAGGTCTGGTGTTGAGATCAGCAGGTTGGCATTATCATCTATCTTTTTCAGCTTGTTCTCTACCTCATCAAATATCCAATAATTATTATCATAGCTAGCGGCAACGCACCTCGCCTGCAGTATTCCGTATTTACGCAGATCGATGGTATTTACATTTTTTAAGAAACGGTCGAGCACAATAATGGTTGTATAATCTTTATAATATACTACCAGTTTTAAGGCATTGCTTACGTCCATTGAATATATATCGCCAAATCTTTTTAACGCGTTGGAAACAGCAAGTGAATCGCCATTGCTGTTTACTTTTTTAACCTGGTTGTTTGCGTTCAGCAGGTAAATATTATCAAGGTTGTCTACATAAAAATTAGTAAAGCTGCCCGGGATGAATTTTTGTTGGGTAAGCGTAATTACCGAATCAGTTTGCGATTTGCTTTTAAAAGCAAGTATGCAGCTGATGAAAACCAATATCAAATTTAATCTTACCATTTTTTTAATTCAACGGTGTTGCCATCAAAAACTGCATAGGTAAAATGTGTTATCCAATCACCAAGATTAATATATTCAGCCGCATCGTTTAGTGTAATCACCAGCGGTAAATGCCGATGGCCGAAAATAAAATAATCAAAATGTTCTTTTGCTAAAACTTCACGGCTGTAAATAACGAGCCATTCATTATCCTCTCCCAAAAACTCCGCATCGGAAGCGCCTGTTTTTTGCCTGCTTTTACGGCTGAAATAATTAGCAATGCTCATGCCCAGTGTAGGGTGCAACTGGCCAAACAGCCACCGGCAAAATTTATTTCTGAAAATGCGTTTTATAAATTTATAACCATGGTCACCGGGGCCTAAGCCATCGCCGTGGCCTACATAAAATTTCTTGTTATTCCAGTTGAAGGTTTTGGGTTCAAAATGAACAGGTATGTTCAGTTCAGTCTCAAAATAATTGCGCATCCACATATCATGGTTGCCTGCAAATAAGGTAATGGGAATACCGCTGTCTGTAATTTCTGCAAGCTTGCCCAGCAGCCTTACAAAATGTTTTGGAACCACCGTTTTATATTCATACCAAAAGTCAAAAATATCGCCTGCAATAATTATTTCCTGTGCATCTTTTCTTGCATTTTCAAGAAAGGAAACGATCTTTTTTTCTCTTGTTAGGCTGGCAACAAAATCGGGAGCACCCAGATGGAAATCGGAGAAGAAATAAATTTTTTTACCGGGTAAAAGATCCATCAATAAAATTTAAATAGATCAGTCAAGAAAATCCTCATCTTCTTTTTTTGCATGTTTGGCAAAAGCTTTATCAATAGCGCCACCGAACATGGGAAATTTACTTTTCGCAAAATCTTTTACTATGGTAATCGCCTGCCATGCCTGCTTTTCTGAAAGACCTGCTTCCTGCACTAATTTTTCAATAAGTTCCTTCATACAATTTTTTTGAAGAGCAACAAATTTAACTCCTGAAACATAATTTGGCCTAAATTGCTTTAAACATTTAGAATACCGGTTAATTAAAGTATGCGCGTTTGTTTAATAACTTTAATACAAACTTAAAAGTGTAACTGCTTTACAGAAGGAAAAGAAGAAGGTTAAACTGGCCAACTCTTTTTAATTTAAAAATCTGAAAAAATATATCTTCAGGTTGTATATTGAAACCTAAAACCGCTGCCACTTGAAAAACTTATTCATTTTTAATATAGTAATTATGCGCAGAATTTTTGGTAAGCGTGGCGGCTTTTGTAACATGAAAAAACATCAGGAGCTATGATTGCCGTAAAGCTCAATACATGAATATGGATCTACAATTTGTACTTATAATTTTAATAGTCACCTACCTGCGCAGGGCATTTCAAACAAAGGTTGCGCTCCCTTTATGGAATAAGCGTTTCATGACTATAATGTTTGTAGGCATTGGATGTATGATTTTGCAGCTCACATTCAATTCTATCAACAAACCGGTAAGCATTGCTTTTACTTTATTCGAAGATATGCTGGTTGGGTTGCTGCTTTATATAGTATATAAGCAGGAGGAATTTAAATCTGCCAAATTTTTATTGATTGCTGTTGGGCCATATGCGGCACTTTCTTTTTTAGATAATATTTTACAACTGCCGGGAAAGGATTTTTATTCTCATGTTGAAGGGGTTGCTCAAACTATTTTAACCTTCGCGGTAATCTGGGGCATTGGTGTTTGGTTTGTAACCAGGAAGCAACAGAAAGAATTAAATAAGGCAAGGGCTAAAACGCTGCAGGAGCAGGAAAATAATAAAGTAATTGCGGCAATGAAAGACCAGCTGGAGATCCAGGTGGCAGAACGTACAGCCGAGCTTACGCGCCAGAAAGAAGCATTGCTGCAGGCGCTTGATGAATTAAAGACAACACAGGCTCAGCTTATCCAATCAGAAAAAATGGCGTCGCTTGGTGAGCTTACCGCAGGCATTGCGCACGAGATACAAAACCCTTTAAACTTCGTGAACAATTTTTCTGAAGTGAATAAAGAATTGATTGAAGAATTAAGGATTGAAAGGCGTAAAACAGAAAATCAAAGAGACGCAGTTACAGAAGAGGAGATTTTGAATGATCTTGAACAAAACCTCGAAAAGATCAATCATCATGGCAAGCGGGCAGATGCCATTGTAAAAAGCATGCTGCAGCATTCGCGTCAAACAAAAAGCGTGAAAGAGCCAACAGATATCAATGCTTTGTGCGATGAATATTTACGATTAAGTTATCATGGCCTGCGCGCAAAGGATAAAAGCTTTAATGCAGATTTTAAAACAGCATTTGATGAAAGTATCAGCAAAATAGATGTGGTTCCCCAGGATATGGGCAGGGTGCTACTTAATCTTTTCACTAATGGTTTTTATGCGGTAAATGAAAAGTTTAAAACAGCAGGTGCGGCGTATAAGCCATTGGTAACGGTAACTACAAAGAATATCGTTTCTTTTCAAACAGGTACATCAGCAGGCGTTCAGATAATTGTTTCAGACAACGGCGACGGCATTCCGCAAAAAATTATTGATAAGATATATCAGCCGTTCTTCACCACAAAACCAACGGGCCAGGGCACAGGGTTGGGCCTGAGCTTAAGTTACGACATCATTACAAAAGAGCATAACGGAACAATTAAAGTTGACAGCAAAGAAGGAGAAGGCACTACGTTTATTGTTCAATTGGTATCAGCAAAATAATCAATCCGGCATTGAATAGTGTTTAAGTAATGCCGGTGAATTTACTTTTATTTATTTGTTTGAAGCCGAAAGTATTTTTGCCGGGCATTGCATCTTAGTTGTATTTTTATAACCTGATTCACTTCCTCCGAAAACCAAAGTTTTAATGGTTGATAGTTTTTAAAATTGACTATGCCGTGAGAACGTCAATGTTTTAACACAAAACTTAATCAGTATAAAATTCGATAGCAACGATTAATCATTGTTATTGAAAAAGCAAACTACTCTTATGAAAAAATTTACTTTATCCGGGTGCTGCATTCTTTTTGCATTTTTTAGTTTATTCACCCATATAACTGGCTCAGCCCAGAATTTATCATTGCCTTCTTTTGTAATTTATGTAAAACCTCCTTCGCAAAATGTACAGCAAGGTGTTAATACCAGTTATGGTGTGGAGCTGCAGGGCAATTCAAAAATACTTTCAGGTAATGTAGGCAGTTATTATACTATAAGCACAAGCGGACCGGTAAATATATATGGAGGTGTACATAGCGCAGGTACTATTAATCTTGCACTGAATAACATAATTAAAGGCGATATAACATCAGCCGCAAACAATTGCGATTTCAGTAAAAATGCATTTGTTGCCGGTAACGGTTTTTCGCTGCAGGGCAATCTGGATGTAAATGGAAATATTACGATCAGCAAATATTACAACAGTGTTGTAAACGGAAAGGTTACACACCCCGTGGGCACTTATTATAAAGGGCCGCCGCCTTCCCAGGGTGAGGTAACCGGAAAACCATCTATACCAACGCTTCCTGCCAATGCGCCCGTAACCGGTTTTAAGGCTGCTGGTACAACAAATATTACAACAAGCAAAGTCATTACGCCGGGCGCTTATAAGGACATAAAACTTGATGGCAGCAAAACCATAACTTTTTCCGGGCCGGGTGTTTATATATTCAGTTCTATTGCAAACACGGGTGATTATAACAAATTTGTTTTTGATTTTAAGAACAACACCAGTGGCGTGTTTCAATTGCAGGTTCATGGTGATGTTGATTTGGGAAGGATACAGGCAATGCTGAAAAACGGGGGCGATGCATCGCGTATTTATGCAGAAACGCATGGCGATGGAAAATCCTGCCGTTATGGTGTATATGCATGGTCGATGGATAATTGCCCGGCAGATACAGCCCGCTGGCAGGGAACGGTGTACGCACCTTATGGCGGTATAAATATCGGCGCTTCAGCGGGTAATGGCAATATCGTGGGTGCGTTATGGAGTGGTACAAAAATAACCATCGGCAGTGGCGTGCAGGTACAGCTTTCTCCTTACCAAACATGTACGCCGCCGGATGCTGACGCAGGTGACGACAGGGTTATTTCCTGTGTCGATTCTTCTACCGTAATATTAAATGGTTCTTCAACAACGCCGGATGTTCAGTATAACTGGAAGACCATCGACACCGGCTTTATCGTTTCAGTCGCCAATACGCCTAACCCGGTTGTTTCAAAGTGTTGCTCCTATGTACTTACTGTTAGTACAGCCAATGGTTGTACAGCAACAGATACCGTTATGGTAACCACATCCTGTATTGTTCCATATTATCCGCCACCGGATGGTGGCAAAACGCACGACCTGATCGGATCTGAATTAAATGCCTTGTATGATAATGGGAAAACGGTGCAGGATACAGCGCAGAATGTTTTTACCCTGCTTGGTGATAGTGTTATGATAGAAGTTATCGCTGATAATGGAAAGTATGGGCAGTTGTTATCTTTATTGCAAACACCGGAATATGGATTAACTGATGTTGTAAATAATGGCGCCAATTCATTAATTATAACCGGCAAATACCCGGTGGCGAATTTGCTAAAACTCGATAGCCTGCCTGAACTTATCAATTACTGCCGTCCTGCTTTTCCGCCTGTTTCAAACAGCGGGATCGTTAACTCGGCCGGTGACACTGCTTTATATTCCAACTTCGTGCGCAACGGGTTTAATGTAAGCGGTGATGGCATAAAAGTGGGCGTTATTTCAAA